>ERZ772812.501-NODE-501-length-35237-cov-10.789779_pt1 | contig 35237 bp, 33 predicted proteins | sample MGYA00511343_ERZ772812 | MGnify/ENA primary metagenome ERZ772812 (study PRJEB29015, sample SAMEA2737706) | human gut metagenome | biome: human gut; feature: human-associated habitat; material: faeces | place: China | collected 2012 ...
CATCTGCTCGCATGGCGACGCCGGAACCTGACGCCGTCTTCGGGCGTTCGCCCGGCGCTGCCGGACGCATGCCCGCGCTACTGCTGGGGCTGCTCCGCGTGCTGCTCGGCCTGGGGCGCCTGCTGCGGGCGCGGACGGCGCTGGCGGCGCTGCGCGGGCTGCTGCATCGGCGTCGCGCAGTACGGGCACACGGTCCAGGAGGGATCGAGCGCGCGATGGCACGTCGGGCACATGTTCTTCAGGCGCGAATGGCAGTTCGGGCACAGGATGTAGTCGTCCTCCACCGGATAACCGCAGTTGGCGCACTCGCCGTACTTCATGAGCTGGCGCTGCTTGAGCGCGATCTCGAGCTCCTGCTCGTCGCGGTCGATCTGCAGCAGCGACGGACGCAGCAGGCAGTAGGCGACCACGCCCAGAAACGGGATGAGCGCGATCAGGCACCACACCCACGACGTGCCGCGCTGGTAGGCATCGCGGGCGACCCACACGATGGACAGCACGTACAGGATGACGAGCACCACCACGACGACGGTGAACGCCGCCTGGAGCTCGGGCGTCCACAGTTGGGACAGCAGCTCGCTCATATCCACCTCTTCTTCTATAGGCTGAAGCGGCCAAGAGCAGCAACAACCACCGGCATTGGCGCAAGGGAGCCTCACGCAACGACAGATTATACCAAAAGTGCGGATTATCGGGTCGAATACCGCCGCACACGCATTTTCTTCGACGACAAGGCGGTATCCCGCGCCCTGCGGCGCATCGCGGCACTATAATGATCGGCTCGTTGTCGAGATAACCGACTGGCACCATATCATGCGATCCGCGGGATCCGATGCACGGATCTCCGTCCGCGTCGCCACGTACCAAGGGAGATGAGTGAAACTGTGAGTTCTGAAGTTCTGCAGATCTTCGCCGAGATGATCACGCTGTTCGTTATCGTCGCCGCCGGATACGCCGGCAAGCGCCTCGGCATGATGAACGAGGATTTCGATGCCAAGCTTTCGAAAGTGATCCTAAACCTTTCGTTGCCCGGGATGATCATCGGCTCGGTCCTCACCGCCGAGGAGCTCCCCTCGCTTCAAGACATCCTGCTCACGCTCGTATTCTCATGCCTGAGTTTCATCCTCGTCATCGCCATCGCCTATGGCATCACCGCCCTCATGCGCATCTCGATAGGACACCGCGGAGTATTCAGGTTCATGCTGTGCTTCGGAAACGTGGGATTCATCGGGTTCCCGGTTCTCTCGGCGATCTACGGATCCGACGCGCTTATCTACGCGACCATCTTCAATCTCCCGTTCAATTTCCTAGTGTTCACCGTGGGCGCCTGGTTCCTCACTCAAGACAGCGAGGACGGCTCCGAGGTCAAGGTGTCGTGGCGAACCTTCGTTTCCCCCGTCATCGTCAGCTGCGTCATCGCGATCGCGCTCGCGCTGACGAACGTCCACAACATCCCCGTCGTCGGCGAGGCGTTCGTTTCCCTAGGATCGCTCACCACGCCTGCCGCTCTGCTTATCATCGGCTCCTCTTTGGCCAATCTTCCGGCAAAGGAACTCATCGGAGGGTTCCGCCTTTGGATGACCTCGGTCTTCCGCCTTATCATCATCCCGCTTGCTGTGTGGGGAGTGTTCCATTTCTTCATCGAGAACCCGTTGCTGCTTGGCGTGATCGTCGTGATTTCAGGCATGCCCGTCGCGACGAACGGCACGATGCTCTGCTATCAATACGGCGGCAATTCGCATGATATGGCGCAGGGAACCTTCGTCACCACCGTCGCCTCGTTGGTGTCCATCCCCCTGCTCGTCATGTTCCTCAGCACGGTGGGCTAGCCGCGCAGCTGCTTGCTCGATAAAAAAGCCGCCTGCTTTCCGAACCTGTCATGCAAGTCCGGAAAGCAGGCGGCCGAGTATCCCTCAGCGTCCGTTCGGATACGGCGCGATGCGACACATCCTATCCCAGTTCGGCAAGCTGCGCATCGACGCGCTGGAGCTTGTCGGACATCTCGGAAAGCTTGGCCTTGTCCTTCTGAATGATCTCGGGAGCCGCCTTCGAGAGGAATCCGGGATTGGAGAGCTTCTTCTCGAACTTGGCGACATCGGCGGAAAGCTTCTTACGCTCCTTCTGGAGCCGCGCGCGTTCCGCATCGAAATCCACCAAACCGGAAAGCCTGACGAACACCTCGGCGCCTTCCACGACGACTGCGGCGCACTCGGAAGGCTTATCGGCATCCCGTTCGATGGAAAGCGACGACACGCGCGCCATCGATGCTATCTGGGACTCGAGACCGCGCAGCACCTCAACCACGCTCTCCTGGGCGTTGATGACGACATCGAGTTCCTGACGCGGAGCGATGCCATAGCGTGCGCGCGTCGAACGCACGGCGCCCACCACGGAGCACAAAAGCCCGACGGCACGCTCGGCATCCTCGTCGATCCACTTTTCGAGGCTTTCGGGCTCAGGCCATTTCGCGATCATCAACGCCGGTGCCTCCTCGGCCTCATGCGGCAGATGTTCCCAGATCGCCTCAGTGACGAACGGCATCGCCGGATGCAGCAAGCGCAGCGCGTTGTCGAGCACGAACACCAGGTTGCGCTGGGTCTGCAGGCGCACCGCCGGATCGGCGTCCTCGCGCAGATCCGCCTTGGTGAACTCGATGTACCAGTCGCAGAACTCGCTCCAGAAAAACGCGTTGAGCTCGCGGGCGACCTCGCCGAACTGGTACGTCTCGATGCCGCGCGTGACCTGCTGGGACAGCTTCGCCAAGCGGCTGAAGATCCACGCGTCCGCCTGGGTGCGCGCCATCGGGGCGCCCGGCTTATAGCCCTCGATGTTGCCCAGCACGAAGCGGCTCGCGTTCCAGATCTTGGTGACGAACGCGCGCGCCTGCTCGGTGCGGGGGCTGCCGAGGAGCTTGTGCGTCTTCTTGTCGATGTCGGCGTCGAAGCGCACGTCCTGGTTGTTGGTCACCAGCGTCAGCAGGTTGAAGCGCATCGCGTCGGCGCCGTACATGTCGATGAGGTCCATCGGGTCGACGCCGTTGCCCTTGGACTTGGACATGCGCGTGCCGTCCTTGGCCAGGATCGTCGCGTAGATGACCACGTCCTTGAACGGGATCTCCTTGCAGAAATACGTGGACGCCATGATCATGCGCGCCACCCACAGCGCGATGATGTCGCGCGCGGTCACGAGCGCGGTCGTGGGATGGTGCCCCTCCATCAGCTCCGGATGGGTCGGCCAGCCCTGCGTGGCGAACGTCCACAGCTGGCTGGAGAACCAGGTGTCGAGCACGTCCTCCTCGCGGGTGAGGTGCGTGCTACCGCACTTTTCGCACTTGCTCGGATCCTCGCGGCTGACATTGATGTGGCCGCAGTCGTCGCAGTACCACGCGGGGATCTGGTGACCCCACCACAGCTGACGGGAGATGCACCAGTCATGCACATTCTCCATCCAGTTGATATAGGTCTTGGTGAAGCGCTCGGGCACAAACTTGATGGTGCCGTCCTGCACGACGCGGATGGCCTCCTTGGCAAGCGGCTCCATCTTCACGAACCACTGCGCGGAGATGAGGGGCTCGACATCGTTGTGGCAGCGGTAGCAGGTGCCGACGTTGTGGGAGTACGGCTCGGTCTTGACGAGGTAGCCCTGCTCCTCAAGGTCCTTGACGATGGCATTGCGGCACTCGTAGCGGTCCATGCCGTTGTAGGGGCCACCGTTTTCGTTGATGGTGCCGTCGTCGGCGATAACGCGGATGACCTCAAGGTTGTGGCGCAGGCCGACCTCGAAGTCGTTCGGGTCGTGGGCGGGGGTCATCTTGACCGCGCCCGTGCCGAAGCCGATCTCGCAGTATTCGTCGCCCACGATGGGAATTTCGCGGTTCATGATCGGCAGGATGCACTTCTTGCCGATAAGGTGCTTGAACTTCTCATCCTCGGGGTTGACCGCGACGCCGGTATCGCCCATCATCGTCTCGGGACGGGTGGTAGCGACGACGATGTCGCCGCTGCCGTCGGCGAGCGGGTAGCGGATATACCAGAGGTGACCGGGCTTATCGACGTACTCGACCTCCGCGTCGGAGAGCGCCGTCAGGCAATGCGGACACCAGTTGATGATGCGGCTGCCCTTATAAATGAGGCCCTTGTCGTACAGCTCGCAGAAGGTCTCACGCACGGCCCTGGAGCAGCCCTCGTCCATCGTGAAGCGGGAGCGGGACCAGTCGCAGCTCGCGCCCATCTTCTTCTGCTGCTCGACGATGCGGTTGCCGTACTTTTCCTTCCATTCCCACACGCGCTGAAGGAACTTCTCACGGCCAAGGTCGTAGCGGGTCAGGCCCTCCTTGGTGCGAAGCTCCTCCTCGACCTTGATCTGCGTGGCGATGCCCGCGTGGTCGGTGCCGGGGAGCCACAGCGCCTCATAGCCCTGCATCCGCTTGAAGCGGGTCAGAATGTCCTGCAGCGTCGCATCCATCGCGTGGCCCATGTGCAGCTGGCCGGTGACGTTCGGCGGCGGCATGACGATGGAAAACGGCTTCTTGTCGGGGTCCGGGGTCGCCTTGAAGCAATCGTGGTCCATCCACATCCGGTAGATGCGGCCCTCGACCTGCTGGGGCTCATACACTTTCGGTAGCTCTTTCATTGGTTTTCTCCTGTCTTTATGGTAAATTTCTGATTTTTAATGCTTGAAAAGCTGATACTTGGCCTTCATGAGCTGCTTTTGGCGGCGCTCGGAAATGTCGTAGTATTCCACGGTCTTATCGCCCTTGAGCCAGCGATCCATGCAGCTGCGGAACTCCTCGACCGTGCCCTCGCGGAGCGCGTCCTTGGGCAGCGCCAGATGCTGTTTGGTGCGCCCGCCGTTGCGGGTGAGATCGAAAATGCGGTCGCTCTCGGTCACGCGGTTGAGATTTTGAAAGTCCCACTCGCCGGCCTTGCCGTTCTCGTTGTAAATTTCAACGGCGGGGCTGTCCTCGGTGATCTCAATGCGCAGTACCTTATTCAGGTCGGCGTAGGTCTGATCTCTCCGCCCACGGTAGAGCAGCTTGAGAAACGCCTTGGGGTTGCCGCTCGTGTAGTCCAGATAGCCCTGCTGAAACAGGATCACGCCGACGACCAGCGCCGCGACCTGCACGGCCTCCGTCATGTCCTTATGCCGGAATACGACGATCAGGACACACAGCACGACCGTCGCCGCGCACAGTATGACAGCCCTCGTCCAGTTGCGCTTGCGGTTGCTGACGTGGCGCAGCAGGATCTCCTGCTCGGCGGCGAGATCGTAGTCGCTCGCCTTGGCTTCAAATACGAATTTCATCTTCTCTCTCCTGTTATCGTTTTGATTTTCGCTCAGATATATTCCACCGTTTTGCCGGTCTTGGCCTCGATGAACGCGCGGAAATCCGCACTGTCGCCGACCACAAAGCGATCCTCCGGCAGGATATAGGCGTGCAGCTTGTCCACAAAGAGGAAATAGCGGTCCCGATAGTGATACAAGCGCTCGAACGCATGATACGGCACCGATGCCGCGGCCTTGCTGCTGCTCTGCGCCAGCCCCTCGTCGCTGAACTTCATCGTCAGGTTCTCGACCTGAAGCGACTGCTTTCTCGCACCCCATGCGTTCAGGCGGTTGCGGAAAAAGCAGAGCACCAGGCACAAGCCGCCAAAGAGCAGCAGCGTTGCGGTCAGCTCGCCCGCTTCCTCGTCTGACCACAGCATCAGCAAGCCGGATAAGAGCGAAAACAGTCCAACCGCGAAGCCGAATACGGAAATGATGCGGCTGCTCCATTTGCGCGTTGTCTTACCTGCGAGCTTGCTCAGCGCACGGAAATCCTCCTTCCGGTAGCTGTGGTCAAAGCGCAGCACAAAGTAGTCCATAGAGCCTTCCTTTCAAAGAAAAACGCCCTGAGCATTTCTGCTCAGGGCGAACCAAAAAGTCCGTGTTACCACCTGAATTCCCGCTGTTGGGCGGACACTCGCGACTCTGTAACGGGAGTTCCCGTCCGGCCTACTGCATCGTTCAGCCCGGCTGCTCCGCGGTGACTTCGGCGGCCCGCTCACGAGGGACTTGCACCATCCGCCCTCTCTCTGCGCTTCGTGAGCCGCGTACTCTTCCGCTTCCTTGCATTTTCGGCTGTTATTATATGCAATATTGACCGATTTGTCAAGACATCTTGAGAATCTCGCGCTTGAGCCGCGCGATGATACGCTTTTCCAGTCTTGAGATGTAGCTTTGCGAAATGCCGAGGTAGTCGGCGACCTCCTTCTGCGTCTTTTCCTCCCGCCCGCCGAGGCCGAAGCGCAGCGTGATGATCTCGCGCTCGCGCTCGGAAAGTCGGCTGACCGCGGTCGTCAGCAGCTGGCGGTCCACGTCGTCCTCGATGGGGCGAAGCACCGTGTCGCCGTCCGTGCCGAGAATATCCGAGAGCAGCAGCTCGTTGCCATCCCAGTCCGTGTTGAGCGGCTCGTCGAAGCTGACCTCGACCTTCTGGTTGGCATTCTTGCGCAGATACATGAGTATTTCGTTCTCGATGCAGCGCGAGGCATAGGTCGCGAGCTTGATGTTCTTGTCGCTGCGGTAGGTGTTGATGGCCTTGATGAGACCGATGGTGCCGATGGAGATGAGGTCCTCAATGTTGATGCCGGTGTTGTCGAAGCGACGGGCAATGTAGGCGACGAGCCGCAGGTTGTGCTCAATGAGGATCTGCCGCACCTCAAAGTCGCCCTCGTCGAGCCGCGCGATCATCTGTGCCTCCACGTCGCGCGAAAGCGGCGGCGGGAGCGAATCGCTGCCGCCGATGTAGAAGATCCCCGCGCGCGGCAGCAGCCCGCATCGTGCAAGCCACGCGCAAAGCCTATTCCAAAGCCGCCTGAACCAACTCATGTGCCCCCTCCTGTTCCTCCATGCGCCATACGCCCTGAAAGCCGCTGTCGCCGTAAATGTCCGGCGAGACGGCGACCAGCTGCCGTCCCAGGTCCCTGCCGTTCACGCGAACGCTGTCGCAGTAAAACGCCCGCAGCGTCCCGCTGCCGCCCGCCGTCGTGCAGGAAAGCGTTATGTAACCCTCCTCACGCTCCGGCAGCAGCGCGCGCAAGGCGCTCTGCCCGATGACCGGAACGCTCTCCCCGGTGAGGGGATCGGTGATCAGATTGCCGCTGTCGTGCAGCAGCCGGAGCGTGACGGTCTTCCCGCCGCGCGTGAGCCTTACGCGCAGCAGCTCCCCGCCGTCGTGCCGCGCTCCGCCGCGAAAAACGGTCGAGAGCAGCAGATAGGTCACGCCCATCGCGCCGAGCAGCACGCCCCACGGAAGCTGTGCAAAGATCACGCCGCGCGCGATGCGCCCGAGTGAGCCGCAGCATTGGCCGAGCAGCAGAACACCTCCGCCGAGAGCGCAGGAGAGCAGCAGCGTCAGCAGTCCCAGCTTGAGCGCCCGCCCCGTGCCGCGGAAGGCGAGCAGCGCCATCCCGACGAATGCCGCGGCGTTCAGCCACGGCGAGCACGGCAGAACAAGCCGGAGCACGGCGTAGGCCGCGCCGAAGGCAGCCGCGCCGAGGAGCCGCAGCCGCGGCACCGTCCGCCCCGCGAGCCGCGCCGCCGACAGCAGCAGCAGATAGTCCGCCGCACCGTTCACCAACGCCGCAAGGTCCCAGTAGACCACCATGCCGGTCACCCCCTCTTCCGTGCCGTCAGCATACCACAGCGCGGACGCGGAAAAAGGACGAAACAGGGCCGTCCGCACAAAATGTACGGACGGCCCTGCATTCCATTCTCATTATACAAGAAACGGAATGACCATGCTCGCGAGCAGCGAGACGATCATCACGACCACCAGAATGAGCGCCATCGCGCGCGTTTTCTTATTCATCGGCTTTCTCCTCCCGTTCGAGAATCTTCTTAATGCCCTTCTCTGCCTTGGCGCGCGGCAGCATCACCTCATGGCCGCAGCCGGTGCATCTGAGCTTCACGTCCATACCCACGCGTGTGATCTCAAAGATCTTCTCGCCGCAGGGGTGCGGCTTTTTCATTTCGACCCTGTCACGGAGCCTAATGTCCATCGGCATTCTTGATCGCCTCCCAGTATTTCGCCGCAGCCTGCTCGACCTTGTTGTCGCCGTAGCGATAGTAGACCGCGTTTTTGATCGGGTCGGGCAGGTATTGCTGCTTCACCCAATGGTTCGGAAACTCGTGCGGGTACTTGTAGCCCTGCTCGCGCTCGAGGCCCGTGGAGTCCGCGTGAACGTTTTGCAGCTCGCGCGGAATATCGCCGGTCCTGCCGCGCCTGACGTCGGCCCACGCCGCGTTGATGCCCTCGACCACGCTGTTGGATTTCGGCGCGGTGGCAAGCAGGATCGCCGCCTGCGCCAGCGGCAGCTGCGCTTCGGGAAGTCCCAGCTGCATCGCGGTATCCACACAGGCCTTCACGATGGTGACCGCCTGCGGGTACGCCATGCCGATATCCTCGCTCGCCGAGCACAAAAGCCGGCGGCAGGGCGTCACGAGGTCGCCCGCTTCGAGGAAACGCGCAAGGTAATGGAGCGCCGCGTCGGGGTCGCTGCCGCGCAGCGACTTCATCAGCGCCGAGGCCATATCGTACATCGCGTCGCCGCCCTTATCATAGCGCATCGCGCTGCGCTGCGCCACCTGTAAGGAGTCTTTACTTGTCAGCAAAAGCTCTCCGTTCTTCGTCTCCGCCGCCTCATAAAGCAGTTCGCAGGCGTTGATGGCCTTGCGCACATCGCCGCCGCATTGGGTCGCGAGGAGCATGGGCACGCCCTCCTCCCACGCAAGCGGGAGCGGGCTGCGCTCCTTGAGGATGCCGAGCGCCCGCTCAACGGCGGGCAGCAGCTCGCGCGGCTCGACCTGCTTGAACTCGAACACCGTCGAGCGCGAGAGCAGCGCGTTGTAAACATAGAAAAACGGATTCTCCGTCGTGGACGCGATGAGCGTGATGGAGCCGTTCTCCATGAACTCCAACAGGCTCTGCTGCTGTTTTTTGTTGAAATACTGAATTTCGTCGAGGTAGAGCAGAATGCCCCCGGGCGCCATCAGCGTGCCGACGCTCGCGATGATATCCTTCACATCCTGTAAGCTCGCGGTCGTCGCGTTGAGCCGGTAGAGCGTTTTATTCGTCTTGTTGGCAATGATGTTGGCGATGGTCGTTTTTCCCGTGCCGGAGGGACCGTAGAAGATCATGTTCGCGCTCGTGCCCGCGTCGATCAGACGGCGCAGCACGCCGCCCGGTCCGATCAGATGGCGCTGGCCCACGACCTCGTCCAGGCTCTGCGGGCGAATTTCGTCCGCGAGCGGTCTTGTGCTCATGCTCTCCCCTCCTCAGCTGCTGCGACTGCATTTCTCCGCGTCGATGGCCAGCACGATCATCAGCGCGTGCAGCGCGTCGGCGGGGTCCGCCACGTCGATGACGTAGGTGTCCGTCCAGTGGAACAGCTCCTTGCCGATCGTCGCGACTGTGCCGCGCGAGGCGCTGACGATGGTGTAATCCCATTCCATGAACTGCCCCTCGACCGCCCAATCGCTGCCCTCCACGGTGAAATGCGGCACAAAAAACGTAAATTCCTTTTTGATCGTGCCGATGCAGCGGTCGAATTCATACAGGTCAAATTTCGGCAGGAAGGTCAGCACACGCTGCTGCACCGTGCCGATGTGCTCGCCGGCGGCGTTGAGGATATGTAAGCAATGGCCCCATGCGAGCTTGCCCTCGACCGTGAAGACCGTCGCACCGTTATCGTCATAAATGTCATAGCTGTCGAACCATGAAAAAAAGCGCTGTTTGAAGAGTAAGCGCATGGCCGCACCTCCATTTCCCTAGTGCTTTTATCATAGCATATTTTTTCTCGTTTGCCCACACTTTTTCTGTCGATTTTTTGAGAAATGTGTGGTATGCTTTTGGCAAGAATGATTCGGGAGGTCGCCCCATGAAATCCAAAGCCGCTGTCCGCCGCATCGTCGAGGCGCTGAAGAAGCTCTACCCCGACGCCATGTGCTCGTTGCAATACCAAAAGGATTATGAACTGCTTTTCGCCGTGCGGCTCTCCGCCCAGTGCACCGACGCGCGTGTGAACATGGTCACCCCCGCGCTGTACGCAAGGTTCCCGACGCTCGAGGCGTTCGCCAACGCCAGCTATGAAGAGGTCGGCGAAGCCATCAAGTCCTGCGGCTTTTACAATACCAAGTCCAAAGACCTCGTCGAGTGCGCGAAAATTCTCCTTGAAAAGTACGGCGGCAGGGTCCCCGGCACGATGGAGGAGCTGACGAGTCTCCCCGGCATCGGGCGCAAGACCGCGAACCTCATTCTCGGCGACATCTACCACCAGCCCGCCTACGTCTGCGACACGCACTGCATCCGCATCACGGGCCGTCTCGGCCTTACCGACGGCAGCAAAGACCCGTTGAGCGTGGAAAAGCAGCTGCGCGCCGTCCTCCCGCCGGAGGAGTCGAGTGATTTCTGTCACCGCATGGTGCTCTTCGGTCGCGACCGCTGCACCGCCCGCAAGGCGAACTGCGACGGCTGCCCGCTGCGCGCCGACTGCGACTTCGGGAAGGCGCAGAGCAAGAAGGCATAAAACAGAAAACCGGAAAGCGTGTCTGCGATTTCGCAGGCACGTTTTTTCGTTCCCGCTCATATACTGCTTTGAACGAATCGGAACGGAGGCACGGACATGGATCAAAATACCGCTCAGCTCATTGAAAAATTCCGCAGGAATCCCGCCATGGCGCAGTCACTCCTGCAATCCGGCGACGGACAGAAGCTCATGCAGATGCTCACCCGCCAGGACGGCGGCGCAGCGCTCAACCGCGCGGCGCAGAGCGCCGCGATGGGCAACACCAGGGAGCTCGCGGCGATGCTCTCGAGCCTGATGCAAAGCCCCGAGGGCATGGCGGTGATGAGCCGCATCAGCGAGAGCGCGAAAAAATAAGCGAAACGGAGGGCGGGCCGCATGAGCGAGCTGGAAGACAAACTCAATAGTCTGCTCTCCAACCAGGACGCGATGGCGCAGGTCATGCAGCTCGCGCAGAGCCTGTCGCAGTCAGGCGTAGGAGCGGCAGACAGCGGGAGCGCGGCTTCGCCTCCTCCGCCGCAGAGCGGATCGCCGTCGGGAAATGCCATGCCGGGCGCGGGCGACCTGAATGCCATGCTCTCGCAACTCACCGGCGGGCTGGACCCCGCGCTTTTATCGCGGCTCCTGCCGGTGCTGAGCCAGATGAACCGGAACGAGAGCAGCGAGACCTCTGCGCTCCTCTACGCGCTGCAGCCCTTTCTGCGCGACAAGCGGCGCGACAAGGTCGCGCGGGCGGCGCAGCTCGCCAAGCTCATCCATCTGGCCAAGGTATTTCTGACGACGCGGGAGGAGTAGCCGTGTACAATCGTTATCTGCGCAACGATCAGGGCGTTTACACCTGCGTCCCGCAGGAGGAGCCACGCCGACCGCCGCCTCCGCATCGCGAGCCTTCCCCAAGGGAGCCGCCGCGGGATACGCCTCCTCCCCCGCCGAACGGCGGCGGACCGGAGGCCGACGGCGGCGCATTCCGCGAGGGCTTTCAATTCCTTGACAAGTTGTTGGAAAAGCTCCATTTGCAAGATCTTGACGGCGCGGACCTGATGCTGCTGCTCCTGCTCTTCTTCCTCTTTGAGGAAAAGGCGGACGACGAGCTGCTCATCGCTCTCGGATTGCTGCTCATTCTATGAAAAAACGACTGACCGGCGGTCAGTCGTTTTCGCTTATTTCCTTGGTCACGGCAACGACCGGCTCATAGAGCACCGTGCCGTTCGGCAGCGTAAAGTCCTCCGCGTCCACGCCGTCGTAGCTGACCGTCAGCGCCGCCATGCGGTAGACGACCGCGCCGTCGCATTCGCGCTCCGCCGCGGCAAGCAGTCCCGAGCTTACGCTGACCCAGTAGCGCTCGACATAGCCCGCCTCGTCGGGCTCGGTCTCCACATAGATGCAGTTCACACCCTCGAGCGCGCGGTAATCCGCCGCCGCGATGCGCTCCGGCGGCAGCGCGAGGATGTCCTCATAGGTCAATATCCCCTGCTCCGCGTCCTGCGTGAGCGCGGAGGCGCCGGAATAGACCTTTCGGCTGCTGCCGTACCAGATGTAGACCGCATCATCGCCGGTGATGACATGGCGGGTCTGCCCGTCCGTCTCCGTGACGTCGAGCCGAAGCCAGCCGTCTGCGGCAGCCGCCGTGATGACGCTCACGCCGCTGCCGCCGCTCCAGTAGCGCTCGACCGTGATGGTGCGCGTGTAAACGCGCGGGCGCGCGAGCACCTCAATGGCGCTCTGCACTGTGTCGGGCCGGACCTCCACGCGGTCAACGGCCTCGTTGTCCACGGTAGGGCCGCTCGGCTCCGTTGTGCTCGGCTCCGGCGGCAGCACGATCTTCTCCGGTTCACGCAGACTGCCGCGCACCATAAAGGCGACGACGAGCAGGACCAGCAGGATGCACGCGATGCCGATCGGCGTCATTTTCTGTTTTCCCATCCTGCCGCCTCCTTTCCGCCGCAGTCCTTTAAGCTCTGTGATCCCCTGGCCGCTCCGCGCGCAGGCCGAAGTACCATTCGATCGCGTCCGCGATGCGCGCGCAGGCGTGACCGTCGCCGTAGGGATTGACCGCGTGGGCCATCGCCGCGTAGGCGGCGGGATCGTTCAGCAGCTCATTTGCCAGCGCAAGGATCGCGTCACGCTCCACGCCCGCGAGCTTCACCGTGCCGGCGGCGACCGCCTCGGGGCGCTCCGTCTCGCGCCGCAGGACAAGCACCGGCTTGCCGAGCGCCGGGGCCTCCTCCTGCAAGCCGCCGGAGTCGGTCATGACCATATAGCAGCGCGCCATCAGGTTGTGCATCTCGTCCGCGCTCAGCGGCGCGATCAGATGTACGTTCCCGATGCCGTCCAGATGCCGGTGGGCGCACTCCTGCACCACCGGAGAGAGATGCACCGGATAGACCAGCTCCGCCTCCGGGTGCGTCCCGGCAAGCTCTGCGAGCGCGGACATGATGTCCTCCATCGGCTGTCCGTAATTCTCGCGCCGGTGGCAGGTCACAAGGATGACCTTCCTGCTCGCGTAGTCCAGCTCGTTGAGCAGCTCTGTCGTAAAGCGATAGTCCTTGCGTACCGTTGTTTTCAAGGCGTCAATGACCGTGTTGCCGGTGACGAACACGCCCTCGGTCACGCTCTCGCGTGCAAGGTTCGCGCGGTTATTCTCCGTGGGGCAGAAATAAAGGTCGGCGAGCCGCGTGACGAGCTGACGGTTCATCTCCTCGGGATAGGGCGAATACTTATCGTAGGTACGCAGCCCCGCCTCGACATGGCCGATCTTCACCTTGTGGTAAAAGGCCGAGAGCGCGCCGGCAAAGGTCGTGGAGGTATCGCCGTGGACAAGGATCATATCGGGCGCAAAGCGGTCGATGACCTCGTCCATGCCGGTCAGGCACTTACAGGTGATGGTCGAGAGCGTCTGACGCGGGGTCATAATGTCAAGGTCTGCGTCCGCCTTGAGGCCAAAGACCTGCATGACGCTGTCGAGCATCTCGCGGTGCTGCGCCGTCACGCAGCAAAGGCTCTCGATGCCCTCGCGCCGCGCGAGCTCCTTGACGAGCGGAGCCATCTTGATCGCCTCCGGCCGCGTGCCGAAGACGCTCATCACTTTAATTTTCTTCATGCTTTTCTTCCTTCTCCTCCGGCGCAGGCGCGGCAGGCTTTGCCTGCGTTTTCTCCTGCTCCAGTTCCTTTTCGTGGGCGGTCTCCGCGATCTCGCGCGGGAAAATGACGCGCGAAGCGACATAGGCCACCGCCGCGAGCGTAAGGAGCAGCAGCATTGCCTTCAGCTCGCCGCTCGTCGTGAGCACGACGGCGGACAGTCCCAGCAGACTGCTCACCACATACAGCGCCGCCACCGTCTGCTTCTGGTTGAGTCCCATATCCATCATGCGGTGGTGGATGTGCCCGCGGTCCGGCGTCATGGGGCTCTGCCCGCGCGCCACGCGGCGCACGATGGCAAAGGCCGTGTCGAAGATCGGCAGGCCCAGCACCAGAAACGGCACCGCGAACGAAACGATAGCGTAATACTTAAAGAGGCCCTGAATGGAATAGGTCGCTAAAATGTAACCCAAAAAGGTCGAGCCGGTGTCGCCCATGAACATCTTCGCCGGGTTCTTATTGTACGGCATGAAGCCGAGGCACGCGCCCGCGAGCGCCGCCATCACGATGGCGACCTGCTGCTCGGAGACAAGAATGGCAATGACGAGCATCGTCATCGCGCTGATGGTCGAAACGCCGCTGGCCAGACCGTCAAGCCCGTCGATGAGGTTCACGGCGTTCGTCACACCGACGATCCACAGCACCGTCACGGGATACTTCATCCAGCCGAGCGACCAGTAGGGCGCGTCGGAAAAGACGTTGGGGTTCGTCAGGATCTCGATCACCACGCCGTGGTAGACGGCAACCAGCGCCGCGCAGATCTGCACGAGGAATTTGAACTTCGCGCGCAGCGGCGTCATATCGTCCACCACGCCGAGCACCACGATGATGACCGCGCCGAGCAGGATGCCCTTCATCTGGTGGTCGATGTGGACAAAGAGCAGGATGCTGACCATGAAGCCAAGGAAGATCGCAAGCCCGCCCAGCCGCGGCACCGGCTTCTTGTGCATCCGGCGGCTGTCCTTCGGCACGTCGATCGCGCCGATCTTATAGGCAAACGACTTCACGAGCGGGCACATGATGAAGCTCACGACCATCGCGCACACGAGCGCGGCGCCCACCCAAAGCAAAAGCTCTTTCTGAATATCCATGTTCCCTCTTACCTGGCGACGAAGCCGACCTTCTTGTAGACCTTGCGCAGCGTCTTTTCCGCGAGGTAGGACGCCTTCTGCGCGCCGTCCTTGTAAACGCTCTCAAGGTATGCCTTGTCCGCCGTCAGGCGCTCGGCCTCCTCACGGATGGGGCGCAGCAGCTCGATGACCGACTCGGCCACGGCGGGCTTGAAGATGCCGTAGCCCTGTCCGGCAAACGCGGCCTCCGCCTCGGCGACGGTCTTGCCGGTCGCGGCGCAGTAGATGGAAAGCAGGTTGGAAATGCCGGGCTTATTCTCTTTATCGAACTTCACGCAGGCGTCGCAGTCCGTCACCGCGCGCTTGAACTTGCGCATGATATCCTCGGGCTTGTCCATCATGTAAACGCAGCCGTCGGGGTCGGACTTGGACATCTTGCTCGTCGGGTCGCCGAGGCTCATCACGCGCGCGCCCATCTTCGGGATAAACGGCTCGGGCAGCGTGAAGGTGTCGCCGTACACGCCGTTGAAGCGCTGCGCGATGTCGCGGCAGAGCTCGACATGCTGCTTCTGATCCTGACCGACCGGCACGAGGTCGGCCTGATAGACGAGAATATCCGCCGCCATCAGCACCGGGTAGGTGAACAGGCCCGCGGTGATGTTGTCCGCGTGCTTGGCGGCCTTGTCCTTGAACTGCGTCATGCGGCTCAGCTCGCCGAACTGCGTGTAGCAGCCGAGCACCCACGAAAGCTCCGCGTGCTGGGGCACATGGCTCTGAATGAACATGATGTTCTTCGCGGGGTCAAGCCCGCAGGCGATGTACTGCGCGAGCTGGTTGACCGAGCGGCGGCGCAGGTCGGCGGGATTCTGGCGCACGGTGATGGCGTGCATATCCACGATGCAGTACAGGCAGTCGTACTCCTCCTGCAGGCTCACCCAGTTCTTGATGGCGCCCATGTAGGAGCCGAGCGTCAGCTCGCCGCTGGGCTGGATGCCGCTGAAAATTCTCTTTTTGACCGGAGCGTTTGCTTCCATAATGGTTTTCCTCGTTTCTATCGTGATTGGCGCACAGGGCGCTGGAAGTGCCTATATTCTCAATTTGATATCATACCACACTTATTCTAAAAAGACAAGAGAACCTTGACAAGCGCGGGCACAAAATGTAAACTGAAGAACACTGAAATTTTTGCTTCAGGAGGTCACCCCATGTCCCTTGATATGACGTACTTCAACGAGATGGAGGCGAAGATCCCGCACGGCAAGGTCCGCACGCGCTTCGCTCCCTCCCCCACCGGCTATATGCACGTCGGCAACCTGCGCACCGCGCTCTACACCTGGCTCATTGCGCGCAACGCGGGCGGCACCTTCATCCTCCGCATCGAGGATACCGACCAGGGCCGCCTCATCGAGGGCGCGACCGACGTCATCTACCGCACGCTGGCCGAGTGCGGACTCGACCACGACGAAGGCCCCGACGTCGGCGGTCCCGTGGCTCCCTACATTCAGTCCGAGCGCCGCGAAACCTACGGCAAATACGCCGAGCTGCTCGTCGAGCGCGGCGGCGCCTATTACTGCTTCTGCGAAAAGACGGAGAGCGCCGAGGATTCCGGCGAGTTTGACCGCGCGGACGATCCCTGCCGCGACCTGCCGCTTGAGGAAGCAAAGGCCCGCGTCGCCGCCGGCGAGCCCTACGTCGTCCGCCAGCGCATCCCCAAGGAGGGCGCCACCACCTTCCACGACGCCATCTTCGGCGACATCACGGTGGAAAACAAGACGCTTGACGATCAGGTGCTTTTGAAGCGCGACGGTCTGCCGACCTACAACTTCGCCAACGTCATCGACGATCATCTCATGGGCATCACCCATGTGGTCCGCGGCAGCGAGTACCTTTCCTCCGCGCCGAAGTACAACCTGCTCTACGAGGCGTTCGGCTGGGAGGTCCCGACCTACGTCCACTGCTCCCCCGTCATGCGCGACAGCCAGCATAAAATGTCCAAGCGCCACGGCGACCCGAGCTACGAGGACCTCAAGGCGCAGGGCTTCCTGACGCCCGCCATTTTGAACTATGTGGCGCTCCTCGGCTGGTCGCCGCGCGGCGAGCGCGCCGAGCAGGAGTTCTTCACCATGTCCGAGCTGGCCGAGGCCTTCGACATTGCGGGCATCTCCAAGTCCCCCGCCATTTTCGACATCGAAAAGCTCACCTACTTCAACGCCAACTATATCCGCAATATGGCGCCCGAGGACTTCGCCAAGGCCGCCGAGCCGTTCATCCGCCAGAGCGTGAAGAACGAAGCGTATTCTGCCGCCGAGATCGCGGCGCTGCTGCAAGCCCGCTGCGAAAGGCTCACCGACATCCCCGAGAAGGTCGATTTCTTCGACGCTCTCCCCGACTACGACCTCGCGTTCTACACGAACAAAAAGTCCAAGACCGACGCTGCGGTGTCGCTCGAGATGCTGCAGAAGGTTCTCCCAAAGCTCGAGGCGCTGAACGACTGGTCCACCGACGGCATCCACGATATGCTCATCGCGTTCGCGGAGGAGCTGGGCGTGAAGAACGCCACGCTCATGTGGCCCCTGCGCATCGCCTGCGCCGGTAAGCTCGTCACCCCCGGCGGTGCGGTTGAGATCTGCAAAATTCTCGGCAAGGACGAGACGATCCGCCGCGTGAAGTGCGGCATCGAAAAGCTCGGCGGATGAACGAATTAGGCTCCTACCTCCGGCGCACACTTTCCGAGGCGTGGCAGAGCGGCTACGGCGAGGAGGCGCGCCGCGCCGCCATTGTCGCACCGCTCCTTGCGCTTGTCGGCTTCGCCGCCGCGTGGTTCTTTCCGCAGCTGACCGACCACGTCATGGGCGTGCTCGAGCAGGCGATCGACAGCGCCGGTCTCAGCTCGACCGCTGAAACGAAGGACATGGCGGCCGCCATTTTTGCCAACAACCTCACCGCCGCATTCTCGGCGATCCTCTGGGGTCTTGTCCCCTTTGCCTATCTTGCAGCCTTCCCGCTCGGCTTCAACTTCTTCCTGATCGGCGCGCTGGGCGCGTATTATGTACGCAGCGGCGTCGGTCTCGGCCCCTACCTCGTCGGCATTCTCCCCCATGGCATCTTTGAGCTGCCCGCGCTCGTGCTTTTCTGCGCGGCAGGGCTGTACCTCTGCTCGCGCGTGACCGCGCGCGTGCGCGGAGACAAGGAGGTCCGCATCCTGCGAACACTCTCCGAGGTCTCGACGCTCTTCCTCTATGTCATTCTGCCGCTGCTCGCCGCGGCGGCGCTCATCGAGACCTATGTGACGCCGAGCCTGCTGGCGATGGTCCTCTAATACATCCTGACGCAATGCTACAAATCAAACAGGAAGCCCGCAGCAAAAGCTGCGGGCTTCCTGTTTGTCATATTGGTTCCGGAGGATCAACCGCCGATCTCAATTGCGCGAACGATGCCGTCCTTTACATAAAGGTTCATCGTCCCGCCGTAGCTGATCGCTGCATCCACGCCGCCGGTGAACCAGCTTTGGCCGTCGCGATTCCAGATTAGAACGCCGGAAGACACATTGTAGGTGCGTCCGCCGTAGTTGATCGCCGTTGTGCCGACCCACGCGGAGGTGGAGACCTTGCTGAACTTGGTCAGATTGACCACAGATGTGAAGCTGCTCTCTCCCGCAACCGCCGCGACAAAGTCGCCGACCTGAACGGAATAGCCGCCTCTCTTTTCAATCGGCTTCCCTCCGCCGAGATCGATCGTGATAAACTGGTTGTAGATCGTTCCGCCGGAGATATCCGAACCGTCCGGTCTGCTCTCAGCCTTTATCACGCGGCCATAAAGCGTCGAACCATCGCCCGTGCCGCTCAGCGCGATCAGGTCGATCTGGCCGCTGCTGTTCGTGCGGGCGTAAATGATCTGGCTTTGCGGAATGATGACCTCTGTAAGCTCGGAGAGGCTCTTGAGCTCGCCGTCCACATAAATCAGCGCATTATCCGCGAGCTTTCTGCTGCCGAGCGTTCCCTCGCGGACATCCAGGTTGCCGCTCGCACCGCCGGATTTGGCCGACAGGCTGACCGTCTTATCCTTGGAGGCAGAGATGCCGACAAGCTTGCCACTATATTTGGAGTAGGTCCCGGCAATCTCGATGATGCTGCTGCCGCAGAACATTTGGAGCTTGCCGTTGGAATCCACAACTCCGACCGCATTCGCGCGGGCCGAGTTCTCACTGTCCACGGCGCCGGCCACGCTGCCGTCGCTTGTGAGCAGAAGCGTCATGGTCTTGCCGGGCTTGAATTTGCTCAGGCTCTCCTGTGCCGTGGGCAGGACAGTGAACTGCGTTCCATTCAGCACCGTGATGCTGCTCGGCGCGCTGGGCGAGGGATCGCAGGCCTCATAATACACTGCCACGCGCGTATCGCAGGCATAAAGCGTGTTCGACGAGGCGTCATAGGTAACAACATCATTTCTGCGCAGGGCGGAAACGGAGCTGAGCACGCCGTTGCGGTAAACGGCGAAGTCCGTTCTGCCGCCCGTCAAAGCACTGATACCGCTCGTGGACTTATCCGCCGAAAGAATAACCGCCGCATTGCTCACCGCCGCACCTGTCGTGCTGCTTACCACGGGAACAAAGGTCAGGACCTTGCCGTCCGCGTCGAGCAGCAGGTCTCCCTTGAGTCCGTTGAGCACCGTGGCGGAGCTTGGGCGCACAAGGTCATAGCTGTTCTTCTTCCCGCCGGAGACCCGCGCGGTATTGCCGTTGAGGGCTATCAGCGTTACGCGCTCGCGCGAGACACAGTTTGCAGGGTTGTAGACCCTTGTTGTTGTGGATGTCTCACCGTCCTTATCGGTGCTGCTGCTCGTCGCCTTTGCGCCGAGCACATTGACAAACAGCTGCGCCGCCTGCGCGCGGGAAATGGCCGCGCCGCCGGCAAGCTCCACGCCCGCGCTCACGCCGGTGGACTTGGCGAGGTCAATATAGCCGTCGGGCCAAATACCGCCGCTGTCCTTATCCGTATAGCCGAGCAGACGCATGAGGATGGTGACCGCCTCTCCGTAGGAGATGGCGCGGTCCGGCTGGAAGGTGCCGTCCGGCATACCCGACAGCAGCTTCTCGCCGCGCACGGCATAATTGACATAGCGGGCGGCCCAGTGACTCGCGCGCACATCGGGGAAAATCGTCACCGTTTTGTAGCGCAGCACATCGCTGCTGCCCATCAGTGTGACCAGCATCTTGCAAAATTCCGCGCGGGTGAGCTGCGCATAGGGATTGAACTGCCCGATGCCGTTGCCCTCGACCACGCCGAGCAGCCGCAGCACCTCCACGTTCTGCGCCGTCTTTTTGTCCGACACATCGGAGAAGCTGCCTGCCGCCGAGGCGGGAAGCACCACCGCCGAGAGCGTCAGCACAAGCGCGAGCAGCGCGGAAAATACTCTCTTTTTCATAGTTTTTCTCCTCTCATTCCGCCCGCAGCGCTTCCACGGGCTGGAGCTTCGATGCCTTGATGGCGGGATAACTGCCGAAGAGCACGCCCAGCGCAACGCTCAGCGCGAAGGCTGCGATGGTGACCCACGGCACGGGATAGATCGTTTGCTGGTAGATGATGCGTCCGAGCACCACGCTGCCGATCGTGCCGAAGATGATGCCGACGATGCCGCCCATGCCGCAGAGCATACCTGCCTCGATCAAAAATTGGGTAACAATGCTCGAGCGCTGCGCGCCGATGGCGCGGCGAATACCGATCTCGCGGGTGCGCTCGGTCACGGTGACGAGCATGATGTTCATGATGCCGATGCCGCCGACGAGCAGCGAGATCGCCGCGATGCCGCCGAGCACCATACCGATCATGTTGAACGACTCATTCTGGTACTGCTGCCAGTAGTCCGCCGCCAGCACCTCGTAATCGCCGCTGCCCTGCGGGACAAGTCCCTTGAGGAAGCCGCCGATGTAGGCGATGGCGGTGTTCGCCGATTCGCTGTCGCGCGCCTTGACAATGTATTCCGTGAAGCGCGCGCCGCCGAGCACGCGGCTCGCCGTGTAGGGAAAGACGGCCATGTTATCCATCTGCGTGACGCTGTTGTCGCCCTCCTTGCCGCGCGCGGCGTAGACACCCACAACGGTGAAGTTGTTGCCGTTGACCTTGATGGTCTTGCCGACCGGATCGACCGTGCCGAAAAACTGCTTGGCCATCTCCGCGCCGATGACGCAGACCTGATTATAGTTCTGAATGTCCAGATACGCAAGGTCGCGCCCCTTGGCAACGGTCAGATTGTTGCACGCGCTGTACTGGTCGGAGCCGTAGTAGAGCGTCGGCGGGCCGCTGATGAGGTTCCACTGCTTGTCGTACTCCGTCTCCATCGTGGAAGAGTTCTTCGTGCCGTAGATCACGGTGGCGTTCGCCTGTCCGTTCGGCGTAATGCCGATGACATATTCCCTCAGTCCCTGGCAGTATTCGTAAAGGTCGGGGAAATAGTCCTTGCTGACATCGTTGCCGTCCGCGTCGTACATCCATGAGTAGATGTTCACAGAGACGCGGTTCGCGCCCATCGCGGAAAACTGCTTCATCATCTGCGCCTTCATGCCCTCCATGACCGAAACGATGGTCATGACGGCGGCGATGCCGATGAAGATGGAGAGGATCGTCAGCGCACTGCGGCCCTTCTTGCCGATGATGGAGCGCCACGCCATTTTGAAGGCCTGTAAAATGTTCACAGCCAATCCACCTCCTGCTGCCGGTCATCAACGATCTTGCCGTCCGCAAGGCGGACGCAGCGCCGCGCGGTGGCGGCGATGCCGTTGTCGTGCGTAATGAGAATGACGGTGCTGCCCTCCTTATTGAGCTGCTGGAGGAATTGCAGCACCTCGTGGCCCGTTTTGGAGTCCAGCGCGCCGGTCGGCTCATCCGCCATGATGATGGGCGGGCGGGTCGAGATGGCGCGGGCGATGGCGACACGCTGCTGCTGGCCGCCGGACATCTGCGTTGGCTTATTCCTGCGGCGGTCAACAAGGCCGACGCGCTCGAGCGCCTCGATGGCCAGCTCGTGCCGGTCGTCGATGCCGATGCCCTGATAGACAAGCGGCAGCTCGACGTTCTCCTGCACGGAGAGCGACTGGATGAGGTTATACTGCTGGAAAATAAAGCCGATCTCCTTGTTGCGGATGCGCGAGAGCTGCATATCGCTCAGCTCGCTCACATCCGTTCCCTCGAGCAGATACTCGCCGTAGGTCGGCACGTCGAGGCAGCCGAGTACGTTCATCATCGTCGATTTGCCCGAACCGGACTGTCCGACGATGGCAACGAACTCGCCCCGGTCGATGGTAAGCGAAACGCCGTCGAGCGCGCGGACCTCGCTCTCAAGGCCCTCGGAGTAGATCTTATAAACGTCTCGCAGTTCGATCAATTTCGCCATGGCGCTATCCTCAATATACCATGCCGTAATTGTCCCAGCTGGTGGCGGAGCCGGTCATATACTGCGTAAAGACCTCGTCGCCCTGCTCCACGCCGGACTTGATCTCGACATTGTTGTTGTCCTGAATGCCGATCTCGACCTGCACGGGATAGAAGCCCTCGGGGATCGTCTCGTCGGAGTACGGCAGCTCGATGGCATTGTCGGGCATGCTGTCCGCCTTGAGATAGACGACCGTAGCGCTCGTGCCGTCCTCAAGTCCCACCGTGCGCACGGCCTGAATGGGCAGGACAAGGCAGTTGTCGCTCTGGCTGGCGGTGAGGTTATAGTTGATGTTGCTGTTGATTTGCAGCGTACCGTCCGCATTATCCGCCTCAATGGTGAAGGGATAGGTCGCGACACCGTTATTCACGCTGCTCGAGAGGCTCACGGAGCTGATCGTGCCGAAGCTCGGATTGCCCCATTGATTCAGATCGACGCCCATGCCGACCTTGAGGTAGCTGACGTTGCGCTCGTCCACCGTCGCGCTGATGGTGACGGTGTTCGTGTCGGAGATGGTCAGCGCGGTCGCGCTGGCGGTGATCTCCTGCCCTGGTGTGATGCTCAAGCCGATGACCATGCCGTCAATGGGCGCAACGGCGTTTGCGTAGGCGGCATTTTTTTCCGCCTCCTCCAGCTCCTTCTGTGCCTTTTGCAGGCTCTGCTCCAGATCAAAGATGGTGTTCTCGGTGTTCTCGCCGTTGACTTGCACCAGCGGCTCGCCGGCAGAGACCGAGAGATAATCGATCAGATTCGTCGCAACGACCGTGCCGGCGGGAATGCTCAGCTCGCTCGTGCGGTAATAGTCCAGCTTACCCGCCTCGTAGGGATAAACGGTCTCACCGTTCACCACCACGGTCGCGGAGGCCGCCATATCCTTGGCGAGCACGCCTGCGTTCGGGACCACGATCTCCACGCTGAACAGCTCCGAGCCCTCGCTCGTCACACGCTTGACCATATGTACCTTCTCCACCCTGCCGTCGATCGAGGACATCAGCGCGGGGACGGAGACCTGCACGGTCTGACCGGCGTAAAGCTCGCTCTGATAGGCGTAGCTGTAATACTGCGTGAGGCGCATCTGCGTGTCGTCCACGAGCGTGGCGACCTTCTGTGCGCCGACCTCGTCGCCGACCGTGAGCTTCACGGTCTCGAGGAGCTTGCCGGCGTAGGGCGCGGTCAGATTGAGCTTGGCAATGTCTTTATAAGCCGCGTTGAGCTGCTTCTGGTAGCCCTCGATGTTCGTCTTTGCCTCGCGCACCTTTTTCTCCGCATCGGGAGAATCATAGGTGAAGAGCGGGTCGCCCGCGGCGACCTTCTGCCCTTCGGTCACGAAGACGTCGCCCACGGTGCCCGCGGTCGCAAGCGTGATGCTCTCGCTCTTCTTCGCCTTGACCATACCGCTGCCGTTGACCATCGAGGTGATGGAGCCGTAGTCCACAATGGCGGTACCGATCTCCGCCTCACCCTCCTTCTTTCCGAATTTCTTAAAGAGGGTGAAGCCGACCGCAAGCACCAGTACGGCGGCAATGATGCGCCGCACGGTCTTTTTGCGTTTTTTCCTGTTTTTCGGCGGCGTTGGAGCGCTGCCCGGTGCGCCGGCAGGGGTAGGCGTTTCTACGGCGCTCTGCGCCGGCGTCGTCTGCGCGACGGGTTCCATCGTTTGTTCCATGTTGCTGTTCTTCCTTTCCCGGATTTGCTGTGTGTAATACACTTCATACAGTATAACACAGGTTTCTTAAGAAGTCTTTGCGAAATGGTTACAATTTGGATACAAATTGTAACCATTTCTTCGCTCTTATTGTTAAGACGAAATTGTGTCCTCTTTTGTTCCTGCATTTTCAAAAAAATTTCGCTCTTTTTTTCGCACCTGCGCGGCGTGGAGCAGCAGGCAGACAATGAACACGCTGCTGCAATATCCGAAGACCGGATAGACAACGCTGATGAGGTCGCCGAAGCCGACGCTGCTCGCGACGTAGCCCAGCGCTCCCAGCGCGAGAATGAACCATCCGCGCCGCTTCTCCACGCGCTCCGACCTCGCCGCGGCGTAGGTCGTGATGGCGACGGTCATGGACAGCGCCGAGCCGTACATACACAGCAGGAGCAGGATGCCGTAGACATAGCCCAGCGGGCGGCTGAGGCCGTAGGCGAGCGCCAGCATCGGCAGCTCCGCGTCCGCGGTCTCCGGCACGGCCATCACCGCAAGCAGCACACTGTAAGCGATGAGCAGAAGCAGCGCCGTGCCGAGGAGCACGCCGCGGCGCGCCGCCTTTTTGGAGGACGCCGCCTCGCCGAGCGGCGCTAAAATGCCGACCGAGCCGAAGAAATTATAGAAGGCGAAGGTCACCGCGCCGAAGGCCTCGCTGCGCATGAGCGGATTGCTCCCCTCCGCTGCGCCGAAGGCCGGAAGGCTCACGCCGTACCGCGCGAGCGCCATGCCGCCGAAGAGCAGCGTGAGCGCGACGATCACCGGCACGATGAGCGAAAAGGCTCCCACCGCGCCGCGCAGGCCCCGCAGCGCCACAAGCGTCACGAGCACAGCCATCAGCGTCCGGCCGAGCCACGTCGGCAGCGAGAAAAGCTGCTCGAGCAGCGCGCCGCCGCCGGCGTACATAATCGCTATGACGCCGAAGAGCAGGATCAACTGCAGCGCCGACGACAGCTTCCGCAGCCACGCCAGCCGCTCCCACGGCACGAGCACCGCGTCCATCTCCGCGATGCCGGTGCGGGAAATGATGTACATCAGCGCCAGCCCAAACACCGCAAGCAGCGCCATCGCCGCAAGCACACCGAGCAGTCCCCCGCCGCCGAACGAGCCGAAAAACTGCCACAGCTCCTGCCCCGACACATAGCCCGCGCCGAGAAAGGAGCCTGCAAAGGTCAGGCCGATGCTGCCCGCATTCCACTTCTTCTCTTCCAAATCCGATCTCCTCCGCTGTTTCTTCTGTAGACTCCGCTTATGATACCGTTTTTCGCCCGCAGCGTCAAGGGATTTCGGGCCAAAGAAACTTTACGCTTTCTACACATTTTCTTCTTGATTTTTTTGTGTAACTTGCTATAATCAAATTTGCGTTTTTTATCCATATCAAACATACAAACATTTTGAAGGAGTGAACCGGCAATGAGCAAGACCTACATTCCCGCCCACTATCACACGCCGCTGAACGTTTACGAGATGCAGCGCGCCATTGAATTCATCAAGAGTAATTTTCAGGTCAACCTGAGCAACGCGCTCAATCTGCGCCGCGTTTCCGCTCCCCTCTTCGTGGAAGAAAATTCCGGTCTGAACGATAACCTCAACGGCGTGGAGCGCCCCGTCAGCTTCGATATCCCCGACGTCGGCCACAACGCGCAGGTCGTGCAGAGCCTCGCCAAGTGGAAGCGTCTGGCGCTCAAGCGCTACGAGTTCAATGTCGGCAAGGGCCTGTTCACCGATATGAACGCCATCCGCCGCGACGAAGAGGTGGACAACCTCCACTCCATCTACGTCGATCAGTGGGACTGGGAAAAGGTCATCGATGCCGGCGACCGCAACGTCTCCTACCTCAAGCGCACCGTGCGTGACATTGTCGGCGCCATCGTCGAGACGAACGACGCGCTCGGCATCGCCTTCCCGAGCCTGCACACCAAGCTCTCCCGCGACGTGTTCTTCATCACCACGCAGGAGCTGGAGGACAAGTACCCCGACCTCACCCCCAAGCAGCGCGAGGATGCCATCTGCCGTGAGCACGGCACCGTCTTCCTGATGCAGATCGGTCTTACCCTGCACTCCGGCATCAAGCACGACGGCCGCGCGCCCGACTACGACGACTGGACGCTCAACGGCGATCTGCTGTTCTGGAACGACGTCCTGGGCCGCGCGTTTGAGATCTCCTCCATGGGCATCCGCGTCAGCCCCGAGTCCCTCGACCACCAGCTCACCGTCTCCGGCTGCGACGACCGCCGGGAGCTCCCCTTCCACAAGATGCTGCTCGCCGGCGAGCTGCCCCTCACCATGGGCGGCGGTATCGGTCAGAGCCGTCTTTGTATGCTGATGATCGGCACCGCCCACATCGGCGAGGTGCAGGTCAGCCTTTGGGACGACGACACCCTCAAGACCTGCGCGGACGCCGGCATTCTGCTGCTGTAAGCGCACATCGGAATCGAACAAAGGAAGCCGCGGCATTGCCGCGGCTTCCTTTTTCTCTTGTTCAGTCCTTTTCCTGAAAGGCTCGGATGTAGCGGATCAGCATCTCCGCCGTACCCTCCATGCCAAGCACGTCGCTTTTGACCGTGAGATCATAGGCGCGGGCGTCGCCCCACTTCATCTCGCAGTAGTAGTTGTGGTAAGCCTTGCGCTGGTGGTCGACCGTGCGGATCTCCTCGATGGCCTCCTCTGCGGAGAGCCCCTTTTTCTCCATCACGCGGCAGAGCTTGGCGTGCGGATCGCCGCCGATGAAAAGGCTGACGCGGTGCGGATCGTCCTTGAGCACCTGCTCGCCGCAGCGGCCGATGAGCAGGAAGGATTCCCCGCTCGCCGCCTTGGCGCGGATCATATCAAAGGTCTTTTCCGCCACGTTGACCTCGAGCGAATTGGAAAAGCGCCCGATGCGGCGGGAGGCAAAGAAGTTGACCGGCTTCTCGTCCATCCGGCGGATCAGCTCCTCGCTGTAGCCCTCGGAGACGATCTCCGACTCGATGGAATCCTTGTCGTAGAGCTTGATGCCGAGCGCGCGGGCGATCATGTCGGCTATGTAGTGGCCGCCGCTGCCGTGCTCACGGCCCATGGTAATGATGATCTGGTCTTTCATCGTGGTATACTCCTTTCTTCTCTCAGAGATAGCGCAGGAACAGACACACCGTGGACACCGCCATCACGAGGATCGTGGCGGGCACGCAGTATTTGCAGTAGCGCCCCCAGCCGATGGGATAGCCGCCCTTGGCGGATACTGAGGTGCCGACCACATTCGCGCTCGCGCCGATGGGCGTCGCGTTGCCGCCGAGGTCCGTGCCGAGGGACAGCGCCCAGGCCAGCACGCCCACGTCCATGCCCTCGACCGCGGCGATGGAGCGGATGACCGGGATCATCGTGGCGGCAAAGGGAATATTGTCCACAAAGGCGCTGGTGACGGCGGAGAGCCAAAGAATGATGACAACGATCGTCGCCACATGGCCGCCGCTGATGTTGGTGATGAAGCGCGCGATGATATCCAGCACGCCCGTCTTTTCCAGCCCGCAGACCGAGACGAACAGGCCGATGAAGAAGAGCAGCGTTTTGTAGTCCACGCCGCGGATAACCTCGAGCACCGTCGCCCTTCCGTGCGACAGCGCCATCACAAGCAGCGTCAGCGCCGCAACGATCACGCCGATGCAGGCGACCGTCAGGCCCGTCTGCGCGTGCGTCACGAGCAGCACGACCGCCAGCAGGAATACGGCAGCGCTCGCGCCGAAGGCTCTGCGGTCCGTGATGGCGCTCGACGGCTCCGGACAGACGACCGGCCCGCCGTTCGCGCGCTCCTCACGCAGCAGCTCCTTGCGGAAGCACAGCCAGAAATAGACGGCGACAGCCGCGAAGCAGACCGCGACGATCGCGCCGGTATTTTCGATGAAGTCAAAGAACGTATAGCCAAGCGAGGTGCCGATGATGATGTTCGGCGGGTCGCCGCACATGGTCGCCGCGCCGCCGAGGTTCGCGCAGAAGATCTCCGAGAGGATCATCGGCACGGGGTCGAACTTCATCGTCTGCGCCAGCTCGAGCGTGACGGTGGCGAGAAAGAGCACGACCGTGATGCTGTCGATGAACATCGAAAGCACCGCCGAAAGGCACATGAAGCAGATGAGCAGCGGCACCACATGGTAGTGAACGAGCTTTGCGAGCGACAGGCACAGCCAGCGGAAGAAGCCCGCCTTGCCAAGCCCCTCGACCATGATCATCATGCCCGCGATGAAGAGGATGGTGGACCAGTTGATGCCCGCCGTGCTCTCCTCACCGGCCCCGTACCAGAAGCCCGCCGTGAAGAACGAGCGGAGATTGAGCGCCTCCCAGATCGCCGCGGGCGAGTGCATACAAACGCCGAAGACGAGAATAAGTACCAGCGCTCCGCTGACGAGCGTGATGATGTGGCGCTCAAACTGATCGAGGATAATCAGCAGAAACATACCGAGAAAAATACAGATCGCAATGACCTGCGCAAGCATAGCAGTGACCCCCATTTCAAAAAGCAAGTGAGGGTATTATACGTCTGCCGCGCAGGTCCCGCAATCGAAAAAGCACAAGATTTTGCGTCAGAAAATTAAGAAAGCCGCTATATTTGCTAATTTTCCGTTAAGAGCCTTGCCGCCCGGCAGCGCCGCCCGTCTGACACGCGGATGCCGGTCTTCCGTCTGCGGCGCTCGAAAAAGGCGGCAAGCGCCTGTCCTCTCGCGGCTCTTTCCTCATCTCGGGTAGCGCTGCGGGATCAGTCCCGCGCGCATGAGATAGTAAACGATGCTCGGCACGACGGCGAGCTGGAGCACGATGCCCGGCAACGCCGTCACGAAGCTCGCGGCGATCCATGCCTGCATGGTATACTGTCCCGCCATGAAAAAGAGAGCCTTTGTCACACCGGAGACAAGGCGGCCGACCAGCATTGCGGCGACGAGCGAAAGGTAGAGGTCGGCATAGGTCTTCCCCGTGCGTACAAGGCGCAGCATCAGGCCGGTCGTCAGGCCGTAGGCCGCGCACTCGACCATCATGGCAGGCATCAGGGCCGCTGTCGGCATTCCGGTGAGAACGCTTGAAAGCATGGGGCCAAGCAGGCCGCAGACCGCGCCGTAGGGAGCGCCGCAGACCATGCCGCACAGCAGCACGGGAATGTGCATCGGCAGCATGATCTTGCCGCCGTTCGGGATGGAATGGAATGCCATTGGCAGGACAAGGCATAGCGCGATGTTCACGGCGGTGAGGACAAGGCGTTTGGTAGCGGTCATTTGCGTTGCTTTTTCCATGGATCGGATTCCCCTTATCTTTGGTATGCTTTTAGTTTACAACAGAAAATCTCTCCCTGCAAGCCCCACGGGGATAAAATTTGAAGGCGGCGGCACAGGGCTGTGCCGCCGCTTCCCCTTTTCCCCGTTATTCCGCGAGCCTTGCGTCAAAGGTCAGCGTGACCGTGATGGGCTGACCGTCCTGCACGGAGAGGAAGAAGCCCTCGCTGTAATAATACTCCCCCTCGATCCGCGCGTCGTAGCGCATTTCGACATTCTTCCACGCGGCGGAATAGTCGGTATCGCCCTCCCAGCTGTTCGAGCCGATCTGCTTTACCACGCGGCGGATGTTGAAGATGCTCGTCCCCCTCTGCGCCGCGGCAAGCGCGAGATAGGCCATGCGCGCGTTGTCCACGCGCGCGCCGAATAGCTGCTCATCCGTCTCCGAATATGCCCAATGCACGGCGCGGAGCACACCGTCCTCCACCGTGTAGCTGAACGGCGTTGGCTCGCTGCCCCCGCCGAAATAGATCACATTCTCATACTCATTCTCGACCCACTCGCCGCTGCTGTCGAGCGTCCAGCGCTCGCCATAGTCGAAAAAGCCGCGGTAGAAATTGACATTCTCCGCAAATTCCGCCACGGTCAGCTCGCCGCGATTCGGCGGCAGCGCGGCGCTCAAGCCCATAGCAAGGGTCAGGGCAAGGCTCAGCGCGGTGATCGCCGCGTAGAGCAGCACCATCCTCCCTGTGCCGCGCTCGTCGAAGCGCTCGATGCTGCCGCTCTCCCAAGCCAGCTCCTCGCCGTTCATATAGCGGCGGTAGCTGCGGTAGTTGCACACAAGCTCCACGATGGAAATGCCGAGGCCCGCGCCGTAAAGCCAGACGGCGGCGGTGCGCTCAAGCGCCTCGCCGTAGCTGAGCCTCCCGCCGTCCGGCCGCGTGACGGTGATGCCCATGCACCATTTGCCCGCGGTCGCAGCAAAGCGTGAGAGCAGCAGCGGCTCGATGAGAACGAGCAGTCCCCATCCTGCCAGACCGCAAAGGAATATTTCTGCTTTGGAAATGTTCACAAGGTTATGGTGCAGCAGCATGAACTGCACAAACGAGACCAATATTCCCGTGAGCGTGAGGTCGATGGCACGGGCAAGGTAACGCCGCAACGGGTGCGGCTCGGCAACGTCCCGCTGCTTCGCCGCTGCGTCCGGCTCAAAGCCGTTGAGGTAGTCCTCCGGCCGTAAGGCGGAATAGCTTGTCACCTCGCGGGAGATGGCGTCGCACACGTTCCGCGCCGCCAGCAGGCGCTGACCCTCGCTCTCCAGCGCCGCGCTGCGCTCCCGCATGGCGGCGGCAAAGTCCGCCTCGCCGCTTTGCAGCCTTCGGATCTCCTCGAGCGAGAAGCCGAGGCTCCGCAGCAGCGCGATGCGCAGCAGCGTCTCCAGATCCTCCTCGCTGTAGTCGCGGTATTTGTTCTCCCGCCGCGCGGGAGCGAGCAGCCCCTCCTGCTCGTAGTAGCGGATGTTCGCGCGCGTCAGGCCGCTGCGCTCTTCGATCTCTTTGATGTTCATAGGCTCTCCTTCCGCGCTCTGCGCCGATCCTTCCCAATGCTATGATACCGCATTGTAAGGCATAAAGCAACTTGACAGTCAAGCCCTTTTTCCAAATTTTTCGGTCATATTCGAGCCTGTCTCCCGCTATGGATAGAGATAGACACAAAAATCTGGGAGATCGGAGGGCTTTTTATGACCCATTCCTTCTATCGGAGCTACGGCTTCCTTGCCGCGATGCTCGCCTGCATCGTGCTCGGCTGCGCCGTCGGCGCGGCCTGGCCCGGGGCCGTCTGCCTTGAGCCGCTCGGCACCGTGTTCATCAACATGATGTTCTGCCTCGTCGTGCCGCTGGTGTTCTGCTCGCTCGCGGGCAGCATCGCCAATACGCGCTCGCGGCGCAGGGCGGGGCGCATCCTCGGCGCGACGCTCGGCGTCTTCGTTGTCACCGGGCTGCTCGCGGCCTTTATCATGCTGGTCATCGTGCGTGTCTTTCCCCCGGTGCTGACGCCGTGGACCGATGCCGCGGCGGGCACGGTGGACGATCCCGCGCCGCTTGCGACGCTGCTCGTCAACTTCTTCACCGTCAACGATTTCTCTGCGCTGCTCTCGCGGCGGGCGATGCTGCCGCTGATCGTCTTTTCCCTGCTCTTCGGCTTTTCGGTCTCCGCCTGCGGCGGGCCGGATACCGTAACGGCGCGGGTGCTGGACGACGCGACGAAGTGCCTTTTGAAGATGGTCTCGCTCGTGAGCTGCTACGCTCCCATCGCCTTCTTCGGCTTCTTCGCCGCGATGGTCGCAAGCTACGGCGCGCAGATCACGGCGTCCTATGCCCGCGCGATGCTGGCCTACTACCCGCTCTGCTTCGTCTACGCGCTGCTTGTCTTCCCGCTTCTGGCGTATCTCGGCGGCGGGCGCGAGGGCGTGCGGCGGCTGCGGCGGCATATCCTGCGCCCCGCAGTGACCGCGCTCGGCACCTGCTCGTCCGTCGCCACCATCCCGGTGAATATGGAGGCCGCGGAGGACAGCGGCATCCCGCACGAGGTCGCGGATCTTGTGCTGCCGCTGGGCGCGACGATGCACATGGACGGCTCGTGCTTCAGCTGCGTGCTCAAGGTCGCGTTCCTCTTCGGCGTGTTCGGCCTGCCGTTTGAGGGCGCGGGACTGTTTGCCGAGGTGTTGGCCGTGGCGGTCTTTTCCTCCGTCGCCATGAGCGGCATCCCGGGCGGCGGCTACATCGCCGAGTTCATCCTCTGCTCGCTCTTCTTCCCCGACCGGATGGCGGTTGCCTATCCCATCGCCGTCACCATCGGGAATCTGGTCGATCCGCCCGCCACGATGGTCAACGCCGCGGGCGACTACGCCGCTTCCTTCCTCGTCGCCCGCATCACCGAGGGCAGCGGCTGGCTGGAGCGCACGGACGGCGAGCGCGCTGCATAGCAGAAAAGCATCTGCCGCAAGGCAGATGCTTTCGTTTATTCGTTCGCGCCTCCCTCTTCGAGGTAGGGCGAATACATCATGATGGCGTCGTTGCGCACAATGGGCTTCTCGTCGAGCAGCACACCGTCCGCATCGAAGCGCTGCTGCCAGAGCACGTTGTGGCGCGTGTAGCCACCCCAATACTCCGCGCGCATCTCATGATCGCGCTCGACGATCTCGTAGCGGCACTCCGACGCGGCGGAGCAGCGCCACTCGCCGATGAGGTCGTGCTCGCCGACCGTGACGAGGAGCTGATAATCGTCTGCCGTGTCGTTGCGGATCATCAGGTCGCCGTAGGGATAAAAGCAGGTCGCGCCGCTGCCGAAGGGCTGCGTGCGGTCCGAATCCGGAAAGACGTCGTAGCCGTGGCGGTGGCGCTCGGTGACGGTCAGCGGCGTGTGGAGCGTCATCCAGAAAATGAGGTTTGAGAGCTGGCACAGTCCCCCGCCGACGCCCGCAACGGCCCTGCCGTTGCGCAGCAGCATACCGGGCAGATAGCCCTTCCTCGCCGTCGGGCGGCCGATGAGATACCAGTAGCTGAAGGTCTGCCCCGGGCGAAGCACAATGCCGTTCACCCGCGCGGAGGCAAGGCGGAGATTTGTCACCTTGTTCTCCTGCATCCACATATCCACGTCCCGCAGCCTGCGCATCAGGGGCGTTTTGTGGCTCGCCGCGCTGTAAGGCAGGATCGCCTCACAGCGCTCGCGTGTGAAGGAGCTTCGCTCCTTGATCCACAGGAGCTTGCGCAGGGTCCCATAGTAGGCCCCGCCGAGAGCGAGGCGCAGGTCGGAGCGGGCAACGGGTTCTTTCATCGGTCGTTCCTCCTTGATTTTTCTTGTTTCTATTCGCGCGGGCCCGGCAGGAAGCGCTCGCCCTCGCGCCGCGCGGTCATGGTGCCGGCGGACAGCTCGGTGAGCGCGGCGTCAAAGCCCGCCGCATTCTCCTGCGGCAGCAGGATGCGGACGCTCACCGCCGCGCCGAAGTCGGTGCCCTCCACCGTGCCGCCGTGGGCGGTGGCGAGCAGCTTCAGGCGCTCGAGCATCGGATAGGGACAGTCCACCGTCACGGCAGACCACAGGCGCATCCTCGCCTTGCCCGCCGCGTCAAGCGCGTCCTTTGCCGACTTCGCGTAGGCGCGCGTCAGTCCGCCCGCGCCGAGCAGCACGCCGCCGAAATAGCGCGTCACGACGCAGACGACGTTCTCCACGCCCTCGCGCTGAAAGACATTCAGCATCGGCTGACCGGCGGTGCCCTGCGGCTCGCCGTCGTCGCCGTAGCGCACCACGCCGCCCTCGTGCAGGACATAGCACCAGCAGTTGTGGCGCGCGTCGTAGTATTTCTTCTTCATCTCGTCGATGCGCGCGCGGGCCTCCGCCTCGCTCTCCACAAGGAAAACGTGGCTGATGAAGCGCGAGCGCTTTTCTTCAAACTCGCTCTCCGCGCTCTCGTATGGGACAAGGTACTCTGTCATGGTTTCAATGTTCCTTTCAGTGGGTTTTCTCCCACTTTTCTTTCGTGAGAGCGTAAAAAAGCGTCGGCCGCAGCGCATCGTCCACAAGCGCCGGCCTTTCACAGGTCAGCTGATAAGAAAAGCCACACTTTTCGATCACGCGCTTTGACTTCTCGTTGCCGGCATAGTGCGAACACCAGACCCGCTGTGCGCCTTTATCCTCAAAGCAGTACCTCAGCAGCTCTCGCACGGCTTCGGGGATAAGCCCCTGACCCCAGAGCGGGCGGCCGATCCAATAGCCGATTTCCGGCTCACTCCCGATTTCTGGCGCTTCCGTCGGAAACACGCCGATGGAGCCGACAGGCTCGTCTGGCCGTTCCTTCAAAATGACCGCAAACGTGTCCGGCTCCGAGAGGACGGTTCGGATGATCTCGCGGGAGTTCTCCACGCTCGTATGCGCCGGCCAGCCTGCGGCGGGGCCGACAAACGGATCCCTCGCGTATCGATAGCAGCTCTCCGCGTCGCTCTCGCACCACGGACGCAGGAGAAGGCGCGTCGTTTCAAACGTAATTCCTCCCAGTCCTCCTTCGGCTCCTGATAGCCCTCGATATAGTCCTTGACCTGGCCGATGACGCGCGGCACGCAGGTGGCCACGATGTCGATGGTCTCGCCATATTCGACGGATTCGACCTTCGCCTCGCGGTAGAGCATATCGAGAAGCCCGCCCTTGTCATAGGGCAGGTGGATCGTCACGCGGCGCGTGCCCTTGTCGAGGAGCTTGTCGATGCGCGCAAGCAGCTCATCCACGCCCTCGCCGGTCTTGGCGCTGATGTTGACGCTGTCCTCCCCGTGCGGGCGGATATCGCCGAAGTAGAGGTCGGACTTGTTGTAAACGCGCAGGCAGGGAATTTGCTGCGCGCCGAGCTCTTCGATGAGCTCGTCCACGATCTGCGCCTGCTCGAGCCAGTGCGGGTCGGAAATGTCGATGACGTGCAGAAGAAGATCGGCGTATTCGAGCTCTTCAAGCGTTGCCTTGAAGGCCTCGACCAGCTGGTGCGGCAGCTTGCGGATAAAGCCGACCGTGTCGGAGATCACGACATCCAGCGTGTCGGACACCGTGAGAAGGCGCGTCGTCGTGTCCAGCGTGTCAAACAGGCGGTTATTCGCGGGAATGCCCGCGCCGGTCAGCGCGTTCAAAAGCGTCGACTTGCCCGCGTTCGTGTAGCCGACGATGGCGACGACGGGGATCTCATTCTTGCTGCGGCGGTCACGCTGCGTCGCGCGCACGCGCCGCACTTCTTCCAGGTCCGCCTTCAGCTTGTCGATCTTGCGGTGAATATGGCGGCGATCGGTCTCAAGCTGCGTTTCGCCGGGGCCCTTTGAGCCGATGGGCCCCTTGCCCGATGTGCCCGCCTGACGCTCCAGATGCGTCCACATACCGATCAGGCGCGGCAGCAGGTACTGATACTGCGCGAGCTCGACCTGAAGCCGGCCCTCTTTTGTCTTCGCCCGCTGGGCGAAGATATCGAGAATGAGGCCGCTGCGGTCGAGCACCTGCACGCCGAATTCTTCGCACAGAACGCGCATCTGCGAGGGCGAGAGGTCATTGTCGAAGATGACCATTG
>ERZ772812.506-NODE-506-length-35127-cov-4.833058_pt1 | contig 35127 bp, 64 predicted proteins | sample MGYA00511343_ERZ772812 | MGnify/ENA primary metagenome ERZ772812 (study PRJEB29015, sample SAMEA2737706) | human gut metagenome | biome: human gut; feature: human-associated habitat; material: faeces | place: China | collected 2012 ...
TTTGGAGGCGGTGGTTTTATAGCGGTCGTCGGGCGTACTGGGGAGTTTGGCTTTGGCGGCAGCTTCCTTTTGTGCCTTCTGAGCGGCCTGTTCCTGCCGCTCCTTTACTTGCTCGGCTTCCGCAGCGGCGCGTATGGCGCTGGCGGGGCAGCCGCAGATGGGACACATGCCCTTTTCCTCGATATAATCTTTTGCTGTGACGGCACCGCATTCCGGGCAGGTGTAGTTGGAGGTCATGATGTTGTTCCCCTTTCGTTTTATTATTCGCGCTGTTCTCCCGGAGATGGGTACAGGGCGCGGAGACGGATGGATAGTTCCAAGACCTGAAGATCGCGGGAGGTGTAGTCCTCTTTGTCCGGGGCGGCTTCCGCGGCGCGGCGCAAAGCGGCTCCAACCTCATTTTCGCTGTACGGCAGCGTTTTGTATGCAGCGGTGGTGTACTCGTTCCAGGTCATGCAGGCTTCGGCCTCCTTGCTGTTCTTGCCGTCAGAATAGCACATTTAGGCGGCAATAGCAAGGGCATTTTGTGGAAATTACGACAAAGCAGGAGCGTTTTTGGCGCTCCTGTTCGTTGTTTTATTCCTGCTGTTCGGAGTCCAAATCAAAGCCGTCATAGGGCGCGTTGAGGAAGTCGGTGCAGCACTTGAGACATTCCTTGCCGCGGCAGATGTCTGGATCGATGGAGTAGGGGCACATGATCCACTCCGCCAACTGCTCGGTCGTCATCTCGCGGAAGTGCTCAAGGTTTGTTTTGGGGTGCTGTTCCATCTGGAAGCCCTGCTGGGATTTGGCATAGGCAGCTGCACAATCGCCGTAGGCGGGGCACTGCGGTACAGCGCAGGGCAGCACGGCCTCCATGCCGGTCATTTTGCAGATGTGGCTCATACGTTGTGTTCCTCCTGTTCGTCGGTGCTGTTGGCGATGTGCCTGCGGATGGGCATGATGATGGCGTCGCCGTCCGGGCTGTGGAAATAGACGATGGACAGCTCGCTGGGGCGGCAGGCGGCGGTGCAGCCGGGAAGCGCCTCCAGAATGTCCAGGAGATAAAGGGCGTTGACCATTGGCAAGCCGTCGCCCCAGCTGAAGCATGTGGAGAGCGTGTCCCCTGCTGGGTGGGACTCGGCCTTGTATTTTGCCCGGTCGCTGGCGATCTTGGCGCGTACCTCGGCGGCAGTTGGTAGGTTGAGGGTGACGGTGGCACCGTCGCTGTTCAGCAGCTCCGGTATGGTGTCGTAGACGTGAGGGTCGTTGGGCGGCGGCGCCCATTGCAGTGCGGTGGAGGGCGTGTTCAGGCGCAGGAGGGTAAAGCCGTCCGTGATGTACTGGCGGCCCTGTTCGTCCAGAAACGCGCCGGCGAAGTGAGAACGGATCCCACCCTGCTTGGACACGGAGGCGTTGTACAGGCGGCGAAGCGCGGCGACGCTGGTGCGGCGCTTGTCGTCCCGCTTGTATTGCTGGGCCATATCGGTGCGGATGGCGCGGACCAGGAGCGCCAGCTGGTGGCCAGCGTTGATCTCGCCGTGGGTGTTCGGGTCGATGGCGGGTTCCAGGGCGCAGAAAAAGCGGCGTTCCTGTTCCGGGAGGGAATAGGCGATGGCGTAAAGGTTTTCCAAAAGCTTTTCGGGGGTCATGGTGTGGTGCTCCTTTCGTGTGGTGTTCAGGCGGTGAGGGCGTCGCGCTGGGCAATGAGCGCGGCCAGCTCGGCGGTGTGGATGGTGCGGCGGTGCTGTTCAATACAGTTGTTCGCCGCCTGACAGACGCGCTGGCGCTGCTCAGCGTTGAGGTACGGCGCGGCGGTGCGGAGGGCGGCAGCGGCGGAGAGGAGCTGCTGGCGCTCCTGCTCCGTGGCCGCGGTGCGGGTCTTGATCCGTGTGGGCACGGGTGACTCCTTTCTTCGTCAGGTGCGCCGCCGGGGCGCGGTGCGGTAGGCGGTGCCGTTCTTGGTCTCACCCTGGTCGATCTTGCCGGTGTTCACAAGAGCGGTGAACATTTGGCGGATCACCTGCTCGGTGATGTCGCCGGTGCAATGGCCGTTCTGGCCGTCCAGACGCTGGACGTGGAATTTGCTGATGACCACGGGCAGGGCGTTGTAGTCGAATTTATAGAGGTTGCGCCGGGGCGTTTTGAACGCCTCCAGCAGGGCGGCGTTGATGTCGCCGCGCTTGCTGTTTAGATAGTCCCGGTACTGCTGCGCCGTCCAGTTGTAGGCGGTCTCGTAGATGTCGGTGGCGTAGTGCTGGAAGGTGCAGCCGTGTTCCAGCGCGGCAGAAACGGCGGGGATCAATTCCTCGGTGACGTAGCCGCTGACCGCCTGCGGGTGGATATAAAGGGAGCTGTTTCCGTTGGCGACGGTGGCGCCGCTGCCGTTCCGGTACGGCTCGGTGATGGTCCAGCCCTCGGCGGCAAACAGGCTCAGAATGTCGCTGTAGAAATTCTCGGTCTTGTCCTGATCCATTCCCTTGCCCCATACATAACCGGAGTTCAGGCGGAAATAGACGTGCTTATAGGGGGTATCGTCGCGCTGTTCGCTGTTTTCCTGGCGGCGCTGTTCGGCGTAGGCTTCCAGCTCGTCCAGGCTGTGGCGGATGGCGGAAATGGCGTTGGTAGCGGTGTTGCTGGTGGGGTCGCCGGTGATAACGTCTTTCAAAACGGCGGCATTGGCGGCGATGGCGTCGCAGTGGGTGCGGGCGGCGGCCGCCTCCGGGATGGGATTCTTGATGGTGGGCATGGTGATTTCTCCTTTCGTTGTTCAGATGATGGCGGAAACGTCAACACCTATGAGTCGGCCTAATGCCTGGGCGGCGTCCGTATAGGTGGAAAATTCTGCTCCGGTGTCGTACTCGGGGGCGGAAGTTTCGAAAACCGCTTCGGCTAAACTCGCATTGAAATCGGGGCTGTTGATGATCTCCACGTCCCAGTCGTACAGCTCGCACAGCGAGTCGCGCTCGCGCCCGTCCAAGTCGTTGTCGAGATAGACAAAACCGTGGGCGACGCGGAACAGACCGGCACCGTATTGGTTTACCTGCGCCAGCTCAAAGACGTTGTGGCCGTGTTCCGGCGCTTGGCGGCGGTACTGGGCACAGTCGGTATCGGTGCAAATCCAATTTTTGCTTTCGGTGTTCATGTGGTTTCCTCCTTGCTGTAGTGGTTTAGTCGGGCTGTTCAGTCACAGGGTGATCCCATGTTTTATCGTGGTGAAAAACGAAATACAGGTGTTCACCGTAGTTCTGGATGGTGTCCGGGGTGCGGGTCAGGCCGTGGCGGGCGGCGGTGTCGATCACGCCCTGGCGCAGGGCGCGAAGGTCGCGGAAATAGTTCCTGTTTGCGACGGGGATTTCAAATTTCACAAGGAAAATCACCTCGCGCAGATTGTCATAAAATCCATCGAGATCAAATTCCACCTTGACGGCGCCGGGGAGGGTCAGCAGGTCGCGCTGCAGCGCGGCGCACTGTTCAGAGATGCCGAAGCGGGCGGCGGTGGCGGCGGTGCGGTCGTTCATTTTGTTTCCTTTCTGCCCTCGTGACCTCCGGGGCGGGCTGTTCGTGGTGGGGATGTGGATTTTTTAGTCGGGCTGTTCGGGATTTTCGCCGCGTTTCCAGCGGCGGAACACCGCCAGGGCGTTTGCCTCGTCGCGGCGGCTGAGCTCCTGCAGGAAGAAGCGGGCCACGTCGATTTTCTCTTTATCGGCGGGGCTGATGGCAAAAACGGCGCGTTCAAGCTGTTCATCCGTGAGCATTTGCACCGATTCCAGAATGTCGGCGAAGTCCTGGCGGGCCTGTTCCTGCTCCTGCTGTGCCTGTTCAGCCTTGCGGCGCTTGTATTCTTCCAGCCAGGGCGCGGGCATGACGGAAACCACGCGCCCGCCCTCGGTGTACTGTTCCAGCAGGTCGGCCAGTGCGACGATGGCCGCGCCGGTCTCCTGATCCTCGGCGGTGGGCTTGCCGCTGCCAAAATTGCCCTTGTCGTGCAGGAACGCGCCGAAGCTGCGAATGTGGGCGATGAGTCCGCCGTCGTTGTCGCCCAGGTCATAGCGCCCTTCGTAGGTGCTCGGCTCGCCGTCGGCGTCGGTGTACTCTATGGAAAAGCTGGTTTTGTCATAGCCGCGTTCCTGGTCGTTATGGTTTTGCTCGTCCAGCGTCTTGAAAATGATCTCGGCGGCGGCGACGGAGAATTTCATACCATCATCAAAAGCGCCGTTTTCGCTCCATTCCACGGTGACAACCGGGGCGCCGTCCTTGATGGGGTGTGCGGCGGCGGTCTGTTCGATGAAAGCGCGGTTTTCGTTGCGGGTGCGGATGGCCTTTTCCCGGCGTTCCAGCTGTTCGGCGTGTTCACGCGCCAGCCGCGCCGACTCGGCGGCGGTGTTCATCTCGTGGACGGCTTCCACGTCGGCGGCGGTAGGGTGGCCTTTGGGCAGCGTGGCCAGCTCGGCGGCGTTGCGGTCAAGCTGCGCCTGCCGCCGGTCGATCTCGGCGCGGATGTCCTCCGGCTTGCGCCAGTGGTAGCGGCCCGGCTGCCGGGCGTCCTGCTCGTCCTGTTCCAGTTTGGCGATATACTCAGGCTCGCCGCGCATGGCAGATTTGAGCGCGGCGGCGCGGGCGTACTTGTAGAGGGGGTGCGCCGGGGTCAAGGTGGCGCTGTCGCTGTCGAAATAGTCGGTGTAAAGGTCGGTTTCGTTCTTGACGGTGAACAGGTCGCGGGGAAGGTGGTCATAATCGCGGGCGCTGATGGTCACGCTGTCGCTGCGGCTGTCGGTGAAATAGAAGCAGCGGATCAGCTTTCCGCCATTTACCTTGATGCCGTTGTAGAAAAATTTGATGGTTTCTGTTTTGTTGGTGTTCATTTTGTGTTCCTCCTGTTGTGTAGTCTGTTCCCCGTGTCAAGGGAACAAATTTACTTTTCTCGATGGGGTGGAGCTGGTGCGCCCAACTCCCCAGAGGCGGCGCGGCGGCTGTTCAGCGTTTGCGGGGCTGGTCGATCCGGTCCAGCAGACGAACAAAAAGCGCCGCCAGGGTGGCGGCGCCGGTGGCGGTGACGATGAAGGAAAAGACGGTCATTTTTAGCGCTCCTTTCGCTTGATGCTGTCTGTGATGTTGTCCCAGTAGAATTTATAACCGGTGCCGAGCTGCTCATAAATTACGGACTGGGCGAAGGTGTAAAACGGGGTGAACACCTCGCCGCGGCTGGTGTATGGGCTGCGCTCTGTGTTCCAGTCGATGCCCAGCCGCCCGGATTCCCGGCGGACGGTGAACACGTCGCCGAAATGGCGCGTTACGATCTCGCGCCCGCTGGTGTCGTACAGGTGGACGCGCACGCGGTCGCCCTCGACCAGACCGGCGGGGCGATACCCGGCGATCCGGTACGTTGACGGGATGGCGAAGAACATATTTTTATGTTTTTCGCTGTAGCTGGCGCGGAACAGGTCGCCGGAGGTGGCAACGGCGATATAGTCGCCGCCGGTGTGGATGTCCTCAAATTGCAAAAGCTGCATTTTGTTCTCCTTTCCGCCCGGTTTCGGGCATGAAAAAAGCGCTCCCGGAAAATCTCCGGGGGCGCTGTTCGTGTTTTGCCCCGCATTTTTCCGGGGCTGCTGTTCAGGTGGTGGGGGTGTTCTGCTCCGACTGTTCCGCCGGGGCGGGCTGTTCCGCGGTCATCGTCTGGCCGTCCGGCAGGTGGAAGGACACCGAGAAGCCGCAGCCCAGGGCGGCGGCGATGGCGGCCAGATCGGACACGCTCCAATTATCGCGGCGTATTTTCTGGCTGATGTTTTGCGGCGTGGTATTCGTCCGCCGTGCAAGTTCGCTTGCGTTTCCGTCGCACTCCAGAAGAACGCGGCGCACAAGTTTAGAAATCTGCATTTTATAACACCTCTTTCCGGGCGGCCTGCTTATAGTCTACCGGCAAAACCGCTTTTTGTGCATAGATTAAACTAATTTATTGATTTTGTCAATATGCACATTTCAGGGTTAAATTATTTGTTAAATCTGACGATTGAAAATTGTAACCAAATAGTTTAATATTGTAAGTGCAAAGGCAAATACAAATTTTGATTTTTGGAGGTACAGAAGATGACAAATTACAAATTCTCTTTTCACTGCGTGGACAATGGCGGCAAGCACCAGGCGTTTACCGTGAGCGCACCAAACAAGGCGGCGGCGATTGACAAGGCACTAAAGAAGGCCCGGAAGAACGCCGCGGGCGACATCTGCGGAACGTGGGAAATCAGGCTGCAACCCAGCTTTTAACACCGCCTGACGCTTCCGGAGGGGTTGAGCGTATCAGCCCCGCCCCATAACTATTATTTACAAGGAGGACTAAAAAAATGGAACTCAAAAACTACACTATCAAGGACATCGAGAGCATGAGCGCGGCGGATCTGGCCAGTTTCGCGGATGAAGTGGAGACGATCAAGGGACACACGGTCTATTATATCGACTTCGGCGGTTATTTCGGTTTTTCCGCCTGCGTCACCGCCGACGGCCAGCACATTAAATACGCGAACGACTACGAACTACACCACAAATGCAAGAGCCGGGACGAGCTGCGCGAGCTTTACCGCCGGGAGCTTTTCGGGAAGCTCTTTACAGAGTCGGAGCTTTCCACCGTCAGCAGCCACGAGGACGCACAGCGCAAGCGCTATTTTCTCATGAACTACTACGGAGAGCGCCGCCCCCACGTTTCCATGTGGTTTGCGGGCAGCGACGCCGAACGGGAAGCCTTGCGCCAGAAGATCAAAAATATGATTTTCAGCCCGGTTTTCTGCGCCTACTATGACCAGCAGAACGCCGAATTTGTCCGGCACGGCGCGGAGCTGCTGCACACGCTGAGCGAGGCGGAGCAGAAGAACGCGGACAATTTCGACTACTGGCGCGGCGCTTTCCTGTATGAAATGTTTAATCATGAATATTGTGTTAACTGGCAAGCAGATTATGACGTTTGCGCCTGCTTCGGTAACTGCGAGGGCGTAAAGGACTACACCGACCGCGCCGAGCTTTTCGCCGCCTGCGGCTTTAACGCCACCCAGCGGAGCGCCTACGACGCAGCACGCCGCGAATACTACCGGCAGCAGAAGAACGCCGAAAACTACTAAAGGAGGGCAACAGACAATGAACGAGAACACCAAGACCGCCCGCGCCGAGTGGGAGAGCATGAGCGGGGAACAGCAGTACAAGGCGCTTGTGGCGATGGCCTGGACTGTGCGCCGGAAGGCAGAGGCCCGCAACCAGACCGGCGCCGCGTGGATCGAGACCGAGGACGACGCGCAGACCGTAGCCGCCGACGCCTGGACTCGGATGGGCGCCGCGCTGGATCGTAACGAGGCCCAGGACGTGCCCGCGCCGCTGGCGGTGATCCTGTACCGGGCAGCAGCCCAGGCCGCGTACAGCATAAGCAGGGCCGAGCAGAGACACGCCCGCGCCATATCCGCCACCATTGACGACGACGGCGCCGAGCGCTGGCAGATCGACACCGAGGCCGGCGCAGACTGCGACGCGATAGCACCCAGCCCGGAGGCTGCCGCGATCCTGCGGGAGAGCGTGGAGAGCGTCGCCCGGGATCAGGTGGACCGTGTAGCGCTGACTATGACCGCCCGCGGGTACACTACGGCGGAAATAGCCGCCGCGCTAATGGTTGACCGGTCCACCATTTCCCGCCGCCTTTACGCCATGCGAGACCGCTACCACGCGCAGCAGGGAGAGGAGGCGGAAGCATGAGCAAGGCCGAACAGAAGCAGGAGGCGGGGCGCTTTTTGGAGTTCCGCGGCCTGGAAGAGCTGGCCGAATATATCGGCCTATACTACCCGGAGGAAATCCACGTTTTCGCCGCTGTGGAACACTGGTACACCGAGGACGACCAAGGGGAAAGCCGCCTTGACCGGGACGAGCTGAACGACTTTTTAAGGCGATACCGCGCGGGCATCGTATGCCAGAGCCTGAGCGGCGGCATCTGCTGCGAGATCATAGAGGACTAACCACGGACGCGCCCAGCAGGGCGCAGGAAGGAGACAAGACACCATGACGACCAACAACACCACCAGCCCGGAGAACCTGTACAACATCGCCCCAGAGGGCAAAGCGCAGCTATACACCGCCGCGGAGATCAGAGCCGCAGCAGCGGACGGCCTGCAAATCTGGCTTGACGTGGGCCGCCGCTGGTCCCGCGTCTCGTGCCGCATGGCCGCCACCGTGCGCGGATGGGTAACGGCAGTAGGGGAACACGGCGCAATATATCAAGCATGGGCCGGAAACTTCCACGGCAGCCCCGGCCCCGCCGAGATCGTCACCGCCTGACCCAAAACAGACAACCAAAGAAGCCCAAACCAGCACCGCCAGGACGGAACCAAAACCGCCCCAGCGGTGCTAATTTTATGCCCGTGCGGATTTTTGACAATGCCCACGTAAATATAGAAATCGAACAAAAACGCCCCGCCACGCTTTCCGAGCGGTGAAGGAATGCCCCGACACCGACCCCCAAAGAAAAACGCCGCCAGCAGCCCCGCAGAGGGCAAAGAAGCGGGATAGACAGCCGCCGGCCCTTACGCGTGCGCGCGCGTTTATTCCGGGCGCGGTTGAATAAAGAAAGAATATATCCCCGTATATAACCACCCCAGCGGAACAGAAACGAACGCCAAAGCCCCCAGCAGGACAGCCAAAGAAGAAGAACAACGGAGAAGGACGAAGACCACCAGCGGGAAGCACTGACCGGAAGAAAAGAGCGGCGGCGAGGGAAGGGAAGGAGAGTCGCCCGGCGGCCTATGTTCCGGGCCGAACAGCGGACAGACGGCGACCGGCAGCGGCGGCGGGTGCCCCCGGCTCCATGCCCTGACCATCCGGCAGGCGGCAGCCACCACCGACAAAACAGCCAAAACCGGCGGAAATCGTCAAATCAGAGACCGAAAGGGGGGCGAAATGAAAGAGAACTTGCAAAAATCGGAACATTTGTTTACATATTAGAACAATATGGAAAGGAAAGCATCCCGGCGGCGGGTGCATTTCCTGCAAAACCCGGCGGAAATGGACGGCACCGGCACCCGCTGGACACCACCGGCACCACCTGACCACCACCAGGGCGGCAACCCCGGGGGAGGTTTACAAACCGGAAGGGCAAAGCCTTTTCTCCATGCTACGCAACTCTCCCCCCCGCTCCCATGTTCCCCACTCCGGCACACCCATCCGCGCTTTTCACGCAAGTTACCGGCAAGTTAGGGGGAGGGGGGTGGTTTTGAAACCGGGTCGAAAAAACGAAACGGTCAAAAGGCCGAGGTCGAAAAATAAAAATTTCGGCGGGCGCAAGCGCCATATATGTGAGGGGGAGGCGCGGCCTTTGTACGGCGGTGGTGCGAGGGCGGCGGCATGGTGTTGACACGGATGTTATATGGGGGTGAAAAAGTTTTTCTGTTTCCCTTGACACGGCGATTAAACTACCGGTTGCCAAAGGGCCGGGAACGAGTTACCGGCAAGTTAGAGGAGGTGGGGCTGAATGCTTCTGGTCGAGATTGCGGCGCAATACGCAGAGAGCGCCGAGAGAGTGCGGATGCAGATACAACGGATACGGACGGTAGAGGCACCATCCCCGTACATAGAAAATAGGCTGCGCAAGGTGTATCGCGAGCTGCGGCGTGCGGAGAAAGCCTGCCGGTCATATTACGAGAGGGGGTATTGGCTCGATGAGGAGTTAAGAGCCGACTATGCCGCGAGAAACTGTTATGGAAAACCTGTTGGGCGCACAAAGGTTTCGGGACGAGACGGCAGAGGGCAACGCGGAAAGGCTTCTTCGGCTGAAAAGAAAACTGCCGGCGGCGCTGTCCAAGTTGCCGGAGAAACAGCGGATGTACTTATTGGCGTACTATTCGGAGCACCTGACAATGGAGCAGCTGGCGGAGCGGTTCGGGGTAAATAAATCGACGGTGAGCCGAAGCATACAGCGCGGCAAGAAAAAACTGCAGGACTATCTACAGTTCTGCCTGTGATGGGAGTGGGAACGAGATACATGGGACGGATAAACCAGCCGCTGACGAATGAGGCGGCAAGGAAACTGATGGCGCTGGACGTGCAGGACAAGGAGATACTGACCTACGAAAAGCTGGACGAGTGGTACACCGCATGGGGCGGGCAGTGCTATGTCAGCTTCTCCAGCGGAAAGGACAGCACGGTGCTGGCGTATCAGGCGGCGCGGTACCTGTCGAGATTCAGGACACCGCCGTGGGAGCTGAATCTGGTGTTTGTGAACACGGGGTTGGAATATCCGGAGATACAGAAGTTCGTCAATGAGTACGCCGACTGGCTGCGGAGGGAGTTTCCCCGCGTGACTGTCAATCTTGCACGCCTGCGTCCGAAGATGAACATTCGACAGGTGGTAGAAAAGTACGGGTACAGCATCGTGAGCAAAGAGGTTGCAAATTGCGTTTGGCTGGCTCGAAAGAACGGAAACGAAACGCGCATGGCTCGTTTACGCGGTGAGTTGTTGGACAGTGACGGCAATCCATCCGCGTACAACTGCGAAAACTGGGCTTTTCTTTTGGACGCGCCGTTTCTTGTATCGTCTGAGTGCTGTCGGATCATGAAGAAAAACACAGCGCATAAGTACGAAGCGGAGGTAAAACAAAAGCCCATCGTTGCGACAATGGCGGACGAAGGGCGGCAGAGATTCCAAAAATGGACGGCGACCGGATGCAACGCCTTTGAGGGAAAGCGACCGATGGGCAAGCCTATGAGTTTCTGGACGGAGCAGGATGTGCTGCGGTTTATCGTGGAGCGCAACCTACCCTACGCCAGCGTGTACGGCGACATCGTAGCCAGCGACGGCGAGAACGACTACGGCGCGACGCTGATCGACTGCAAACTGCACTGCACGGGATGCCAGAGAACGGGCTGTATGTTCTGCGCGTTCGGGGCGCACCTCGAAAAGGGCGTCAACCGCTTTGAACGCATGAAACTGACGCACCCGAAGCACTACCAGTTCTGCATCGGCGGTGGTGCATTCGACACGGATGGACTGTGGAAACCCACGAAAGACGGCCTCGGCTATGCGCGGGTGCTGGACTACATCGGAGTGAGGTATTGAGATGGGGGCTGGATATGCGGAGAAGAGTGCGCTTTTCAATGAAGTTCAAAAGGCACTGAAAGCCCTCAATCTGAGGGCGAAGCAGTACGGCGTTGACGAAGTTTATAACTGGTGTAAGTTCGTTCTTGGCGCGAAGCCGGGGAGCTTTACCGAGGGGCAGCAGATCGCGGCGGCGTTCTTCATGCAGACCGTACACAAGTTCCTTGATGGCCTTGCAGATGTGCGCGATATAGGCGGGGCAGAACCCCGGCCGACATTTATGGAGTTCAAGCCGAAGGTGACATACCGCCTTGACGAGCAGATCTGGTGGAAGTTGCTTCAGGCGCGAGCGCTTGGAGGTGAGATGATATGTCATCAATAAACCGTAGGCTTACTGAGAACTTGAGAGAGCATTACACGACAGGCATGGGCGGTATGAGCCGCCTGATTTTTACTGAGGCGTGGCACTTGCACACCAAGCGGTTATACGGCTGGGAACCGGCGGCGTATATTCCTGCACCGCGAGATGGCGATGTCGCCGTTATATGGAACCGGAGAATGTGTCATTTGCTTGCGCTGCAGAGCCACAACGAAGGAAATCCTTACGGGTATATCTTCTGGGAATGGTATGCGAGAGAATTTGAAAAGAGCTACAAGATGCGCGTGAGCAACAGGCCAAACCGCATGATGACCTTTGCGCCGGAGATAAAGTTCCGAGGGGAACCGCTGGATATGAGGATGGCGAGGATGATGGAGGAAAGACATGGATAGTTTACAGGCGAGCCGCATAGCGGGCGGCAACAGCGCGATTGGCAGAAGGGAGTCGGATTTTTACCCGACGCCGCCGGAGGTAACGGTGGCTCTGCTGGACTTCCTCCGTCTGCCGGAGAGCACGGTGATCTGGGAACCGGCGGCGGGTGAGGGGGATATGGCCGGTGTGCTTCAGACGTACTTTGAGACCGTCTATACAACGGACATTCTGGATGGGACGGACTTCTTGAAGTCCAGCATTGACGCAGTTGATTGGATTATCACGAACCCGCCTTTCTTGCTGGCGGAGGCGTTTATCCGCAGGGCATCGGAGCTGGGCAAACCCTTTGCGTTTCTGGTGAAGTCACAGTTTTGGCACGCGAAACGCCGCTTATCTTTGTTTGATGAGTTCCCGCCCAGTTACATTCTGCCCCTGACATGGAGGCCGGACTTCTTTTTCAAGGACGGTCACGGCGGCAGCCCATTGATGGATGTGATGTGGTGTGTTTGGCTCATGCCGCACATTAAGGGAACGCAGGCGGTGTACAGACCGTTGGAACGACCGAAAGGAGAGATAGAAACATGAGCGTATGCGGAAGATGCGGAAAGGACTTTGATGCGACAACAGCCGGTTCAAATATTTTCTGCCCGGACTGCTGCCGAGAGATTGCGTGGGGCGGTTTTCAGCGCCTTGAGATTCTTGAAAAGTCTGCCGATAAGCCAAAAGCGGGAGTGATGGGCGGTATCAAGGACAGCGGGGAGCGTACCACCTTCAGCACCGGGGCGCAGCGGGATATGCACAGCGGGAAAGGCCGCATGGATCTTCTGCCGTGGGCGGCGATTATCGAGGTAAGCAAGCACTGCGAGGCAGGGGCACTCAAGTATGGGACGCATAATGTCGATAAAGGCATCCCCACCAGCAGCCTGATGGACAGTGCCATGCGACACGCGGCGAAGTATCTGGACGGACAGGAGGACGAGGATCACCTGCTGGCGGCGGCGTGGAACCTGTTGTGGGCAATCGAGATGCGCTGCAAGAAACCTGAGTGCGTAGATACGCCGTGGAGGGAGGAAAATGTATGAGCAAGGCCGTGATGATAAGCATTCGACCGGGGTGGTGCGAGAAGATTGCCGGCGGCGAAAAGACCATTGAGGTGCGAAAGACGCGCCCGAAACTGGAAACGCCGTTTAAGTGCTATATCTACTGCACAGTGGGAATGGCTGGGTATGAAGAACTCTGGGTTCTCGATGCTCCGTCAAGAGAAAAATATTTAATTACGGCGGTATGTGCTTACTTACAGAGAGCAGAAGGAGCGAGCAAGGGAAATCGTAAGGTCATTGCCGAGTTTACCTGCGACCGAATTTATGAGCTGGAAACGCGCTCACCCGGCGGCAGTTACTATGTCAAAGGTGAGGATCAGCCGACAACAAACGATGTGGCGCGGCAGTCGTGCCTTACTCTCAAAGATATGCACGAATATCTGCAATCGAAGGTCGGTTACGGCTGGCATATCTCCAACCTGAAAATCTACGATACGCCGAAGGAGTTGAGCAAGTTTCCGCGCCCGTTTGAAAACTGCATAGACAAGGTGTGTGATGAATTTGGGTGTGCATCATGCGAAAATGGCGGTCATATCAAGCGTCCGCCGCAAAGCTGGTGCTATGTAGAGGAGGTGGAGTGATGGAACGACTGACGAAGCGCGACACCGATGGACAGGCAATGATGGACTGCCAGAAGTGCGAAGCGGATTGGACGGGTAAGCATGGTAAGCCGATGGCTGACTGCACCGCGCTGTACTGCCGCAATCGACTCAAGGATCTCCTCGCCGCCTACGAGGACACGGGGATGACGCCGGAGGAAATCGACATGGATCACGAAGCCGCAGAGACGCTTCGCCAACTGTGCCGAGGCTGCGATCTTGACCGGTTGGAGAAACTGGCCGAGGCCGACAAGGACGGTCGCGTGGTGGTGCCGCCTTGCAAGGTGGGCGATAGGCTTTACGAAGTAACGGGTCGAAAAACGATCAGTGTGTATAAAGTTAGAGCTATCCGCGTGGAATTGTTCAGCTTGTTTATCGAGTGGGACATTGTAGAAGGGTTTGTTTGGCAATCGCTGGCAGGTATAAACGCCGGAGAAATCGGCAAGACCGTATTTCTGACCCGCGAGGAGGCGGAGAAAGCGCTGAAGGAGGTCGAGCAGAAATGATATACACCTTTCATGCGGGAGATTATGCGAGGTTGGAACGCGCCGATGGCACATTATCCAAAACGCTTACCGGATATGTGTTTTCTTACGAGAGGTCAGGGCGGTTTCACAGTTTCATTTTCAAGTGGGACGATGGGACGCAGACGGGCTGGAGTGGCAATATAGAGGATCTGCCGCAGAATTTCACTCGCATTGGCAAGTACGATTTTGCGTGGCTAAGAGCGGTAAGGGATTGCGGATATGCGGAAAAGGATGAGCTCGACAAGATGAGCTCCACGAAACTGTTGATGATGCCGGAGTACCTGCGCGAGGGAGACTTTGTGGAGACTGTGGATGGCCGGGTGGGGTACATCAAGAGCATCTGCCGGTGTGAGAAATGCCGGGAGCGTGGGTTCTATGAGCCGATCGTACATTTTACGGACGGTGAGGAGGACTGCATCACCAAGTACGAGGCGGAAAACGGCTTCAAGGGCTATAAGCGCATCGGGCGGTGGGAGAATGAGAAAGCAGTAGTGCAGAAGCCCAAGGAGATTCTTCACTGCGGGAGCGTGCGTAAGTCCGAAAACGGGACTATGAGATACGCGCCAGACACGCAAGTCATGCAGGATAAGATCAACGAACTGGTAGACGCTGTAAATGAACTGCGAAAGGAAAAACAGAAATGAAGTGCGAATTTCATGTAGGCGATTATGTTGAAACTAAGGATGGCACCATTGGATATATTACCGAGACAGGTGTCAGTTATATACCGTATTTTAAGTGGACTAGTGGTGGGATCGAGAGATTCCAGGAACTTGCTCAAACTGCGGAAGAAGTGGCACGTATATTGTCAAAACTGTATAACCGTGTCGGCCAGTACGATTTTACCCATCCTGATGAGCTGGAAAAAATCCAAAGGTTGCATGGGACACAGACACGCATAACTTTCCGCAACGAGGATGGGGTGTTCGTCGATCTCGGCTTTATGCGAGACAAAATCAACGAACTGGTGGATGCCGTAAATGAACTGCGAAAGGAAAAACAGAAATGACGGAACGAAAGGTGCTGATCGTCCGCGTGAAGGGCGGTATGCAGATAGTGCAGGGCGTAACCAACTATATCATAGAGGGGCTGGTGCGGGGCGTGCTGGTGCTGCCGGAGGAGGTCATCACGTCCTACGCCATTGAGGAGTTTCCTGCGCTGGGCGTGGAGAATGAGGACACCATCTATACGGTCGTGCCGGAGGGCGTACCGGTGATAAAAATACTCAACAAGGACGATGTTCGCCCCATTGGCGCGTTTGTGCAGGTACAGGAGGAAAGCGAACAGCGCGATGGCAGCGAAGACCCGCCAGAACCCGCACCGCAGCCGACCGAACCCACCACGCCGTTTAAGCCCAAGGGCGCGATGGCAGAGATCAAGCGGGAGGTTTTTATACGGCTGCAAGCCTACCAGCAAAGAACGAAACTTGGCTGGGCACAGAGAGTGTCCGACGCTACCGGCGGCAAGGTGGCCCCTGACGTGGTGCGGCGTGGCCTGCTGGAGGCGCGGGACATCGGCGTTGACCGATGGAAACTCATCGGAAAGGCTCTGGACAAACTGGAGGAGGAAATGGAGAAATGAAAATCTATATAGCAGGACGTATCACAGGCAATCCGCATTATAAGGCACAGTTTAAGGCTACAAAAACCATGCTGCAGGAGGCGGGGCACACCGTCCTAAATCCGGCGGAGCTTCCGGAGGGCATGAAGCCGGCCGACTATATGCGTATTTGCTTCGCCATGTTGGAGAGAGCCGATGTGGTTTTTTTCCAGCTCGGATGGCAGGTGAGCAAGGGGGTAAAATTGGAGTACGACTATGCGAGATACATCGGGAAGGACGTCATTACCGTTGACCCTCTTTCACGGGTTGACACTTACGACATCCTCCGCGCTGTAGCTTCCGTTGAGAAAAGGATGCGTGAAAGGAAAGAACTCCCCAATGGATAAGGCCATCTGGACGGTTCGCACCGCCAAGCTGTGCCCCAAGTGCATCAAGGAGATGGAAGCGGAGTACATCGTGTACCTGACGCACGAGCAGCAGAGGAACCCGATGAGGGATAAAGCAATGCGCGGATTCTGCGATCGCTGCCACGAGGAAAGTTTTATGCTTCGGATGCGCCAGTACACCATGAACGGCAGGACACTGCGGGCGAAGGGACTGGATAAAAAGTGGAGGGAGTACATGGAATGAGCACGCAGATCGCATTGAGCGTGGACTGCATGGAGTATATGCGGACGCTGCCGGATAAGGCGTTTGACCTTGCCATCGTAGACCCGCCGTATGGCATCGGCGAGGACGGCGGAAAAAGCCGAAGCAAATTCGTGACACAGAAAAACGGAAATCGGCTGTATGTAGAGGATGGGCATTACGAAAAGACTGGTTTTGATATTGCACCGCCCAGACAGGCGTTTTTCGACGAACTATTCAGAGTAAGCAAAGCGCAGATCATTTGGGGAGCAAACTACTTCACGCTGCCCCGCGCTGGAGCTATCGTGTGGGATAAGTGCAACGATGGTTCAGACCAATCTGACGGAGAGATTGCCTTCAATTCTTTGACAAGCCGTGTAGATATATTCCGCTATATGTGGCGCGGGATGATGCAGGGGAAAAGCATCTCCGAGGGAACGATCCAGCAGGGCAACAAGGCGCTGAACGAAAAGCGGATTCATCCCACGCAAAAGCCCGTGGCATTGTACGAATGGCTGCTGCAAAAGTACGCAAAAGAGGACTGGCGCATACTGGATACGTACTTGGGCAGTGGAAGCAGCAGGATAGCGGCCTACAACCTCGGATTTGAATTTGTGGGGTGCGAGATCGATCCGACATACTTTCAACTGCAAGAGCAGCGGTTTGCGGAGCATACGGCACAGGTAAGGATGTGGTAGAAGTGAGGGAAAATAACGCATGAACCAGTACAACAGAAAACCCAGCGGGAAACTGGAGGTATGTCCCCACTGCGGAAGAGACAGTGGGGAGCGCAAAATCGGTATTCATGTGCCGGAACGGTACTATGTGCGCTGCGCGAGTTGTGGGTTCACCTTGTCTGGGTGGAGCCAGAGCGCCGCTACGGCAAACTGGAACAGGTTGAGCAGGAAGGTGAGAACATGAAAAGCAAATGCTGTGTTGGCTGCAAGTGGCACGAGGAATGGACGTGGGCGTGTTTCAACGGAGACAGCCCCTATTGCGCCGATTTTGTAAACTGCGGGTGTCCGCTGTATGAGGAGAAAGAGAAGGAGGGCGAAGAATAATGGGACTTTGCGCTCGTGCGAAAGGGCTGACCGATGAGACTGGTTTTGACTGTGGGTATCTTACATACGGCACGTTTATCCTTGAACTGATAAAGGTTGCCTACGGCCAGCAGTGCCACAACATTTTCAAGAGAAATATGCTCCGCGGTGCGCCCTTTTCTGATGCAGAAGTAGAATACTGGAACGCGCACTGCAACGACGATCTGGACATCCTGATTTTTCATTCAGACTGCGGAGGCCAATTTACCCCGCAGGAGTGCCGCAAGATATACAACGCCATGAAGGATTTGAAGTCCGATATGATGGGGCACAATTACCATGTGATGAAACCCTACAATATGTTTGAGCACTGGAAAGCAATGTTCAAGCATTGCGCTGATCGCAGGGTAAATTTGTACTATACATGAGGAGCGTTATTGTTGATGAGTAAAAGGGAACAGATAGTCTATAAGGCCATGAGCGATAACATCACACGTGCTGCCGCTCTTGGCTTATGCCCCGGACCGTTCGTAGCTATGCGGGCAGAGTACCGGCGCGTTGTGCGTCGGGAGCAGACACACTTCCTGTTAGAGTTCATGCTGCTGACGCTTCTGATCTTCGCGCTGATCGCTCCGTGGAGAGCCAGCGCGGACACGCCGCACACCGTTTTGCGGGTGGAGTGGGGCGAAGATACTGACAGCCGCGATACGATTGTAGAAGAGGATCCCGATGAGTCGGAACGCATACTGGAAGCTGTCAAGGCAAAAAGCAACGTGCTGGAGGACTGCATTATTACCGGCTACTGCGCAGACTGCGTTGAGAAGTACGCGCACATGAACCGGGACGAGTTCGGCCGGGTGTTGACCTCCAGCGGCCAGTGGGTATATCCCGGCTCTTGCGTGGCGACAGACCCGGACGTGATACCGACCGGCAGCACAGTCATCATCGGAGACAAGACATACATCGCCCTGGATGTGGGCGTAATAGGAAAACACGTTGACATACTGATGACCCATGAGGAGGCCGCCGTGGCGGGTGTCAGGAGAGAAACGGTGTGGTGGTGTGAGGAATGAAAGAGTCGGCTTCGTATGGGGCTGGTTCTTTCGTGTCGAATCTCGTGTCGAAAATCATTGCATTTTTTTGTTGCACGAACCAAAAATATTCGCATTGCCTTGCATATTTTTTTGATGCAAAAATCCCGCAAACCCGCACGAATACAAGGAAAGCCCGCAACCACAAGGGTTGCGGGTCTTTCACCTTTATGGTGGAGCTGAGGGGAGTCGAACCCCTAAAAATGGGATTAAACCCCGCATGAATACGTGCTTTCTGATTTTCGTATTGAAATTCGTATCGAAAACTAACATTCGTTTTTCCCCTTGAGGATTTTCCCGACGGGGAGTTTTTCTGCGGTACGGTAGAACTTCGCCATCTTGTTTTCCGCCTTTAACCGGTCCCGCTGGGCGAGGTGAAGGTAAATGTCGTGTACGGTGGAACTGTCAGACCAGCCGCCCATACTCATGACCTCAATCTCCGAAAGACGCAGATGATAGCCAAGAGATGCGAACGAATGCCGCAGACAATGCTCCGTGATATTTGGAAGTCCCTGCTGCTCTGCAATAGTGCGTATGTGCCGGTTGATGGTGCTGTTGGCTTGCGTTACGACGTAGCCGTCTTTTGACTGCGCCTCAAGCAGTTCTCTAAGCCGGGGTATCATGATGGGGACAGTGCGTGCGGACTGCCGCGTTTTATTGCGTTGCTTGAACACCTCTTTGTTGTGTTCGTCCCGAACGACTGCGCCGGATACAAAGATGCTGCTTTTTTTCATGTCAAAACTGTCTGGGAAACGCAATGCCCTGATTTCTGACATTCGCAAACTGTGTAGGCCGAGAAGCATTGCCATTTCGCAGGTGTCGCCCTTTGCAGCCTCGCAGAAAGCGATGATCTGCTGCGGATCAAGGAACTCTCGCTCATTTTTCTCCGGCACAGGAAACAGGACGCGGGGGACGGGAATCTCATTTACGCGCATGATGACAGTCATAAGCCCCCATGCGTTTTTTACGGACTTGTCGGAAAGGCTGGAAAGTGCTGCGTTGATCTCCGCCTGCCAGTTGACCTGTGCGCTCATAGGCTTTTGCATGATATTATGAAAGCGGTTGCGCTGTATAACACGGTAGCCCCGGACGGTTTCCGGCGATAGCGATTCAGATCGGTCGGCGATATAGGCGTCTATCGCCTTGGACCATGTTAAGGACGGCAGTTTCTTTTGCTGCTCCACAAACCCTGCGCGGACGGCTTTTGCTTTCGCAATACAGCGGTCTTTTGTCGTTTCTGTGACAGATCGCTTTTCGGCGGCAAGATATATATGCCAGCTGCCGGATGGAAGCTGCTTCGGCTCCGGCACCTTGATAACGCCGTCCTTTTTGCGCTCCCGCACCTGCTTCTGGCCGCACCAAGGGCAGAACGTGGCGTTGTCGGGGACTTCGCGCTTACAGGACTTGCATTTCGTTGACATTTTGATATTTTCGTGTTACCCTACCGTTGTAGGCTCCTTTCTTTAAGACTCGTGATGGTGTTGGCGGGAATAGAGCTTATATGGAAAGGCCGTCCGATTGGGCGGCTTTTTCTTTTTTCAACAAAAATTAACAAGAAACTTGTGAAAAGTGTGCATTGAATCCAATAAACTTGTGGAATATAATGTAGAACACAGTAGAACTGTTGTTCTACTTTCGAAGTGAGGCCTCTTTTGCAGTATCGCGCAGCACGAAGTATCCGACAATGCTGCACACGCCAATAGAAATAGACACAAGAAGGATAACAAGCCACGCAAACGCTGAAGGTCCATCTTGGAGGATGAAGCCGGCACGGGGATTGCGGAAGTCGAAAAAAAGATAAACAATTAAGAACAGGGATAGGATCGCGGCAAAAATTGAAGAAAACACAGACCAGCGTTTGTAATGATCGCGCTGGCGGATAACGGCATCCAAGCGCTGGGTGCAAAGTCCGTTGACCTGCTTCAGGCGCACCACGTCGCCGGAGCTGACGGCGTTATCCAGTTCCAGCTCGTGGATGCGTTCCTGCATGGCGGAGGGAGCTGATGCGGGAGGCTGGATGTCAAACACTTGGTCTGCGGATATGCCGATGGCTTTCATCACGGCTACAGCATCGTACAGTTTTGGATCGCGCTCTCCGGACTGCATTTTGCAGACGGCGGAATAGCTGATGCCGGACAGTTTGGACAGTTCCTCGTTGGTGATGCCCTTGTCCATTCTGGCTTTATGGACAAGGGCAGGGAAGTCCTGAATATGCTGCGCGATTTCCTGAATTTCTGACATGATTTCCCCTTTCTATCGGTAACGGATACTATTTCATCCGCTGCGGATCTTATTTCATCCGTAGATTTCCGTATTTGGGTAGCAGTTTCCCCAACATGGATCGGTCTCAGAGCGCCAATTACCCAAATTGGGGAGTGATTCCCCAAAATGAACGTAGACACTGCGGCGCACATAGAGTACGATTAAACCAAGCAAACGCCACAAAACGACATACGAGGGGGCAGAGAAATGAACGAACAGGAAGCGAAGAAACTGGTCTCCACCCTGACGATGGAGGAAAAGGTCAGGCTTTACGAGCTGCTATCAGCGCTGCAGCAAAGCCCTGCACCTGCGCCAGTTCAGTAGGCGTAAGAGAACACAGCAACTTAACAAGGGCGGAATCGAGTTCGCTTTCCATCTGGGAAGCGGGCTCTTTTTCTTTTTCATCGCCGTAAAGTTCGGTCAGCAAATAGGAGACGTCAATCTCCAGAACGCGCGCAATAGCGCGAAGAGTGTCCATTGATGGTTTGGTCTTTCCTTTTTTGTAAAGAGCCATTGCCGACGGAGTGATGCCGGCAGTTTCATAGAACTCGGCTTTTGTCAGCCCCTTGGCTTTGCATAATTGCCAAATCTTGTAAACGAACAGTTCACCATTCACAAAAGTATACCTCCAAAATTGTGCATTGCTACAAACATTGAAAAATGGAGTAGATCGCTCTTGAAATTGAGCAAATATTGAGTTAATATAAAGACACACAAAAGAAATCGAGCAGATATAGAGAGATGCTTCACCAAAATCAAGCGGAATTTGCTAAGTTATTTGAACAGACAACCACATAATAAGGCGAATTTCAGGAAAAGTCAAGTATTTCTCGATTATTTTTGATGGGAGATGAGAGATTGAGTTATAAGGAGCAAAGAAAGAAAGCCGGATATTCGCAGAAAACGGTGGCAGATCTGCTGGGGATAAGCGTTTCGGCGGTGAGCCTTTATGAGACAGGCAAGGCTGATCCTTCGGTGGCAGTTCTGCACAAGTTGTCTGCACTGTACCGCTGTACGCTGGATGAATTGATGAAGGGAGAGGGGAGAAAATGCCGAGAGTGAAGTATCTCTCCACGGTAAACCAGACGGAGCAGAAGGTCGTGGAGCTTCTGTACGGAGCAATGGAGCGGGAGGGCTTGCAGAGGCGGGACGTGGCTGCCGCGTTGGGAATGACGACAGCTACGCTGCTTCGTCGTAGGAAATCCCCGCTGGACTTCACGCTGGGAGAGCTGCAAAAGGCTTGCCGGACACTGCACATCCCCATAGACGATCTGCGGTCGGCCATCACGCTATGAGCTGGCGGTGCAGGATATGCGGCGTGAGGTTTGACGCGCCGGTGATCCGGGAGAGGAAAGAGAACCTGGACGGGGAGAACGGCATAGAGGTACGCCGGGATATGTATTGCCCGGTGTGCGGAGAGCCGTACATAGAGGAGGACAATGATGAGCAGGACCAGAAGTGAGCGCCGGCGCGACCGGAAGTGGAAGGTACTGCTGGGCGTGAGCGCCTTTCTGGCGTGGGGCATTATCGGAGAGGTGGAGAACGGCGGCTCGCTGTGGCTGCTGCTTCTCGCGGGAGCCGCCCTGGTGGGCGCGTGGACAAGCTGTAAAGCCCTGGGGCTTTATAAATAAACAAACAAAAATTTTAATTTGAAGGAGTACACAATTATGAAAGAGATCAAAGTGAAACTGACGTTTACCGAGGCGGTTCTGGGCACCTGCCCCGGCGATCCTGACATCTACACGACGTTCATCGCCAGCAAGTCCCCGGATTCCAACACCATTGAGGACGAAGTGGCCGCCATCGGCGTGGACGGCGTGGTGGAGAAGGGCAAGACCATCTTCCCGAAGCTGGACGATGGAACGCCGTTCTTCTACGACTATCAGATCAAGGGGTTCTTTAAGGATACCTGCGGTGGGCTCCGGAAGGTCAAGGGTAGCGTGTCCAGCGGCATCAAGGCGTTCAAAAAAGAAATTGACAAATTGGTTTTTGTGGAACCCCGGAACATTCCCATTCTGTTTGACGGCGAAATGGGAGAGTGCTGCCGTCCTCTGCGGGCGCAGACGATGCAGGGAGAGCGCGTGAGCCTGGCGTTGTCAGAGCAGATTCCCGCGGGGGCAACGTGTGAGTTTACCATCATTCTTCTGTGCGACGACCATGAGAAAGCCGTGCGGGAGTGGCTGGACTACGGGCGGTTCTCCGGCATCGGCCAGTGGCGGAACAGCGGAAAAGGTCGGTTCCGCTGGGAGGAGATCGCGTAACGCAACGGTATAGACCTGCCGTGCAGAGACGTGCCCCGCGAAGCAAAGGCAAAGCGCAGTTGTGCATAGCGACGGTGTAGCGAGGATACGCATCGGTAGGCACGGCAACGGAACAGCTGTGTAGGGATATGTACTGTCAAGGGATAACTGAGCCATGACACGCATCGCAATGGATTGGCGTCGCAATGGAAAGCAGAGACACGCAGAGGAAAAGCATCGAATTGATACGCAGCGACAGGCAACGGCATTGGAGTGAACAGTGTTGCATTGCCCTGCGATGGGATAGCACGGAATAGATTTGCGTATAGGCGCACGGGACAGGAGAGAATATGGCGGGAATAAATCTTACGGCGGAGCAGGTATTCGCCATCAATATGGCGCTGGCGAAGGGGCAGCGGATAGAGATCATCCCCCTCAAGGATCGGATAAAGGTCGTCGCGGTAAAGCGGGACGAGCTGAAAACCAAATAGTGTACCCCGCCTAAGTCAGTTGGCGGGAAGGGCGGAGCGTCGTCGAGTGGTTCGGAAATTCCGAACAGCTTGGCGGCGCTCTTTTTATTTGCGGAGGAAGTGAGAAAACGTGACGGAACGAACGGTATACGGAAGCCGCGCCGAGTGGCTGGAGGGACGGCGCGGCGGGCTGGGCGCAAGCGACTGCGGCATTGTGCTGGGCGTGTCCAACTTCAAGACGCCGCTGCAACTATGGCGCGAGAAGATCGGTGCGGTGGAGGCAAAAGAAATATCCGGGAACGAGCGCATCGACTTCGGAAACCGGGCGGAAGAACCGCTGAGAGCCGTGTTTCGACTGATGCACCCGGAGTACGAACTGAGCTTTGAGCCGTACCTGATCGTGCGACAGACGGGACGCTACAGTTTCCTGACCTGCACCCCGGACGGGGAGCTGGTGGAGCGTGAAACAGGCAGACGAGGCATCTACGAGAGCAAGACGGCGACGTGCTTGACCCGCGCCGACTGGGACAAATGGAGAGGGAAGGTCCCCGACCTCTACTACGCGCAGATATGCGAACAGATGTTTACCGGCGAATACGAATACGCCGTGGTGTGGGCGCTGCTGGTGAACGCGGAGGGGGATGGTGAGATACGCTTCTACAAATTCGAGAAAACAGAGTGCCAGACGGACATCGACTACATCATTCCGAAACTGGAGCACTTCTGGAAAAACAACGTGCTTAACGGGGTCCCCCCGGCGGCAATATTACGACTCTAAGTGAAAAACGAAAGGAGAAATGAAATGGCATTTCGAGTGACCGTGCTGAACATGGAAACGGGAGAAGAGCGCGTATTCGTGCGGAACGCCTGCGGCGTGATATGCGCGGCGGTGATGCCCAATGAGGGCGAGGAGGACAAGTATGACGGCGTGGCCGCCGCAGACGTAGCAGAAAACGTACCCATCGGCACGGCGGGGCTGCTGGTGCGCCTGACGGAGAACGCCGTAAAGCTCGTTACCGAGAAGGACGGCCGCATCCGCCAGAAGATGGCGGAGGATGACGCGGCATTGGCTGCGGCACAGGCTGAGAAGGAATCCACCGCAAAGAAGAAGTCCGCCCCCAAGAAGGGCGGCAAGCGCACGGCCAAGAAGGAGGGCAAGTGATGAAACTGAAACTGACGATGACCAACGCCGAGACCGGCGAGATACTGCACGAGGAAACAGACCTGGACTTTGCCATGATGGCTTATGGGCGCAAGATCGAGGAGGGCGTGGACATGGCGTGTCGGACAGAAGCACACGACGTGACAACGCTGGCGTATGCCTCCTTCCTGTGCGGCGTGGAGGACTCGGTAAAGAAAGCGGTGTGCGAAAACAAAATGGAAGGAGCCTACACCCTCATGAAGATCAAAACGCTGATGGACAGCCTGGAACGCGCCAAGAAGAAGGACGCCAACAAGACGGAGGATGCCGGCAAGAAGGAGGGTGAGCAGGGATGATCGTAAAGGCGATGTACCACAAGCCGAAGCTGAACGGCTACGGCGGACAGGCGTACACCTTCCTCACCGACCTGCCGCTGCACCCCGGCGACAAGGTGCTTGCCCCCGGCGGCGAGGGCACGGAGAAGAAGGCCATCATCACAGAGGTGGACCTGCCGGAGAGCGCCATTGACCCGGCGTGGGCGGACAGGGTGAAACACATCACCAGGTACGACGCGGAGGTGACGGCATGAGCGCGGCGGAATTTCGCATCACCACAGACCTGGCTCCGCTGCGGCAGTTTCAGATCGAGGCCAACTTCGAGGAAACAAAGGCGTGGCTGACGGAGAACCTGGAACCTCTGCGGACGATGGCGGTGACACCGGAGAGCATGAGCCAGTGCAAGCAGTACCGGGCATCCATTCGCAAGGTGAGCGCCCGCATCGACGAGAGCCGCAAGATGGCAAAGGCGGCGGCACTGGAGGCGTACAGCAGCTTTGAGACCAAGTGCAAGGAGCTGACCACCCTGTGCGAGGAAGCGGCCAACGCGCTGGACGTGCAGATCAAGGCGATGGAGGAGGCGGCGAAGCAGGAGAAGAAAAATCGCCTTGCTGAATATTTCGCTCAGGTGGTAGGCGACATGGCGGAGTGGCTGACCTTTGACGACTGCTTTAATCCCAAGTGGCTGAACGCCACCTACGCCGAGAGCACGGCGTGGATGGACATAAACGCCGCCATAGACCGCTGCCGCGCCGATCTGAACGCCATTCGTGCGCTGCACAGCGAGTTCGAGACCACGCTGCTGGACGAGTACACCCGTACCCGGAACATCAGCGCTGTGCTGGTGAAGAACGAGACACTGGGGCGCATGAAGGCCGCCGAGGAGGAGCGAAAGCGCAAGGAAGCGGAGGCTGCGGCGAAGTACGCGGCGGCGCAGCAGCAAAAGATGACCCCGCTGAAGCCGGAGTGCATCGGCGAGTCTGACGAGTATGAGGTGATCGACATCGTAGGAACGGTGGAGCCCCAGCGGGCGCAGCCGGTCAATGACCTTGTGGACGAGGATGGACATGAGATGCCCGCCGCGCAGGAGCCGGAGTACAAGGTGGACTTCCGCGTATTCGGAACGGCGCGGCAGCTGGACGGGCTGAAAGCCTATATGCAGAAAAACGGCATCCGGTTTATGCCGGTGCCGCAGGAGTAAGGGAGGAGAAGGAACATGAAAACGCAGAATCAGACGGGCTTTACGCAGATGGCGCAGGCCAAGAAGCCCACATTCAGCATGGCGATTACGGCGCCCAACACCCAGCAGATGATCTCGCGGGCGCTGAAGAACGACAAGATGGCGGCGCGGTTTACCAGCACCCTGATCGGCGCGGTGAGCGCCAGCGAGGCGCTGAAAGCCTGCGACCCCGGCACCATAATCGCTTCCGGCCTGCGTGGCGAGGGCATGGGCCTGATTTACGGACACGGCTACTACATCGTGCCCTACGGCAGTGTGGCGACCTACCTGATGTCGTACAAGGGCTACATACAGCTGGCCATGTCCACAGGCTACTACGCGGACATCGACTGTGTGGAGGTACGCGAGGGCGAACTGGAAGGGCGCTCCCGCCGCACGGGCAAGCCGGTCATCAACCTGGCCAAGTACGACACGGACGAGGAGCGCGAGAGCCACAAGGTCATCGGCTACTACGCCTACTTCGAGCTGAAGGACGGAACGTTCCGCTACGAGTATTGGAGCATGGACAAACTGCTCAAGCACGCGGACCGCTACTCTCCGGCTTTCAAACTGGATAAGTATAACGCACTTATCAATGGCGAGCTGGACGCCAAGGAGCAGAGCAAACTGCTGAACGGTACGCCCTGGTACGACGTGAACGGCGGACAGGACAAGATGTGCCGCAAGACCATGATGCGCCAGCTGCTGAACAGCGGCTATGCACCGCTGAGCAACGAGGTACGCAGCTACTTCAACGAGGACAGCGACGATACCGTGGTGGCCACGGGGGACGGCGCGGGGACCGATCCGGTCATTCCCACTACCGGACACGTGGTGGAGGACGACACCCCTACCGCAGAGCAGGAAACAGCCACCACCAGCCCCACAGCGCCCTCTGAGAGCGCCGCAGAGCCGAAGAAGGGTAGCGACACCGCCGCGACCCGCAAACGCACACAGAGCCCCACAGAGGGCAAAGCGGAGGCGAAGGACTACTCCGCGGGGTTCTTTGGGGAGGGTGAGCAGTAATGCCTCTATTCGTTCGGAAGCGTCTGGACGGAGAGGGCAAGGCTGACGGAAGCCAGTACATGATCTGTACCGGCTCCGTCAGCCGGGATCCCCGGATAGGCGCGATACCCAAGAACAACCTGCCGAAGGTGGAGTTCGGCATGGGCTACGACAGCAAGCAGTTCATGAACGTCTGCGCCGTGGGTGATAACGCCGCCACAAAACTGAGCGCGTGTCTGGAAAAGGGCGATGCGGTATGCGTGGTGGGCACATGGCGGCAGAAACCGTACACCACCAAGGACGGCGAGGCAAAGGTGTGGAGTGAGCTTCGCGCAGACCATGTGGTCCCTTTGGGAGCGCTGGAAATGCTGCTGCAGGTGCCGGTGGAGGTATTCCTACGGCTGGCGGATCTGCTGCCGCAGCTGGAAAAACTGTGCGTGGGAGAGACCCCCACCGGGAAGCCCAGCGGGACGCAGAACATTGCGCAGCAGAGCGCGGCGGTACTGCACGAGATGGAGGAGAACGAGCCGCTGCCTTGGGACCGGGACGGCGCGGACGAGGACTACGACCTGGGCATTTGAGGGAGGAGTGATTCACGTGGCGGAAGAAAAGCGGTATTTCTGGCTGAAACTGTACGACGACTTTTTTACCTCGAAGCGCATCAAGAAACTGCGGAAGATAGCCGGTGGAGATACCTACGTCATCATCTACCTGAAAATGCAGCTCATGGCGATGAAGCACGGCGGCACCTTGAAATGGTCAGGGCTGGAGGAAAAATTCGCCGATGAACTGGCCTTAGACCTGGACGAGGATCCGGCAAACGTAGAGGTCACGCTGCAATATCTGCTCTCCTGCGGGCTGGCAGAGGCATCCAGTGACCTAACGGAGGTTTTTCTGCCCTACGCGGTGAAAAATGTGGGAAGCGAGGGCGCTGCAGCCCAGCGAATGCGGGACTATCGGGCACGGAAAAGCAATGCTTTGCCTGCGCCGGAGCGTAACGATGTTACAACACCGTGCGAAATCGGTTACGGAGAGATAGAGTCAGAGTCAGAGATAGAGTCAGAGATATATACAGGCTCTAAAGAGCCTGTGTGTCGGACAAGTGATGTCCGACGCATCGTGGCAGCGTGGAACGACACCGGATTGACACAGGTGATGAAGGTTACGGCGGAGACCAAGAGGGGACGGGCGCTGAAAGCCCGCATCCGGGAAAACGGCGTGGACGGTGTGCTGAAGGCCATTGAGAACGTGAAGAACAGCCCATTTCTGAAGGGCAAAAACAAGCGCGGCTTCGTGGCCAGTTTCGACTGGCTCATCACGAGCCCTGACAACTTCCAGAAAACTCTGGAGGGGAACTACACGCAGGAGTTCATCCCTGAAAACGACGCTCCAACTGTTGACCATGCCAGCGAAGCCTATCAGATCGCGCAGTACCTGGCGAAGGAGAAGGCTCGGGACAACCCCGGCAGGGCGCAGCCCACGGAGGCGGAAATGCAGAAGCAGGCCGTGGCGCTGAACGAGCTGCACGAGCAAAACGGTGTGGCGTGGGAGACAGTGGACAACGTGCTGTACTTCGCGCTGAACAGCCAGTGGTGGGGGAAGAAAGTGCAGAGCACCTACGACCTGAAGCGGTATTTCAACGAGATATTTGCCGACATGGTGAAGGAGCAGGGCGCGGTGAAGGAGTGAAGAATACATGGAAATAGGTGCGATCAGAAAGGACGCCGCCACGGAACTGGCGCTGTGGCAGCAGGACTACTCCGCAGATGCGGAGCGGGCGGTGATCGGCTCGATGCTGATAGATGCCTCCTGCGTGAAGGACCTGATGAAATGCCTGGAGGGCGAGGATTTCTTTATACAGACCAATCAGGACATCTTCGAGACCGTGCGGCGGATGTATGTGGCGGGGAAGCCCATAGACGGTGTGATGGTGGCGGACGAACTGGAGCGTGCGGGGAAATACAGCAGCGAGACGCGGAGCTATCTGGTGCAGTGTATGGAGATCACCCCCACCAGCGCCAACGCTATGGAGTACGCGCAGATCGTGCGGAAGAAGGCGGAGAAGCGGCGGTTTACCCAGGCGGTGATGGACGCACTGACCGGCGAGGACGACCCCCAAGCGGCGGTGGCGGCGATATGCCACCAGAAGATGCGGTCGCGGCGGGGCGGACGGCTAAAAACCATGTCGGATGCCATGAGTGAGGCGGTAAACAGCATAGCGGGCAAGAAAGAGGGGCGGATAGACACTGGGTTCCCACTGCTGGACGCCACGCTGAAGGGAATGTGGCCGGGGCAGCTGATCCTTGTGGGCGCGAGACCGGGCTGCGGCAAGAGTGCCATGTGCATGGAGATGACGGAAGCCGCCGCCATGAAAGGAAAGACGGTATTGCACATTACGGCGGAGATGCTGGCCGGAGAGGTGGGCGAGAGACTGCTGGCCAAGCGGGCGGACGGCGTGACGATGGACCAGCTCATTGATGGGATGCCGGAGGATGAGGAACTGTGGTCCAGCGTGATGGAGGCTGCCAGCCGGGAGAGCCGCCTGCCGGTGTACTTCTACGACGGGCCGGACGTGACGGTGAGCCGCATACGGGAACTGGCACTGGGCATAGATGGCCTGAAAATGATCGTGGTGGACTATTTGGGGCTGATGATCGGCGAAAAAGACAAAAAAGCCGAGAACCGCAACCTGGAGCTGGGCGGCATAAGCCGAGAGCTGAAGCTGCTGGCATCGGAGCTGGAGATACCCATTGTGGCGGCGGCACAGCTGAGCCGCACGGTGAACGAAACGGACAAGCCGAAGCTGAACTCCCTGCGCGACAGCGGCGAGCTGGAGCAGAACGCGGTAAAGGTCATATTCCTATGGAAAACGGATCCGGGGGACGACACACAGGTGGGCTGCACGGTGGCAAAGAACCGAAGGGGCCGCACAGGGGACGTGAATTTTTATTTCGACGGGTCGAAGATGACCTTTACGGAACTGAGCTATCGGCCAGACAACGATGAGCCGGCCGACAAGTTCCACCAGCGGCCACGGAGGCGGCGGCTGGAAATGGGCACGGTGGAGGGGGACTGAACCGCATGGGACTGACGATGGAGGATATAGGCCGCTTCAGCCAGAGGGCTCAGGCGCAGATATTGCAAAAAGTACAGGCGCAGCAGGCGGCACAGAAAGCAGCACAGGAGACCCAAAAGCCGAAAAAGGGCAACAAACTCCACGCCGAGAAAGTGGACTTGACCATGCCGGACGGCACGTTGATGCACTTCGACAGTAAGCGGGAGGCGCGGCGGTACATGGACCTTTGGCTGATGCAGAGAGCCGGTGAAATATCCGGCCTGCGGACGCAGGTAAAGTACGAATTGATACCGAAGCAGGTACACAAGGACGGTACGAAGGAGAAAGGCATAGAGTACATGGCCGACTTCGTATACGAGCAGGGCGGCGAGACGGTGGTGGAGGACAGCAAGGGCTTCCGCGACACCAGCAGCGCCGCATACAGACTATTTGTGATGAAAAGGAAGATGATGCTGTATTTCCACGGCATCACGGTGAGGGAGGTTTAGAACATCATGTACGCAATGCAGGGAACGATGAGCGTCGGCGCATTTATGCGGAGCCTGGGCAGCGCCAAGGCACCGTGGCTGACGGTGGATGCCGCGGCGGAGAGCCGGCGGCAGGAACATTGCGGAGAAACAGGACGATTTTTGAGCGGCGCGGTGGAGGACAGCCAGCATGAGCCGCAGGAGCGCATAGACCAGTGCATGAACTGCCCGTACCCCGAGTGCTGCGACTGCTGGGAGCAGGCGCGGGATCGGAAGCGCAAGCGGAAGCAGTCAGCTCGAGAACTGGCGGACAGCCTGCGCCTGCGCCGGTGCGGGGAGGTATAAGGCCATGACGACGGTGTATATGATCGTGTCGCGGGACAAATATCGCCTGCCCCGCTGGTGGGGCACGAGTACGGCGGAGCTGGCGCGGCGTTCCGGGCGGTCCTACGCCAGCACACGAAGCGCGATATGCAAGGCGTATCGAAATGGCGGACGGTTTGGGTGCTATGAGGTGGTGCACATTTCGGAGGACGACGGGAATGGGTAAACAGCATTTGAGCAGGGACGACCGCATCTTTATGCGTGGCAAGCTGCAAGGCACACGGGAGAACATGGACATGGTGGCAATGGTGCTGATGGACAAATGCGGCTGGCACGTCCAGGAGGAGACAGCGGACAGCCGGGATACGCAGAGCATCGCGTACCTGTATGAGTGCCTAGAAAAACTGGCGGAGGAAATAAACGAGGGCCGCATCGAGCGGAAGCACATCAAGGACGTGCTGAAGGACGAGTGCGGCGTGGTGTTTGGAGATTAGGGAGGATGAAATGCGGTTGATCGATGCGGACAAACTGGTGGATATGCTGTATGACAACGAGTTCGCCGTGCTTTGCCCGCTTGACGAAGTAAGCGGTGTGATTGACGCTTGCCCCACCGTGGATGTAATGCCCGGTGTGCGGTGCAGCGATTGTGAACACTGTAAAGAAGTGGCTGACCACGAAGTACGCGGCCTTTTCTGCGCGATTTGGGGGCGCGGTTGGCATCGGGTGCAGCCTGATGACTTTTGCTCCCACGGAGAACGGAGGGGAACACCATGATCCATCTCGGAGATATAACGAAAATCAACGGTGCGGAGATCGAGCCGGTGTGGTGCATCACCGGCGGCAGCCCGTGCCAGGATTTATCTATCGCGGGGAAACGCGCCGGACTGGCAGGTGCGCGAAGCGGCCTGTTTATGGAACAGGTACGCATCGTAAAAGAAATGAGGGAGGCGGACAAAAGGAATGGACGGACAGGTGACATGGTCAGACCTCGGTATCTCGTGTGGGAAAACGTGGTCGGAGCCTTTAGCAGCAACAAAGGAAAAGACTTCGCAGCCGTGCTCGAAGAAATCATCAAAATCGTCGAGCCGGAAGCCCCCAGTATTGAAGTGTCTGAAAAGGGCTGGCCTACCTGGGGAGGGTACCACGATGAAATGGGAGGACGATGGAGCGTGGTGTGGCGAACTCACGACGCACAATACTGGGGAGTGCCCCAACGCCGTCGTCGTATTTCGGTTGTCGCAGATTTTGGAGGAGACACCGCATCCGAAATACAATTTGACCCCAAAAGCGTGTCAGGGGATATTGCGGAGAGCAGAGAGGCGGGGGAAGGATCTGCCGAAGCTGCTGAAGCAGGTGCTTCTTATGCAGTCCGCATCAGGGGGGGCTGTGACGGCGGAGGAAAAGGCGCGTTAGTGCAGGTGGATAAAAGCGGAACGCTTGGTACGGGCAACGATCAGACGATTTTCTGCATGGCCACACAGCAGGGCGGCGTGGAACTGCGGACGGATGACCGCGCACCCACACTGACCGCAGCGGCGGTCATGAGCGGGAACAACCAGCCGGTGGTGGCTATCCCCATCAACGACAAAGCCACCAGATGGCAGGGCGGCGGAGAGAGCCGCAACCACGATGGTAGCGGCAACGGTCTTGGCATTGGGAAAGAGGGAGACCCGTCCCCTACACTAACCGCCGGCGACCGCCACGGGGTAATGTGCATGACACCTTGGGACGCACAAAGCCAGCGCGTATACGATGGTAACGGCGTTTCACCTACGCTCAGCTCCCGTGAAAACAGTGGCCTGAACCGCGAAGCCGTACTGTGTGCCGGGTTTAAGGCCGGACAGGACGCACAGGCGGGCGGCATTGGGTACGGTGAGGAAGTATCGCCCACGCTGGCGGCGGCACCCAGCGGGACGAACCAAACCCCGGCAGTGGTGGCGCTGGACATGACACACGCCTGTGACGTCATCCGCGAGTGCGGAGAGCAGGCCCCGGCGTTGCAGGCTCGAATGGGGACAGGCGGGAACCAAGTGCCGCTGACATACGGCATAGGCAACGGGCAAGCCCATGAGGGGGCAGCCATGACGGAAGAAGTAAGCCAGACGCTGAACACCATGCACGATGTTCAAGCAGTGATGTGCGAGGACGTGGCGCACACTCTGCGGGCAAAGGCGAACTGTGCGTACCGGGAGGATGCGGAGACATACCCGGTGAAGAACATGGTGGTGCGCCGATTGACGCCGTTGGAATGTACCCGCTTGCAGGGATACCCGGACGGATGGGTGGACATTGGCGACTGGACGGATGAGAAGGGCAAGAAACACAAGGACGCGGACAGCCCAAAGTACAAGGCGCTGGGCAACTCCATCGCCCTGCCCTTCTGGGACTGGATGCTGCGGCGTATGGCGCGGTATCTGCCGGAGGGTGCGACGTTGGGGAGCTTATTTGATGGCATCGCAGGTTTCCCGCTGATTTGGGAGCGCATACACGGCAGAGGCACGGCGCGGTGGGCAAGCGAGATCGAGCCGTTCCCCATCGCCGTGACGAAGAAACATTTTCCAGAGGAGGAATGACATGACAAGAAATGAGATCGTGACCGCGCTGCGGTGCTGTGGGAGCTACAATGTTAACGATTGTAAGCCGTGTCCACTGCGTACTAACATAGAGTGCCACATCGCACTAACACACGCCGCCGCTGACCTGATCGAGAACCAGCAGCGGCACATCGAGGCACTGATGAAAGCCAACGACAGCCTGAAGGACGCTATTGCGCGGCGGGATAAGCAGATAGAGGACATGAATCAGGGGATGGCGCAGCTGGCAAAGGCTGTGGCGGTGAAGGAGGAGAACGACAATGAGCCGGTGTGAGTTCTGTCACGAAGATACAGAAGGAATTGATGGAGGCGAAAGTGAAATGAATGGCCAGGCCTGTAATGTTTGCAAATATTGCGCTGAATTGAAAACTCCGTATGAGCGTTCAGACGGTGCGGTCATTTACGGATATTGCTTTAAGAATGGCGATAAGGATTATTCCCCCGATATGGGCAAGGGCTATCCGATATTCCTACCTCTTAGCTGCGGAGGTACATGCAAAGAATTTAGGCGAAGGAGGGGTAAGTAATATGACGCTTACTGAAATGTTTAACATCTGTGATAGCTGCGTATATGCTCCTTGTTTTTGCGGAAATGAGCCGGAAAACTGTGTTGCTTATTTGCAGCGTAATAACCGGATTGGAAAGGATGCAGAGTGATGGTTATACCCAATTACATTCGCTCAAAGATGCACCTATGCGCCAGCCATGCCCGTCAGGCCGCAAAATACGACCTTGAGGTTGCTAATTGGCTTGAGAAACACGGTATTGATGTCGAGGATATCAGCAATGGCGACGGCAGTTCTTTCGAGGAACTGATGTACGGAAATGATGTGACTGACGAACTGTGCGCCCGCATCGAGGCGATGGAGGTACTGTCCCAACTGCGGCGCGAAGATGGACGGAGGTGACACCGATGAGGCTGATTGATGGTGACAAATTGGAGAGGCAAGAATATTGGGGGAATGAACGGTGTTTTGACTATGTAGATGCAGAGGACATAGACAATGCGCCGACTGTGGATGCGGTGCCGGTGGTGCGCTGCAAGGACTGCTATCAATCAGTGGTGATCGGAAATGTCCTGCACTGCACCTATTGGGGAAAGGACACGGACGAAAACGGATATTGCCACGAGGGAGGATAAGCCAATGGCTGAATACATTGACAGAGAAAAGGCGAAGAGTCTGTTGCATATCGAATACGCATACGCCGCAGAACAACTTTTGGACGAGATCCCTGCCGCTGATGTCGCCCCTGTGGTGCGGTGCAAGGACTGCAAGCATGAGTTTGGAGGGAGCTGCATTATCTGCGGGTTCCAAAAGCGAAAGCCGGACGACTTCTGCTCCTACGGCGAGAGAAAGGGGAAGAATGAAACCGAGCGTACATGAGGGAAGAAGGTGCCCACATGCGGCCAGCTGCTTTGAGTGCCCGCTGCCGGATTGCAGGGCGGGTATGTGGACGGTGGCAAAATATAATCGACTCCCTCACGAAAAATGCGGAAGCGAACTGTGGCGCAAGTGGAGCAAAACGATGAGGACAGAAGGTGAAATGAACGGATGAAGAAATACATAGCGGGGTTTGGCGCACTGGCAGTGCTGGCGGCGTTTGCGGCAGCGGAGCTGCTGGTATGGGGACGGGCGTATGAGACGGCGATAGGGTGC
>ERZ772812.513-NODE-513-length-34607-cov-5.295439_pt1 | contig 34607 bp, 17 predicted proteins | sample MGYA00511343_ERZ772812 | MGnify/ENA primary metagenome ERZ772812 (study PRJEB29015, sample SAMEA2737706) | human gut metagenome | biome: human gut; feature: human-associated habitat; material: faeces | place: China | collected 2012 ...
ATGACAAGCGGCGTGTGGTGGATTTGATGATTACCACCATAGCCGCCACAAGCGACAGCTTGAACATCACATGGAAAATCTGACTGGCGGCACCCCTCCCGTCAGATACCTACCCTGTGTAGTCCCTTGTAAACTGTACTTTACTGCTTCCGTAATAATTGATAATTTGTATTCCTCTAATTTTTCAATTATCACCTTCTGCTTTTCTACAATTTCATCAATCTTTGAACACTTGGCATCCAGATATTCAACTATTTTATTTTGTTGTTCTATATTTGGTCTAACCAACGGAAGTAAAAATAACTTGCTTGATTTTATTCCAGTTGCTGTTGAACCAGTAGATAATGAATGTAAAAACTGCTGGAATCCCTCGTTCAACATCCAATACTTCAAATAATAGTTATTAACAGTACTTAATGCTCTAAATTTTATAATACGTTGTGCTAAGGCAATATCAGTTCTATCTACATTAGCCACTTGCCCCAATGGAGCCTCTGTAGTAAATAGTATATCGCCAATTTGTGGTATTCCTCGATGCATTATCTCCTCATAATCGGCTTCACGAACGTATTCTTTTGATAACTCATAGCATATTTTCCCATCTTTTATATTCTTTGCAGTTACTAAAAAAGTTCCTTCTTCTGTTTTTTCTGGTGTTTTTCCCCTATAATCGACAATTGAATCTAATTGCTTTGTTAAGGGAACAATCTCCCAATCTTTTGGTATCTTCCCAATCCATTCCACTCCACTATCCTTCATCTCTCTCATAGGTCAAATACCTCCTCAAGACTTCCAGATAGTTCTGTCTCTAAATCCATAATCTCTGCCATAATTTCTGCTGATGGTCTTGGAGCTTCATACTTATAGAAATATCTCGTAAACGGAATCTCATATCCCACCTTTGACTTTTTCTCATCTACCCATGCATCCGGTGCAAATGGAAGTACTTCTCTTTCAAAGTACTCTTTGATATCCTCTTTTAACGGAACATTTTCTGTATCACGAAGACTGGTATCCGGCTGTTTCTTTCCCTTTTTCAATACCAGATTGCCTTCTTCATCACGAAGCGGTCTTTCTACTGTAATCTTGGTATAACCAAAATCCTCGTCATCATAAATCTGGCTGATTTCACTCTCTTTAAAATCACCATATATCTTTGTAATCTCTGCAATATCTTCCTTAGAGATATCATTTCGCTTATTTCCTAATGCCTTTCTTCTCTTCACGAACATCTCATTGGCATTGATCAGCTGCACTTTTCCTTCTCTGACTGTACCTGCCTTTTTATTTGACAATACCCAGATATAGGTTGCAATTCCTGTGTTATAGAAAATATCATTCGGTAAAGCAATGATTGCCTCAAGCAGATCATTTTCAAGAATATATCTTCTGATTTCAGAAGGTCCGCTTCCTGCATCTCCTGTAAAAAGTGGGGAACCATTATGAATGATTGCAATTCTGCTTCCACCTTTATCAATATCTTTCATCTTTGATATTGCTGTCATAAGAAAAAGCATCTGTCCGTCACTTGTAGCCGGAAGTCCTGCTCCAAATCTTCCTCCGAAGCCAAGCTTTGCCTCTTCCTCTACTTTTGCCTTTTCATTCTTCCACTCACGTCCAAACGGAGGATTTGAAAGGATATAGTCAAATGTACTGCCTGCAAACTGGTCATCCGATAATGTGTTGCCATCCTTAATGTAATCAGCATTGTTACCCTTAATCAGCATATCAGCCTTACAGATTGCAAATGTCTGGTCATTGATTTCCTGACCGAACGATACAAGCTCTGTAGATGCATTCAGACTATGTAAATATTCCTCTGCTACAGAAAGCATACCTCCGGTTCCACAGGCAGGATCATAAATCGTCTTTGCCACATTATTGCCAGAAAGGATGTCATTATCATCATAGAAGAGAATATTAACCATAAGTTGGATAACTTCTCTTGGAGTGTAATGCTGTCCTGCATCTTCATTATGAGACTCAGAGAATCTTCTTATAATTTCTTCAAAAATATATCCCATTTCAAGGTTAGAGATTTCATTCGGATGAAGATTTCCTCTGTCTGTTGTATATTCCTTTAAAACAATATACAGAATCCCCTTATTTGCCATCGTTGTGATGTGTCCATCAAACTTAAATTTTTCCAGAATATCCCGCACATTTGCTGAAAATTTATTCAGATACTCTCTAAAATTCTCCTCAATGTGGTCAGGATCATCCATAAGTCTTTCAAATGTATATTTACTTGTATTGTAAAAATCCTTTTTTGAAGCCTTACGAAGTAAAATATCTTTCATTGGAAGATTCTTTACTTCATCGTATTTCTGTAATACCGCATCCTTCGTATCTGAGAGAATACAGTCAAAACGTCTGATTACTGTAAGTGGTAATATAACATCTCCATATTCATGTGGTTTATATACACCGGTAAGCTTATCTGCTATTGCCCATATTAGGTCTGCTTTCTGATCTATTTTTGCACTTCTCGTAGCCATTTACATTTTCCTCCATAAGGTAATTTACTTTTCTTTGTTATCTGGTACATAGTCAATCAAATCTCCAAAGTTACAATCCAACTCTTTGCAGATTTTTTCCAAAACAGATAGTTTCACCGACTCGCAGTTTGTCATCTTTGCTATTGTACTGGAGCTAAGACCAGTCTTGGCACACAAATCTCCTTTTTTCATTCCGTGGTCAATTAACTGTTTCCATAATCCATTATAACTAATTGCCATCCTCTTTTCCTCCGTTTAATGTGCAATCAATATCAAAATTATTTTATCACACAAAAAACTCCTTGTACAATTCGCATTTACAAATATCACATATCTTTTTTCAAATATTGAATATCTTTTTTAATTTATTCACAAACCTTTTGAATTTATCTGCTACAGATACTCTTTTCCTAATTGGTGTGGTTAGAAGAAAAACATCTCCAATCTGCTTTCATTATAACGTTCAATCCATATTTACGCATTAAAAAAGGATGCAGGGATTGACTCCCTACATCCTTCATTAGAATTATAATATTATACTTATCTCACACCCCGATCAGCCCCTCTCTCCGGCTTATCTTTTCCCTGCTTTTCTTGAATAATCCTCTTATTAATCTCAAGCCGTTCATGAATGGATAATTTCTTATCTTTTCCAACTACCGCCTGCTTCTGTTGTACCTGTTTCCTATCTGCTTTTCCTGCATCCTTGACCACTGCATTCGCTTCGGTACTTGTTCCCCGCTCATCTGCTCTTCCTTCATTTCTTTCCGTTATCTGCTGTTCTCGTCTCTCTTTCACACCTTTTTCTTCCAGATTGCAAAAGCTCTGCAGATACGGAAGCACATGATTCTGCATGTCTGTCAGATCTTCCATATATTTTTGGAACTCTTCACTTCCTTTACCTTTCTGGTAATTGATCCAATACTCATCTGTAAGCTTCATTTCATTATCATACTTCAACTGACTCACAATACCGCCATGTCCATTTCCAATATCCATTGACTTCTTAAAATGATGCAGCATCTGTTCACCTTTTTCCGCATAATATACAGTCACATATATCTTTGCAATTTTTGTAGGTTCCTCTGTCTTCGAATCACGTTTTGCATACCATTCTTTATCCATTTCTGCTGTTTTTGCATCCAGCTCGGATAACTTCTGACATCTTGGATTCATGAGATCACTTTCTTCACAATAGTTTACATACACCATTGGTTCCATATCCTTTGGAAGTTCAGGTTCATAGGCTTTCAGTCTTTCAATCAATACTCCTGCACGAACAGACAGATCGCATTCTTCGTCTACAATATCCTTCAGATAAGAAATATAAGAATGTGTATTGCCACTCTGCAAATCCAACATCACCTCTTGTACCGTATTTTCTCCCGTCTCCACATTATCTCGATACTCATACGGATCAAAAGCTTCTGCAATCTCATCCAATGCCTCTGCCAACTGTTCTGTGGTCATCTTCTCTGGATACATTGCTTCCCGAACATCCCGCATTGGTACATACTTATAGTCCGGCAATGCATCATGAATTTTCTCAATCCCTTCCCGTATCAGTGCAAGTTCTCCATAAAATCGAACATCGTCCATCAGATTTCCAAGTACTGTATTTCCTTTTACGATTGCAAATTCAGCATCATCATAGTAACTGTCTTCCGGATCACGATAGATAATCCCCATACTGCATACTCGATAGGCATTCTCAGGATTCTCCCTATATTTTTCATAAACCGCAGCAATCTGATTAACATCGGTACTTTTTTCATAAGCTCCCATATCATGGAACTCATCACATTCTGCGGCAAAGTATTCCAGATACGGTTCTTTCTTCGGTGGCATATTATTGAGGACATTATCAATCATGTTATAATTTGCCTCTTCCAGTTCTTCTACCTTTGCCAATGGCTTATATTCGCCCTGGCTTTTCTGAATCTCTGCCATTACAACCTCATCCATTTCTTCTACCTTTTCCATCAACTGATCATAATCCCCACGGATGCGTTCTCCAGTCCAGCCTTCGTCTTCCAGAAGTTCCTCTGCCGCTTCTTCAATAGAAATTTGATCATTTTCATAGACGCCACCATCCATCAGACGAAAATCTTCATCGTAAAACGAATAATCATATCCTTCTTCTGTTCTCTGAATAGCAAAGTAACGTTCTCCTACCTCATATGCCAGTTCACTAAGAACCTGTTCTTCCAGATTCAGGAAAGAATCTAGCTGTTCAAAACTGATACTGTCTACAAAATGAGCGGTTACCTTTCCCCCCTCATTCAGAACTACGATATCACTGACAGACAGGGAATGTCCTCGAAAGTCTTCTGGTCTGTCGATGTTGAATCGTTCAAATATATCATCTAGCGACATATTTCCAAATAATTCTCCCACATAGACCAGTTCATAGTCTTCTTTTTTAATCTGCATCCCGTGACTTTCAATGAAGCTCATATTCATAAACGCATAGTTTTCACCTGGCAAACCATCTCTTATTTGATAAATACCGAATGTTCGTCTTGTCCCTAATAGCAGATTTGCCTCTTTCAAAGACTGAATCTGCGGATATTTCTGCATCTCCCATTCCAAATTGCGGAATCGTTCCAGTTCTTCTGTAGACATCTGATAATGCTCCGGACCTCGTTCAATCTCCATTCGCTCTGTAACATAGATTGGTGATGAAAAATTGGTAATCAGATAGATATCTGCTCCGGCATCATATAATTTCAGAGCTTCTTCCTGTCCAATCACATTCATCGGCTCCTGAAATGCTCCAAAATCTTCATCTGCATAATCCAGATCCTGATCCCTTATCCGTTCCCACATCTGTGATTCCATGCCAAACAGCCCTTCATGTGCCTGTATCATTTCTTTACTTGCATACTCTCCCTTGCTGCCATCACTACCCAGGCAATAGATTTTAGAACCCATTCTGTGATAATCCAGGGCTGCTGCTTTTCTAAGCGGCACCATATCCTCTGCTGTATATCCATAATCCCGAAGTTCCAGCTTGCCTATGGTTGGATCTGGTAAGTCCTGAATATCCATTTGGGCATCATCCAGAAGTTCCTCTACTCTATCTTCATCTGACCGATTGACTGCATCTGCCAGATTTCTTACCAGCGTCCTTACTTTCTCTTCTTCGCCAACCAGATTTGCATATTCAAAAATCTGTTCTTTTACGTCCGCTGGAATTGCTATTCCCATGTGTTCTGCACGGTCTATTTGTTCCTGTGTATATTCCTGCATTTTCTGCGTTTCTATTCCTGTTATCATGTTTCTCGCCATATAAGTTCCTCCTGTATTCCCAAAAGTGGCATAACCGGCAGAACATTCTTTCTACCAAATTATGCCATCTTTCCTGTTTTCTTATTCCAGACCGAAGTCCCTTTTTCTATCTTCCCTGCCATTCTCGCTTTCCCGCTGGCTTTTTTCTTTATAAATCTGCAATTTCTCATGGATAGAACCACGTGCCGGTCGTTCTTCTTTCTCTTTCGATTCTGACTGCTCTGCTTCTGTGTCTTCCCGTTCATCCATATTAAGAAGGGCATTTAGTTCTGACAGTCGCTCCAGTTTCTGGTTCAGTTCCTCTTCTTTTGTGAATGGCTTTCCAACTTCCTCTTTGGCATTTGTAAGCTGCTCCTGTACCGTTTCCAATCGTTGCTCCGCTTCTGCCAGTTTCTCCGGATAGCTTTCCAAAAGATTATTGATACGGGTGATATTTCCCAGGGCATCTGCTCCCAGATGAACTTTCGATACCGATTCATGCTTCACAGACAGGATAAACTCCTTACTCCAGCTGTCGAACTGGATTCTCATGTTGAATCCCTGATAGTTTCCGATATCCATTGCTGCATCGACTGCTTTCATGTCCTTGCAGACTGCCAGTAGTGCCGCTCCTGCTTCTTTCTTTTCTGTAAATACTTTGCCGCTGATCTCCATGGAAAACTGTTCTGGATCTGTGATTTTATGCTCCTGATAATGGGCAATATCCGCTTTGTAGCTATCAATAGTCTCGGTCAATTTTGCAATCTGCTGTGGAAAATTTCTTGCAATATCATCTTCCAGACGGTACTGGTTATTCATGTGATTGGCTTTTAAAAGTTTCAGTTTTGCCACATCCACGTCCAGTGCCATCTTTTCTTTTACTGCCGGATTTCCAGTTGCCAGTGCCTTAACCTCTGCATAGGACAGTGCCGCTTCGTCCACATCTTCGCAGCTTCTGACCGGTGCTTTGCTCGTCATAATCTGGGAGATGAACTTCTGTTTATTTTCGATCAACTGCCACATGTAGCTGTCGAAGGTGGATTCTGTCACATACCGAAAGATATGAACCTTTTTATTGTGATTTCCCTGCCGGATGATACGTCCTTCCCTCTGCTCCAGATCAGACGGTTTCCAGCCAATATCCAGATGATGCAGAGCAATCAGACGATCCTGCACGTTGGTACCGGCACCCATCTTTGCTGTTGAACCAATCAAAAAACGAACCTGCCCAGATTTTACTTTTCCAAACAGCTCCGTCTTCTTTGCTTCGGTATTTGCATCATGAATGAATGCAATTTCTTTTTCCGGTACACCTTTCGCCATCAGCTTCTGTTTCAAGTCATCGTAAACATTGAAACTGCCATCGCCTTTCGGTGTGCTCAAGTCACAAAAAATGATCTGCGCCGATTTCTGTACAACTGTATCTTTCCAGATTTCATAGCTTTTTTCTGCACAGACCGACACTTTACTGCCCGGATCGTCTGGCAATAGTTCATTGACCAATCGCTGATCCAGTGCCAGTTTTCTTCCGTCATTGGTAATTTTCAGCATATTGTCTACACTAGCATCTACGCCACCGTTTCTTACCACTTCCGCACGCTCTCCTAGGCTTGCTACGATTTCTTTCTGCTGTTCTGTTGGTTTCAATACTACAGTTTCGTATTCCGCTTCCGGTACTGGAAGATTCAACTGATCCGAAGTCTTGATATCTGCAATCTCCTTGAACATATTCATCAGTTCCGGGATATTATAGAATCTGGCGAATCTGGATTTTGCTCGGTATCCGGTTCCTTCCGGTGCAAGTTCAATGCTGGTCACAACCTCTCCAAACGTGGATGCCCAGGAATCAAATAATCCCAAGCCCATATTCTGTAATTTGCTGTTCTGCAGATATCTCTGCATGACATAAAGTTCCGTCATGCTGTTGCTGATCGGTGTGCCCGTTGCAAAGGTAATGCCTTTTCCACCGGTAATCTCATCCAGATACTGACATTTATTAAACATATCTGCTGATTTCTGTGCTTCGTTCTGGGCAATTCCGGCTACATTTCTCATTTTTGTATAAAGGAACGCATTTTTATAACTGTGTGCCTCGTCTACATACAGATGATCCACTCCCAGTTCTTCAAAGGTAACTACATTATCCTTTTTCTCTTTCTGATTCAGCTTCTCCAGTCTTGTCATCAGCGTTTTTCTGGTCTTTTCAATCTGCTTTACCGTATAGCGGCCGCCATCCTGCTCATATCTTGCACTCTGGATTGCGATTTCCAGATCGTCAATCTGCTTCCGCAGCATGGCTTCCTGCCTCTCATCAGAGATTGGGATACGCTCAAACTGGGAATGACCGATGATAATCGCATCATAGTTTCCCATAGCGATTCTGGCACAGAACTTTTTCCGGTTCGCCGGTTCAAAATCTTTCTTGGTTGCCACCAGGATATTGGCTCCCGGATATAACTGCAGGAACTCGGCTCCCCACTGCTCTGTCAGATGGTTCGGCACGACAAATAGATTCTTTTGTGATAATCCCAGACGTTTGCTCTCCATTGCAGCCGCTACCATCTCGTAGGTCTTCCCAGCTCCTACTACATGAGCCAGAAGCACATTATCCCCGTAAAGCTGATGTGCGACAGCATTTTTCTGATGTGGGCGAAGTTCAATTTCCGGGTTCATTCCTGGGAAAGTCAGATGACTGCCATCGTATTCACGGGGACGGATACTGTTAAACCGTTCATTATAAACTCTTACCAGTCTTTCACGTCTCTGTTGATCTTTGAAAATCCAATCCTTAAATGCTGCTTTCATGGCATCCTGTTTCTGTGATGCCAGCATAGTTTCTTTTTTATTGAGGACACGAATCTCATCCCCATTTTCATTGACACTCTTATCATAGATACGAACATCTTTCAGATTCAGTGTATCTTCCAGAATCCGGTAAGCATTTGCCCTCTCGGTTCCATACGTTGCATAGGCAAACGCATTTCTTGGACTGTCTGCATTTTTCCCGGTAATCCGCCACTCACCATTCACCTCAGAATATTTTACCTGTATCTCCTTCTGTGCAAGATACCACGGAGTATGAAGCAGTTCCCTCATAAAGTCCTGATAATCCGATGGTTCAATCCAGGTTGCCCCAATCCTTACTTCGATTTCAGATGCTTCCAGTTCTCTTGGCTGAACTGCTTCCAATGCACGGACATTCGGTGTGAATTCCGGGTGATTCTCTGCAAAGGTTCTTGCTGTGTTTAACTTCTCCCTGACATTTCCAGATAAATACTCATCTCCACTCTCCCACTGGTCTGTCAGTGGGTTCTTAAATATAACTCCAACCAGTTCCTCCGTGATTTTTTCTTCTGTCTTTCCTGTCAGCTGTGCCATATAGGACAGATCCACCTTTGCTCTTTCATTCAATGATAATGCTAAGGCTTCTGTCGCAGTTTCCACACTGGTTACCGCCACTGCCTTTTTGATGGTTCGTTTCGTAAACATGTCTGCTTTTCGCTTCAATGTTCCATCTTCGTTCAGGTCTTCCAGAGAACACAACAGACAATAAGAAGCGTCATCAGAAAACGCCCGCTTGTTTGCATTACTTCCGATGACTCCATACTTTGCTGTGTAAGCATCATATACTTGATTCAATTTCTCCTGCTGTTTGTGAATTTCTTCATCTGTTACGGATTCTTCCATCTGCATGGCAATCAGTTCACGCACCGTGTCTCGGATCTCCACCATACCTTTTACACGTTCTGCAGTAGCGGCAGGCATCTTTACCTGATTCATCAGAGAGTTAACACGGTAATATACCTGATCATCTACAACCGCATAACTGTAATTACGAACATTCGGATCTGCCGGGATACTCTCTGGTACATCATCCAGTTCTGCATCCACATCAACTGCAGGTGCCATATTTCCATGAATATTCCTGACAGCTTCTGCAAGCTGGACTTCAAGATCAGCACCTTCTATCGGCATACAGGTTGTTTCCATACCATACGGACCGGATACCTCTTTCATCTCACCCAGAATCATTTCCGGATGGTCTGCAAAATACTGATTGACCGTAATTCCATTGGCATCACTTCCAAGATTCACCCACTCCGGCATCTCTTTTGTCATGCTGTCACGCTTCTGGAAGAATAAAATATCTGCACTGACTTCCGTTCCTGCATTTGCTTTGAATGCTGTGTTCGGCAGGCGGATGGCTCCAAGGAGATCGGCACGTTCTGCCAGATACTTTCGGACTTCCGGTGATGCTTTATCCATGGTTCCTTTTGTTGTGATCAAAGCTGCCACACCACCCGGACGCAACTGGTCGATTGTCTTTGCCAGAAAATAATCGTGAATCATAAAATTATAGCGGTCATATTGCCTGTCATTCACTTTATAAGCTCCAAATGGCACATTTCCGATTGCCACATCGAAGAAATCATTCGGATAATCTGTCTTCTCAAAACCTTTAATCTGGATATTGGCATCTGGGTAAAGCAGTTTTGCAATTCTACCGCTGATACTGTCCAGTTCCACACCATAGAGTTTTGACTGGTTCAGCTTCTCAGGAAGCATTCCAAAGAAGTTACCAACACCCATGGATGGCTCCAGGATATTTCCTTTTGTAAATCCCAGATTTTCCAACGCCTGATACATACTTTCAATCACGATTGGCTGTGTGTAATGGGCATTTAAGGTAGAAGCTCTGGCTGCTGCATATTCTTCCGGTGTAAGGACTGTCTTTAATTCCAGATATTCCGTCTCCCATGCGGATTTTGTTTCATCGAAAGCATCAGCAAGACCTCCCCAGCCTACATATCGGGATAAAATCTCCTGTTCGTCTGGTGTGGCATTGCGGTTTTCTTCCTCGCATTTCTTTAAAAGCTGGATTGCCATGATATTAGCACGGAACTTTTCCTTTGGTGTTCCCTGTCCCAGTTCATCATCTGTGATATGGAAGTTTGTTGCTGGAATATCAGACTGTTCTGGTGTTATATCTTCCTTTTTTTCTGCATCTTCTACTGCTTCCGGTTGTGTCTCAACTTCCGACGGTTCCTGATTTTCCTCTCGTATTTCCTGCTGATCAGAGCCTTCCTGCTCCACTTCCAAAGCCTGCTGAGCTCCTTCCAGATCCGCCTGTCTCTGTGCTTCCTGCCGTTCTTCATACTTTTCCAGTTCTTCCGGTGATAAGAAATCATCGGTGCGAATCAGCTGACGGACACGTTCTGCAACCTTATTCCACTTTAATAGAACTTCTACATCTGGACTGCCAATCTTCCCTTTCGCAAGTTTTAATCCTTTCGCATCATGGGAAGCATCGGATTCATACGCTCCCGGTATCCCAGGTGCTGCTCCACCTGTACCATACTCATTTTTCAGAAACTCAGCTGCATCCTTTATATCGTGATGTTCCATGAAATACTCATAGATCCGATTCCGTCCTCCGGCAGTGATCCCGCCTCTTCTAAGGACTGCATCTATCTCATCCTGTGTGATAAAGGAAAGGGCCGGACGTTCGACCGTAAATTTCTGGTCTACCCAGGAACGCTCCCTCTGGAGATCCTGAAAACGCTGGAAATATTCCGGATTATGCTGAATCTCCCACCTGCGATAATCTTCTGGATTCTCATCCATATCTTTCTGCAGCCATTCAAAGCGATGGGCAATTGCATCTGCTTCCGCTGAATCTGTCCAAGCTTCCCGCACGACATCCTGCCAATCCGAATATGATTGCTGCTCCTCCCGGTTTCTGCTGGTATCCCGAAAATGGAGTGCAAGAAGATTGGTCATTTCTTCCTGCTCCTGTTCAATGGCGTTATTGGAAATCAGATTATCCACGTAACTTCTATCCTCATACATATCCCGGATTCTGTCCGCCGCTTCTTCCCACGTAACCATGCGATCAAAGTTTCTTCTGGCGGAATCTCCCCGTCGGATACGGATACCATCATTGTCATACCAGATACTGATTTTCTGTCCATCTATGGTAAATCCTTTTCCACCTGTTTCATATTCCTCCTTCAGGAAGTTCTGCATTTCTTCATTATCCAGACCTTCAATCAGTCTTGCCGTAATATGAAACAGTGTATTTTTCTGTCCACTTCCCGTGCGGAGAATATCATCTACTACTTCATCAGAAATAAGAAAAGCGGCTGGCTGTTCTAATGCAGCTGCCGCTTTCCTTATTTCTCCTAACTGTTCCTCTTCTGTCGGGAACAGACTTAATTGTAAATAATCTCCTGAATTACCAGTTCCTCTGCCTGTGCTTTGATCTGGTTCATGTGTCTGGTCCATGCCATCCCGTCTGCCATTTTGTCCGGTGCCGGGTTTTTCTCCAGAAGTTCTGACATCAGGTTGTCTACTCTCTGCCTTGCCTGGCTGTCGATTTCCATCAGATGACTGTCCAGACGGTTCTGTAAGGTCAGAATGTTGAATCTGGCTACTTTGTGGTTTCTCAGATACTCTTTCCTCATCAATCCGTACTTCCCGATCGTTCCTCTCGTCTCCTCCAGACTGATATCCGGAATCTGGTACTCTCCATTCTGGCTGTAAGTGATCTCTCTCATGCTCTGTTTCCTCCTTATTTTCTCCTCTATCTTCTGTGTTCCTTGTTTTGCTTTCACGAATTAACGTGTTAAATTCATTATAAGCTACTTCTTTTTCTTTTGCAACCGTTTTCAGATCTTTTTCCAAGTCATTCAACACATATCGTCCAATCTGCATCAATACCGGTCTGCTGATCTCATTCACAGAACTTCCAAGGTGTCCAATAACCTTTAACTGGTTAAAATCTGTAATATGACGAAAATCCTCTGCATCAAGATATTCCTGCACATCCAGTCCGCATCGGTTCAGTAACACATACCAGACACTGTTTGTCATCAGTTCCCGGAACTCCACTTTCTGATTCTGTTCATCCAGATCTTCCAGAAAAGTGCCGGCTACATCCATTTGCAGTTCGTCGAAAGCATCCGGCAACCAGGCCTGCACACTTTCTTCTGCCGCCTGGTGAAGAACCTCTGCTAATCCTCCCTCTGTTGCTTCCAGTGCCAGCCGCTCCTGCAGATAATCTGCCACCAGTTGTTCTCCTTCTGGATTAAGATTCCATAACTGCGGATCTCTGCCCAGATTTTTTACCTTATAAGTATCCTGCACATCAAAAACATATCGGAGTTTCGTTTTTGGTCCGGATGTGTTATCTATCAGGGCAATTCCTTTAGACCCCTTTTTAATCCATCGGTACATCTTCTGGTTCCAGATTTCCATGGATGCCACGGCTGTTGCTCCCGGACGCTGTGCATAGATCAAGAGCTGTTCCGGAAAAGTGTACCGGTACAGCCTGGATGCAGTATTTAGAAACCGCATCCATTCCTGCGGATTGGCAGCAACATCCTTTGCCACTTCCTCCGTCAGAAGTTCCATTGCATATAATTTATTTGCCATCTGTTACTCCCTTTCTTCTTCCCACTTTTCTTCTACAACATCGGCAATCCGTTCCATTGCCCTTGTCATAGAAGGAAAATTACTACTGTTACTTGCTTTTCCAATCTGATCAATAAGAAATTCCGGCATATCTGCAAGTGCTCCGGCAATCATAGCCTTTACCCGGATATCCTCCAGCATAAGAAGCTCTTTTACACCAAATTCTTCACCAAATACATCCTGATATCTCCGTAAGTCATCCAAAAGATATTCCGGTTTTAAATCTCTATCCATTTCCTTTCTTTTATCATCACCATATAAACACCAGTCCATATTCTTTTCTCCTCCATCTTCATAAAATTAGGGACTGCTCACACAGTCCCCTCAAAATCATCGTTATTTCTCGTTATAATACTGAGGCAAGGTCTTTCGCCCTATTCTTTGGGATTGTATCTGTCCCTTTTGCTTTGATCTCCGCCTTGGCTTTCTCCAGTTTTCCATGGATTCCACCTTTTGCTTCTGTCCTCCCAGTTGCTTTTTCTGCTGCTTTTTCTTTCTCCAGACGTGCTTCCCTGCGTTCGGCATTTTCCATAACTGCTGTCTTTCCATCACAGAACTGAACCTTATCCGAAAGCTGTTCCTGCCTCTCTACCTGCGTCTCATTGACTTCCTGTACCATGGCATTTAATTCCGGTACTTCAAACATTCCGTTATCAGGAAGAATCAGCACCTCATGAATTGAAGAGGGAAGAACAAAATAATCACTTCCCAGGCATTCACCGATCTGCTTACGAATATCTTCCTGCAGTAACAGTGATGCACCATTCATTTTTTGTGCATTTGAAAGACAGAACATTGGATTTTCCATTGCTTCAACATTCAGTTTTTCATTCAAAAGATTTTCTGCTTCTTCACCAAAAATCATGGATTTTATCATTTCATTCATGTCCATCAAAACAACACCACGATTTCTGTCTGCCGCCACTGCATCTGCCTGGATTTGTTCTGCTGTCACACCCCATTCATTCATAAGATTGACAGTAACCGGAATACTACCAATTCCTCCCTCGTTTTCTTCCACATTCACTGCGTAATATGCTGCAAAATCTCCATGTTCGGTAACAACTTTATCAGCCAGGCGTTCTTCATTCCATTCCCGGTCACAGATTCTCACCTGTAATTTGTCCTTCATTTTTTCATAATCCAAAATATCCGGAAGACCCATATTGATAAATGCCGCTTTGTCCTGCACTTCAATACGCATATCTGCCACATCACCCACACAGGAATCCAGATTTTTTCCATTGACATATTCCATATAAAGAGAATCCAGATATACCATCGGCACAGCTCTTTGATCACCCTGTGGAATTGAAATGCCAGTCAACCTTAATCCATTATTTTTTGCAACTTCTTCAATACGGATTTCTCCATTCTGATATGAATCCGGCAAATAGTCTTTTACATTATCTTTGACATATTCATAAAATTCTTTTCTGTTCATCATACGCTTTTACCCCTTTCTGATCATGTGATGGTTCATTCTTTTCCTGCTGACCATCTGCTCGGCTTTTTTCTGATAAGCCATCATTCTTTTTAAAGTTCTCTCCTGGTTCTTTCTTGCTTCCTGTCTCTTTTCCATTGTTTTCATCATATTTTTCTGTCCCTTTCTGTGAATTTTTGTATTTTAAAGGGAGCCCTGATTCAGGGCCCCCTTTACTGAGGATTACTGTTTTCTGATTTTCTTTCTGCTGATATAAAGTCCTGCCATGCCTCCGGTAGAGATAAGCAGAAGCAGAATCGGCAGCCAGATATTTGTGTTATCTCCTGTCTTCGGTGCATCTGATACCTTCGTCTCTTCATGGGACTGCGGCACATCTGGTGTGCTTGGTGTTTCCGGAACTTCCGGTTTCTCATTTGTCAGATTGAAAGTAACTTCTACAACCGGCGTACTGTCGTCTGCGTAGGCAAATGTCACTTCATGCTTGGTCTGATCCAGTGTGTATCCATCCAGTGTTTTTGTCTCCACCAGATAATACTTGATTGCTGTATCATATTTGCCGTTCTTGAATGCGGCAATCTCATACAGCTTACTCTCGGCATGACCGGCAGCATCTGTTTTTAAGGTTTCCAGGACCTTTCCTTTGCTGTCACGGAATTCAAATTCTACTCCTTTCAGCGGTTCCCCAGATGATTTATCTGTCTTATTGAGAATGACTTTTCCCTTGGCAGTATCATCTTTCATAACCACTTTCTGGATTTCTCCAGTATCCTTCACCTCAAATGTCACATCCGATGTCAGAAGATATCCTTTTGGTGCCTGTTCCTCTCGTAAGGTGTATCTACCAATTGGCAGTTTTTCAATATAGTGTGCCTCCTCTGTGGAAGTCCAGCTCTCTACTACCTGATCGTCCTTATCAAGAATCGTTAGTTTTGCACCAGGAATCTCTGTATCTCCTGTGATATCTGTCTTGCTGATCTGAACCTTGGTCACATCATCTTTCATCTCATGCTTCTGAATCTCAGCTGTATTCTCAACCGTAAAGGTAATGCTCTCTGCAGTAACATATCCGTCTGCCGGTTTTGTTTCCGTCATGGTATACTCATTACCTACAACAAGTTCTTTGATCACATGAGATCCTTCTGTAGAAGTCCATTCATCCACAACATTTCCATCTGCATCCGTCACTTTCAGGTGTGCACCTGGAAGTTCTTTGCCTGTGGTCAGGTCTGTTTTTGTCAGTTCCACTGTGGTCGGCTGATTTTCAAACGTAAAATCATAGCTTACTTCTGCCTGATCTTCTCCGGCATATTCAAAGGTAAACTCCTGCACTTCTTCCGTTGTCACAAATCCGTCCGGTGCACTGTTCTCTTTTACATAATATTTTCCATCTACTGGAAGATCTGCCGCAAAAGTGATCTGTCCTTTCTCATCGGTTGCTTTCTGCTCGATGAGGGAATCTTTCTCAAGCAACACATCTCCGTTTACATTTTTGATATCTTCACTGGTATAAAGGCCGAAGACGCCGCCTGCAAGAACACGGTCTGTATCTTTTTCTTTCTTCAGAACAGTAACCTTTACTTTCTGACGGGTATTCTGCCATTTTTCATCATAAGTGATTACCGGTGTGTCCTGATCACGGTAGGAAAGATCAACATATCTCGGTTCTCCATCCAATACATAGCCATGGGCAGTTTTAACTTCTTTCACATAGTATTTGCCTGCCGGGAGATTATCCATCTGTGCAATACCATTGGAATCTGTAGTAATAGTTCCTACTTTTTCATCTGCTTTGTAATAATCTTTGCTGACACCATCTGCCGCTTTGATATCTTCCGCAGCAAATACATCGAAAGTCACATCTGTAAGGCTTCCGGTTACATATTCGAAGAGATGCTCCACAGTGCCTTTTACATTGTCCAGAAGTGTCACTTTATCCAAAAATTCTCCATTTTTGTTGATGATTAAAAGTCCTGTCGGCACTTCATCTTTCATCTCTACCTTCTGAATCTCTGCGGTATCTTCCAGTGTGAACTTCACATCCGTTGCTTTCAGATATCCATACGGTGCGATTTCTTCACGAAGGGTATATTCCTCCCCAACGGTCAGTCGTTTAATCACATGTGGCTGGTCTTTTACAGAAGTCCACTGATCTACGACATTCCCCTCTCTATCAAGAACGGTGAGTTTTGCTCCATCCAGTTCCACACCTGTTGTCACATCTGATTTTGTAATTTCAACCGTTGTCGGCTGATTCTTCTTCACTGTTTTCAGTTTTACTGTCTTCACGTCCTGTCCCTGATAAGAAGCATCCAGATTCAGAACTTCATCGGAAGAAACGAATCCTGCCGGTGCCTTTAACTCTTTTACATAATACTGTCCGAGTGGCAGATCCAGCGTACAGGAAGCAATTCCATCTTTATCAGAAGTCATTTCCTGTAACAGGGTATCAGCGTTGACAATGACTTTGCCTTCTGCTTTGATATCATCTTTGTTATAAATGCCAAAGACTGCACCTTCTACCGTTGCTCCGTTTTCTGCATCCTGTTTTTCTACCTGGATTGCAACTTTCTGTCTGTCATCACCAACAGTCACTTCCTGTTCGATCACAGGTGTATCCTGATCTGCATAGACAAATGCTACATCCGATCTGTCATGGTTCAGAACAAATCCTTCCGGTGCTGTTTTTTCTACCACATAGTAAGAACCAAGCGGCAGGTTATCTGCAACTGCTTTTCCGTCTTCCCCGGTCGTTACCGTTGTTACCAGAGCATCTTTTGCATAAATCAGCTGTCTGTTTCCATTTTCATCTTTCTGATAATCCGGTGTGTAGATATTTTCCGCTGCATAGACGTTAAACTCTGCACCTTTCAGATATTTTTCTTCATAAACAAAATCCTTTTTGAATCCACTCAGCATCTCACCTTTTTTATAGATCGTCAGCTTTCCTTTTACCGGATGATTCTCGTAATCAACTGTGATAATGGCATCGCCGCTTTCTGAATCCATCTGATAAGCAGTGTTTGCATCAACAGCAATCTCCATATAATTCTTGTTGATTGTGTACCCTTCCGGTGCGTTGACTTCCTCAATCCGGTAATGTCCGATTTTCAGGTTCTTTGGCATGATCAGATAACCCTGACTGTCTGTAAAATAGGACTTGTGTGTGGTTGTCACAGGATAAGTAGTTACCTGCTCCACGTATTTTTTGTTATCCAGGTCATATACCTTAAATTCTGTTCCTGCAATCAGGACGGATTTCTTTGTTTCATCGTCTTTTTTCACAATTTTCAATTTTGCCTTGAACTCTTTGTCCAGAAGCACACGCCAGATCTGTGGCTCATTCGGATGGTTCTCTGTGATATTCACTTCAAAATCATCGACTGGCTTGTAATTGTGTGGTGTTGTTGTTTCACGGACAATATAGCTTCCAAATGGTAATGGAATACTGCAGGCATAACCTTTTTCATCTGTAAAAATCTCAGTAGCTCCGTTTTCTCCACTCACTACTGGTTTAGCAGAATCAAAATCATAGCTTCCATCTGCTTTCTTTGTAAGGGAAGATTTCAGATAAACTGTAAATCCGGCTCCGGATAACAGATCTGCATCGGTCTTTCCATTGTTGGCTGCTTTGATAATCTGGAACGGCTGCTTGATCACCTGTTCACTGGAAATGCATTCTCTTTTTACTTCTGCAGTCATATCACCTTCATAACTACATTCAAGATCATGTTCTTCTGTATCTGCCAGGTATCCGGTCGGTGGTGTGATCTCCTTGACGTAATATTTGCCAAGATATAAGCCATCTACAGAAGCCTGTCCTTTTTCATCCGTTGTAAGAGAAGCCACCTGTTCCCCTGCTTTATAAATCACACCGGTTGCTCCATCCGGATGCACGATATCTTCACGGGCATATAATCCGTAGACTGCACCTTTCAGTGTTGCATCGCCCTGCGGAACGGCTTTTCCTGTTTCTTTATCAACTTTGAATAAATTGATTTTTGCTGTCACACGGTCATTGCTGAAGGTATGGGCGAAAGATACGGTTGCTTCTTTATCATTGGTGTAAGAGAACTTGAACGTATACACGTCTTCTGTATTTCTTACATAGCCTTCTGGTGCCTGGTCTTCTTTTACGGAATAGGAATGATTGATAGGCAGATCTGCTGTGAATTTTGCCTTTCCATCCTCACCGGTAGTGGCTTTCTCAATCAGGGTGCCTTTCTTTACAACAACTACACCATCTGCATTTTTGATATCGTCTGCCGCATACAGGGCGAAAATACCACCTTCCAGCGGTTTCTTTGTATCTTTATCCTGTTTTACTACAGTGACTTCTGCTTTCTGACGCTCATTGTTGAAGGTGACATCCGCAAATACAACTTCTTTATTCTGTCCGGCATAAGTCAGCGTCACTGTCTTTTCTTCGCCGCCATTATAGAAGTTGTCCGGTGCTTTTGCTTCTTTTACCACATAAGTTCCTAGATGGAGATTCTTCAGGGTAACAGAGCCATTCTCACCTGTTGTCAGATTTTCTTTCACCAGATCACCTTTGCTGTACACTTTTGTACCATACGCAGTCACAATATCTGCTCCGGCATACACGTTGTAAACAGCATTTTTTTGTCTGCGGTTCTCATAATGGAATACGGTTCCACTCTCACTGACTTCTGCTCCGGTAAGCACCTGACCTTCTTTATAAACAGTAAGCTCTGCAAGCTGCTCCTTATTTTCCACGGTTACAGCTGAGGTCTTACTTGCTACCAGTTTTACATTTGTTGCCGTTGCATTTACTACATATCCCTGTGGTGCTGTGATTTCTTTCAGATAAACGGTATCCTGTGTCTTGATAATCGTAACAGAGGATTTTCCATTCTTATCTGTTGCAGGCATCTGAGTGATCAGCTTTGTACAAGCCTCATCGCTGTAAACGCCAAATACTGCACCTGCAAGATTGACATTCGCTGTATCGTCTTTCTTTACGATTTCGATCGTAGCCTGTTCAATCCATGACACCTTTAAGCTTACATATTTTTCATCAGCAACACCTTCTCCAAATACAAATGCCAGATCCTGAACACTTGCATTCGTAGTCAATTTATATGCTGAATAATCTTTTGTAATACTTCCCTTCATTTTTGCAGAAAAAGTATCACTTACATCTCTTGTCTGTGTCAGAGGAGCTGAGAGATAAAACGTGGTTCCTCCTCCAATTGTTACGCTTGCACCTGCCGCACTTACGGTTCCAGTAGATACATTATGGAGCTTTACTCCTTTTGGTAAGTCCATTGTGATTTTCTGCTGGGAAGATGCGTTGAACTTAATGTTCTCCGTTCTCTGAACATTTCTATCTACATAAGCTTTTACATCCGGCTTTGAAAATGACATCGCTACATCTGGTATTTCCGGCTTATTCACACAATAATTATAGAGTTCTTTTGCCAAAGCCTCTCCTGTAGCATTGGTTCCGTAAAATGCATCACTGCTTCCGTTGGCATATGATGCAGCCATGTGAATGATGATGAATCTTTTTCCTTCTGAAAAATCCGTGTGTTTATTCGCAAAAAAGCTTTCGCTCCCTGCGGCATCTGTGCCGTAATAACACACTTTTGCTAACGCCTGATTGTCTCCAATCTTTGTAATTGTATAATTTCCAGATCCAGGTCCTGGCTTAGCTGGCTGTACACAATACGCAATTGCTCTGACGTTTCCGTAGCTGATATAGTACGGCTCTGTCAGATAGGTTCCAAGATTATAATCTGCATATCTATACAGTGGTCCTTTTTCAATTGTTACCTGCTGTGTACTTCTTGCTGAATAAGCTGAAACTGCTTCAAATGTTGCAATCTCTCCCTCTTCCATAGCATCAAGATCCACACCTTCGTCTCCTGCCTGTTCCAAAACATCATGAAGCTCTAACCCTGATTCTTCATCATAGGTATCCTGATTCTGTGCCTGCTCTACTAAATCATCAAATTCATCAGCGTCAATATCGGTAATCTCCGAGTCTGCTTCTGAATCCTCCGCTTCCTCTGTCTGCTGTTCACTGCCAGCGGTTTCTGATTCGGTCACTGCTTCACTCCCTGCAGTTTCAGTCTGAGCTTCTGTTGCTTTCTCACGCACAATCAGTTTTCGGCTGATCTGGTACTTCGGATGCTCTTGATTTACCGGTTCCACATAATAGACCGCTTTGTAAGTGTCCGCATGATCTGTCGTAAAATCCTCATCCTTGTCATTCTTTGCTTCCTCAAATGTGACTTTGACCTTGTTATCATCCTTGATTTCCAGTCCCGTGTAATCTGATTTCACATCAAATACACTGCCTGTTTCAATTTCATAATCTTTGGCAGTCACCACCTCATCTTCATCCAGAAGGTCTTTCACTTCCTCATAAAGTGGAGGTTTTTCCTCTGGCTGGATCTCCGCTGCATATGCCGTCATCGGAGACAGCACTGTACTAAGCATTGTCATGCCTGCCAGCAAGCCAGATACTACTTTTCTAAAATTACCTTTTTTCTTCATGCTAAGGTCCTCTCTTTCATATATTTGTATTAAAACAGACAGTCCTTAGACTGCCTGCAATACACTACTTATCGTTGTGGAAAAATAAGATTGAACTGTACATTTCCCTCTCCGGGATCGACCATCTCCACAGTTGCTTCATACTGTCTCCCTGTTTTTCTTGATACCAGATCCTTATAATGGATTTTTCCTTTAGACAGGAACTTCTTTGCTGCCACCTTATCCATCTTTTTTCCCTGGCTTGCAAGAAATTTATCATTTTTCCATAAGGTAAAAGCACATTTCCGGTCAGAACAGTAAAAATTTACTTTTCCTTCCCTGACATCTGCTCCACAGCGGGGACATTTGCCAATGACTTCTCCTTTTGCCTTTCCCTGAAACTGATTTTTCTTCTCTTCTGAAATCCCCTGATACCTGGCAACCAGTTCCTGCATCAGCTCTGTAATCCCATTTAGGAATTCATCTGCTGTCTCTGTATTCTGGGCAATATGATTCAATGCCATTTCCCACTCTGCGGTCATCTTCGGAGATTTAATCTCATCCGGTAGAACCGTAATCAGCACATTTCCATCATCTGTCGGCACCAGATTTTTCTTTTCCCTTTTCACAAAGCCAGACTGAATCAGTTTTTCAATGATTGCTGCCCTTGTTGCAGGAGTACCAAGTCCTTTCTTTTCTGTATCTTCGGTCAGCTCTTCATTCCCTGCACGTTCCATCGCAGAAAGCAGGGTATCTTCTGTGTACTGTTTCGGTGGCTGTGTAAAATGCTCCGATACAAAAGAATCACAGGGACCATAATGCTTGCCTGCCCAGATATCCAACTCCGGCTCTTCTTTTTCTGCAATGATTCCAAAGAACTGTTTCAGTTTTTTCTCAATTGTCTTGAACCCTTCCTGTTTTGTTTTCTTTGCATTGAGATAAAACGTATGATAATTGCAGGTAATCTGACATTTATGACTCTCATAAATATAAGGATCTGCAGTTGCTGTCAGAACCCTGGCACTGATCAAATACAAAATCTTGCGGCTTCGTTCTTTCAGTTCACCAATATCTGCTTTGGCTACTTCCATGGTTGGGATAATCGCATGGTGATCGGATACTTTCTTTGAATTTAATACCTTACTCACGTCCGGTTGATATTCCAGACCTTCAGCATAAGGCATTTTCCCAAATAACATCTGAATCAGAGTTTCTGTACTTTCTCCCATCTCATCTGTCAGATACTGGCTGTCTGTTCTCGGATAAGTGACAAGCTTCTGCTCATACATCTCCTGCACAGCATCCAATGTCTGCTGTGCGGTATAGCCAAACATTCTGTTAGCTTCCCTCTGCAGGGTGGTCAGATCATAAAGCTTCGGAGGGCGGACCGTTTTCTCTTTCACATCATCCTTCTCCACTTCGCACATGCGCTCCTGACACTCTGCAGCCACTTTATCTGCATCTTCTTTTTTCTGAAAATTCTCTGTGACCGCATCCATATCGTCAAATTTGATATGAGCCATATAATATTTCTCTTTGGTAAATTCCTTGATCTTCTGATTTCGATCCACGATCATGGCAAGTGTTGGTGTCTGTACTCTTCCAACTTTCAGATTCTGGTTATACAGAACAGAAAAAAGACGGCTCGCATTGATTCCCACCAGCCAGTCAGCCTTTGCCCTGCAAAGAGCTGACTGATAGAGACTGTCATAACACGAACCGTCTTTTAATGACGCAAATCCATCTTTAATTGCCTGTTCTTCCATGGAAGAGATCCAGAGTCGCTTCATCGGCTTTTTACATCCTGCCTGCTCATACACCAGACGGAAGATCAGCTCACCTTCACGTCCTGCATCAGTGGCACAGATCACTTCATCTACTTTGGAATCTCTCATAAGTTTCTTTAAGATTCCAAACTGCTTTTTCGTACCTTCCAATACCTTATGTTTCCAACATTCTGGCACAATCGGCAGATCATCATATCTCCATTTTTTAAATTTTTCATCGTATTCCGATGCATCACATAATCCAACTAGATGTCCTACGCACCAGGAAACGATATAACCGTTTCCCTCCACGTAGCCATCTTTTCTTGTTCTGGCTCCAAGCACGGAAGCCAGTGCCATCGCAACCGATGGCTTTTCTGCAATCACTAATTTCATTTACTCCTGCTCCTCTTCTTCATCTTCTAGTACCTCATCATTGAAATCTTCATCTTTCAAAACTTCTGTCCCTGCATTTTCCTGTTCTTCCTGCTCATCTGCATCGTCTACTTCCCGTTTTTCTGACTCTGAATCTTCGGATTCATTTTCATCCTCTTCCATCTCATCTTCATCATCATATTCATGTTTCGGTTTGTAGACTTTCAAGTAATAACCACCTGCCGCAGCTCCAACAGCAACCAATCCGATCAGTAGATAAGTCCCTGCCAAACTTTTGTCTTCTGGCATCTGAATTTCATCCTCTACCTTATCTTTCTCATCTGTCTCTGTCGTTTCCGGCTTTTCTTCTTCAGCCTGTTTCTCTGGTTCTGCATAAACAATATCTACTTCCGGAAGTGTCACAGAATCAGAAAGTGTGAAGTTCATCAGGTCTTTCTCACTGACTTCGGTAAGGAAATACACATTATCCTGAGATTTTGAATTGTCGATGATCAGATAAAAAATCTTACCACTCTTAGTTGAAATGGTATAAAACTCTTTTGTGCCTTCCGTAGCTGTTTTGGTAACAGAATCTGCTGTCTCGCCTTCTTTATTAAGCTGTTCCTCAATACCTGTCACTGTCCGATCATCCACAGTTCCTTTTGCATCTGTTGGCTCAGAAGCCTGTGCATCCTGCGGAAGTGGTGAAGTCGTTGTTTTCTCAGTCCCAGTTGCATCTGCACTGGTCGTGGTTGCCATCGCACCATTGCTGTCACCTGAAGTTTTCTGTTTCTCTGCCTGCTTCTTTGCCCATTCATAATAAGGATTCTGCAACACATACTTTTCAGAAGTATTTCCGGCACCATCCGTTACCGTGATTTCAATCTGTTTTGTTGTAAAATCTTTCTGTGTCAGTTGCACTCTCAGCATTCCATCCTTCAGATCTGTATAAGTGGTGCCATTAACTGTCACAGAAGTAATGCCGGAAACGGTATCATTTCCCTGAATCGTCAGTACACCATCTGTCAGAGATGCAGAAAGCGTAGGCTTTTCTGTGTCATAACACTTAATAGAGCGATTCTGCTCATAGACCTTCCCCTCACCATCTGTCACACGCACATAGACCGTCTGATTACCAGTAATGGAAATACTTCCATTCCCTGTCACATCCTGCCAGCTTCCGTCTTTCCCAGCTTTCGCTTCAATTTTTGTGATAGAAAATCCTTCTGGCATATGACTGGCATCCACAGTAATTGCGACTGCCGTTTCCCCCTGTCTCCAGCCATCTGGCTTTTCAATCGTAATTGCGGGTGCTGTATTCTCTGCCGCTAACACACTCTGTGTCTGCAACATAGGCGATGTCAAGCAAAGAATCGTTGTTGCCGCAAGCAATCCTTTTTTCACGCTATTTTTATATTTCTTCTGTTTCATCTTCTCTAAATTCATCATCAGACCTTGTTTCCTCCTTCTGTATTTCTACCCTGCCGGGCAGTTCATTTTTCATTCTCTTTTTGAAAGCTTCCAGCTCTGGAATGCTCATATCCATTGCACGGATAATTTTTACAATTTCCAGATTTTCCGCTTCTGTTTTTGCTATCTCCGCAGCCTTGAAACGCTTTAAATCTGCTTCATATCTGGCTTTGGATGCTTCCATTTTTTCCTTGGCTTTCTCATAATCTGCCGTTGCTTTTTCAAGACTTTTCATCGCTTCTCCTTTCCGGACGGCTGTTACACCGCCCTTTTCCTTACCATCGTCCGAATCCATAGAAATGACTCTGCCAGTATGGAGAGTTGATGGACGTATACTGCACCGGATGCCCACAATGGATCATCTGACCATTGCCCACATAGATTCCGATATGCGTTACCGGAACTCCTGCATCGTAAGTACCTGTAAAGAAGATCAGATCTCCTGGCTGTGCTTCTGACTGAGATACCGGCGTACAAATGTCATACAATCCCTGTGCCGTTAATCTTCCTGTATTCCTTACACCTGAATGTGTCAGGCAGTAACTTACGAATCCAGAACAGTCAAATCCACTTGGCGAATATCCACCCCACACATACGGTGTCCCAAGATATCTCGCTGCTTCATTTAACAAACGCTGTGCTGCTTCACTGGTATATTCATTGCCGCCAAATCCTGCCCCTTCTCCTGTTTCCAGATAAAAGATCGGGTTTAACCGCTCTCCATTTTTCAGAAGTTCAATGTGAAGATGGCTTCCTGTAGAATTTCCAGTATTTCCTACAAGCCCTATCTCATCACCTTTCGTGACGGATGCTCCTGCAGATACACTCCGGCTGCTTAAATGTGCATACCGCAGTTCATAGCCTTTACTGTCCTTGATTACAACATAATTGCCATAGCTGTCGTTATAAGCAGAAGTTGTAACCGTTCCGGTCAGCCCTGCCATTACTTTTGTCCCTTCCGGTGCTCCGATATCCATACCATTATGAAGCTGATTTGCTCCTGATATTGGATGAATCCTGTATCCATAATAGCTGGTCACACTGGAATACCAGTTAAAATCAACCGGTGTTGCAAACATCTGCAAGTTGCCTTTTGTATCGTTGTAGGCACTGAACAGTTCTTTCTGGAAAAATCCCAACCTGTCCTGACAGATTGACATCAGGTTTCCACTATTTAAGGTGACATTCAGCACATCTACATCTCTTGTCCTGGTCACTTCCACTTCATTGCTTCCATTATCATCTGCCAGATAACATTCCCATGTTTGATGTCCATGTGCAGATGCTGCCGCATGACTGTCATAATAGACATCAAACTGTACACCGTATCTTGCGAAAGCTCCGGTATCTTCTACAGTATATTCGACACCATTCATAACTACCTTTGTTCCCATTGGTACAAACGGATTGGAAGCATCTACCGCTAAGGTATGATTGGCAGTTGGATATGCTCCACTGGCAGTCGGTCCTCCGCTCCAAATACCACAACAAATTGGGCAGTTACAATACCCACTGGTCACAACCTGTCCCAAAGATTCTCCAACTCTTACAGTTGCTGTCTCTGTCACAGTCTCATTGACTGCTTCTGTTTCTAACCGATACTGCAATGCAAAAAGAGCATCCAGTTCTGGCTTTACCTGTTCAAAGGTAAATTCTTCATACTTTGCTGACAGATAACTGATCAGGATAAACGGATCATGCTCAATAGGTCCGATGTTATATCGGTATTCCTCATGTCCCGGTTCTTCAGATTCCATGTTGTTGATCCGCTCCTGCAGATTAGCTTCCAGCTGTGTATAATACAATTCCACTTCCCGGATTGCCTGATCCGATGACAGATAACTGGTCCCTGTGTAAGTGATTACATTTTGTAAAAACACTGCAGAACATGACGTGACATTCGTTATGATCAGAAACATCAATCCGATCAGAACTGCTACACTGATATACACCTTCCGATTTTCTTTAAAGAAGTTGGTGACCTTACCGCCAATCTTCTTAATATAATCAATCGTACCTTTTGTAGCTGTTCCTACTGTCTGTTCACTTCGCTTCGCTTTGGCATAATCCCATTTGATCTGTTGCTTCTGAATCTGTTTTTTCAGCTTCTTCTGCTCCTGATGGGATGCAGCCTGTGCCTGTTTCTCTTCCTGTCTTTCAAGTCTGCTTCTTTTTCTGGATGCCCACTGTTTCCTGCGTCTGGCACTTCTCTGTTCCAGCCGGTAAACACCTTCGCCGCTTTCTTCTAACTTATGGGCACCTTCTACCGCCGCATTATCGTCTTCATTTTTGCTGATCTCACGGTGCAATGCTACGGAAGTTGCACTTCCTGCTTTCTTGACAACAGAAGTTTTTTCTGTTTTCACAGATTCCCCTTCACCAAACTTCAAACGGGATTTTTTCTTTCCAGGAGTTTCTCCTTCATTTGCCTGATAGACCTGTGCTTTCTTGGAATGCTGCTTTGCTTCCTTTTTCTTTCTTGCTTCTTCATAAGAAAACTTTTTGGCTTTTTCTTTCTGTTTCTGATGGCGGAAATTGACTCCATCCGTATCCATCTGGTTCAATTTCTCCATATCTTTGTCATTTTTCACAGAAGCACCAGTTTCCTCATAAGCAAACTTCAAACGTTGTTTTTGTTTTGGCTTTTTGCTGCCACCTGTCTGATTTCTCCGGCTGTCTCCTCTGTTTTCTGATAGATCAGCACGTTTTTCTTTCAGTCTCCCTGACTGTCCGGCTTCGGATTCTTCTGCAAGTCTGGATTCTTTTCCGACTTCAGCACGGATTCTTTTTCTATTTTGCTGTTTACTACTCTGTCCAAAATCCTCACTTTGCTTCTCTGTCCGTATCAGTTCCGGTGCATCTCTGGATTTTTGCACAGAGGGTCGAATATTTTTCCCACTCCGTTCAGACTGGCGGGGAGACTTATCCACAAGGTTTTCTTCTTTTTCCCCCTGTTTTCTTCCCATCTGCACATCACCGACACGGTTACTGACACGAACAGAAGATTTATCTGTCAGGTTTTCTTCCACCAGACCATCCTTGGTCATCTTCTGGACTTTCTTGTCTCTGACTTTCATTCTCTGTTCTGCCACTGATTACTCCTCCTTCTTCGGATACCCTTTCCCTGCCTGTAATAAACAGAGAAAAGCGATGCCAAAAACAGCACCGCCACTAAAAGTTAATACATATGAAATTGCTCGTAACATTGTTTTCTCCTTTGTTTTAACCTGCTTCAGAAGTCTCCTCCAAGCGGGTTGTCATGATTTTATAGAGGGAATTCTTCGGGAATCTGTCTACAAATGGGATAATGACATTTCCATAAAACAGAAGTCCTTCACCCTCATTACTGTTGGTTACATAGGACAGCTGGGTTGGTGAGATATTCAGCTGTTTTGCCAGAATCTGCCTGTCTCCGGAAGCCTGGTTCAGCATATAAATAAAATCTGAATTTTCAAATATATTCTCGATTTCCCTGGAAGACAGCAAATCCTTAATATTCTGAGTGATGCCAGTTGGAATACCACCCCATTTACGGAATCGCTTCCAGATCTCCACACTATAAGCTGCAGTCTGTTCCTCTTTTAAGAGAAGATGGAACTCATCCACATAGTATCTGGTGGACTTATGGGCAGAACGGTTCATCGTTACCCTGTTCCAGACCTGATCCTGGATTACAAGCATCCCGATCTTTTTCAACTGCTTACCAAGCTCCTTGATATCAAAACAGACGATGCGGTTATTGATATCCACGTTTGTCTGATGATTAAATACATTCAGAGAACCTGTAACATAGATTTCCAACGAAGTGGCCAGTCGCTGTGCTTCCGGCTCTTCCTGTTTTCTCAGAAGGTTATATAAATCCTCCAGGATTGGCATCTTCTCCGGCACTGGATCGGCAAGATATTCCTGATATACTAACCGTACACAGCGGTCAATGATGGTCTTTTCTACCGGCTCCAGTCCATTCTTTCCTCCAACAATCAGCTCACACAAAGACAGAATAAAATCTGCTTTCAGTGACAGTGGATTATCTTCCTCGGAATAGTTCAGGTTCAGATCCATTGGATTGATATACTGGTCAGATACTGGCGAAACCCGAACTACCTGCCCATGCAGTGCCTGCACAAGTGCCGAATATTCGGCTTCTGGATCACAGACAATGATATCGTCTTCCGTAATCAGGAAGCAGTTTGTAATTTCCCTCTTTGCTGAGAAGGACTTACCGGAACCAGGTGTACCAAGAATCAGTCCATTCGGGTTCTTCAGACGTTTCCGATCAACCATGATCATGTTGTTGGATAATGCATTTAATCCATAATAAAGAGCTTCCCCTTCCTGAAACAGTTCCTGTGTCGTAAATGGCACGAAGATCGCTGTTGAAGATGTGGTAAGCCCTCTCTGAATTTCAATCCGATTGACTCCCAGCGGAATACAGGACATGAGTGCTGCTTCCTGCTGATAATCCAGTTGTTTTAAAGAACAGTTATATTTCTGTGCAATTCCCTGCACCTGGAAAATATTATTATCCAGCTTCTGACGCTTCTTTGCGGTATTCATTACCAGAAATGTCACAAGGAACATTCTCTCATTTCTGGACTGCAGATCTTCCAACAGGTTCTTCGCCTCTTCTCCATAGGTTATAAGGTCCGATGGAAGCACGTCCATATCATAACCGGAACGTACCGCCCGTTTCTGCTCTTCAATCTTCATCTTATCCAGATCTGAAATCTTGCTCTTGATCATTTTGATTGCTGAACTCTGATCAATGGACTGGATATGAATGTTGACATTGATGCTGTCATCCACATCCAGGAAGTCTGCAAGCATCCGGTCTGTCAGCTCCGGTGCAAGAATCTGCAGGTAACTCACACTTCCCAGCGTTCTTCCCATCAAAAATGTCTGATTCTTGGAAAAGTTAAAGGAAGTCGGTGCAATAAAATCTTTGGTCTTTAATCCGGTTTCCGGCAGCATCTTATACTGGAACTTAAATGGTTCAATCCGATCCTGGTTGAACACATGATATAGAATCTCCAGCCTTTCCAGACCATTTAGTGAATGTGCCTGTGCTCCCAGGACCTTAAAGTTGTTTAAGATATCTGTTTCGATTCTTTCAAGCCTTGATCTTGCCACCTTCAGGCTTTCTGCTTCGATTCCAAAAGTGATATACTTTGTCTTCACCAGACCATTATTTCCTTTTGAAAGCTGATTTTTCAACATAGTACGGTACTCATCACGAATGGCATTGAAGTCATCGTTCTGATCAGGAATGTCAATGCTTTTCTCAAATTCTGCCACATCCACCTGCTGATTGATAAAGGACAGCTGCACACTGATGGAAGAATCAAAGTAATTTAAGAAATCACAGTAATTCTCAAATATCGTGGTCTTATCCTCATTTAAAGCAAGCTGATAGTTGATGTCATAAAACTGAATCGTCTTGGAGAAAAAGTTCTTTGTCACCTGGCAAATACCATCCTGCAGCATCCGAATATACGGAATACTCTGCTGCGCAGTTGTAGGAATATTTTTCTGTTTCCTGCGGTCCCGTTCCTGCTTCTTCCTACGCTTTTCCTGTTCTCTTTCTTTTCTGCTTTTTTTGTTTCTTCTTTCCTGACGGTTTCTTTTTTCCACCAGGGACAGACGCTCCTGCTGAGCCTCCTGCTTTGTCTTTTTTGCCATCCGGCACACCCTCCTTTTTTACAAGGGTGGAAATCTCCTGATAAAAATTTTCTGTCTTATATGGTCTTACTGACGGACAGATAAACTTCTGTCGAATGATATTTGCCACCACTTTTTCAAAGGGAAGACCGTCTTTTTCATACATTGCCATGAAGAAAAACGGAAGCATGATCGTTACCATCAGGATGGCTGCGATACTGGAACCGATTGGTTTTCTCATGAACAGATAAAACGGAATTCCCACTACTGCGGCAAGTGAAAAGAAAATCAGCTGCCGTTTTGTCAGATTTAACGCTACTTTTGTTTTGACCTTGGTAAGGTCTTTTGGTACTGGTACATACGCCATGGTATGCGCTCCTTTCCTGCCCGTTAGTGGGCATTGAATATTGATTTGCTAAGGCTTCCGGTCTTGAATAATGAAAATGCAAGAATCACGGTATAAGCCGCTACTGAAAACATTGCTGCATGAAGGTCACTGGATATGGTCATTGCATTTACTAAAACTGCATAAATTCCCACACAGACCATCATGAAGAATCCCTGAAATGCCAGTGCGAACAAGCCTTTTAAATAGTTGTTTCCGATATTGCCCCATTCCTTATTGGTCATGGTGGCAAACGGAATTGGTGCTATGGAAGTATAAAGTAGGGTAAGAACCCGGCGCCTTACCATATCACTATGGCAGGTTTCCGAGAACTCCCCTCCGAACCGGACTTACACCTCTCGATGTATCCGGCTCTCCAGATGTCAGTCTAACTTTCCTGCGTGTAACTTATCGTGACAGTCAATGCAGAGTGCCATTGTCTTGCGCTTACGCCCAATCATGGCGATTTCCCATTGTTTTCTGCCACTTAAATCTTTGAGTTTTCGTATATGGTGTATTTCAAGCGGCACATTCTCTGCGCCACACCACTCACACCTGTTTGCTTGCAGTCTTTTTATAAGGCTATTACGCCCATAATTCTCAAAAATTCTTGCTACTATATCAGGATTTCCGCTTTCTACTTTAGTGTCCCGGCGGAACCCATTATTGTAAAACAATACCTTTCCGACCTTGCCGTTTTTCTTCGGATATTCCACAACAAAATCTTTTCCTTGACGGTACTTGCGGATAATTCTGCTGATTCGTGTCCGATATTTTCCAGCAAAGGTTTTGAGCATACTGTATCTCATTACATAGTAGAAGTTGTTGAGTACAGACACGTTGTTTGCAAGTCGGTAGTAGTTATACAATCCACGGATTTCTGCGTTGTACTGGTTTAGGATTTCCAAATCGTCCAAGTGCAACAGGCGAGTGCGCCGGACAGGTTCCCAAACCTCTTTGTTTCCATTTTGTTTGTCGTATTTAATCTTGAGGGCATTGTAGGAGAACAGTCGTTTTACCCACTTATCATGGGGAACATAGAGCAAGACTTTTCCATTGTTTACCCGTCTGGTAGCCCCGGTTTTGGTCTTTTTGTTGTGTTCGCCTTTGGCGATTGTGACCTCATATCCCAAGAACTTCGCAGCGTCGTGTCCATGAGTAATCAATGTCTTTTCCTCGGACATTTCCAGATGGAGTTTGTCCCGGATAAAGCAGCCTACATCTTGTTTAATCTGTTCTGCGTCCTCTTTGCTGCCGATAACTCCAATTAAGAAATCATCGGCATATCGGATATAGCAAATCCGTTTATAGCTATCGTCCATCTGGTCGCTATACGGCATAGATTTCAGACTACGCCGCAGTTCCCGGATTTCTGCAATTAGACCTTCTTTTTCTTCCTCGCTCATTTTAGAGAGATTTCTTTTAAGCCTTTGTTCTTTCCCCCGGCAGACATCCAGCTTCTTCTTGAACGCAGGATTGATTTTACGGCGGTTTCCGCAGTTGAATTTCTCTGCATACTCTGCCATATAGCTATCCAGTTCGTTCATGTAGATGTTTGCAAGGATAGGGCTGATGATGGAGCCTTGCGGAGTGCCGGAATAAGTATTGTGATAATTCCAATCCTCCATATATCCAGCTTTCAAGAACTTCCAGAGCAGACCGATGAAATGTTCATCTGCAATCCGCTTTCGCAAAATAGCAATCAACACATGATGGTCTACGTTGTCAAAACAGCCCTTTATATCTCCCTCAACGAACCACTTTGTCCCCGTAAAATATTTCTGCACATATTTGAGTGCCGTATGACAGCTTCTGTTTATACGGAAACCGTGGGAATAGTCGCTAAAGGTTGGCTCATAAATACTCTCTAAGATGAGCCGCACCACCTCCTGTATCAGTTTATCGTCGAATGACGGTATCCCCAGAGGACGCATTTTCCCATTGGATTTCGGGATATACGTTCTCCTTGCCGGGTTAGGCTGATAACTAAAATCCCGCATCTTTTCAATGAGGGCGTTTATCCTTGCCATTCCCATTCCGTCAATGGTTTTGCCGTCTGTTCCGGCTGTCATGTTGCCTGGTTTCGCCTGTATCCGCTGATATGCCAGCAGATAGAATTGTGGATTGTACAGGTTGCGGTATAACCGCTCGTACTTGTAACTCTTGTTACACGCCTTGGATTTTAGGCTTTCCAACACATTTTCAGGACTTCTCATAATGCCTCACGCACCTTTCCTTTTTATGAATTGGTTGACATCCTGCCTCCCTTCGCCATGTAGACGGCTTTCCCGCCCTCGGACTACTACGGAGGCTCCGTTGCCATGCCGGATATTCAGCGTCATCTTTCTTGGGTTTTTACCCCTTGAAATTTATCGCCTTGCGGCATTACGCATAGCCGGATAGTTCCGGCGTTCCGGTTTAGGCAATCTCCAGTTAGACACTTTGGGAAAAGCGTATTGTGATGTCGGAGTGGGTTTTCGTCCTTTTCCGCTGATTGCGGCTGGCTGTCATAAGTATCCTGCGGTCTGTGTATACCTGTCACATTCCGCTATGACATACGGCGAATACAACCATCCTGCGCCGCCGGGTCGAGTATCCCGCCTCGGACTGCCCTTAAAGCAGTTTAGCCTTGTTCCTCGTTCACAATGTTGCGTCTTGCCGCTCAGTCGTGGGTAGATGGTTTCCCCAACTTGCGACGTTTCCGGTACGCTATTGTCCCCCTTATGGTTTCCCTCCGGGGTAAACCGACTGACGTTAAAGTGACGCTTTTTCAGCACCTTTGATACTTTTCTTTACCGGCTTGCCAAGGCCGGATTCCCAAAATGTCCGCGCACCGCCTGCGGATGACAAGCGGCGCTTCTGGACGCGCGATATATTTCAATCATGCGCCCATACACCACAAGCATAATGCAGATTGACAGGGCTTTCATGGTAAGCCCTACAAAGAGGGATTGAAACCATAACCCCAAAAGACCGCCCACGCTCATAGCGTCGAGTTTTGCTTCAATGTCGGTAATGACAGTGGTAACGTCTATGCTTGTATCGGATATGATAACCCCCGCGCTCTGATTGACGACGCTCTGCGTAACGTCAAAAACTCCCATGACGATATTCCAAGTATTTGTTACCAGCAGCACCGCAACAAAGGTTTTGAAAATCCATTTGAAAAAAATCCAAGTGTCGAGATCGTGCAGATTGTTTTTTTCAATTACAAGCTGGATTAGTTCATAACACATGACAAAGGTAATGATAACGCCCGCAATCGGTACAATGACGTTTTCCGAAAGGCTGCGTATCATGTTGAATATGCCCGCGTTCCACCCGGCGGGGGTCGTGCCGACTTGCGTTGCAATTTCTCCAACCTCTGTATTTACGCTGTCAAACAAGCCGGAGAGGTTCGATAAAATCCCGTCTGTCAAAATGCCGCGAAACCAATCTTCAATCATCTGCCATATCAAAAGTTAATCCCTCCTTTCCCGCGCCCTCCCGTTTCCGAGAGGGCGCGGCGGGTGGTATTTGTTTTAGGCATTATCCAAAAAGTTGAGAAAGCAGGGGAACAAGGGTGCCGCCGATCAAAGCGACGCCGCCGCCCGCCATGAGCTGCTTCATGCCCTGGCTCTTTGCGCCCGGATTGTCGTTGCCGTAACCCTCCATGAGGTTAATGGCACCCCAAATGCCAAGACCTGCGCCAAGCGCGATAACCAAAGTCTGCAATACACCAACTGCGCTGTTAAAGAAATCCATATAAACCTCGCTTTCTGCCGCTTTGC
>ERZ772812.517-NODE-517-length-34468-cov-74.591172_pt1 | contig 34468 bp, 26 predicted proteins | sample MGYA00511343_ERZ772812 | MGnify/ENA primary metagenome ERZ772812 (study PRJEB29015, sample SAMEA2737706) | human gut metagenome | biome: human gut; feature: human-associated habitat; material: faeces | place: China | collected 2012 ...
AAATATACTATACCGGAACACTTCACTTTTGTCAACCACTTTGTCAACACATCCAAAATGAAGCAAATTGAGGATAGCGTGTCAGAAATGGGCATGACTGTGGATGCTCTCCCCGATACTGCTCAGAAGAAGCGGCAGTATTTGCAGCTCCAGAAGCAGCTTGCGGAAGGTGCTGATCTGGCCGCACTGGAGACAGACGTGTATTCTGCGCTATATTCCTTCTTTAACCGGTACTATGAGGATGGCGATTTTATTTCCAAACGTCGGTATAAGGAAGGCGTGTACGCTATCCCCTACGAGGGCGAGGAAGTAAAGCTCTACTGGGCAAATCAAGATCAGTACTACATCAAAACCAGCGAGAATTTCAAAGATTACACCTTCGTTTTCGACGGGATCACTGTCCATTTCCGCTTGGTGGACGCTACCACGGAGCAGAACAACAACAAAGAGAGCAAGGACAGCAAGCGCACCTTCATGCTCTTTACGGAGGATGAAGAAAACTACCCGGGCATCAAGCGTTTTGAATATGATCCGGAGGCGGCAGAAATCGTTATCCGCTTCGTGTACGATATCCCAGAAGATAAGAAAAAGAAATACGCCGAGGAAAACTATGCCGCTATCACGGCATGGCTGCTGTCCCAGCATCGGGCAGAGCTGAATCCGCTGATCGCGCCGATCCCCACTGGCAAAGGCCGGGAGACGACAACCCTGTTGGAGAAGCATCTGAAGGGCTATGTGGCGAAGAACACTTTCGATTATTTCATCCACAAGGATCTGCACGGATTCCTGACGCGCGAGCTGGATTTCTTCATCAAGAGTGAGGTCATGCATCTGGAGGATCTAGACACCGGCAGCGAAGCCCGCGTGGAGACCTACCTTGCCAAGGTAAAGGCCATCAAGCGCGTCGGTAAGATCATTATTGATTTTCTCGCCCAGATCGAGGATTTCCAGAAAAAACTGTGGCTGAAGAAGAAATTCGTGGTGGAGACCAACTGGTGCATCACGCTGGACAAGATCGACGAATCCTTCTGGGCAGAGATTATCGGGAACAAAGCGCAGATTGATGAATGGATCGCCATGTACGCTATCGACGAAGCGGAAGGCTGGACGAACCCGCCGTCCGTCGATTTTCTGCGCCTGAATCAGAATCTGATCATCGATACCAAGCATTTCTCCAATACATTCAAATTCAGGCTGCTCGAAAGCATCCCGGATTTAGATGGGCAAACTAATGGCGTGATGATCTGGGGAGACAATTATCATGCTCTATCATTTCTCAAGGCTAAATATGCAAAGAGCGTTCAGAGCGTATACATAGACCCTCCCTATAATGCTGACGCAACAGCAATTCTTTATAAAAATGGATATCGGAATTCATCTTGGTGCGCAATGATTCATAATCGCATCGCATTAGCAAGAGAGCTGATGAAACCATCTGGGATAATTTGCATTACCATTGATGATTATGAGCTTTATAATTTGAAGCAGGTTGCCGACGTTGTTTTCCCGAACGCATATATTGCCACTGTGGCAATTCGAAATAATCCCTCAGGAAGATCCACGGTAGTAGGGTTCTCCGTAAATCACGAATACGCTCTGTTTTATGGCAAAGAATCCGGTGAGTACTCCGTTGGTAGAATGCCCCATTCTGATGAACAACTGAGCCGCTATGGGGAGATCGATGAGAATGGGCAAGCATACGAATGGGAGAACCTCAGAAAAAGTAGTGCGGATTCTATGCACGCAGATAGACCTAAGCAGTATTTTCCCGTCTATGTGGATACTAACACTTTACAAATTAGAATACCGGCCATGCGTTGGAACAGCGAAAAAAATGGTTACGATGTGGATGAAGAACCTCAAAATGGAGAATCGATTGTTTATCCTATAGATGATTTCGGAAGAGAACGCGTGTGGGGTTTTGGAATCGATAGAATTCAAAAAGAATCTACTGTAATCAAGGCTCAAGTTCGTAACGGAAAGATGGAGCTGTACAAGCGTAAATACCTGCAAACAGCAGGTGTATTGCCCAGAACATGGTGGGATAAACCAGAATACTCCGCTCGTGATAACGGCACCAGATCTTTAGTCAACTTGTTTGGCGGAGATAAGGACTTTGACTTCCCAAAAGCAGTCGCAGCAGTTGTTGATTGTATTAAAGTAACCAACAGCGCCGACGACGGTATTATCCTCGACTTCTATTCAGGATCAGGCACCACAGGTGAAGCTGTTATCGAAATCAACCGAAACTCTGAAGCTTCGAATCGAAAGTACATCCTTGTCGAAATGGGCGAATATTTTGACACTGTGACAAAACCTCGCGTACAGAAAGTAGTTTATTCCGACGATTGGAAGGACGGCAAACCGCAGAATCGAAATACCGGTATCTCTCAAATCATCAAGTATATGCGCCTTGAGAGCTACGAAGATGCGCTGTCGAACATTGAGCTTTCCGACAACGGCGGACAACTCAAGTCGCTGCTGGGCGAGGATTACTTGATTCACTACATGGTGGATCTGGAGAGCCGCGGCAGCCTGCTGGACATGGAGGCGTTCTCCAATCCCTTCGCCTACACTATGAAAATCACCGATAAGAATGAGTGCAAGGAGCGCCCGGTGGATCTGGTCGAGACCTTCAATTATCTGATCGGTCTGACGGTCACCCGGCAGAGCGCTATCTCCTACTGGCTCAGCAAGCCCGCCGAGTATCCTGCTTACGAAGGCGCTGTGGAGTTGGTCAGCGATATCAGCGGACAGTACGCCTTCCGGCAGATCGAAGGCACCTTGCCCGACGGTCGCCGCGCACTGGTAATTTGGCGCAGCGTGACGGATGACATTGTTGCCTCCAATGCGGCGCTGGATGCGTATTTCACCACCTACCGCAATAACGCCGAAGCTCGCAAGTATGATGTGATTTTCGTCAACGGCGACAGCAACCTTGAAAATCTGCGCGGTAAAAGCGAAGGTTGGACAGTGCGGATGACGGAAACCGAATTCAAAAAACGTATGTTCGAGGAGGCGTGAGTATGGCAAGAAGAACCGCCCCGCAGGCCTCTTTCGACGATCAGCTCGTGCTGTTCCGATATTTCCTGCATGAGCTAAAAGTTGACTCCATCAGTGCTCTCAGTGAAAAGCTGAACGGCAGCGAATACGAGGGCGTCAACGAAAGCGGCAACACATATTTCTACACCTATATCGCCCGTATCTGCCAGATGCGAGGCGCTGCTGTCACGCCGGAAAAGCTACGCCTGTATGATGAAAATATCTGCCGTCACACCCGCCAGATTGGAGAGAAGCGAGGCGGACTGCAATGGAAGTATTTCCAGTATGTTGCCCTGCTCTTCACGGAAATGTATTTGGATCGGTATTTTTCCGACGCGGACACATTTTGCACTGATCTCAATGCATGGCTGCGGCAGGTCAAAGACCAGTCCCTCGGACTCATTGATTTTCAGCCCTATACGACGGATAAACTGAACAAGCTGGCTTTTATGTGCGCCACCGGCAGCGGTAAAACGCTGATCATGCACATGAATATCCTGCAGTTTCTGCATTATTTCAAGCGGGCCAAGCGGATCAACAGCAGGCTGTCCATTAACAAGGTTATTGTGCTGGCGCCCAACGAGGGTATGAGTAAACAGCACTTGGATGAGCTTGCCCTGTCGTCCATCCCAGCGGCGATGTTCGAGAAGGATCGCGGTTTTGGCAAGCAGCAGGATGATGTAATCGTAATCGATATGAACAAGCTGAAGGAGGAAGGCAAGATCAAGACCGTCTCCGTCGACAGCTTCGAGCAGAACAATCTGGTGCTGGTGGATGAGGGGCATCGCGGCCTGTCCGGCGACGTGTGGTACGATTACCGCACCCGTCTTTCCGAAGAAGGCTTTGCCTTTGAGTATTCCGCCACCTTCAAACAGGCGCTGAAAGCCAACGCCACCGGCAATACCCAGCAGGCCAGAGACGCTCGGGCACTAATGGAGGAATACGGGAAATCCATCATTATGGATTATTCCTACAAGTATTTCTACAGCGACGGATACGGCAAGGACTACCGCATTTACAATCTGCAAGGTACCGTGGATCCTGAACAGAAGCATTTGTATTTGGTCGGATGCCTGCTGTCCTTCTATCAGCAAATGAAGCTGTTCGAAGTCAATGCGGATGCGCTGCGGGAATTCCGGATCGAAAAGCCCCTACTGGTGTTTGTGGGCAACCGTGTTACCGCGCCGGTCAAAAGCAGCGGCCTTTCGCAGGCGGAAAAGGATCTGCTCACAGATGTGGAAGAAGTGCTGCTTTTCCTCAACAAATTCCTGAGCAACCGCACACAATCGATCGAGCATATCCGCGCCGTGCTGAACGAAGATACCGGACTGATCGACGCCAGTGGCAAAGAGCTGTTCTATCAGGATTTCTGCGCGCTGCAGGGTATTTTCGGTTTAGAGCCGAATCCGGCCGAAATCTTCGCGGACGTCCTTCGAATCGTATTCAACACCGACGGGAACGCTGACGAACCTCGCCTGCGGATGGAGAATATCCGGCAGGTTTCCGGTGAGATTGGCTTGAAGGTGGGTGAATACAGCGATTATTTTGGCGTCATCAACATTGGTGATACGTCCGGTCTGCTGAAAAACTGTGAGCAGAAGGGCATCATCGTCAGCAACGAAGAATTCGTTTCGGAATCGTTGTTCCGAAATATCAATAGGCCGAATTCCAATATCAAAATGCTGATTGGCTCCCGCAAATTCACGGAGGGCTGGAACAGCTGGCGTGTCTCCACCATGGGATTGATCAACTTTGCAAAAGGCGAGGGATCGCAGGCCATTCAGCTTTTCGGACGCGGTGTACGCCTGAAAGGCTACAACGGATGCCTAAAGCGTTCCCGCAAGTTGGATACCAATGTCACGCATCCCGAACATATCGAGTTGCTGGAAACACTAACCATATTCGGCGTGAAGGCTCAGTATATGGAAGATTTCAAGAGCTATCTGGAGCAGGAAGGCGCGCCCACCAATGAAACGGTGCATGAATATCGCCTGCCGGTGATCAGCCGGTTTGATGAAGTGAAAGGCAAAAAGCTCCACGTCATCAAGGTGAAAAACGGGGCCAATTTCAAGCAGCAGGCTGCCCGATTGATTCTGGACAAGCCAGATCAGGGATTCCTGCGTTACCTACTCAAGAGCAAAATAGTCATCGACTGCCGCAGCAAGATCCAGACGATCGATTCCACTTACAGTTTCAAAATCGAATCCATGCCGGAGCCGCGAACGCTCCCAGCGGATATTCTGCCTCTGCTAGATGTCCAGCGGATCTTTGAGGAGCTGCAGGAGTATAAGAGCGAAAAGCGGTATTTCAATATCAGCATTGTCAAGGACAAACTGCTTGATATCCTGCGAGAGGATGGCTGGTACGGACTTCTAATCCCGCAAAACCATCTGGAAATCAATTCGATCGCAAAGCTGGAGGCGGCGACCGATTATGCCGTCATGGCGCTCAAATCCTATATGGATAAGTTTTTTAAGTATGAAAAAGAGCGCTGGGAGGCACCACGTCTGGAATATGCGATTCTGGATGCGGATGACAGCAATTTTGTCGATGAATACACGTTGACCTACGCTCAGCAGAGCGCGATGGATCCCACCGGCGATGAGCTGGAGGCTTTCGTTGCGGAGATGTCCGCTGTGCTGCAAGCGAATAACGGGCTTGACGTTTACAAAGAAGATTCTTTCCACGGCAAGCTGGTTCTGTTCGATTTTCGATCGCATCTGTACGCCCCGCTGATTTGTCTTGAAAAGAGCAATCTGAAAATACAGCTGTCGCCCGTTGCGCTGAACACCGACGAAATGAGGTTTGTGGACTATCTCAAGGCATACGTAGACAACCACGCAGCGGAGCTGGTGGACAAATCCCTGTATTTGCTTCGCAACAAGAGCAAGGTTGGCATGGGCTTCTTCGAGGCGGGTAACTTCTATCCGGACTATATTCTGTGGATTGACACCGAGGACAAGCAGTATATTTCCTTTATTGATCCGAAAGGCTTGCTGCATATTAGGTCAGATGATCCGAAGGTAGAGTTTTACAAGACCATCAAGGAACTGGAGACCAGACTGGCACCTACGGCAGGTGGCAAAACAGTTGTCCTCAATTCGTTCATCATGTCCGGCACTCCGGCCAGCCAACTGCGCCAGTGGTGGCTCATGGAACGCCCTCAGCGAGAGGAAAAGAATGTGTACACCCTTGATAATCCTGAATGCGTAGAACTGATGATTGATAAGATATTGGGAAAATGAGTTGCTACCAGCAGAACTACTAAACGAAAAATCTCCGCCCACAAATGTGAGCGGAGATTTTTTGCCTATTAAGCGCTGAATTGGTGTAAATTTGGTGTAAATCAACCACACCACTTACAGAAAATCCAGCAATTTCAAGGGTTAGCGGTGTCTCTTAGTACATGCCGTCCATGCCGCCCATGCCGGCGGGAGCCGCGGGTGCGGGAGGCTCGGGCTTGTCGGCGACCAGCGCCTCGGTGGTCAGCACCATGGAGCTGACAGACGCGGCGTTCTCCAGCGCGGAACGGGTGACCTTGGCAGGATCGACGATACCGGCGCCGATCATGTCGCAGTAGACCTCCTTGTAGGCGTCGAAGCCGTAGCCGACCTTGCGGCTGCTCTTGATCTTCTCAAGCACCACGCTGCCGTCCACACCGGCGTTCTTGGCGATCTGGTGGACAGGCTCCTGCAGCGCGTTGACGATGATCTTCACGCCGGTCTTCTCGTCGCCCTCGACCTTGCCGATGAGCTTCTCAACCGCGGGAACGGCGTTGACGTAGGCCGTGCCGCCGCCGGCGACGATGCCCTCCTCGACCGCCGCGCGGGTCGCGTTCAGAGCGTCCTCGATGCGCAGCTTCTTTTCCTTCATCTCGGTCTCGGTGGCCGCGCCGACCTTGATGACCGCCACGCCGCCGGCGAGCTTCGCCAGACGCTCCTGCAGCTTCTCCTTGTCGTAATCGCTGGTGGTGACGGCGATCTGCGCGCGGATCTGAGACACGCGGTCCTTGATAGCCTGCTTGTCGCCGGAGCCGTCCACGATGGTGGTGTTCTCCTTGGTGACCTTGACCTGACGCGCACGGCCGAGCATATCGACGGTCGCGCTCTTGAGCTCGTAGCCAAGCTCCTCGGAAATGACCTGGCCGCCGGTGAGGATGGCAATATCCTGCAGCATCTCCTTGCGGCGATCACCGAAGCCGGGCGCCTTGACGCACACGACGTTCAGCGTACCGCGCAGACGGTTGACGATCAGGGTGCTCAGCGCCTCGCCCTCAACGTCCTCGGCGATGATGACCAGCTTCTTGCCGCTCTGGACGAGCTGCTCGAGGATGGGCAGAATGTCGGAAATGACGGAGATTTTCTTATCGGTGATGAGGATGTAGGCGTCGTCCACGACGGCCTCCATCTTCTCGGTATCGGTGACCATGTAGGGGGTGATATAGCCGCGGTCGAACATCATGCCCTCGACGACCTCGGAATAGGTCTCGGCGGTCTTGGACTCCTCGATGGTGATCACGCCGTCGGCGCTGACCTTCTCCATCGCCTCGGCGATGAGCTTACCGATGAACTCGTCGCCGCTCGAGACGGTGCCGACGCGGGCAATATCGTCCGTGCCGTTGACCTTCTGGCTGTTGGCCTTGATGGCTTCCACGGCGGTCTCAACAGCCTTGGCCATGCCCTTCTTCATCACGATGGGGTTCGCGCCGGCGGCGAGGTTCTTCAGGCCCTCGCGGATCATCGCCTGCGCGAGCAGGGTGGCGGTGGTGGTGCCGTCGCCCGCGACGTCGTTGGTCTTGGTGGAGACCTCACGCACGAGCTGAGCGCCCATGTTCTCGAACGGATCGGGCAGCTCGATCTCCTTGGCGATGGTCACGCCGTCGTTGGTGATGAGCGGAGCGCCGAACTTCTTATCGAGCACGACGTTGCGGCCCTTGGGGCCGAGGGTGACCTTCACGGTATCGGCCAGAGTATTGACGCCGACTTCAAGCGCCTTGCGGGCCTCTTCGCCGGATTTAATGAGCTTAGACATAAGAGTGTACCTCCATTAGAAATTCCGCGGAACGCGAAAATAGTTTAGATTATTTTTGCCGCGACATGTGCGTGGCAAAAATACTTTGACCCAGCCGCCTTGGGCGGCGTCGCCAGTCCGCAGACTGGCGGTGGGGATCCAAAGGGGGAGCCTGCTCCCTCTTTGCGCATTTTACTCAACGATGGCAAGGATGTCGCTCTGACGGACGACGGTGTATTCCTCGTCATCGACCTTGACCTCGGTGCCGGAATACTTGCTGGTGATGACCTTGTCGCCGGGCTTGACGGTCATAACGACGTCGTGGCCGTCGACCATGCCGCCGGGGCCGACGGAAATGACCTCGGCGATCGAGGGCTTTTCCTTAGCGCTGGCGGTCAGGATGATGCCGCCCTTGGTGGTCTCTTCGGCCTCGAGCATCTTGAGGATGACGCGGTCGGCAAGCGGAGTGAGTTTCATGGGAATGTGCCTCCTTCTATATTTTCACAAATTTGAAAAAACAAATTCACCGTTGGTTAGCACTCATCGCGATTGAGTGCTAACCAACGGTGCTATCATAGCGCAAGGGAGGGAAGATTGCAAGGGGATTTTATGAAAAATCCGGTCGATTTGCAAAAATTCACAGTTTGGTAAAATTCTCTCAGCGCGCCGTCGCGTTCGGGTCGCAGCCGGCGGGGCCGAAGAAATTAAGCTTTTTGTCCGCCAGACGGAGCGTCACGTCATGCGAATGGGAGCACTCGCCGTCCAGACAGGTCACGATGTCGCCGTTGTCGGAGTGGATGCGCACGACCTTCGCTGTGGAAAAGCGCACCACGTCCTTCGGGAGCTTTTCGTGGTTTCCCGCAGAGTAGTCCGGGAAGAGCCGCGCGAAGCGGAGCTTGCTGATGTTCTTCACCAAAACCGTGTGCAGCACGCCGTCGTTCATCCGCGCCTCCGGCACCGGCGTGGAGCCGCCGCCGTAGTAGCGTCCGTTGCACATGGATACAAGGGCGAAGTCGTCCTCGAGCCTTTCCTCGTCCAGCCAGACCGTCCAATGCCGTCCGATGCGGCCGAAGATGCCGTTCGCCGCCACGCTGACCAGATAGCTGCCGCGCCCGCTCAGGTGCGGATTGGCGCTGAACTTATGCACGCTCTCGGCAATGCGCGCGTCGATGCCCGAGCAGGCGATCGTCAGGCAATAACGCCCGCTGCAGTCGATGAGGTCGAGCGCCTGCGTTTCGCCGTTCCAGAGATTTTCCGCATCGAGAAACTTTTCGTAGTCCGCGCCGAAGTTTTTGAGAAAATCGTTGCCCGTGCCGATGGGGATGCAGGTCATCGCGGCGTTGGCATAGCCCGCGATGCCGTTGGCGACCTCATTGACCGTGCCGTCGCCGCCGCAGGCATAGAGCCGCACCTCTTCTCCGCTCTCGGCAAGACCGCGCGCGAGCGTGGCCGCGTGACCGACCGACGCGGTGAGCATACATTGTACGTCCAGACCGTGCTTTTCCCGCAGCGCCTCCGCCATCGCATAAATGCGCTGGCGGCTGTCGTTCTTTCCCGCGGAGGGATTGATGATAAAAATGTGTTTCAAGGCATTTCCCTCCTTACACTCTCTTCCCGTACATGAACAGGTCGCACTTCAACATACCGTTGTAGAGCTTGCGCTTTTTGTCGGCTATGCGGCCGAAGCAGCGCTCAAACTCCGTATGCGACGAGAGCACATAAACGCGCCAGGTCTCCGGCAGCTTGTCTATCGCGCGGCCGAAGGCGCGGTAAAGCTCCTCGGCCTCCTTCTGCTCCAGCAGACGCTCACCGTAGGGCGGATTCGTCACAACGCGCCCATACTGCCCGCCCCAGTGGAAGCGCGTCGCATCGTCCACCTCAAAGCGCACCGTATCGTCCACCTCGGCAAGCTCCGCGTTGTGCCGCGCGATCTCAATGGCGTGCGGGTCGATGTCGCCGCCCCAGATCTCGTAGGTCTTGTCGTGAAATTCGTTGTCCATCGCCTCGTCCGCCGCGTCGAGCCATATCCTTTTGTCCACCATCGCCCAGTGCTGCGCGGCAAAGCTGCGGTTCAGACCCGGGGCGCGGTTCCTGGCGATCAGCGCCGCCTCGATGGCGATGGTGCCGCTGCCGCAGAAGGGGTCGCAGAACGGGTCACGCCCATTGTAGTGCGAGAGCTTCACCAACGCGGCGGCCAGCGTCTCCTTGAGCGGAGCCGCTACGCCGACGGCGCGGTAGCCGCGCTTGTAAAGCCCCTCACCGCTCGCGTCGAGGCAGAGCATCACCTCGTCCTTCATGATCGAGAAGCGGATCTGATAGCGCTTGCCGGTCTCCGGCAGCGTTTCAAGCCCATAGGCCGCCCCGAGCCGCTCGACGACCGCCTTCTTCACGATGGACTGGCAGGCGGGAACGGAGTGCAGCGTGGAGTTGATGGAATAGCCCGTCACGGGGAACTCGCCCTCGCGGGGGACCCAGTCCTCCCAGCGCACGGCGCGGGTGCCCTGAAAGAGCGTTTCAAAATCCGTCGCGCGGAAGCTCGCGAGCACGAGCAGCACGCGCGCACCGCAGCGCAGGTTGATGTTCAGCCGCGCGAGGTCGCGCTCCTCGCCGCGGCACAGCACACGCCCGTTTTCCACGCGGACGTCGGCAAGACCGAGCTTTTTCACTTCATCGCCCACCAGGCTCTCGAGCCCCAGCAGGCAGGGAATGGCAAATTGCAGCATGGCGTTTCCATCGCTTTCCTCTTTCGTTTTTTCCAGTATAGCGGACGCGGCGCAAAAACGCAATCGTCCGCGCGCAAAAAAAGCATGGTAATTCCCCGCGCCCTATGGTATACTATGGAAAAGCCCCAAACGCCCCTCCGGCGGGCAATGTAACGTTAAAGTTGCGCGTCGGACAGGCAAAAACGCAAAACGCAAGCGCAGGTTGGTGGAAAAAACACGGCGCGGGCGGTAGGATAGCCACACAGAGAGAAACGGAGGAACACGGAAATGGCCTTTGGCGAAAAGCTGCAGGAGGTCCGAAAGCAAAGCGGCATGACGCAGGAGACCTTTGCCGAGCAGCTGCACGTCTCGCGGCAGGCGGTGTCGCGCTGGGAGTCCGGCCGCGGCTACCCGGAGATCGAAAAGATCCTCTACATCTGCCACCGCTACCACACGACGCTCGACGCGCTCTTCGCTGACGAGCTTCCGCCCGTCGAGGCGGAGGAGGCCGAGGTCGAGCAGCCCATCGCCGGCAAGCCGCTCAAGCGTTCCTTTGTTGACTTTCTCAGCAATCTTTCCCCCTATGACAAGCTCATCGGCGGCACGCTGATCTTTATCGTTCTGCTCTCGCTGATGGCGCTTGCCCACAGCATGAAAGGAGGTTCGGGAGGCAACATGACATTCGTATGGATCGCCGCCATCGTCATTTTCGGCATTGCCGAGGCGGCGACGGCGGGGCTGGTCTCCATCTGGTTCGTGGCGGGCGCGGTGGCCGCGCTGCTCTCGCTGGAGCTCGGCGCGGTGCTCTGGCTGCAGATCGTCGTCTTTCTGGCGGTCTCCATCGCGGCGCTGATCGCAACGCGCCCGCTGGCGCACAAAATGCTGGATAAGACCATTGTTCCCACCAACGCCGACCGCGTGCTGCACCACACGGCCAAGGTCACCGAGACCATCGACAACGAAAACACCACCGGCGCCGTCTACATCGACGGCAAAACATGGACCGCCCGCAGCGAGGACGGCGACGTGATCGCCCGCGGCTCCATGGTCACCATCGTCCGAATGGAGGGCGTCAAGCTCTTCGTCAGAAAAGAAAGGGAGGAACCGTAATATGCCTATCGCATCCATTTTCAACTACATCGGCGTCATCGTGCTCGTCGTGCTCGTGCTCATTCTTGTTGTGAGCAACATCCACGTCGTGCAGCAGTCCCGCGCCTACGTCGTCGAGCGTCTCGGCGCGTACAGCGCGACCTGGAACGTCGGCCTGCACCTGAAGATCCCCTTCATTGAGCGCGTGGTCAAGAAGGTCAGCCTCAAGGAGCAGGTCGCCGACTTCGATCCCCAGCCCGTCATCACCAAGGATAACGTCACCATGCAGATCGATACCGTCATCTACTTCCAGATCACCGACCCCAAGCTGTACACCTACGGTGTGGAGTACCCCATGTCCGCCATCGAGAACCTGACGGCCACCACCCTGCGCAACATCATCGGCGAGCTGGAGCTGGACCAGTCCCTCACCAGCCGCGATACCATCAACGCCAAGATGCGCTCCATTCTGGACGAGGCCACCGACCCATGGGGCATCAAGGTCAACCGCGTGGAGCTGAAGAACATCCTGCCGCCCCGCGAGATCCAGAACGCCATGGAAAAGCAGATGAAGGCCGAGCGCGAGCGCCGCGAGTCCATTCTGCAGGCCGAGGGCGAGAAGGCCAGTAAGGTGCTGATCGCCGAGGGCGAGAAGCAGTCCGTTCTGCTGCAGGCCGACGCCGCCAAGCAGGCCAAGATCATGGCCGCCGAGGCCGAGGCCCAGTCCATCCTGAAGGTGCAGCAGGCCATGGCAGACTCCATGCGGCTGCTGAACGAGAACGCCCCCAACGATCAGGTCATCAAGCTCAAGGCGCTGGAGGCGCTGGAGAAGGTGGCCGACGGCAAGGCCACCAAGATCATCATCCCCAGCGAGATCCAGGGTCTGGCCGGCCTGGCCGCCAGCACCAAGGCGCTGCTGGACAGCGAGGGCAAGTAAGCCGTGGCCAAAAAGGATAGCCGCTTCGTCAAGGTCCTGGAGGACAGCGGCTTTATCAGCAGCAGCGAGATCTGGGTGGATACCCAGACCGGCGTGCAGTATCTCTATCACGCCTCCGGCTATTCCGGCGGCATGACGGTGCTGGTGGACGCGGAGGGTAAGCCCCTCCTGTACCGCAAGTCCCCCGACGCCCCTGAGTTCTGAGCCAAAAGGGCAGGGCGGGAAGCCCTGCCCTTTTTCGTATGCGTCCATATGTGTTTTATGTCTCTGGCTGTCTCCGGCGCTTGACCGCACCCTGATGGCCGCACCCTCCGTAGGGGCCGGCGTCCCCGACGGCCCGCATCGGCGCACCTTCGAATACCGGCGCACTCTCGTCTATCCCTCCGTAGGGGTGGGCGTCCCCGACGGCCCGTTCGTTTTTCCTCCAAAGGAAGGGATGTTTCGCGCTCCGGCGCGACATCCTTTTGCCCGCGTCGGCAAAAGGATGCAAAAACGCCGCCAAAGACCCGTGGCCTTTGGATTTCCTTCCGTCCGATTGCGACTGCGGTACAAAAAGGTTCCGCAGTGAATCGCTTGTACCCCCGTCCCCGCTGCCGCTCCCGTGTTCCACGCGGTGGTGTGCTGCTCCTTTTGCAGCGGTGGCTGCCGTCCCGCGCCCGCCCCGTCCCCGAGGGCGCGGGACCCTCTCCTGCCGCTGCCGGAAGAAATGGGGCCGCCGGAGGGAGTGATCCGAGCGCCGCCGGCAGCACCGCATAATTTTATTCTGAGGAGTTGAGACCCCATGATCTGTTACAGCTTTGAAAACGGGCTGCATCTGCTGCCCGCCCCACCGGCGGACGGACGGGGCGTGCTGGCCATCCTTACGCCGCAGGAGGCCCACAGTGCGGCGCTGCCCGCCGGGCTGTCCGTGCCAACTGCGCCTGCCGACCCGCATGAGTCTCAGTTCTGCTGGCTGCACATCGACCGCACCGGCGTCACCGGCCACCTGCGCACGCCGCCGCGTTCCAATCAGCCTGCCCGCCGTCTGAGCTTCACATGGGCGGGCGGAGGTCTGGCGGTGGTGGACCACGACAAGGCGGCAGCGGACTGCGCCGCCCGCCTGACGGAGCAGGGCGCGCCGCTGCCGGACAGCCCGGACAGCTTTCTGGTGGCACTGCTGCTGTACCTGATCCGGGACGACCTGCTCTACATCCAGCAGCTGGAGACGCGGCTGACCGATCTGGAGCAAGCGGTGCTGGACAACGACACGGGACGGTTTCTCCACCGGATGAGCGTGATCCGCAAGGAACTGAACCGTACCAACCGCTACTATGCGCAGCTGTGCGACTTCGCCTCCACCCTGCTGGAGGACGCGGAGGAGCAGCTCTCCGGTCACAGCAAGAAGCGGCTGAACCACTTTCTGCGGAAGGTGGAGAACCTGCGGGGCGAGACACGGATGCTCCACGAATACGCCACCCAGATCAGCAGCGAGTATCAGGCGCAGGTAGACATCGACCAGAACCGGGTGATGAAGGTGCTGACCATCGTCACCGCTATCTTCCTGCCGCTGTCCCTCATCGCGGGGTGGTACGGCATGAACTTCCCCAACATGCCCCTGCTGGGCTGGCGCTATGGTTACATCACGGTGGCGGCGGTGTCGGCGCTGGTGGTGGCGCTTCTGATTTGGTATTTCAAGCGGAAGAAGTGGTTCTGAGCCGGAAAATTCTTCATCATGAAGAGCAAAACCGGAAATAAACGGGAGTTAACCGGAAGTAAATCGGAAATTCATGCTATTTTTGCTGCGCGGAAATTGGAGAGAATTTCCAGTTCTATCCCTGAGGCGGCGGTCCGCCGCCATGACCAAAAGTGCCCTCCCAAAACATGAAAAACAGGTCTCTGCGCCGCGTCGGCGCAGGGACCTGTTTTTCGCGCTTATACAAAATATCGGGAATCCACGGATGCAGGAAAATTCCAGATATTTACAGCTTCGTCACCATGGGGATGATCATGGGACTGCGCTTGGTGGTCTTGTAGAGATAGCTGGACACGGCGGAGCGGACAGCGCGGCACACGTCGCCGTCATCGCGGCGCTTCTTGGCGGACATGCCGTCCACGGTGTCGGTGGCAATGCGGCTCAGAGTGTCCAGCAGCTCCTCGGACTCCTTGACGTACACAAAGCCGCGGGTCACGATCTCCGGCGGGCACAGCAGCTGGTGGTCGTGGCTGGACATGGGCAGCACGATGACCACCATACCGTCCTCAGCCAGCAGCTTGCGGTCGTTGAGGACCACAGCGCCCACCTCGCCTACGCCGCTGCCGTCCACAAAGACCTCACCGGAGGGAACGCTGGTCTCGCACTTGATGTGCTTGGTGGTCAGCTCAATGACGGAGCCGTTCTCGGCCACCACGATGTTGTTGGGGTGCATGCCCATGCTCTCCGCCACGCGCTTGTGGATCTGGAGCATGCGCTGCTCACCGTGGAGGGGGATGAAGAACTTGGGCTTAGTCAGGGCGTGGATGATCTTCAGCTCCTCCTGACAGGCGTGACCGGAGACGTGGAGCATGTCGGCCTTGTCGTAGACCACGTCGGCGCCCTTGCGGAACAGCTCATTGATGACGCGGCCCACCGTCACCTCGTTGCCGGGGATGGCGCTGGCGGAGATGATGACCTTGTCGCCGGGGCCCACATCCACCTGCTTGTGGGTGGAGAAGGCCATGCGGTACAGGGCGCTCATCTCCTCGCCCTGAGAGCCGGTGGTGACGATGACCTGCTGATTCAGGGGCAGGCCCTTGATGCGGTTGATGTCCATCAGGGTGTTCTTGGGCACCTTCATATAGCCAAGCTCCGTGGAGACCTTCATAATGTTCTCCATGCTGCGGCCGGTGACGGCCACCTTGCGGCCGCAGGCCGCCGCGGCGTCCAGCACCTGCTGGATGCGGTGAACGTTGCTGGCGAAGGTGGTGACGATGATGCGCTTGGTGCAGCCGGTGAACTGCCGTATGAACGTGGCACCCACGGCCTTTTCGCTCAGGGTGTAGCCGGGACGCTCCACATTGGTGGAGTCGGCAAGCAGCGCCAGAACGCCCTGCTTGCCCAGCTCGCCGAAGCGGGCCAGATCGATGACCTCGCCGTCAATGGGCGTGGAGTCGATCTTGAAGTCGCCGGTGTGAACGATGGTGCCCATCCGCGTATGGATGGCGAAGGCCGCCGAGTCGGCGATGGAGTGGTTCACATGGAGGAACTCCACCTGGAACTTGCCGGCCTTCACGGTCTGGCCCGCCTCCACGGTGATGAGCTTGGTGGAGTTCAGAAGTCCGTGCTCCTGCAGCTTCAGCTTGATGAGCCCGGCGGTGAAGCGGGTGCAGTAGATGGGGGTGTTGATCTGCTTGAGGACGTAGGGAATGGCACCGATGTGGTCCTCGTGCCCGTGGGTGATGAACATGCCCCGCAGGCGGCTGTGGTTCTTCACCAGATAGCTGACGTCGGGGATGACGCAGTCGATGCCGTACATATCGTCCCCGGGAAAGGCCATGCCGCAGTCCACGACGATGATCTCACCGCCGTACTCATAGGCGGTCATGTTCTTGCCGATCTCATTGAGACCGCCCAGAGGAATGATTTTCAGTTTTTCTGCCATAAATGTCGATTACTCCTTTGCTTTTCACAGATGCCGCACAGCCGCCGGACATGGAAAAATGGCCGCAGCAAAACAAAGGCGGTCCGCCGCGCCGCCGGCCCTGCATCGCCGGAGGGGGAGCGGAGTATCGCCCAGCCGCTGTGTGGATGGTCACGGGGAAAAGTCCCCTTGTTTTGTCTATATGATCGCAGGCGCGCGCTCTGCGAAACGACCAAAAAATACGCACAATTTTCTGTGCTTTTTACAAAGTATACCACACATTTTCCTGTTTGTACACCCCCAACTTGCCGACAGGTTCCGACAGGGCGCGCAGCAGGAGCGGCGGAGACGGAAACTGACGGGATTTTCCAAAAGCACCTATTGTCCCAACGGGAATTGTGTGCTATAATCAATTCCTATATTAAATTGGAGACGTATTCCCATCAAAAGGGAGGAGGACGCCCTTTGAGTAAAAAGATCATTCGCGGGTTCCGCACGAATATGGCGCTGTACAGCCTGTGCCTGCTGGCCTTCGTTATCGTGACCATTCCGGTCGAGCCGCTGCTGGCGGCGGGGGAGGCCCTGGCGGCCGTGGTGGTGCTGCTGCTGGGAAACCGGCGCAACAAGATGGCCCAGGCCTCGGTACGGCAGTACATGGATCGCGTATCTGGCGGCATGGATTCCGCCCGTTCCAGCAACATGCTGTACGCCCCGCTGCCCATGCTGGTGTTCGATGTGAACACCGGCGAGGTGCTGTGGAGCAACGATATGTTCATGCAGCTCACCAGCCAGAAGGAGAAGATCTTCGAGATGCTGGTGGACACTGTGGTGCCGGATTTCAGCTATCGCTGGCTGCTGGAGGGCAAGCGGGAGTATCCGGAGCTGTTCCCCTGGAACGGCCGGATCTATCGGGTGTTCGGCTCTCTGAGCCATCCGGAGGAGATGGAGCGGGACCAGACCCCTCTGGCCACCACGTACTGGATGGACGTTACGGACAGTGAGGAGATGCGCCAGACGCTGGAGCTGACCCGCCCGCTGGTGGCTATCCTGATGGTGGACAACTACGAGGAGCTGATGAAGGCCTGCCCGGAGAGCAAGCGCTCGGCGGTGCTGGCCGCGCTGGAGGAGAAGCTGAACGACTGGGCCGCAGGCTCCGGCGGACTGCTGCTGAGCTACGACCGCGACCGGTATCTGTTTGTGTTTGAGGAGAAGGACTACGGCGGCTACACCGAAAGCAAGTTCGACGTGCTGGAGAAGGTGCGGCAGGTGCAGGCCGGAGAGGGCGTGTCCGCCGCGCTGTCCATCGGCGTGGGACGGGATGAGGACAGCTTCGACCAGCTGTTCAAGAACGCCTCGCTGGCGCTGGAGATGGCGCTGAGCCGCGGCGGCGATCAGGCCGTGGTGAAGGATCGGGTAAACTTCGAGTTCTACGGCGGGCGCAGCAAGTCCACGGAGAAGCGGACAAAGGTGAAGTCCCGGGTCATGGCCAACGCGCTGGGCGAGCTGATCGACGACGCCAAGCAGGTATATGTCATGGGCCACAAGTACGCGGACATGGACTCCGTCGGCGCGGCCATGGGCGTGTGCTGCATCGCCCGCAAACGGGGCAAGAAGTGCCAGATCGTCATCGACACCGAGAACAACGCCGCCCATCCCCTGATCCGTAAGATGGCGGAGCAGCCGGAATACGCCGGTGTGATGATCTCCGGCGGCGAGGCGTTTCTGAAGTGCCAGCCCGGGGCGCTGCTGGTGGTGGTGGACACCAACCGGCCGGAGAGCGTGGAGTCCGAGGAGATGCTGGAGACCTGCAACCGCGTGGCGGTCATCGACCACCACCGGCGGGGCAGCAGCTACATTGAGAAGATGGCCCTGAACTACCACGAGCCCTACGCCTCCTCCGCCAGCGAGCTGGTGACAGAGCTGATGCAGTATCTGGTGGAGCCCTCTGATGTGCTGAAATGCGAAGCGGAGGCACTGCTGGCGGGCATTGTGCTGGATACCAAGAACTTTACCAACCGTACCGGCGGCCGCACCTTCGAGGCGGCGGCCTACCTGCGGCGCACCGGCGCCGACACCCAGGATGTGCAGCGCTTGTTCCAGGGCGACCTGCAGTCCATGGTAGACCGGTACGCCATCATCCGGCAGGCGGAGCTGTACCACGACGACATCGCCGTGGTGGCGCTGGAGGACGAGTGCGACCGCGTGACGGCGGCCAAGGCGGCGGATGAACTGCTGACCATCCGCGGCATCAAGGCGTCCTTTGTCCTGTACCGGAAGGGAGAGGGCGTGTACATGTCGGCCCGTTCGCTGGGCGAGGTGAACGTGCAGGTCATTCTGGAGGCGCTGGGCGGCGGCGGCAATTCCACCACCGCCGGCGGTCAGGCGGACAACATCTCGGTGGAGGAGGCCAAGGCCAGACTGCTGGAGGCCATCGACCGTTACTTTGAAAACTGACGAAAAGGAGATACAGAGCGATGAAAGTGATTTTGAAGCAGGACGTGAAGGGCAAGGGCAAGAAGGGCCAGCTCATCGAGGCGGCGGAGGGCTATGCCCGCAATTTCCTGCTGCCCAAGGGACTGGCCGTGGAGGCCACTGCCGACGCGGTGAACACCATGAAGCTGCAGGCCAAGGCCAAGGCCAAGGCGGACGCGGAGGCCAAGGCGGAGGCGCTGGCCATTGCCGAGAAGCTGAAGAGCTGCCAGGTGAAGATCGCGGCCAAGGGCGGCGAAGGCGGCAAGCTGTTCGGCGCCGTCACCGGCAAGGAGATCGCCGGTGCGCTGAAGGAGCAGTTCGGCATGGAGATCGACGGCAAGAAACTGGTACTGGATCAGCCCATCAAGAGCTTCGGCAGCTACGAGGTCAAGGCCAAGCTGGGCTTTGAGGTCAGCGGCACTGTGTACGTGCTGGTCATTGAGGAGAAGTAACTTTTACCACGGAGAGGAGGGTCTCATATGGCTGCGGACGATCTGCTGCTGCGGCAGGCGCCTCATTCGCCCCAGGCGGAGCAGGCGGTGCTGGGCTCCATGCTCATCGACCCCGACTGCATCAAGGACGTCATGGACAAGCTGCAGCCGGAGGACTTTTATCTGCGGGCCAACCGCGATATCTTTGAGACCATCTACCATATGTTCATCTATTCCAGGCCCATTGACGGCGTCACTGTGGCGGGGGAGATGGAGCGAAACGGCGTCTATAACGACAACACCCGGGATTATCTGGTGCAGCTGATGGACGTGACGCCCACCAGCGCCAACGTCATGGAATACGTGAAGATCGTGCTGGACAAGTCGCTGATGCGGCAGGTGGCGGCAGCCGCCGGCAGCATCACCGCCATGGTGCAGGAGGGCAACGGCGACGCAGGCGACATGCTGGAGTCAGCGGAGCAGAAGGTCTACGCCATCCGGCGGGGCCGCAGCGCCCAGAACATGGTGACGGTGAGCATGGTGCTGCAGGACGTGATGAACCATCTGGCGGAGCTCACTGCCAGCGGCGGCAAGACGCTGCCGGGCCTGTCCACCGGCCTGTCCGCCGTGGACGCCAAGATCAACGGCCTGAACAAGTCCGACCTGCTGCTGCTGGCCGCACGCCCGGGCATGGGAAAGACCAGTATGGCCCTGAACGTGGCGCTGTCCGCCGCCAAGGAATCCGGCAAGACCGTGGCCATCTTCTCCCTGGAAATGTCGCGGGAGCAGCTGGTGACGCGGCTCATCGCCAGCGAGGGACTGGTGGAGAATACCCGTCTGGTGACGGGCAACCTGCGGGAGAGCGACTGGCAGCGCATCGCCGAGGCCGCGTCCTCCCTGAGCCGGATGGATATCCGCATAGACGACAATCCGCTGCTGACGGTGGCGGATATGAACGCAAAATGCCGCAGGCTGGAGAACCTGGGGCTGGTGGTCATCGACTACCTGCAATTGATGACCTCCGCCGGCGGAAAGGGCTACTCCGGCGAGAACCGCCAGCAGGCGGTGTCGGACATCAGCCGTATGCTGAAGATCATGGCCAAGGAGCTGCAGGTGCCGGTGCTGTGCCTGAGCCAGCTGAGCCGTGCCAACGAAAAGCGCGACGACAAGCGGCCTATGCTGTCGGATCTCCGCGAATCCGGCGCCATCGAGCAGGACGCGGACATCGTGCTGTTCCTGTATCGGGACGATTACTACAACAGCGATTCGGAAAAGCGCAACGTGGCGGAGTGCATCGTGGCCAAGAACCGCCACGGCGAGACCGGCAAGGTGGAGCTGCGGTGGATGCCGGAGTACACCGCCTTCGGCACGCTGGAGAACCGCTACGACGATGAGGAGTGAGCCATGGACCTGACGCCGTGGATGGCGCGGTGGCACATGCTGCCGGAAAAGGGCGGCGTGATCCTGTGCGCCGTGTCCGGCGGGCGGGATTCCATCTGCCTGCTGGACTATCTGCACACGCTGGGGCAGGAGCGGGGCTTTACCGCCGCGGCGGGACATCTGAACCATCTGATGCGCCCCACCGCCCAGCGGGACGAGGACTTCGTCCGCAGCTTCTGCGCCCGGCGGGGCATCCCGTTCTACACGGAACGGGCCGACGTGTACGCCCTATGCGGCACGTGGGGCCTGACGGTGGAGGAGACGGGGCGCCGCGCGCGGTATGAGTTTTTGCAGCGGACGGCGGAGGCCATCGGCGCGGAGAAGATCGCCACGGCCCACCACCAGAACGATCTGGCGGAGACGGTGCTGCTGCAGCTGCTGCGGGGCACGGGACCCCAGGGCCTGACGGGTATCCCGCCGGTGCGGGGCAACATCGTCCGGCCGCTGCTGGACACGCCGCGGCGGGACATTGAGCGATATATTGCCGAGCGCGAGCTGGCGTATGTCACCGATGAGACCAACGGGGACACGGCCTACGCCCGTAACCGGCTGCGGCTGGAGATCTGGCCGGAGCTGGAGGGCATCAACCCCCGAGCGGCGGAACACATCGCCTGCACGGCGGACATCCTGCGGCGGGAGAACGCCTATCTGGATGCGCTGGCGGCGGAGCGGCTGCGGTCAACGGGGACCGGCGTGGACTGCGAAGCACTGCTGGCGGCGCCGGGGGCCCTGCGGCCCAGAATGCTGCGGCTGCTGCTGGATCGGCTGCCCACGGGACGGAAGGATCTGGGTGCAGTGCATCTGGCGGCGCTGGAGCAACTGGCCGCCGGCGAGGGCGCGCTGTCGCTGCCGGAGGGCGTGGAGGCGGTGTGCCGCGGCGGCGTGCTGACCCTGCGCATGGCGGAGACGGCGCCGGAGGAGACGGTACTGCGCCGGGGAGAGAACCCCTACGGCGCGGGATACCTCATGGTGAGCAGAAGCCCCCTGGAGGGGGCGCTGGCACTGCGGTGCGGCGCGGAGCAGCGCCTGACGGCCCGCTGCTGGCGGCGGGAGGACCGGCTGACACTGCCGGACGGCCGCGGGGCGCGGAGTCTGAAGCGGCTCATGGCGGAGCGGGGCGTGAGACCCGAGAACCGCCGGAAAATACCGGTGCTGTGTGTGGACGGCGTGGCCGCCGCCGCGTGGGGCATCGGCGTGGACAGGAGCTTCCTGCCGGAGCCATCCGGCGAGGGCATATATTATATTATAATGAGAGAAAGCTAACGGAGGACAAAACGGTATGGCGAAGAGCAATATGGATCAGGATATTCTGAAGGTCCTGCTGTCTGAGGAAGAGATCAAGACCCGCGTGGCGGAGCTGGGCGAGGAGATCTATGACGCGTTCCGCGATAAAAACCCCATGTTCGTGGGCGTGCTGAACGGCTGCTTCATCTTTATGGCGGACCTGGTGCGGGCGGCCCAGCTCAAGAGCGAGCTGGAGTTTATCGGCGTGTCCTCCTACAACAACGGGACCAAGTCCTCCGGCGTGGTGCAGATCACCCGCGATCTGCAGCGGGACATCAGCGGCCGCGACATCATCGTGGTGGAGGACATTCTGGACTCCGGCAACACACTGGCGTTCCTGACGGACTATCTCAGGGCCAAGGGCGCGGCATCCGTTACCATCGCTACCCTGCTGGATAAGCCGGCGCGGCGGGAAAAGCCTATCAAGGCCGATTATGTGGGCTTCGAGGTGCCCGACGAGTTCGTAGTGGGCTACGGGCTGGACTACGCCCAGCAGTACCGCAACATGCCCTACATCGGCGTGCTGAAGCCGGAGGTATACAGCAAGTAAAACGGCGTATTTTGTATACGCATCGTATAGAGAACGGGGGACGCAGACAGATGAGGGACAAGGGCGGCAAACGGCTGGCAGGCGGCGCACCGGATGGTGCGGCGATAGCGGAGCAGGCTGCGGCAGGCGGTGCACCGGCGGGAAAGAGCCGGTGGCGGCGGCTGTGGGACGACTGGGGCTATCTGGTCGTCACGGCGGCGGTGATGCTGCTCCTGCTGCGGGTGCTGCTGCAACTCATCTACGTGCCCACCGCGTCCATGGAGACCACCATCCCCACCCGATCACTGGTGGTGGGGTGGCGGCTGCCCTATGCAGTGGCCGACCCTGTGCCCCAGCGGGGCGCTATCGTTACGTTCTGGAACGACGAGGAGGGTGAGGTGCTGGTGAAGCGGGTGGTGGGACTGCCCGGGGAGACAGTGTCCTTCGAGGGCGGCGATGTGTATATCGACGGGGCGCAGCTGGGCGAGAACTATCTGCCGGAGGGCGTGGAGACCCTGTGCGACAAGACGTTCCAGGTGCCGGAGGGCTGCGTGTTCGTGATGGGCGACAACCGCGAGTGGTCCAAGGACAGCCGCCTGCTGCAGGAGCCGTATATACCGGCGGCATCCATTCAGGGGCAGATGCTGCTGGCGTTCTCCATCGGCTCCGGCCAGAGCTGGCAGGGTGTCCGCTGGATCGGATAGCATAACAAAACGTAATTTTCCACGGATGGCTATACAATTCGTATAGCCATCCGGCGGCGAAAGGAGACCATATGGAAGACAAAGGCGGCAAGCGTCTGGCCCGGAACAGGGCGGACGCGGCGCGGAACGATACGGCGCAGGGGAAGATGCCTGCGGCGGACGTGCCGGAGAGCGGCGCGGCACCGGTGCAGCAGAGCCGGTGGAAGCGGCTGTGGAGCGACTACGGCTATCTGCTGGTGACGCTGGCGGTGGTAGTGCTCATCTTCCGCGTGCTGCTGCAGCTGGCCTACGTGCCCAGCGGCTCCATGGAGACCACCATTCCCACCAAATCGCTGCTGGTAGGCTGGCGGCTGCCCTATCTGGTCAGCGATCCGGTGCCGCAGCGGGGCAGCATCGTCACGTTCTGGGACGAGGAGATGGGCCACGTGCTGGTGAAGCGGGTGGTGGGACTGCCCGGAGAGACGGTGTCCTTTGAGGGCGGCTTCGTCTATATCAACGGAGAGAAGCTGGACGAGGACTATCTGCCGGTCAGCGGTATCACACAGAGCGAAAAGGACACGTTTCAGGTGCCGGAGGACTGCATTTTCGTGATGGGCGACAACCGCACAGGCTCTCATGACAGCCGGTATCTGCGGGAGCCGTACATTCCGGTATCACAGGTGCAGGGCCGGATGCTGCTGGCCATCTCCATCGGCTCCGGCCAGAGCTGGCAGGGCGTGCGGTGGATCGGATAAAGGGGGCGTAAGTTTTTGGAAAGAAGACGATTCGGGGCGACCGGCCTGCTGCTGGTGGTCCTTGTGGTAGTATTCGTGGGGTATCTGGCGGGCAATATGCGCCGCGCCGGAGACATTTCGTACAGCCAGCTGCGCTCGCTGTTCACGGAGGAGAAGGTGCAGTCCTTCGCCATTGAGAATGAGCGGCTCACCGCCAGCCTGCGGGACGGCACCACCGCCACCTGCGAGCTGTACAGCTTTGAGACGTTTTACGAGGATCTCAACGATCTGGTGGTGGAGCAGAACAAGGCGGGCATCATCGAGGCCTACGACTACCACGCCGACCACTCCACCAACTGGGTGCAGGTGCTGCTGCCCTATGTACTGGCGATCATGGGATTCATCCTGCTGCTGAACCTGATGAACCGGATGAACGGCGGCGGTGCGGCGGCCAACGACAAGATGGCCCGCTTCGGCGAGGCCCGCACCCAGAGCTTACCCACGGGCAGCAAGAAGGTGACATTCCAGGACGTGGCCGGCGCCGATGAGGAGAAGGAGGAGCTGGAGGAGATCGTCCAGTTCCTGCGGGACCCCGAGAAGTATACGGCACTGGGGGCACACATCCCCAAGGGCGTGCTGCTGGTGGGCCCTCCGGGCACCGGCAAGACCCTGCTGGCCAAGGCCGTGGCGGGGGAGGCGGACGTGGCATATCTGTCCATCTCCGGCTCCGACTTTGTGGAGATGTATGTGGGCGTGGGCGCCAGCCGCGTCCGCGACCTGTTTGAGCAGGCCAAGAAGCAGGCGCCGGCCATCGTGTTCATCGACGAGATCGACGCGGTGGGCCGTCAGCGCGGCAGCGGTCTGGGCGGCGGGCACGATGAGCGCGAGCAGACGCTGAACCAGCTGCTGGTGGAGATGGACGGCTTCGCCGTCAATGAGGGCGTGGTGGTGCTGGCCGCCACCAACCGCGTGGACATCCTGGACCCCGCGCTGCTGCGGCCCGGGCGCTTTGACCGGCAGGTGTACGTGGGGCTGCCCGACATTAAGGGGCGGGAGGACATTCTGAAGATCCACGCCCGCGGCAAGCCGCTGGCGGAGGATGTGGACCTGGGCCGCGTGGCCCGCAGCACCGCGGGCTTCACCGGCGCGGATCTGGAGAACCTGCTGAACGAGGCGGCTCTGCTGGCCGGCCGGCGGGACCAGAAGCTCATCACCGAGGACGTCATCCACGAGGCGGTCATCAAGGTCATCGCCGGTCCGGAAAAGCGCAGCCGCGTGATCCCCGAGATGGAGCGGAAGCTCACCGCCTACCACGAGGCGGGCCACGCCGTGGTCATCCACGCCCTGCCCGATCACGATCCGGTACACCAGATCACCATCGTGCCTCGGGGACAGGCGGGCGGCATGACCATCTTCCTGCCGGAGGAGGATCGGTCCTATCGCTCCAAGGCGTATATGACCCAGCAGATCGTATCCCTGCTGGGCGGCCGCGCCGCGGAGGAACTGATTTTGGGTGATATCTCCACCGGCGCGTCCAGTGACATCCAGCGGGCCACGGCCATTGCCAGAAAGATGGTGGGTACCTACGGCATGTCGGAAAAGCTGGGCAACGTGGCCTTCGACGCAGGCACCGATGAGGTATTTATCGGCAAGTCCATGGGCCACACCCGTCCCTACTCGGAGAAAACGGCGGCGGAGATGGACGAGGAGATCCGCGCCATCATCGACAGCGCTTACGACCAGTGCCGCCGGATCTTGACGGCCAACCGCGAGCAGCTGGTGGCCGTGGCGGAGTATCTGCTGGTCCACGAGACCATGGACGCCGAGACCTTCGAGAGCTATTTCACCGGCGGGCAGGCATCGGAGGAACGGTAAAGGTCCGTGCAAAAAATGAGAAAAAGAGGCCCTGCGGCAGCGCCGCAGGGCCTCTTTTGTGCAAATAGCGCGGGCGGAAGGGTTGATTATAGGGAAAAATAATAGAGCTTTGGGCAAAATGACGAAAAACGTGTCTGCGAGTGGCGGACAAATGTCGGGGGAGTATACCGGAAAATAACGGAAAATGTACGCGGCGCGGAGACAAAAGCAAAGGAAAAGCCAGAGAAATCGAGGGCTTCCGGGGAAAAGCGGCACGATTTTTCGGAGCAACTCACAGTTGTAATCGCAGGGGAGTTCCGATAAAATGGGTGCATTCTATGGAGGACCCATTTGGGAGGGTCCTCCGGAGAAAGCATAGGAGGAAAATGAAATGAAGAAGTTTATTGCGATGCTTCTGGCGCTGGTCATGGCGCTGAGCCTGGTGGCCTGCGGCCAGCAGGGCGGCGACAGCCAGGGCTCTGACGACGACAACAAGGACTCCGACGGCAGCGCCCCCGTGGCCTACGTGCTGGCCGAGAAAGGCGACACCTATTCTCTGGGTCTGGCCAGCAGCTTCCAGACCGCCTTTGAGAAGCTGGGCGGCACCGTTGTGATGGAGACCTTCCCCACCAACACCACCAACTTCTCCGACTATCTGCAGAAGGCCATTGATAAGGACGCCGATGTGATCTTTGCCCCCAACTCCATCACCGTGGCATCCAGCCTGCTGCCCCAGGCCAACGACCTGGGCGTGGAGTGCCCCATCATGGCCGGCGACACCTGGGAGTCCTCCGTCATTCTGGACGGCATGGCCAACACCGGTCTGAACGTGTACTGCTCTACTTTCTTTGATGAGAACGACTCCGCTTCCAGCGCCGCGTCCGAGTTCGTTGACGGCTTCAAGGCATGGCTGAACGCCAACTCCGACGCCTACAACGACAATGGCGGCAACGACATTGTGGCGGCTGTCTCCGCACTGGGCTTCGACGCCTACAACGTGGCCATGGCGGCCATCCGCGCTGCGGCCGAGACCAAGGGCGCTGACCTGACCTCCGTGGACGTGGCCAGTGCGCTGTGGACCCTGACCTATGACGACGCCGTTACCGGCAAGATCCAGTTCAACTTCACCGGCGATGCCATCAAGAACTGCGCCTACATCAAGAAGGCCGCAGCCGACGGCTCCAAATTCGAGTTCGTCAAGACCCAGGAGGTCCAGAACGATGACGCGCAGGCCACCGGCTTTGACTACGGCGATGCCGCCGGCGTGAAGCTGGATACCGTCAACCACAAGATCGTCATCGGCGTGTATGAGCCCCTGACCGGCAACAACGGCGGCGGCGGCAAGCAGGAAGTGCTGGGCATCAAGTATGCCAACTCCCTGGACAATAAGATCGACATTGCCGGTGAGGAGTACACCGTGGAGCTGTACGTCTCCGACAACGGCTCTCTGGAGGAGAACGCGGTGTCCGCCGCTTCCTCCATCGTCTCCGCAGGCGCTATGATCTCCCTGGGCTCCTACGGTTCCGGCGTGTCCATCGCTGCGGCAGATACCTTCGCTGAGGCCCAGATCCCCGCCATCGGCGTGTCCTGCACCAACGCGTCCGTCACCGACGGTCACGACTGGTACTTCCGCATCTGCTTCCTGGATCCGTTCCAGGGCTCCGTCATGGCTCAGTTCGCCTGGGACATGGTGGCGGCTGCGTGACCATTCTGATTTGACCCACAGAAGTACGGTGGTCCGCGCCACCGTACTTCTTTCGGTTTGAGAGGTGACATACATGAATCTGACTCCTTATCTGATCCGAGGGCTCGCCACAGGCGGACAGTTCGCGCTGGTGGCCATCGGCTACACCATGGTGTACGGCATCCTGAAGCTCATCAACTTCGCCCACGGCGACCTGTTCATGCTGTCGGGCATCATGATGATCTATCTGGCGGCCTCCTTCCCCACTATGCCTATGTGGGTGACCATCCTCATCATGATCGCCCTGACGGTGTTCGTGGGCTTTGCCATCGAAAAATGCGCCTATTCCCCGCTGCGCACCGCGCCGCGGATGTCCGTGATGATCTCCGCCATCGGCGTCAGCTATCTGCTGCAGAATCTGGTGTGCTACGTCACCGGCGGCCTGGCCAAGCAGTTCCCCGATATCCCTCTTATCAGCCAGAGCGTCCGCGTGTTCGGCGTGAAGGACAAGCTGGCGGTGTTCATCTCCCCACTGGTAGCGGTGGTGCTGATGGTCATTCTGGTGCTTATTATCAACCACACCAAGTTCGGTATGTCCATGCGGGCCGTGTCCAAGGATTTTGAGACGGCGCAGCTCATGGGCGTGAAGATCAACCGCGTCATCTCCATGACGTTCATCATCGGCTCGTTCCTGGCGGCGGTGGGCGCGCTGCTGTACTTCGCCAAGAACACCGGCATCAACCACATGGCAGGCTCCACCCCGGGCATCAAGGCGTTTATCGCCGCTGTGGTGGGCGGCATCGGCTCCGTGCCCGGCGCTGTGGTGGGCGCACTGCTCATCGGCGTGGTGGAGAGTCTGGCAAAAGCCTTCGGACTGGCAGATTTCAGCGATGTTATCTCGTTTGCACTGCTGATTATCATTCTGGTCATCAAACCCACGGGCCTCTTCGGAGAGAAAACGACGGAGAAGGTGTGAGAGGATGAAAACGACATTTTGGGAGAAAAACAAGCGCACCATCTGCAACCTCATTTTGGTGGCGGTGCTGGTGGCGCTGGTGGGATGCGTGGACGCCTTCGCGCCGTCCAGCTCCATGTGGTTCCCCGTGCTGCGGAAGGTATGTACCTTCGCACTGGCGGCGGTGGCCATGAACCTGCTCAACGGCTTTACCGGCCTGTTCTCGCTGGGTCAGGCGGGCTTCATGCTGCTGGGCGCGTATGCCTATGCCATTCTGACCATCCCTGTGGAGCTGCGGAGCACCGTGTTCCGCAACTACGGCGACAGTCTGGTGCAGTTCCAGATGCCGCTGGTGCTGGCGCTGCTGGCGGCAGGCGTGGTGGCCGCGTTCTTCGCATTCCTCATCGGCCTGCCTGTGCTGCGGCTGAAGAGCGACTATCTGGCCATCGCCACGCTGGGCTTCGCGGAGATCGTCCGCGGCCTGGTGCAGCTCAGCCAGTTCGGCCCGCTGACCAACGGCCCCGACCCGCTGAATAACTTTACCGCGCCGAAAAGCGTGATGCCCTACGCCGCCATTGCCGGCGTGTGCATCCTGCTGATCGTGCTGCTCATCAACTCCACCTACGGGCGGGCGTTCAAGGCCATCCGCGACGACGAGATCGCCGCCGAGGCCATGGGCATCAATCTGGCGCGGCACAAGATGATCTCCTTCGTGGTCAGCTCCTTCTTCTGCGGCGTGGCCGGCGCCATGCTGGCCATGTGCAACACATCGGTGTCCTCCGTGTCCTTTACCACCAGTATGACATATCAGATCCTGCTGGTGGTGGTGGTGGGCGGCATCGGCTCCGTGTCCGGCTCCGTCATTGCGGCGTTCATCTACTACGCCAGCAGCGAGTGGTGGCTGCGGTTCCTGGATCTGGAGACGTACACGGCGTCGGGCGCACGGGTACCCCTGCTGGGCTACGGCTTCCGCATGGTGGTGTTCTCCGTGCTGATCATGATCGTGGTGCTGTTCTTCCGCAAGGGCATCATGGGCACCCGCGAGGTGTCGGTGTATGACGACATCCGGAAGATCGGGCGTTTCTTTACCCGCAAGAGTGCGGCGAAAGGCGGTGACGCACAGTGAGTGAGACGAAAAACGTGCTGCGCGTGGAAAATGTGACCATGCAGTTCGGCGGTGTGGTAGCCGTGGACGATCTGAGCATGGAGGTCAATGAGGGCGAGATCGTGGCCCTTATCGGCCCCAACGGCGCCGGCAAGACCACGGCGTTCAACGTCATCACCGGCGTGTACGCTCCCACCAACGGGCAGGTACTGTTCGACGGGAAAAAGGTGGTGGAGAACCACCCCCACGGCAAGATGCGCCGCCAGTATAAGGGCAAGCACCTGGGGGACTACAAGTCCGTGCTGGAGCCCACGCCCGATAAGCTGACCAGAATGGGCATGGCCCGCACATTTCAGAATATCCGGCTGTGGAAGTCCATGACCGTGTTCGACAACGTGCTCATCGCCAAGCACCTGCGGCGCAGCAGCAATATGTTCACCGCCATGTTTCGGCTCAACGCCAGGGAGGAGGCGCGGCAGCGCGCCGAGGTGTTGGAGCTGCTGCGGGTGGTGGGCCTGGAGGACGTGAAGGACGAGCTGGCCACCAGCCTGCCCTACGGCAAGCAGCGGCGGCTGGAGATCGCCCGTGCGCTGGCCACCGACCCCAAGCTGCTGCTGCTGGACGAGCCGGCTGCCGGCATGAACCCGCAGGAGACGCTGGAGCTGGCGGAGTTCATCCGTGAGATCCGCGAGAAATTCCACAAGACGATCCTACTCATCGAGCATCACATGGATCTGGTGATGGGCATCGCCGACCGTATCTATGTGCTGGATTTCGGCGAGCTCATCGCACAGGGCACGCCGGAGGAGATCCAAAACAACGCGCGCGTCATTGACGCATATCTGGGGGTGGCAGACGATGCTGAAGATTGATGATCTCCACGTGTCCTACGGCGGCATCCGTGCCCTGCGGGGCATCAGTCTGGAGGTGCCGGACGGCAAGATCGTAACGCTCATCGGCGCCAACGGCGCCGGTAAGTCCACCACGCTGCGCACCATATCGGGCCTTGTGAAGGCGGACAGCGGCTCCGTCACCTACGATGGGCAGGAGCTGCTGGGCAAGCCCATCAACAAGGTGCTGGAGGCGGGCATCGCCCAGTCCCCCGAGGGGCGGCGGGTGTTCCCCAACCTGACGGTGCTGGAAAACCTGAAGATCGGCGCGTACCTGCGCAAGGACAAGGACGGCATCGAAAAGGACATCCGGTGGGTATATGACCTGTTCCCGCGGCTGCAGGAGCGGCACTGGCAGCAGGCGGGCACCCTGTCCGGCGGCGAGCAGCAGATGCTGGCTGTGGGGCGGGCCCTGATGAGCCGTCCCAAGCTGCTGATGCTGGATGAGCCGTCGCTGGGCCTGGCGCCGTTGGTGGTGCAGGGTATCTTCGACATTATCCGTACCGTGAACCAGCAGGGCATGACGGTACTGCTCATCGAGCAGAACGCCAATATGGCCCTGAAGATCGCGGACTACGCCTACGTGCTGGAGACGGGGTGCATCACCAAGTCCGGCACCGGCGCGGAGCTGCTGGCCGATGAGTCCATCAAGGAAGCGTATCTGGGCAAGAAAAAGAAGTAAAAAAATATCCCGCGGCAGTGAAGTGCCGCGGGATATTTTTTACTTCTTGAGGATGGCGTTCACCACGCCGTCCAGCCAGTGGCCTTCGAACTGCTCGATGCAGCCGTCGTCCGTCAGCTTGGCCAGCTGCGGGTCGATGGGCATCTTGGCCAGCAGGGGCAGGCCGTACTCCCTGGCGGCCTCCTCCGTCTTGCCCTCGCCGAAAATATAGAGCTTTTTGCCGCAGTCGGGACACTGCACGTAGCTCATGTTCTCCACCAGACCCACGATGGGAATGTGCATCATCTGGGCCATCTTCACGGCCTTCTGCACCACCATGGACACCAGGTCCTGCGGCGATGCCACGATGATGACGCCGTCTACCGGCAGGGTCTGGAACACGTTGAGGGCCACGTCGCCGGTGCCGGGGGGCATGTCCACGAACATATAGTCCACGTCGTTCCACAGGGTGTCGCCCCAGAACTGCTGGACCACGCCGCCGATCACAGGGCCGCGCCAGATGACGGGGTCCGTCTCGTGCTCCAGCAGCAGGTTCACGGACATCAGCTGGATGCCGGTGGCGGTGGTGACGGGGACGATGGCGTCCCCGTGGGCCATGGCACGGCCGTGGATGCCGAAGGCCTTGGGAATGGAGGGGCCGGTGATGTCGGCGTCCAGCACGGCTACGTTGTAGCCCTCACGGCGGACGGACACCGCCAGCTGGCTGGTGACCATGGACTTGCCGACGCCGCCCTTGCCGGACACCACGCCGTAGACCTTACCGACGCGGCAGCCCTCCCGCAGAGGCTTGATCTGGAAGGGGCTTTCGTTTTTGCGATCCGCGCAGCTCTCGCCGCACGTACTGCAATCGTGGGTACAATCGCTCATAACTGCTTCTCCTTATATAAATGTAGTGAATGGTAACATGGTGGATGATCGGTGTACGTACAGGTATAACACCAAATCGCGGCGCTGGCAAGTCTATAATGTCAGGACCGTAACATTTTTATGCCCCGCCAGATAGTCCCGCTCCCGCGTCTGGCAGGTGAACAGCAGGATCTGACGCTGTTCGCTCTCGGCCAGCAGGACATCCAGCGCGGCGTGGAGCCGTCGGTCATCGAAGGACACCAGCGCGTCGTCCAGAATCAGCGGGACGTGCTTCTCCTCCGGCAGCACCATGCCGCAGATGGCAAGGCGTACCGCCAGATACAGTTGGTCGGCGGCGCCCTGGCTCAGCAGGCGGATGCTGCGGCTCATGGGGTCGCCGGACTGCTCGGCGGACAGGGCCATATCCTGGCTCAGCAGCACCTTATCATAGCGCCCGTCGGTGAGGGCGGAGAAGATCTCTGCGGCACGTGCGCCCAGCGCGGGGGAAAAACGGTTTTTCAGAATGATATTGGCCTGCTCCAGGGCCGTCATGGCCAGGGCAATGGCATCATACTCCTGCTGAAGGCGGGCCAGCTCCTCCTGCTTCTGAGAGAGTTGGTCGGTCAGATCGCTGCTGCGGTCCAGCCCGCGGATGCGGCCTAACAGGTGGTCATAGCGGCTGCGGGCGTCGGCCAGCGCCGTCTGTGCCTGGGACAGCTCCAGCTCCACACTGCCGCCGGCGATGGGGATCACCGGCATGGGAGGACGGGTCAGGTCCTCCTCCGACAGCTGGCTTTGCAGGGCGTCGCGGCCCACGGCGGCCTCCCGTGCGGTGCGGCGGGCGTCGGCCAGAGTATCGCGGCTGCGGCGGGCGTCCGACAGAGCGATTTGCGCGCCGGACAGGTCGGCGGCGGCAGGTGCGAAGCGCTGCACCTGGGTCAGCAGGGTCAGCAGGCGGCTGCGGCAGCTTTCCTCGGCGCCGGAGAGGATGGCGCCGGCGCGGCGGGCGGCCTCATCGGTCTGGGCGGCGCGGTCGCGGAGGGGCAGGTACGAGGCTGTCTGCTCTGCCAGAGCGGCGCGATCACGATCCACCCGCTCCTGCTCCTGCCGGATGGCACGGCGGCGCAGGCGAACGGAGAATACGGTGAGCGCCGCGGCCAGCAGGGCCATACCGGCGAAGATCCAGCGCTGGGGTGAGGCGGCGCGGAACACCACGGCCAGCACGGCGCAGATTGCCAGCAGCAGTCCGTCGGCGGCGGGCAGCAGCAGGGACGGGGCCTTAGCGGGGGCGATACTGGCGGCGCGGCGCTCCAGCGCCGCAGCATCGTCAGGGTACAGCGGGTGGGCCTCCCAGACGGCGTGGGCCTCCGCCGCGGCAGTGCGGGCCTCGTTGGCTGCACTGCGCTGACCGGTAAGGGCAGCCATGTCGCTTTGCAGCGCGGCAGCCTGCCCCTCCAGCAGGGACAGCGCAGCGTCATCCGGCAGCGGCGCGGCGGCCTCCGCCAGAATGTCGGCGCGGCGCTGGGCCTCCTCCGCCGTGCGGGCAGCACGGTGCCAGGCGTTGATGCGCTCCTGCCGGATCTGAGCCTGCTGCTGCGCCGCCTGATGGCGCAGGCCGTCCACCCGTTGGGTCAGGGCGGACACCTCCTCCTGGGCCTGACGGGCCTGCTGCTCCAGGGCGTCCAGTTCCTGCAGGGACTGGTGCAGCTGCGCGATGTCCCGTTCCAGCACAGGGATCTGGCCGGTCTTGTTGTGCTTGCGGCGGTTTAACTGCTTTTTCAGGCGCTCGTAGGACTCGGTGAAGGAGGCATCCTCCTCGCCGGTGGTGATGAGGGAGGAGATGCGCCGCTCCAGCTCGGCGCTCTGGCTCACGGCCAGTGCATTCTGACCGATGAAGGCGCTGCGCTCCCACACGTCACGGGGGACGCCCAGCAGCTGCTCGCCGGCGTTCTGGGCGGTGATGCCCTCCACGGGGGTGCCGGTACCGGTGTAGGTGCAGGAAAAATTCCCCATGGGCGCGTTGGCGCGGCGGGTGTCCCGCTGCAGCGTCAGGGCGCGGCCGTCGGACAGAATGTCCATGCGGCCCTGCATGGCGGCGCCGCTCCAGGGGGCGAAACGGTTCTTATCGGCCATGAGGCCGCGGTCACGAGTGGACAGGCCATAGAGCATGGCACAGATGAAGCTGCCCCAGGTGGATTTGCCGGACTCGTTGGGGGCACAGATGAGGTTCAGGCCACTGTGCAGGTGCAGCTCATGCTGCTCCAGACGTCCGAAGGTGGCATTGAGATGGAGAAATTCCAAGATTTGCTCCTCCTTTTCGAGGTATACCATAATAATACAGATTATAGCATGGGCGGCGAAAAATGTCACCCGAAAGGGCATTAGAAAAAATTTTGAAAAAGAACAAAAAAGTGTTGACAAATGGAGGCAGCCGTAGTAATATATCAACTGTTCCGCGTGGGACGTGTACCTTGTAAATTAAACAACGAACGAAACGAAAAGC
>ERZ772812.522-NODE-522-length-34118-cov-7.493996_pt1 | contig 34118 bp, 21 predicted proteins | sample MGYA00511343_ERZ772812 | MGnify/ENA primary metagenome ERZ772812 (study PRJEB29015, sample SAMEA2737706) | human gut metagenome | biome: human gut; feature: human-associated habitat; material: faeces | place: China | collected 2012 ...
AACTGCGGGAATGGGCTATTTGCTCAATGTGTTCGGCTGAGATCGGAAATCAACCTTACTTACGGGTTTTCCTGGGACGGGGCTGAATTGACTAATTTTGACTTCGGCAAAATTAGTCAATTAACCCACCGTCCCGATAAAACCCTCACGCCGCGGCACCTTACTTGTAAAGGTAGGCGATGGCGGTGCCGGTGTGGACTTGGATTTTGGCCGTTCTTCTAACGACGTTGGAGATGCCGGTGTCGGCCAGAAGGCCTAACGAGGCGTGGTCTAGCTCCCACTCTAGGCCGTGTTCGCTTACCTGGGTGTTGGGGGCTATGGCGATGATGGAGAAGGTTTTGCCCTCGGCGCCCTCGATGGTCCAGGTCTCGTCCTGGTGCAGGATTCTGGCCGTCACTTCGTCTTCTTCGATCCAGACGGGGGCGTCCGCATAGCCTGCCAGTAGCCCTAACACAGACAGGGCCATGTCCGGGCGGCCTCCGGTGGCGCAGGTTGCTACCACTTCGGCGCCTGGCCAGCGGCGACGAACGGAATCGAGTGCCAACGCCAGATCGGTATAGTCCTTGTAGGGGTCGTGGCGTTCCACTTCAAAATCGGCAGCGGCATCGACCAGAGCGCGCCCCTCATCGCTAACGGTGTCGGCATCCCCCACATATACGTGGCAACCCAGTCCCGCGCCCAGCAGCGCGTCGAGCCCGCGGTCCACGGCGACAACGTGGTCGCACTCCCCTACCAGTTGACGCAGCAACTCGGGGCTCGCCACCACCGGCGAGCCGCAAACCACTAATACTTTGCAAGCCACGGCCCTCGCCTAGTCCTCAAACGAAAGCACGCGGGCCAGGTCCAGGTCCTCATAGCTGTCGATAAAGATTTCGCAGTTATCGCAAACCTCGTCGCGCTCCATACGGCCGTGTGGGTCATAGATGCCCACACGCTTAAAGTCTGCAATGCCAGAGCTCTTAAGTCCAAAGACGGCGTCCTCAAATACCCAAGCGCGCTCGAACTTGTGCCCGTGGCGCTCTTCCAGGCGACGCAACGCCAGCTCATACACGTCGGGGAACTGCTTGGAGCGCCCCGCCTCGCCCGTCGTAGTAATAAACTCCATATAGCGATCAAGGCCAGCAGCCGCAAGGGCGGACTGCACCAGTTCGGCCGGCGTGGACGTGGCCACGCACATGGCAATGCCCGCCGCCTTCGCCTGCTCCAAAAATGCCAGGAGCCCCTCACGCGGCGGCACCTTGGAGTACCCATCGATCAAAATCTCGCCAAGCTCACGATACAGCTCCTCACCATTCGCGCCAATGCCCCACGTGTCGTGGTAGGCCTGGCACTCGTCCTCCAGCGAAAGATGCTCAAACTGGGCAAAATCGTCGACCGTTACATCAATGTCATGACGGCGCAATAACTCGGTCTGCGCATGGCCCCAGACGGGGGAGCTATTAACCAGAGTTCCGTCGCAATCGAAAATAAAAGCAACACTTGGAGCAGCGATGTGGTTCATAAACGAGCCTTTCGATGTCAAATGGTAAACAACCTGCTAAAAACGTTTTACCAAACGTAAGCCTATCAGTTTTGAAACCCTAATTGGTAAAACTGTCAAGGGTTTTACCACGGCAATTCTGCCAGTGGTATAAACATGTCGCTTACCGATTAAACGCCCCCGCAAATCCGCTTTCGTCCATAAAACTAACGTACAGGTGTTATCGTAGTTTCTGCCGAAAGTTCCACCGAGCACGCGAGGTGGAACGAATCATAGAACTATCGCCGTCCCTTCGATTCGTGCAGCCTTGGACCTTTCGCATCTAGTCACCAAGGCAACACGCTGCCGCGTCATGATGGGATCAAACGTGAGCGATACAAAGCTAAAGCCAGCAACCAAAAAGCCCGCTACCCGTAAAGCCGCCCCGCATGCACCGGAGCTCACCAAGGACGATGTCTACCTGTTTGGCATCGGCACGTGGGAGCGCAGCTGGGAAAAGATGGGCGCGCACCCCGACACGCAGAACCGTACGCGCGGCTGGCGCTTTTGCGTTTGGGCGCCCGACGTTAAGAGCGTCCATGTCATTGGCGAATTTAACGACTGGGATGAGCAAGCCAACCCGCTGGTGCCCATGCATACGAGCGCTATCTGGGAAGGCTTTATTCCTGGCGCCGAGCAGGGCCAGCTCTATAAGTACCTCATCGAGACCAACGAGGGCGAAAAGCTCTACAAGGCCGATCCGTACGCCTTTAAGGCCGAGTGCCCTCCGGGAACGGCGAGCGTGCTGTGGACCCTCGATGGCTACCAGTGGAACGATGCCGCATGGCTCAAGCGCCGTGCGAGCCATAACCACATGTCGCAGCCGCTCAACATCTACGAGGTGCATATTGGCTCGTGGAAGCGCCACGGCGACGCGCCGCAGGGCGAGCCGGACGAGTACGGCAACTACCCCGGCCCCATGGATCCCTTCCCCGCGCAGCGCGGCGAGTTCTACACCTACGACGACCTGTCGGTGGAGCTCGTGGACTACGTGCGCGACATGGGCTATACGCACATCGAAGTCATGCCGCTCATGGAGCATCCCTTCGATGGCTCCTGGGGCTACCAGACGACCGGTTACTATGCCGCAACGTCTCGCTATGGCAACCCGCAGCAGCTCATGCACTTTATCGATGCGTGCCACGAGGCGGGCATTGGCGTGATCATGGACTGGGTGCCCGGCGGTTTTTGCGCCGACTCCCACGGCCTTGCCACCTTTAACGGCCACATGCTGTTTGAGCACGAGATTCACCCTAACTGGGGCACGCATAAGTTCGACTTCGCCCGCGGCGAGGTCCGCTCCTTCCTGGTCTCCAACGTGCTGTACTGGCTCGAGAACTTCCACGTGGACGGCATTCGCATGGACGGCGTGTCCAGCATGCTGTACCTAAACTTTGGCATCGACGATCCGGGCCAAAAGAAGTTCAACAAGTACGGCACCGAGGAGGACCTGGACGCCAGCGCGTTTATCCGCCAGGTCAACTGCGCCGTGGAGGCGCACTACCCCGACGTGATGATGATGGCCGAGGAGTCCACCGCGTGGCCGCTCGTGACCTATCCGCCGCAGGACGGCGGCCTGGGCTTCCACTACAAGTGGGACATGGGCTGGATGAATGACACCCTGCACTACATGCAGACCGATTTTCCGTGGCGTCCCGGCAACCACGGTCTGCTCACGTTCTCAATCATGTACGCCTTTACCGAGAACTTCATCTGCCCGCTGAGCCACGACGAGGTCGTGCACGGCAAGTGCTCACTGATTGGCCGCATGCCGGGCGACTGGTGGCGCCAGTTTGCCGGTCTGCGCACGCTGGCCTTCTACCAGATGACGCACCCCGGCGCCAAGCTCAGCTTTATGGGCAACGAGATCGGCCAGTTTATTGAGTGGCGCTACTACGAGTCCATCCAGTGGTTCCTGACCGAGGAGTACGAGACCCACCGTCATCATCAGGCGTTTATTAAGGCGCTCAACCATCTGTACACCGCCGAGCCCGCCCTGTACGAGCGCGGCTACACCGACGACGGCTTTACCTGGATCGACGCAGACAACTCCAAGCAGTCCATCGTAAGCTTTGTGCGCCAGGGCGAGGACGTCGATGACGATCTGGTGATCCTGATCAACTTTGACCCGGCGAGCTACGAGAGCTTCCGCGTGGGCGTGCCGCGCGAGGGCGACTGGGAGGTCATCTTTGACTCCGACCGTCCCGAGTTTGGCGGCAGTGGCTATGCCGGCGAAGAGCCCTACACCTGCTCGAGCGAGCCATATCCCTGGAACGGACAGATGGACTCTATTGAGATCAAGGTGCCCGGCCTGGCAGGCGTGGTGCTTAAGCGCCGCGGTCCCAGCAGCTACAAGCCGCCGGTGGTTGAGACCCCCAAGAAGGCAACGCGCAAGCGGGCGTCCTCGGTGAAGCCCAAGCCTGCAGCCGCTAAGAAGGCTCCTGCCAAGGCGAAGGCTACGACGACCAAGGCCAAGGCCAAGACCGCCGCAAAGCCCGCTGCTAAGGCAACCACGACCAAGAAGGCGACTGCCAAAAAGGCCGCTACCGGGGCCAAGTCTGCTTCTGTTAAGTCGTCTGCCAAGGATGCGTAACAAAGCCGTTACAGCTGTAATTACCCGCTCCGAAGGGGCGTAGGATACAAATCATAACCGTTCCGGGAGAAACATCCCCGGGGGAAAGGAACGTATGAATAAGATCTTCGACAACAAGCAGGAGTTTACCGAGCTCTATCGCGATGCCGTCATGAGCATCAGCGGCAAGAGCGTCGAGGCCGCCAGCGACCTCGACCGCTTTAACGCCCTGGCCAAGCTCGTGGCCGAGAAGGCGCGCACCGTTGCCACCAAGAGCGACGCCCGCGCGACCGCCGAGGGCAAGAAGCGCGTGTACTACTTCTCGATCGAGTTTTTGATCGGCCGCCTGCTCGACAACTACCTGCTCAACTTTGGCGTGCGCGACATGGTCGCCGAGGCGCTCGACGACATGGGCTTTGACCTTTCCGTCATCGAGAACCAGGAGCCCGATCCGGCGCTGGGCAACGGTGGCCTGGGCCGTCTGGCAGCATGCTTCTTGGATTCCATGGCAGCCGAGGGCATCGCCGGATACGGCAACGGCATGCGCTACCGCTACGGCCTGTTTAAGCAGGAAATCGTCAACGGCAGCCAGGTCGAGGCTACCGACGAGTGGCTCACCCACGGCTATCCCTGGGAGGTCCGTCGTCAGGACAAGGCCGTGACCATTAAGTTTGGTGGCCACGTCGAGGGCTTTGAGGAGAATGGCCGCACGTTCTACCGCACGGTGGACACGCAGGATATCCTGGCCGTCCCTTATGACATCCCCGTGGTGGGCTATGCCGGCGAGACCGTTAACAAGCTGCGCGTCTGGGCCGCCGAGCCGGTCGAGGAGCACTTTGACCTGGAGGCCTTCAACCGCGGCGACTATGCCCTGGCCGATGCCGAGCGCGCCGAGGCCGAGGCAATCAGCGCCATCCTCTACCCCAACGACGCCGGCGAGCACGGCCGTCTGCTGCGCCTGAAGCAGGAGTACCTGTTTGTCTCGGCCGGCATCTACAGCCTGCTCGACACCTTTGAGAAGGAGCACGGCGAGAACTGGGAGCTGCTGCCGCAGTTTGTGGCCATCCACACCAACGACACGCACCCCGCCATGTGCGGCCCCGAGCTGATGCGCATCCTCATCGACGAGAAGAAGCTCGAGTGGGATGACGCCTGGAACATCGTGACGCAGGTCGTGAGCTACACTAACCACACCATCCTGCCCGAGGCCCTGGAGAAGTGGCCCATCGGCACGTTTTCCAAGCTCCTCCCCCGCGTGTACCAGATCATCGACGAAATCAGCCGCCGCTGGCACGAGTCGTTCGACACCACGCATGAGGGCTGGCAGGAGCGTCTGCGCCAGACCGCCATTCTGTGGGACGGCGAGATCCGCATGGCCAACCTGTCCGTGATCTGCAGCCACAGCGTTAACGGCGTGGCAAAGATTCACTCCGACATCATCAAGAACATCGTGCTCAAGGACTTCTATGCCCTGACGCCCGAGAAGTTCAACAACAAGACCAACGGCATCTCGCACCGTCGCTTCTTTGCCGAGGCCAACCCCACCTATGCCAAGCTCGTGACCGAGGCCATTGGCGACGGCTGGCTTAAGGACGCCTTTGAGCTGGAAAAGCTCAAGGAGTTTAAGGACGACTCGGAGTTCTTGAAAGCCGTGGGTGCCTCCAAGCGCGCCAACAAGGAGCGCCTGGCCGCCTACGTTAAGGCCGAGACCGGTCTGGTCATTGACCCCAACACCGTCTTCGATGTTCAGGTTAAGCGCTTCCACGCCTACAAGCGCCAGCTCATGAACATCATGAAGGTGATGGACATCTACAACCGTCGCATCGACGATCCCAACTTCCACGTGACGCCGACGACCTTCATCTTTAGCGGCAAGGCCGCCTCGAGCTACACCTTCGCCAAGGAGACCATCCGCCTCATTAACTCCGTGGCCGACGTCATCAACAACGACCCGCGCGTCAACGAGGTCATGAAGGTCTGCTTTATCCCCAACTTCCGCGTGAGCAACGCCCAGCTCATCTACCCCGCCGCCGAGATCTCGGAGCAGATCTCCACGGCCGGCAAGGAGGCCTCGGGCACGTCCAACATGAAGCTCATGATGAACGGCGCCATTACGCTGGGCACCCTCGACGGCGCCAACATCGAGATCGCCGACCTGGCCGGCCGCGAGAACGAGGCCATCTTTGGCCTGACTGCTCCCGAGGTCGAGAAGCTCTGGGCATCCAACAGCTACTTTGCGTGGGATACGCTCAACAACGACCGCGAGCGTCTGGGCCGCGTGATGGACGAGCTCAAGGACAACACCTTTGCGGGTCTTTCGGGCAACTTCGAGAGCATCTACAACGAGCTCATGAACAACAACGACCCCGACCTGGTTATGGCCGACTTCCGCAGCTATGTGGATGCATGGGAGGCGCTCACGAACAGCTACGGCGACCAGGAGACCTGGAACCGCAAGGCGCTGCTCAACACCGCCTCCTCCGGCTGGTTCTCGAGCGACCGCACCATTCGCGAGTACCGCGACGAGATCTGGCACGCGTAAAGGCGCGCGAGTTCCCTTATGCCAGCACGGCATTACTCGACGGGCGCGACCGAGCGCCGCGCCCGTCGCTAATGGGTTTAAGAACATCGATGACAGAAGGAGAAATCGATGAGTAAGAAAGAATGCATCGCGATGCTCCTCGCAGGAGGACAGGGCAGCCGATTGGGGGCACTCACCCAAAAGATCGCTAAGCCGGCGGTTAGCTTTGGTGGCAAGTTCCGCATTATCGACTTTTCGCTCTCCAACTGCTCCAACTCGGGCATCGACACGGTGGGCGTTCTGACGCAGTATCGCCCCTACCTGCTGCATGCCTATGTGGGCTCCGGCGAGGCTTGGGATCTGGACAGCCGCGACGGCGGCGTGTCGATCTTGCCGCCGTACGAGACGCAGACCGGTGGCGCCTGGTATGCGGGCACAGCCGATGCCATTACGCAGAACCTCGACTACATCAAGGCCAACGACCCCAAGTACGTCCTGATTCTTTCGGGCGACCATCTGTATCGCATGGACTACCGCAAGATGCTCAAGACGCACATTGAAAACAACGCCGACCTCACGGTGAGCGTTATGCCCGTGCCGTGGGAGGAGGCCAGCCGCTTTGGCATCCTGACTACCGACCCCGAGGACGGCCGCATCACCAAGTTCACCGAGAAGCCCGAGAAGCCCGATTCAAACCTTGCGTCCATGGGCATCTACATCTTCTCGGCCGACGTGCTGATCGAGGCGCTCGAGGAGGACGCTCTGGACCAGCGCTCGAGCCACGACTTTGGCAAGGACATCATCCCCAAGTTGCTCGGCGAGAACAAGCGCCTGTACAGCTACGAGTTTCACGGCTTTTGGAAGGACGTCGGCACCATCGCCAGCTTCCACGAGACCTCGATGGACCTGCTGGGCAACAATCCCGAGTTCGATCTGTTTGACAAGAACTTCCCCATCATGTCCAACATCACCACGCGTCCGCCGCACTACATTGGCCCGGACGGCCGCCTGGACGACTGCCTGGTCTCCAACGGCTGCAAGATCTACGGCACCGCTCGCCACTCGATCCTTTCGACCGATGTCATCATCGAGGAGCGCGCCGTGGTCGAGGACTCTGTGCTGCTGCCGGGTGCGCACGTTAAGAGCGGCGCGCACATCTGCCGCGCTATTTTGGGCGAGAACTCCACGGTCGAAGAGGGCGTGAAGCTCGGCTCTGTCGATACCACCAAGGATACGGCCGTCGTTGGAAATGACGTCGTTATCGGGAAGGGGGAATGATCCGATGATCAATCGCAAGGCCATCGGTTATATCACCGCTAACTACTCTTCGACCTACGGCAGCGTGCTGCTCAAGGACCGCCCCATCGCGTCCGTTCCGTTTTTGGGCCGCTACCGCCTGATCGACTTCCCGCTGTCCAACATGATGAATGCCGGCATTAAGACCGTCGGTGTCGTCATGCCGGGCAACTACCGCTCGCTGATCGACCATGTGGGCTCGGGCAAGGACTGGGGCCTGGACCGCAAGAAGGGCGGCCTGTTCATGGTGCCCGGCAACGCGTATGGCACCACCAAGGGCGGCATGCGCTTCCTGCTGCGCGACATCATCTCCAACAAGACGCTGTTCCAGCGCTCGGACAAGCCCTATGTCGTGATGATGGGCACCAACATCATCTTTAACATGGACCTCAACACCATCATCGACGCGCACGAGAACTCCGGCGCCCAGATGACCGTGGTGTACTGCAAGGCCACGCGCAATGTTGATGACGAAACCAAGCTCGAGATTAACGAGAACGGCCGTCTGACGGGCGTGAGCGCCGGCGTCGTGTACGGCGACAACGCCTCTATGGACTGCTGCATCGTCAACCGCGAGACGCTGCTCGAGATTATCGACCACTACCAGGCCGCCGACTATCTGGACCTGCTCGAGGCGCTCCAGGGCGACTTTGGCAACATCGACGTGTGCAGCTACGAATACAAGGGCGAGGTCGTGGGCGTGTTTAGCGAGAAGTCGCTCTATCGCCGCAGCATGGACCTGCTCGACCAGACCGTGGCCGACCAGCTCTTTGACCCCGAGCGCCCGATCCTGACCAAGGCTCACGACGTGCCGCCCTCGCGCTATGCGACCGGCAGCCACGCGTGCAACTCGATCATCTCGGCCGGCTGCATCATCAAGGGCACCGTGCGCAACTCGATCCTGTCGCGCGGCGTCGTGGTCGAGGAAGGCGCTTCGGTGACAAACTCGATCATCAACCAGAGCTGCATCATCAAGAGTGGCGCCCGCGTTGAGAATGCCATCCTGGACAAGAACAACGTGGTTCCCACCAACACCGAACTTCGCGGAACGCCCGAGAACATCCTGGTGCTGGGCAAGGCCCCGTTAACTCCCGATACCACCATCGTGCATTAACGTAGGCACCGCAACATCGCTCGTAACATGTAGAATAGCCGCCCGGTTTGCGCCAGGCGGCTATTCTCGAATTGCAACATGGGAGACAATATGGCAGATTCCAGCAAAAAGATGCAGATCGTGTTTGCCTCGGCCGAGTGCGCACCGTTTGTAAAGACCGGTGGCCTGGGAGACGTGGCGGGCTCGCTGCCTGCGGCGCTTGTGCGCGCCGGCGCCGAAGTCATCGTGATGGTGCCCAAATACGCCACCATCAAGGACGAGTACAAGGCGCAAATGGAGCACTTCTCCGACTTTTACGTGAGCCTGGGCTGGCGCAACGAGTACTGCGGGCTCGAGAAGCTCGAGCACGACGGTGTCACGTATATGTTCATCGACAACGAGCGCTACTTTGCGCGCGACTATCCGTACGGCTTCTTTGACGACGGCGAGCGCTTTGCGTTCTTCTCCAAGGCCATCACCGAGAGCCTGCAGCACCTGCCGGCCGGCTTTGAGTGCGACATCCTGCACTGCAACGACTGGCAGACGGCACTGGCGCCCGTGTTCTTGCGCGAGTTCTACCAGGGCCTGCCGCTGTACGACCGCGTTAAAACGGTGTTCTCGATCCACAACGTGGCGTTCCAGGGCCAGTTTAGCGACACCGTAATGGAGGACATCCTGGGTGTGGCGCACATTCCGGCGGCCGCCTCGCAGCTGCGTTGCGACGCCTGCAGCATCAACTACATGCTGGGCGCGCTGCGCTATGCCGACGCTATTACCACGGTGAGCCCCACCTATGCCAACGAGATCCAGACGCCCGAGTTTGGCGAGGGCCTGGACGGTGTGCTGCGCGAGCGCTCCTATGCGCTGCAGGGCATTTTGAACGGCATTGACGTGGCGGGCTTTGACCCGGCGACCGACAAGGGCATTGCCGCAAACTACACGGTTGAGGACCGTTCCGGCAAGGCGGTGTGCAAGGCCAAGCTGCAAGAAGAGCTGGGGCTCGAGGTTCGCGACGACCGTCCGCTCATGGTGATGGTCACGCGCCTGACGTGTCAGAAGGGCCTGGACCTGGTCATGTACGCGCTCGACCGCATTTTGGCCGGAGGCGTGCAGGTGGCGGTGCTGGGCACCGGCGACCGCGACTACGAGGACGGACTGCGCTACTTCCAGGACAAATACCCCGGCACCATGGCCGCACGCATCGAGTTCGATCCTGCGCTGTCGCAGCGTATGTATGCCGCCGCCGATATGTTCCTGATGCCCTCGAAGTTTGAGCCCTGTGGCCTGTCGCAGATCATCGCTATGCGCTACGGCACCCTGCCCATCGTTCGCGAGACCGGTGGTCTGAAGGACACCGTGATCCCGTATAACGAGTTTACCGGCGAGGGCACGGGCTTCTCGTTTAGCAACTTTAACGGAGACGAGATGGGCGATGCCGTGTTCCGCGCGGCGCGCCTGTTCTGGGACAACCGCGACGCTTGGAACCAGCTGGTCACGCAGGCCATGAGCCAGGACTTTAGCTGGACGCGCTCGGCCGACAAGTATCTGGACCTGTACTTCTTTATGCATCCGGAGATCGAGAGGCCGGCGGCGGTTGTCGACGAGCCTGCGGTTGTGGCTGAGCCCGAGCCCAAGGCCAAGCCGGCTGTTGAGGCGCCCGCTACCGTTGAGGAGCCCAAGGCTGAGGAGAAGCCGGTTGAAGCAGCTCCCGAGGCTGAGGCTAAGCCGGCTGCAAAGCCTGCCGCCAAGAAGACCACGACACGCAAGACGACGGCCAAGAAGGCTACGACAACCAAGGCCGCTACCGCCAAGACCGCCGCAGCAAAGACGACTGCTCCCAAGGCAACAACGACGCGCAAGCGCACGACCGCCGCTGCCAAGAAGGCCGCCGAGGCCGAGGCTGCTCCCGAGGTAAAGGCTGAAGCCGCCGTCGAGGCCAAGCCCGCCGTCAAGGCACCGGCCAAGACCGCTGCCAAGAAGACGACTGCGACCACCAAGAAGGCGGCAGCCGCAAAGTCGACGACGACCAAGGCTGACGCTACGAAGGCCGCCGCGAAGACGACCACAAAAGCAGCCACGACCAAGGCAGCCGCAAAGCCGGCCGCCAAAGTCGAGGAGACGCCCGTCGAGGCAAAGCCGGCCGCCAAGACCACCACGCGCAAGCGCTCTACGACGACGGCCAAAAAGACCACGACCAAGACAGCCGACCCCAAGGCAGAGGCTAAAGCCGAGGAAAAGCCTGCAGTAAAGGCCGAGCCGGCACCGAAGGCCGCTGAGGTCAAGACCGCTCCGAAGGCTACGGCAAAGACCGAGCCCGCCAAGGAGGCCCCGGTCTCCCCTGCCGCTCCGGCCGAGGAAAAGGCTCCGACCAAGAAGACCTCCGTCCGCAAGGCAACGGCCACCCGCAAGCGCCGCTAGCCCACACACGATCTAAAACCTAATCAAAACCCTAAACAAGGGGCGCTCCAACCGGGCGCCCCTTCTCTATAGATAGTTGGTAAAACGATTTTCTAGGACAACCGTTCGCCGATGGTAAACGGATGTTGTTTATACACCCTGTGTACAACAGATATACTTATATTTTGTGCGTAAAGCCCATGGCCCGCAGGCCGTGATTCTATTGAACTGGACCGTACTATGAGATTGATACACAACAGCCGTCTGCCGCAGTTTCGCACTCCGTTTGGCGCTGTGACCACAGGAACTACCGTTGCACTCTCGGTGATTTTGGAGGATGCCGATCCCAACCAGGCAACACTCACCCTGCGTACCTGGGTCGATGAATTCGGCGAGACCCTGATCCCGATGGAGCACGAGGGCGATGGCATTTTTACCGGCGAGCTCAAATGCACCGAACCCTGTCTTATCTGGTACAGCTTTATCTGCAATATCGAGGGCCAGCCCGAGGTTCGCCTGGGCGCACCGCAGGGCCGCACCGGCGGGGAGGGCGTAACCTACGACTACGCCGAGGTGCCGTCCTTCCAGATTACCGTCTATAAGCACCGCGAGAACCGTCCCACCTGGTACGAGCACGGCATGGTCTACCAGATCTTCCCCGACCGCTACGCCCGTGACGAGCATTGGCGCGAGCGCACAATGGCTCAACTCGAAAAACCGCGCAAGGGCATTCAGCGACGGATGGTCGAGGACTGGAACGAGCCGCCCGTGTACGAGCGCGCCGAGGACGGCTCCATCAAGACCTGGGACTTCTACGGCGGCTCGCTCAAGGGCATCCAGGAAGACCTGCCCCGCATCGCCGAGCTGGGCTTTACGGCCATCTACCTCAACCCCATCTTTGAGGCCGCGAGCAACCACCGCTACGACACGGCCGACTACACCAAGATCGACCCGATCCTGGGCACCGAGCAGGACTTTACTGAGCTGTGCCAGGCAGCCGAGAAGCTGGGCATCTCCATCATCCTGGACGGCGTCTTCAACCACACGGGCGACGACTCGATCTATTTCAACCGCTACGGCAACTACCCTGGCGTGGGTGCCTGGCAAAGCGAGGATTCGCCGTGGCGCGATGCGTTTACCTTCCACGAGGATGGCTCGTACGACTGCTGGTGGGGCGTGGGCAACATGCCGGCCATCAACGAGAAGTCCGAGCTGGTGCGCGAGAGGCTCCTGGGCAAGGACGGCGTGATCCGCAAATGGCTGCGCGCCGGTGCCCATGGTTGGCGCTTGGACGTCGCTGACGAGCTTTCTGACGACTTCCTGGCCCAGATCAAGAAGGCCGTATTTGCCGAAAAGCCTGACGCACTGTTGCTCGGCGAAGTCTGGGAAGACGCCTCCAACAAGATTAGTTACGGCCATCTGCGCCGCTACCTGCAGGGCTCCGAGCTGGACTCTGCTATGGACTATCCCTTCCGCGACATGGTCATCGGCTTTTTGATGGGCTACAAGAACGCCTACCAGGCAGCCGAGGATATCGAGACCCTGCGCGAAAACTACCCGAGCGAGGCATTGTCCTGCGCGCTCAATCTGCTTTCGAGCCACGACCGTCCGCGCATCATCTCGGTACTCGGCGGCGGCCCCGACGAGTCGCAGCTGCCCGAGTGCGAGCGCAGCAAATGGCGCCTGGACGAGAACTCGATGGGCCTGGCCAAGAGCCGTTTTTGGCTCGCCACGCTCATGCAGATGACCTTCCCCGGCGTGCCTTCGATCTACTACGGCGACGAGTACGGCCTGGAGGGCCTTACCGATCCGGGCAACCGCCGCACCTTGCCGACCAAGGACCAACTGCACGACTTCGACACGCTGGCTATTGTCAAGAACGCCTCCGCCGTACGCCGCGCACTGCCATTTATGATCGACGGCGAGATCAAGGCCTTCGCACTCAACGACGAGGTGCTGGCCTACAACCGCACGGGCAAGAATGGCGAGTGCGCGACGGTTATCATCAACCGAAGCCTGCGCAATTCGCACCGCGTGACGATTCCGGCGCTCGGCGAATGCGCAAGTGACGTGATCAGCGGTCACGAGTGCGAGATCCACAACGGTACAGTCACGCTCGATCTGTATCCGTTGGGCTCGTCGATCATCTATCACCATGCCGAGCAGCGCCTGCAGGAGCCGCTCGATCACGGCGCGGGCGTCGTGTGCCATATCGCCTCGGTGCCCACCGACGACGGCAAGCCCGGCACGATCGGTGCACCCACGCGTCGCTTTATCGACCATCTGGCCGCTATGGGCATGCGCTACTGGCAGGTTCTTCCTGTCAACCCGACGGACTTCTTCCGCTCCCCTTACGCTGGGCCTTCGGCCTTTGCGGGCAATATTGACCTGCTGCCCGAGAGCCAAGAGGAGCTGGCGGCCGACTTTGAGACTTGGAAGGCCCGTGGCGGCGAGGATGCCGATCCGCTCTACACGGCGTTTAAGCATCGCAACGCCGATTGGCTCGAGAAATACTGCGTATACATGGCCGTTAAGAAGTACTTTGAAGGCGAATCGCGTCACGATTGGCCGGCCGATGTCGCGCGCTACAACGAGTATATGATCAATGACACGCGTTTTCACGACGAGGCAGAGCTGCAGGCGTACATGCAGTATCGCTTTGACCTGGCCTGGTGTGAGCTCATGAACTATGCGCACAAGAAGGGCATCGAGGTCATCGGCGACATTCCCATGTATGTTTCGGACGATTCGGCAGACGCGTGGAGCGAGCCCGAGAACTTCTGGCTGTCCGATACCGGCAAGGCGATTGAGATTTCTGGCGCGCCGCCCGACAATTTCGCGCCCGAGGGCCAGGTGTGGGGCAACCCCACCTTCCGTTGGGATCACATGAAGGAGAACGGCTACCGCTGGTGGATGGACCGTCTGCGTCGCGCGTTCTCGCTCTACGACCGCGTGCGCCTGGACCACTTCCTGGGATTCCACAGCTACTTTAGCATTCCCGCAGGCAAGGCCTGCGCCGACGGCCGCTGGCTGGCGGGTCCGGGCAAGGACCTGTTCCAGACCGCCTATGACGAGCTGGGGCCGCTCAACTTTATCGCCGAGGACCTGGGCTACCTGACGCCCGGCGTTCGCGCCATGGCTTCGACCTGCGGCTTCCCCGGCATGGACGTGCTGGAGTTTAGCGATTACGACGTCCGCTGCGGCGTGCATCCCACGCCGGGCAAGATTCTGTACACCTCGACGCACGACACGTCGACGCTCGCTGGTTGGTGCACGCGCTCCTTTGCGGGCGGCGACGAGCCGAGCGGTGTTGAGGTGGCGGCCAAGCTGATGGGCGACGCGCTGGCAAGCGACGCTCCCCTGGTGATGATACCGCTGCAGGATATCCTGGGGCTTGGCGACGACTCGCGCATGAACGTGCCGGGCGTGGCCACGGGCAACTGGACGTGGCAGGCCGATGAGGCCGACGTTGCGGCCGCAGAGGGTAAAACTGCACAGCTCCTGCGCAGCACCCATAGATTCTGGGGCGAAGCGTGATAAAACCCCCGATATAGGGTACAGTTACAGCTGTTTGAATTTATGCGGGCAGAGCGATCTGCCCGCTTTGTGCTGAAAAGGAAGTAATATGGCGCGCTACGATTACAAGTGCTCGAGCTGCGGCAACGTGTTTGAGGTTGAGCATCCCATGTCCGAGACCCCCGAGGTCGTGTGCCCGAGCTGCGGCGCTCCGGCGGCCAAGACGTTCTCGGCCAGCGGCATCAAGTTTGAGGGAAGCGGCTTCTACAACACCGACCAGCGAAGCGGTGGTTCCAGCACCAACGCCACCAGCGGCTGCTGCGCCAACTGCCCGCACAACCACTAGAGACAAGCGGTCCCGACACCCAGGTTTCCTGATGAGTTGCGGTGAAATAGTTCCTGAATCAGCCCATCCAACGGCCAAACAGGAACTATTTCACCACAACTTTTCTATAGATCGGATTTCGGGCTGATGCTAAGTTTGTAACATTTCAAAACTCTGCCGGATTACGGGGCTGAATTGACAACCTCTATACATTCCGGTAATTTGCAAATTTCAACAAGCCATCTACCTGCGGTTTTATTTAGGCCATTTTTGCTGTGGTCGGGCATCACCAATCTATCCCCGTAATCCGCCCTACTTTTGATAACAGCAAGTTTGAGACAGGGCTATTTTTACCACTCTTTACCGCTATTACGATCTCCACTCGCACGACCTTCATAGTTGCGGTGAAATAAGGACTGTTTGGCGAGTAGAAGCCGATATTCAATCCCTATTTCACCGCAACTTAGTAGTTACTTGTGGACCAGGCGGGCGCAGAAGTGGCCGTCGTAGGAGTCGGCGTTTACGGGCACGCTTTGGAAGAGGCCACGAGCGTTTTGGCGCAGGGTGACGAGGCTCTTGGCGTGGTCGTACTCGGGGAGCTGCAGAATCTGGGCTTCGGAGAGCGGCGCCACGGTAAAGCCGGCGCCCTCGGGAGAGGCCAGGAAGGCATCCACGGCCTGCGCGTTCTCTTCGTTAAAAACCGAGCAGGTGGCGTAGATGAGCTCACCGCCGGCAGCCACGCGCGCGGCTGCTTCCTTGAGCATCGTCAGCTGCAGCTTGGGCAGCTCAGTCGTAACGTCATTCTCGGTCAGGCGCCACGGAATCTCGGGATGACGGCGCATGGTGCCGGTGCCAGAGCACGGCGCATCGATAAACACCGTGTCGAACAGGGCAGGCTCGCCGAGCATCGCGTCAAAGGACGTGAGCACCTCATTGAGCTCGCAGGCATCGCCCGACACCGTACGAACACCCGTAATACCCGCCTTGTGCAGGCGCGCGAGATTCTGATCACATTTACGATCATGCAGGTCGAGCGCGGTATGCTGACGCTCGTACCCGGCTCGCTTGGCTTGGCACATCATCACATAGGTCTTGGTGCCGCGACCGGCGCCAATCTCCAGGCAACGACCGGGACGTGTCGCGGCAGTAGCGATAAGCTGAGCATTGAGGTCAGAGGCAACCGCGGCAGCACGCTCAAACACGCCCGATGCAACCGTGACCTGCGCGTCGACCGGAGCATGGCAGCCCGGGAAGACAGGCGCAACGAGCTGCGAGATATACGGGTCGGCCTTGGTCGCAAACGCATTCTCGTGCAGTGCAAGCGGCGCAGGCGCCAGATTGCCGGCAAAGTTGAGCGCGCCCTCGGGCGTATCGAACGAGGCCATAATACGAGCGCACAGCCAGCGAGGAAGACCCATCAAGCGAGACAGGCGAACCAAACGGCGCTCGGACTCATCCACGTCGGATGCCGTGGCAAAGTCCTCAACGTTGTCCGCAACCTTATGCAGCACCGCGTTAGCCAGGCCCGCGGCAGACTTAGCACCGCTGCGCACCAGCTCAACACCCTGGCTCACGGCAACGCGGCCCGGCGTATGCAGATAGAGCATCTCGAAGGCCGAGATGCGAAGCGCCATGCGAACGCGCGGCGCGACCTTTTTGGGCTTATCCAAAAACTGATCGAGCAGCTCATCCAAAATTCCCTGCGTGGCGGCAACACCGAGCGCCAAACGCGCAGCAAAAGCAGAATCGCGCTGGTCAATGGCCTTGGCGGAAGCGCGGGAAGACAACACGTCGCGTGCGTACATACCGCGGCGATCGGCCTCCATCAACACATCGAGCGCAAGCTTGCGCGCGGGAGACAACTTGCTCATGACAGTACACCCCACCTAAGTTCGGCACCCTGCAGGCCGGCAGCCCAGGCAGAAGCAGCCATGGCACGCTTGCCGTCGGGCTTAACCTCAAGCAGCTCAACCGCGCCATCAGAAAGACCCAGGTAAACACGCTTGGCCTTAACGAGAACCTGGCCCTCGCCAAGCGACACATCGGCCGGCGTAGCATCGAGCACGCGAACCGTCTTGCCGGCAATCACGCAACGGGCAGGCGCGGTATCGGACGAAGCGAGCACATGACGCACGCAATCGAGCGCAGCCATCTGCGGATCCAGACGCATCTCCCGCTTGGAAATCTTGGCAGCATGAGTGACGAGCGACTCATCCTGCTCAGTCCAAACAGCCGAGCCATCGGCAAGCGTGGGAAGCGTATCGGCAAGCAGCTTGCCGCCTAGCTCACCAAGCTCCATCGTGAGCGCCTCGGCATGCTTACCGGCAACCGACGTAGACGCCTGGGCGCAATATGCGCCCGTATCCACGCCATGCCCAATGCGCATAATGGAAACGCCGGCAACCTCATCACCAGCAAGAATGGCACGCTGAATGGGGGCAGCACCACGCCAACGAGGCAGCAGCGAAGCATGAACATTCACAATACCAAGCGGCGCCATATGCAGCACCTCATCAGGCAAAATGCAGCCATAGGCAGCCACACAGAAAATATCAGCCTGCGCAGCCTGAAGCGCCTCAACAACCTCCGGCGTCATACGATTGGCCTCAACGACCGGCAACCCCAGCTCAAGCGCCTTGGCCTTAACAGGAGACGGCTCCAACTTTTTACCACGCCCACGAACAGCATCGGGACGAGTAATAACAAGCACAATCTCGTTCCCAGCCTCAACAAGCGAAGTCAGCGAAGGCACAGCAAAATCAGGCGTACCCATAAACACAATACGCATAAAGAACGTCTCCCCTCAACCAAAGCCGAGACGGCTACAAATAACAGCGGAAAGCCAAGTACCCAGCCCATCCGCAATAACAATTCAACAAGAACAAATATACCCAAAACCAAAGAAAGAGCCGCAACAAAAGCAGCTCTTCCAACAAAGCAATTACCAGCGAAGACGCCTATCCCTGGCCCAACGGCACCCGGGCGAAAGGGAGCACGAAAACGCAGTCCCCTTCCGCCGCAGGGCTTAGGTTATTGCTCCACGCGCAGTTCCGCACGAGCCGAAGAGCACTTAATGTGCTCTTCGTGCGAGCAGGACTGTTTGAGCATGGAGCAAAACCTAAGCCCTGCGGCGGAAGGGGACGGACGACCTACTCCGTCTCGCCCGGTCGAGCGCCGCGGGCCAGGGCGTCCTGGTACTCCTTGACTGCCTTGATCCTCTGCATCGGCTTGAGGCGCTCGAACATGGTGTTGCCGTGCAGGTGATCGATCTCGTGCTGCAGGCACACGCAGAACAGGTCGCCCGTGGCCTCATAGCGAATCAGGTTGGCATCCAGGTCATACGCCTCGACGACAACGTGATCGGGACGCTCGATCTCGCAGCTAATGCCAGGGATGGAAAGGCAGCCCTCACTAAACGGCACCAGATGGTCGCTCTGCTCAACAATGACAGGGTTGATGAGCACGTACGGGTCATAGTCGTTCTTGTCGCTGTAATCGCAATCGATGGTGACGAGTTGAATGAGCTCGCCGATCTGCGGGGCAGCCAGGCCGCAACCGCCGTTGTCAAACATCATCTTCTTCATCTTCTCGGCAAGCGCCTCGATCGCCGGGGTGATCTCCTCGATGACGGCGCACTCCTGGCGCAGACGAGGGTCGGGCGACAGTACGATTCCGTTGGCTTCCATGGCCATCCTTTCGGGTTGTTACATCAAATCATAGGCGTCGACGTCAACGCTCACGCTCACGCCGCGCACGGAGCCCACCTCTTTGAGACAGGCGTCGATATCATCAGAGACATGGTACCCTACCGGCGACTTTACAAGCAGATGGAAGCGGTAACGGTCCTTGGCTCTCTCGATTACACACGAAGCCGGACCAAGCACCTGGGGCACGGCGCTGCCCGCCCGCAAAAAGTCGGGCGCGGCGGCATGCCAACGACGCTTGAGGAGCTTCGCGATGCGACCGATGTAGTCCCGCGCGTCACCCGCGTTCGTCGACCATACCAAGATGTTGGCCAGGCGCACGAACGGCGGATACAGGGCGTCGCGGCGCTGGCCCAGGTCGTAGTCGGTAAAAATCGAGCGGTCGTGCTCGGCGACGGCGCGAATGACCGGGTCCTCGGGCAGGAAGGTCTGGATGATAACCTCGCCGGGGCGATCGCCGCGGCCGGCGCGGCCCGCAACCTGCTCCAGCAAATCGTAGGCGCGCTCCCCTGCTCTAAAATCGGGCAGCTTGAGGGCAAAGTCGGCATTGACCACACCCACGAGCGTAACCTCGGGAAAGTCGAGGCCCTTGGCGATCATCTGGGTACCCAGCAGCACCGCGCAATCGGCGGCATCGAACTGCTCGAGCAGCTTTTTGTGTGCGTCCTTGCCGCGCGTAGAATCGGCGTCCATACGAATGATGGCGACGTCATCGGGCAGCATCTGGTGCAGTGCGTCCTCGATCTGCTGCGTGCCCAGGCCCATTTTTGCCAGGTAGCGGCTGCCGCATTTGGGACAGCGACTCGTGGGCGCCGGATAGGGCTGAACGCGCCAGGACGATCCGCAGGTGTGGCACTGCAGCGTGTGCGTGCGCTCGTGGTACGTGAGCGCGGTGGAGCAGTGGTTGCAGGTGGGCACGCAACCGCACTCGCGGCACATAAGAAACGGCGCAAAGCCGCGGCGGTTGTGCAGCAACACGGCCTTTTCGCGGCGCTCGACCACACGCTCCAGGCCTTCCATCAGCGGTTTAGAGAACATGGAGCGGCTGCCGTGCGAGAACTCGCGACGCAGGTCGGCAACGCGAACCGTAGGCAGGACCGAGTGCCCCGGGCGCTCGGGCATCTCGACGCGCGTCCAGGTGGCACCGTTATACGTGCCGCGGCGGCAGCGGTCGAGGGCCTCGGCCGAGGGCGTGGCGGAGCCCAACACGAGCGGGCAGCGATAGCGGCGTGCCATCTCGGCAGCGACCTCGCGCGCATGGTAGCGCGGGCTGGAACCCTGCTTGTAGCTGGTCTCGTGCTCCTCGTCAATGATGATGAGGCCCAAGTCGCTGAGCGGGCAAAAGAGCGCCGAGCGGGCGCCCACGACCACGCGCGCGACACCGCTGGCGACCATATCCCACTGGTCCAGACGCTCGCCAGCAGAAAGACGCGAATGGAACACGGCAACCGTCTCGCCAAAGCGCGAGCGGAAGCGGCCGACGGTCTGGGCCGTCAGCGAGATCTCGGGCACGAGCACGCAGGCCGAACGGCCGGCCGCCAGCACGCGCTCAATCGCCGAAAGGTAGACCTCGGTTTTGCCGGAACCGGTGACGCCATCGACGAGCACCACATCGCCGTGAGCATCCAGGCGTGCGCGCTCAATCTGCGCGAGCGCCTGCTGCTGGCCGTTCGTAAGTGCCACCGGGGCCTTGCCGCTCGCCGAGGACAGCGTGGTCTGCTCGCTGCAGCCACGCCAGGCGCGCCGCTCTTCCACCACGACGACGCCGCGTTTTTCGAGCGCTTTGATGGTCGCCGACATGCTGTTGTAGAGCAGGTTGAGATCGCGCGTCGTGACCGGGCCGCATTGGAGCGCCTCGATGAGCTGACGCTGACGGACCGCGGTCTTGGGCGGCGTGTAGTCGAAACCCTCGGGAGTGAGCATCACCCAGCGGTTTTGGATGGGTTTGACGGTGGGGCGCTCAACGGCCCACACGCCGTCGTCGCCCTTGACCACGCGCGGGCTTCCACCCGGTGGCAAAAACAGGCGCAGGCACTCGGAAAGCGTCGCGACATATTCGCGGCTCATCCAACGCGCAATGCGGGCAGCCTCGGCGGTAAAGAGCGGCCTGCTGAGGATAGCCTCGATAGGCTTGATGCGCGCGGGATCGAGGGCGTTGCTGCCTTGCAGGTTGGCAAGCTCGGGTACGATATCGACGATGTAGCCCGCGGCCGCACGGTTGCCAAAATGCACTAGGACGGTGGAGCCGATCTGTGCATCGTTGGCGAGTGACTGCGGAATGCCGTAGGCAAACGGCTCGGACAGTGCACGGGTCGGGATGTCGAGGACTACGCTCGCATAGGCGGCGACGGGCTCGGGCTGCGCCGGGGCAGCGACAGGGGCCGCGGACTTCGGAGCTTCCTTAGGTTCCGGCGAACTAAACAGCGACAGTTGCTCGGCCATGGCCTCTATACCTCCCACCCCATACGTCTACAGAAACAAGAGCCCCGCTCGGGGTGAACGGGGCTCGGATACATGCGTTTACGCAGCTGCTACAGCGCCATCGTGCGGGCGCGGTCGATGCGCGCCAGGCAGTCGTCGCGACCGACGAGCGCCATGGTCTCGCCCAGCGGGGGGCTCACCATGTTGCCGCAGACGGCGACGCGCACAGCTTGGAACACCACGCGCTTCTTGAGGTCCATCTGCTCGGGCAGCGGCTCAAGCGCGGCGTCGATGTTGGCGGCCGTCCACTCGTTCACACCCTCGAGCGCGGCTTTGGCGGCATCCAGAATGGCGCCCATGCCTTCCTTGGCCAGACCCTTGTTGACGGACTTCTCGTCATACTCGAGCGTCTCGGCCGTAGCAAAAATGGGAGCGGCGACGGTCACGGCGTCGGCCGGCATCTTGGTGCGCGGCTTGACGATGGCGGCAAGCGCATCGATCCAGTCCTCGCCGTACTCGACATTGCCCTCGATGAGACCTGCCTCGTGCAGCTCGGGGACCATGATCTCGTCGGCAAACTGAGCATCGGACATGCCGTTGATGTACTCGGCATTGACCCAGTCGAGCTTCTTGGGGTCGAAAGTCGCCGGGTTCTTGGAGATGCGGTCGAGCGAGAACTTGCTGGCCAGGACATCGCGCGGGATGATCGTGGTCTCGCCGTCGAGCGACCAGCCGAGCAGCGCCAGGTAGTTGACGAAGGCGTCGGACAGGTAGCCGGCGTCGCGGTACTCCTCCACCGAGGTGGCGCCGTGGCGCTTGGAGAGCTTCTTGCCGTCAGCGCCCAGGATCATAGAGATGTGGGCGAACGTGGGCACGGGCGCGCCGAGGGCCTCGTAGACCATGACCTGGCGCGGGGTGTTGGACAGATGGTCGTCGCCGCGGATGACGTGGGTGATCTTCATCATGGCGTCGTCGACGACGGTCGCGAAGTTATACGTGGGCGTGCCATCGGAGCGGAAGATGACGAAGTCGTCGAGCTCCTTGGCATCGAAGATCACCTCGCCGTGGACGGCGTCGTGGATGACGACGTCGCCGCGGTCCTCGGGCACCTTGATGCGCAGAACGTAGGGCTCGCCGGCCTCGATGCGGCGGCGCGCCTCCTCGGGATCAAGATCGCGGCAGCGGCGCTGATAGCCCTGGAAGGGGTCCTTGCGCTCCTGCGCGGCCTTGCGGTCGGCCTCGAGCTGCTCCTTGGTGCAGAAGCAGGGATAGGCCTTGCCCTCGTCCCAGAGCTTCTGGGCGGCCTGCTTGTACAGGTCCAGGCGCTCGGTCTGTGCGTAGGGGCCATAGTCGCCGCCCACCTCGGGGCCCTCGTCCCAGTCCAGGCCCAGCCAACGCATGGCGCGCAGGATGATCTGCGTGTTCTCGTCGGTGGATCGGGTGGGGTCGGTGTCGTCGATGCGCAGGATGAACGTGCCGCCGTTTGCGCGGGCAAAAGCCCAGTTATAGATAGCGGTGCGGGCGCCGCCGATGTGCAGCTTGCCCGTAGGTGAGGGTGCAAAGCGGACGCGAACGTCTGATGCCATGGAAATCTCCTCGATTGCAGGATGGATGTCTAACCGCATCAGTATAAAGCAACAAAGCGACCTCCGCACAAAGGGCACCGACCCACTCATTTAAGTCTGTCCCCAATGAGTAGGTGCGGAAGGGGTGTGAATATTCGATTAACGCGATATGATGTGCCCTTGCATATAGAGCTCGGCGGAATGGTAACGGTCGCCGGGACACGTTTTTGAAAGGACAATCATGTCAGAAGAACTTCGTTCCATCCCACCCCAACACGGGTCCTTTTTATTTACGTCGGAGTCGGTGACCGAAGGGCATCCCGATAAGATTGCTGACCAGATCAGCGACGCCGTCCTCGACGCAATCCTCGCTAAAGAAATAGAGCTGCAGGAGCAGGGCTACATTGCGCCCAACGGCGTGCCAGCCAACGTTGAGAACGTCCGCTGCGCCTGCGAGACCCTCGTGACCACCGGCACCGTCATCGTCGCCGGCGAGATCCGCACCCAGGCCTACGTCGATGTGCAGGAGATTGCCCGTGGCGTTATCCGCCGCATTGGCTACAACCGCGCAAAGTTCGGTTTTGACTGCGATACCTGCGGCGTTATGAGCCTCATCCACGAGCAGTCGCCCGATATCGCCCAGGGCGTCGACGAGTCCTTCGAGACCCAGACCGGCGCCACCACCGACCCGATCGACCTGATCGGCGCCGGCGACCAGGGCATGATGTTTGGCTATGCCTCCAACGAGACCAAGACCCTCATGCCCATGCCGCACTACCTGGCGAGCCGCCTGGCCGAGCGCCTGGCCGCCGTGCGCCACGACGGCACCCTGCCCTACCTGCGCCCCGACGGCAAGACCCAGGTCACGGTGCGCTACGAGGACGGCAAGCCCGTCGAGGTCACGACCATCGTCATCTCCACGCAGCACGCCGCCGAGATCGAGGACATGGGTAAGATCAAGGACGACCTCATCGAGCACGTCATCACCCCCGTCATGGCTGCCGAGAACATGCCGTGGGACAACGCCGACATCTATGTGAACCCCACCGGTCGCTTTGTCGTGGGCGGCCCCATGGGCGACACGGGCCTCACCGGCCGTAAGATCATCGTCGACACCTATGGCGGCTACGGCCGTCACGGCGGCGGCGCCTTTAGCGGCAAGGACTGCACCAAGGTCGACCGCTCCGCCGCATACGCCGCGCGCTGGGTCGCCAAGAACGTGGTGGCCGCCGGCCTGGCCGACCGCTGCGAGGTCGAGCTGGCCTACGCCATCGGCGTGTCCAAGCCGCTGTCTATCATGGTCGACACCTTCGGTACCGCGCATGTTGCCGAGGACAAGATCGTCGAGGCCGTCGAGAAGACCTTCGACCTGCGCCCGGGCGCGATCATCCGCGACCTGGACCTGCGTCGACCGATCTACGAGAAGACGGCAGCCTACGGCCACTTCGGCCGCGAAGACGCTAACTTCACCTGGGAGAAGACCGATCGAGTCGAAGAACTCAAAGCAGCCTGCGGCCTGTAAGCTAACGAGAAAAGCCACAGCCAAATAACAACGCACCAATAAGAGGTACCGGAACAACCGGTACCTCTTATTTTATTTAAACGGTGGTGAAGGCGTTTCGATACGCAAGGTAAGACACATCCCTAGCTAATGAATTTTGCCATCTAGCAACTCCAACCATGTATCCTTAGTCCCGAGGGGCGGGGCATAAGGTCGATCGCGAGTTCCGCACGAGCCGGAGAGCACTTAATGTGCTCTCCGTGCGAGCAGGACTGTCCGAGCAGGCGACCTTATGCCCCGCCCCTCGGGACGACGGGATAGAACAGGAGCGCATATGGCAGGCAAGCCGCAAACACTAGCTACGACCTCGGCATTCGAGATCTTGGGGCCCGTCATGGTCGGCCCCAGCTCATCGCACACCGCCGGCGCCCTGCGGTGCGCACAGGTGGCCGCCAGCCTGCTCGAGGGCCGCATCACCAAGGTCACCTTTGGCCTGTGGAACTCCTTCGCCCACACCTACCGCGGCCACGGCACCGACCGCGCGCTCGTCGCGGGCATCCTGGGGCTCGACACCGACGACGAGAATATCAAGCAGGCCTTCGACCTCGCACGCGAGCAGGGCCTCGAATATCACTTTGACATCAAGGGCGACGACGCCTCCATCCACCCCAACACCGTCGATATCGAGATGGTTGACGACACAGGCGCTGCGGCGCAGGTCCGCGGCGAGAGTCTGGGCGGCGGCAAGATGCGCATCAGCCGCATCAACGGCGTCGGTGTCGACATCTCAGGTATGTATTCCACGCTCTTCGTGGCGCACCAGGACGTCCCCGGCGTGCTCGCCGCGCTAACGAACCTGCTCGCCTACGCCCATGTAAACATCGCGTTTTGCCGTACCTACCGCACCGAGGTGGGCGGCCAGGCCTACTCCGTCTTTGAGACCGACGGCACACCCGACGACACCGTCATCCCCATGCTGCGCAAACTCGACAACGTCGGCTACGCCACCTTTATCGAGCTCCCGGGCTCGGCATCATCGCTCTCCCCCGGCGTCTCGGCCAAGGAGGTCTTCGACGACGGCGAGCAACTGCTCGACGCATGCGAGGAGCTGGGACTCAGCATCGGCGCCGTCATGGCCGTGCGCGAGGCGCGTCTGACCGGCGAGGAGCACGCCGTCGCCGCCATGCGCCGCGTGCTCGACGTCATGCGCGAGGAGACCACGGCCCCCATCGCCAATCCGCAGCGCTCGCTCGGCGGGCTTATCGGCGGCGAGGCTAAGCTCGTCGATGCCACCGGCCGCAACGACCTTAGCTCCAGTTTAATGGGCACCGTTCAGACCGATGCCGTGGCCCGCGCCATGGCCGTACTTGAGCGTTCCGCCACCATGGGCGTGATCGTCGCGGCCCCCACGGCAGGCTCCGCGGGCGTCGTGCCCGGCTGCGTGCTGGCCCTGGCCGACCACCTGCAGCTCGATGACGAGAAGGTCATGGACGCCCTCTACTGTGCCGCCGCCATCGGCCTCAACCTCACCACGAGCGCCTGCGTAGCCGGCGCCGAGGGCGGCTGCCAGGCCGAGGTGGGAAGCGCCGCCGCCATGGCTGCCGCCGCGCTGGTGCAGATGCTCGGCGGCACCCCCGAGCAGGCACTTGACGCCAGCTCCATCGCGCTGAGCAATCTGCTGGGACTCGTTTGCGACCCCGTGGGCGGACTGGTCGAGGTGCCGTGCCAAAACCGCAATGCCATCGGCGTGGCCGCGGCCTTCAGCTCGGCCCAGCTCGCGCTCGCCGGCATCAAGAGCCTGGTGCCGTTTGACCAGATGGCGCATGTGATGCTCTCGGTGGGCCATGCCCTGCCGGCAACCCTGCGCGAGACGGCCAAGGGCGGCATCGCTCAAGCCCCGGCCGCGCTTTCTGCCTGCGCCAAATGCGGCATATGCGGATAGACAGACTTCTCCAAACTGATACTGTTTCCGCACCACAAACAACAGGCTAATCGCTATAATGCAAGCCCAGTTAAAACACGATGAGCCGCAAGGCGAAACTCGAAGGAAATATATACGATGTCGCAAATCGACCGCAGCAGCATGATCCCCGATCCGCAACAGCCCAGTAGGCATACCGGCGGCGTCCAATCGCCGCGCCCCATCGCTCCGGCTCACACCCAACAACACGGCCCGGCCAATGCCTCTCAGCGTCCGAATCAGCGTCAATACCAGCCGCATCAACAATATCAGCAGCGTCCCGCACATGGTGCCGCCCCCAAGCAGGGACCTTCGCACGCTCGCGCGGCAAACAATCGCGGGCCCGCGGACAAGCGCACCAACAAAAGCAGCAAGTCGGGCGGAAAGACGGCCCTCTTTGTCGTCCTCGGCCTCGTCGCGATCGTCTACATCGTAGGCGTCGTGGCGTTCTCGCAGGTCGCTTACCCCAACACCACCATCGCCGGCGTCGACATCTCGCTCTCTAACGCATCTTCGGCAGCCACCAAGGTCAACTCGGCATGGAAGCACTACAAGCTCACCGTTTCGGATGACAGCTTTAGCTGGACCTACCAGCCCGAGTCCGACGAGCCCATCGTCGATGGCAAGGAAGCCGCCCACGAGATTATCAGCAAAAACAAGCCGCTGCTGTGGCCATCGCGCCTCATCGCGTCGCTCAGCGGCAAAACCGATAGCGCTACCAAGAACGACTCGGTCGACTTGGACCAGGTCGTCGACCTGTCCATGCTCTCCGATGCCTTTGACCAAAAGCAGTTTGAGGAGGGCCTGGGCAGCGCCATCGACGAGTTCAACGAGGGCCGCTCGGGCACCTTCGAGGCCGCCAGCTCCTATGACGAGAAGGCCGGCAAGTTCACCGTTGAGAAGGCCCGTTCCAACGAGAAGCTCAACCGCGAGCATGTCATCAAATATGCCGAGATCGAGCTCGCGTCGCTCGCCGAGAACGTCGATATCACCAAGATCGGCAACGACGCTTACGAACCGCTCAACGGCACCCTCACCAACGACCAGATTCAGGCTGCATGCGATGCCGCCAACAACTTCCTGGGCGTCAACGTGACCCTTAAGCTCAACGGCAATGATGCCGGTAAGGTGGACGGCAGTTCGGTGCTGCAGTGGATCAGCTTTGCCGATCCGGCCAACCCCACGCTCGATACATCGCAGATCAGCAGCTGGGCCGCCGAGCTCGCCAACGGCTTTAACACCGTGGGCACCACCCGCTGGTGGACGCGCGCCGACGGCAAGGAGTGCGCTGTCGAGGGCGGCGACTTTGGCTGGTCCATCGACAGCGACACGCTCGCCAAGCAGGTCGAGGACGCCATCAATAACAAGCAGACCGGCGATATCGAGATTTCGTACTCCAAGAAGGCCGACACGTTTACCGCCAAGGGCGAGCCCGATTGGAAGGCCTATATCGACGTCGACCTGTCCGAGCAGCACGCGCGCTACTACGACGAGAACGGCAATATCGTGTGGGAGGCCAACTTTATTTCCGGCAAACCAGGCGAAGACGCCACCCCCGAGGGTGTGTGGCAGATCAACAGCAACGACGGTGCAAGCAAGCTCATCGGTGCCAAAGACCCCGCGACCGGAAAGCCCAAATACGAGAGCCCGGTCAGCTACTGGATGCCGTTCGAGGGCAATATGGTCGGCTTCCACGACGCTACCTGGCAAAACGATTCGAGTTTCGATAATGCCGAATCGTACAAATGGTGCGGAAGCCACGGCTGCATCAACCTGCGCCTGGCTGATGCCAAGGCGCTCCACGACTGCATCAGCGTCGGTCTGTGCGTGGTCGTGCACTCGTAGGGAAACACGCCTTCCCACAACGGGGGACTGACGCTCCAATCTAACAGTTCCGAAAGATACCGCCATAATGCGCCCGCCTCTCGCGACGGGCGCATATACTTATCGAGGAACTTTCTATAAAGGAGACGCCATGTCAAATGTCCCCACCATCACCCCGGGACCGAATGATGCCGAGCGAGCGCCCGAGGGTGCCACCGAAACGCTTCCCCTCATAACAAACGTGCACGCCACACAGCAAAACGGCAGCACAAGCGATGCAACCGAGATTTCTGACGAAGAGGCCTACGCCAAGCTCAAGGCGAAGCGTGCCGAGCGTCGGCGCAAAAAGCTCATCCGACGCGGCATTGCGGCCGGCGTCGTGGCCGCCATTGTGCTCATCACCGTTGTCGTGACCTTGGTCATCAACGCACGGCCCACAGGTAGCGACGGGCCGGTGACCGACATGGTCACTGAGGGCACGTTTACGACCACCGTCGAGGCTAAAGGCCAGCTCAAGCCCATCTCGGCTTCGGTGGTCTCCCCTTCTGTCGACGGCACGGTGGCATCGATCAACGTGCAAGCCGGCCAGTCAGTCAACGAGGGCGACGTGCTCATGACCATTAAAAACGACGAGCTCGATCGAAACATTGCCGAGGCGCAGCGTGCGGTGACAGCTGCACAGGAAGACCTCGCCAACGCACAGAAAGCGGTGGCTGCCGCCCAAGCCGCTCCGGCGACTGACACAGATGCGGCAGGCGCGAGTGGCGCCAGCGGCACCGCCGACACAAGTGCCGTCTCGAGCGCCCAACGCAACCTAGCCTCAGCCCAGGCGACCCTGGACCAGGCCAACGCCAAAGCCGCCGAGCGCACCGTGACCGCGCCCAGCTCGGGCAGTATCGTCGAGCTCAACGCCAAGGTCGGCGCCACGGTGACGGGCGGCATGATTATGGGCGAAGGCGATACGAGCGGCGGCAAGCAGTGCATGCAGATCGCCGACCTCTCCAAGATGAAGGTCACCGTTCAGGTGGGTGAAAAGGATATCGCCAAGATTACCGTGGGCCAGAGTGCCAACGTTACCTATCCGGCCTTTCCCGATATCGTGAGTCAGGGAACGGTCACGGCAATCGCTTCGGTTGCAAACTCCGACTCCGCCTACGGTGGCGGCGGCAGCGTGACCTTTAACGTCGACATTTTGATCGAAGCGCCCGACGCGCGCCTCAAGCCGGGCATGACCGCCGAGGTCTCGGTGGTGACCGAACAGCTCGACGATGTGGTGATGGTGCCGACCATGGCGCTCATGACCGAGGATGGCGAACACTATTACGTCAATCTGGCCACTGATGACGAAGGCAAGGAGACGCGCCGCGTTAAGGTGACCGTTGTGACGCAAAATGACAACGATGCCGTGGTCGGAAAGACGCAGGTCAAGCGCGACGACCAGGGCAACGAGATCAACGCGGACGTGCCGGTCACCAAACTGCGCGACGGCGACACCCTCATCGTGGATACCGGCGCAGGCATGACGGCCGACGGTGGCGACTCTGGCAGCATGTCTGCCGACGAGGGCATGTAATGCGTCCCGTCATCGACATCCGCAACGTGCATCGCATTTTTGAGAGCGAAGCCGGCTGCGCCCATATCCTGCATAACGTGAGCCTGGCCGTGAATCCCGGCGAGTTCGTGGCCATTACCGGCCCTTCGGGCTCGGGCAAGTCAACGCTCATGAATATCCTGGGCTGCCTGGACAAGCCGACGGCAGGCGATTATTTCCTGCAGGGCCTCAACGTGGCAGAGCTCGACGATGACGAGCTCACCGAAGTCCGCGCCCTGAGCATCGGCTTTGTCTTTCAGAGCTTTAACCTGCTGCCGCGCCTATCGGTCATCGAAAACGTCATGCTGCCGCTGTCGTACACCAACGTGCCGCGGGCTCAGCGTGAGATGCGCGCCGTCCATGCGCTGCAAGCCGTCACGCTGCCGGTCGACCACTGGGACCACCGCATCTCAGAGCTCTCGGGCGGACAGATGCAAAGGGTTGCCATCGCGCGCGCCCTCGTCAACGATCCACCCATCATCCTGGCGGACGAACCGACGGGAAACCTGGACTCCGCCACCGGAGCACTCGTGATGGAGACCTTCCACAAACTCCAGGAACGCGGCAAGACCATCGTGCTCATCACACATGATCCCGGCATTGCCGCCGAGGCCGACCGTGCCGTAACCATTCGCGACGGCCGGATCCACGACGGCGCGTACATCGCGCACGCGCCGCAGACCCTGCGCGGCGCCATTGATAACCTGCCCACGATTTCCGCACTCGCCAATCCGACGAAAGGAGTGAAGGCATGAGCACGCGCGACCTTATCCAAGAAGCCCTTCACTCCCTCGAGGCCAACAAGGGACGCAGCCTGCTCACCATCCTGGGCATTGTTATCGGCATTGCCTCCGTCATCGCCATGACCTCGCTTATCGGCGGTATCCAAAACAGCTTGGTCAACAGCCTGGGCCTCAACGCGGCACGCATGGTGCAAATATATTCGTCGCAAGAGCTCACCGAGTCGGACGTTGAGAAGCTTCGCAAGATGGTGCCGCAGATCGAGCAGATCGGCATCGTGGACAACGCCTATACCGAGTACAAGGCCGGTGATAAAAGCTATACCGTCATGGCGCAGGGCGTCGATAGCGAGATGCTCGACGCGGTGGGCGCCAGCAAGCTCGTCGCGGGGCGCACCTACACCCAGGCCGAGTCCCAATCTGGCGCACGCGTGGCGCTCATCAGCCGTGGCGGCGCCGATCAGCTGTACGGCAACGAACAGGACGCGGTGGGCAAGACCATTAAGCTTTCCAACGGCGAGGTGCAGATTGTCGGTGTTATCGACGGCGGCGGCGACTCAATGGGCTCGCTCACGCTATACACGCCGCGCGAGACCATCTCGGGTCTCTTTGGCGACGAGAACCCCTCTTTTCCCAGTGTAACGGCGCTCGCCACCGAGGGCACGGACATGGACGAGCTGTGCAAGACGATTGAATCCAAGGTGCGTAGCATGAAGGGCATCGCGGACGAGGACGAATATGACAGCGTATCGGTGACCTCAATGAAAAGCGCCATCGACGCCCTCAACTCCTTTATGGGCGCGTTTTCGCTCATCATGGGCGCCGTTGCCAGCATTTCGCTGCTCGTGGGCGGTATCGGCATCATGAATATGATGCTCACCAATGTGACCGAGCGTATCCGCGAGATCGGGATTCGTCGAGCCTTGGGTGCCAGCCGTCGCGATATCACCGCACAGTTTTTGGCCGAGTCCTCGGCGCTGTGCGTCACCGGTGGCCTGCTGGGTGTTTTAATTGGCTACCTGCTTGCCTGGGGTCTAGCGATGTTCGCCGCGAGCTCTGGCGTGCTTGGCGAGCTCGGTGCCAGCGGTACCATTACGCCGAGCTTTTCGATCGCCACGGTGCTACTGGCCTTTGCGGTCTCCGTCGGCATCGGCGTCATCTTTGGCTTCTACCCCGCCCGCCGCGCGGCAAAGCTCGACCCCGTAGAGTGCCTGCGCTACCAGTAATGCAATCCCCCCCTGAGTTGCGGTGAAATAGGGAGTGTTTAAGCTGTTAAAAAGCCTATTCAGTCCTTATTTCACCGCAACTTAGGGTGGGAATGAGGTGTTGATGCTATTCAAAGCGCGATTCCAGGCTCGATAGTCCGTTCAACGTCAGATTGTTAGCGACCTCCGAAATGCGCTCGATAGGCACCGAACCATCGGAGAGCGCCCACGTGCGGTAAATGCCGATAATGCCCGAAAGCAAAAACGCCAGATAATAGTCGAACATCTCGTCCTTGAGGCCGTGAGGAAGCAAGTCGCGCTCGGCAATCTCATGTTCGAGCGGCACGCGCAAACGCGTCATAAAATCGTCGAGCGGGATGTTCTCAATCAGCTGGCGATTGAGCACGAGGTTATTGCAAAGCGCCTCGTTAACGGTCTTGAAGAAGGTAGCCGCCGCTCCAAGGGCGCGCTCGTTAGGGTCACTGCCCATGGTGGAAAGCGTCTTTTCGACCGAGTCGACAATCATCTCCACCACATCAACGGCGATGGCATCGAGCAGGCCGTCAACCGTGCCAAAGTGTACGTAAAAGGTCTTGCGGTCGACATTTGCCTCACGCGCGATGGCACTCACGGTAATGTCGGCAAGCGGCTTATCCATCAACAGGCGCTCAAACGCAGACAGGATGGCATTGCGGCTGCGAACGATGCGGCGGTCGAGGCGCGGTTTGCTGGTGGCCATGGACGTGTCCCTTCGGTATGCGAGCATTCATCAACAGATGAGAGTTAATCTACGTAAGAGGATTATCCCCCATCCGGCACAAAAATGCCCGGCAACATGAAGAACGCACGACCAACTATTACGCCTTAGGGTGTTTCTTTTTGTTCAAAGCAGCCGGGGACACACGGATGCCGTCGCCCGTCTGGCGCACATAGGCCTTATGCGTCGGTTTGGCGTCTCCAGAAGCCTTCTGAGCATGCTGATTGAGATCCACGGTAACCGCATGTACAGGATGGGGCTTTGCAGGCTTAGAGGACGTCTGAGGCGTTCGTCCGAGCTTGCGCATCGCGCGATCCCAGCGTGCATGAATACTCTCGTTGTGAGCGCTCTTAAGGCCCAGCAGGGGCGCGGCTAAAATAGTCGGCGCGATAAACGTAATGAGGCGCCACAGCAGATAACCAGCGGTCGATGCCGATCCAAAGAAATGACCCAGGAACAGCGCGAAGCCACCCTCGGCACCGCCCGTGCCACCGGGCAGGGGAACAGCAGAGCTCAGGAGCTGAACAAAGGCGCTCGCGGCCATAACCGAGAAAAAGTCGACTTCGTGGTGGCCAAAGGCAAGCATCAGGAAATACGGCACGAGGTAGAAAAACGCGAGCTGCAACATGGTGATGACCACCGTAAGCAGCATGGACGAAAAGTGGCCGGCCGAAAGCTTGAACTTCTCGGAGAACGAGTAGATTTCGCCGTCGACAAACGTACGCCAGCCCTCGATCTTGGTGGCCGAGACGCCCATTCGCTCGAGCCAATTGATAATGCAGTGCGCGACACGCGTGACGGTCTTGGGCATAAGCGCGACGGCAAAGATGCCAAGCAGAATGCAGCAGTGACCGCCAAAGCTAAAGACGCACAGCAGCGTCATGTCGCCATAGCGCTCGGCGAAAAACGGCATGCGGGCAAGCAGCAGAATGGCGCCCCAGGCAACGAGGCCAAACTGATACACGATAAAGCGCGTGAACTGCGTGGCACCGGCCTCGCCAACGTTTTGGCCCGCCTTGGTCAGGCGGTAGATCTGGGCAGGCGTGGACCCCATCATCATGGGCGTCAGGTTACCAAAGAAGATACCGCTCGCCTCGACCGAGATCAGGTCGCGAATGCCGACGGGCGAATTGGGATCGAGCCAGACGGCAATCGCATAGGCAACGATGCCAAAGAACAGGTACAGGAACATGCAAAAGCATGCAGCAACGAGCCACGGCGCCTGGACGCTCGACATGGCAGCCCAGAACTGTCCCATCTGACCGGTCGCAATCAGATAAACGATATAGCCAACCAGCACGACGCCGATAAAAATGGCACCGCGACGTGCACCCTTGTTGTCATCGCCGCCCGAGGCCTCAACCTCGACCTGGGGCTTAGATGTATGCTGAGAGGACTCCTTCATGAGGCTCCTTCTGACCGTCCAAATATCTTGCATATTGTACCCGCAAGGGCCACAAGCAGAACGTAAAGCTATGGGTCAAATGGGAATTGCAGATGGTTTGCTCGGAAATAAAAAACCCGAACTTCCTTGAGAAGTCCGGGTCTCAAATTCATGGTAGCCCGTACCAGATTCGAACTGGTGATCTCCGCCTTGAGAGGGCGGCGTCC
>ERZ772812.524-NODE-524-length-34025-cov-6.024845_pt1 | contig 34025 bp, 20 predicted proteins | sample MGYA00511343_ERZ772812 | MGnify/ENA primary metagenome ERZ772812 (study PRJEB29015, sample SAMEA2737706) | human gut metagenome | biome: human gut; feature: human-associated habitat; material: faeces | place: China | collected 2012 ...
TTTCAGACGGGCAACAGTAAGCCTATTGATATTTACGTGTGAGCGACCATTAAATATTGCTCCAATCACAAGACGAACATATCCCATATAACAGAGGAAAAACTATCCTTACTGACGGGATTGGATGAACGAACCATACGACGGAGCATTAAACGCTTAAAAGACGCAGGTTATCTGACCGTGCAGACTACCATTAAAGAAGATGCAGACAGAGGATTTATAAAACGTAATTCTTACTTTATAAAGCCTGTTATTAAAGACTATTTCTTTTTGGATAACAGTTTCTTTAAGAGGAACTATCCCGCCAAGATTGCAGGCTTTCTGCTCTTATTAAAGGCAATATGCCTTAATAATACAGATACCGTCCAATGAAGCAACAGTCAAATTGCAAAGAGTATCGGCTTATCGAGAAACACGATAACAGCTCTCATTAAAGAGTGTCTGCAATTAGGGCTTATAAAGCCTATTTCTAACGGCTATGAACTGGCGGCAGGCTGTTTTATCAATTCCTCGGTCAGAAAGACCGATGCAGGGATTTATAAGGAGATATGCGAGTTCTGCAAAATGAAAGGTGTTGCTGCTCCCAAGTGGGATAAACGGGCGATGTCCGTACTGCTTACCAAGTATAATGCAATAGGCTTATCGAATATAGAGCCAATAAGCATAGCCTACCAACTCGATAAACGATGCAAGAACCTACCCGAAAAGGCATCGTTGCCTTACTTTATAAAGGTGCTTGATATGCAGGAACAATATAAGGCAGTTGCGGAACGAGCCAAACAAGCAAAACAGTTTAAGGAAGAGTTCAGCGGTTTTGCTTTTGAATAACTATATTGATAATGTAAAGACTTTGTTATTTCGTTAATATCGCTATATTTGTGATACTAAAGAATATGGCATATGGATATTTCAACTTCAATTAGAACCGCCGCTGTTATTTATGCAGACGAACCTAATGCAAAAACGATTTCAATAAAGAGAAAATTTATTGAAGCCGTTTTTGTAACCAATGAGAATGCTGAACTCACATTATCCGAACTGGCTAATAAAATTTATGAAATATTCGACTTGTCTTTTACAGAAGAAGAATTAAATAGCATTATTGCAAATGAGACCGATAAATATTTCTTAGTTTTAAATGCAAAAAATATTGAAAATAAGAAAATCTCCTTGCATCAAAATCGTTATGTGCATTTATGTAATAAAGAAACTGATAATGATATTACACGGCATATAAATGAGTATTTACAGCAACATCCACAAATATCCGTTCAATCCATAGCTATTCAAGATTTATTAAATCGCTATTTTTATGAGCTATTAAACACTAATATTTCTGCATATTCTCAGCTATTAAATCCTCGCAAAGGGGCAGAAACGACTATTAAAGTTGAATCCAAGAATTTTACACCAGATGAAATAGATGTTATTAATGATTTTTTGAATTGGGATAATGTAGAGAAGAATAAAGCTATTTTTAAATTATTAAGTTATGCTTTAGAATATGCTTTGGTAAGCAATAATGCGAAAGATAACGTGTATTTATCCTCGTTGAGAACTAAAGTTTTCTACTTGGACACTAATTTACTTTATCGAGCATTAGGTATTAATGGAGTTACTCGTAAAAAAAGGACAATGGTGTTTTTAAAGAAATGCCAAGAAAGCGGACAAAAGCTAATAGTTTCTGTATATACAAAAAAGGAATTTGAAGATTCAATAGACTTTCATATAAATCAATTGAAGTCTTTTCATTTTGGACGGATAAATCCAGCTATTTTCAATCGATATTGCTATGGGGATTCCATTTATCAATATTACCATGAATGGAGGAAAGGGCGGATAACTTATGGATTTGATATTTTTAAGGCTCACTTAATGTCTGAATATAAAAAGGTATTAAAGTCGTTTAGTATTGAAGAAAATTATAAAACTCCATTCGATTCAGATATATACGATAAGAAGATTGAACAGTATAAAGATGAAATTGCACAAATAAAACTAACTAAACGAGACCTTCAACATCGTTATGACGCATGCAACTTATTGTGGTTGGAGCTAAATAGAGGTAATAATAATATTAGTTTAATAGATACAAAATACTATTTTATTTCAACAGACCAAAAGTTAAAACTATGGGATGAAAACCATTCTTTAGCCCAGCCCTTACTCCTTTTGCCAAGTCAATGGATGACCTTGATATTAAAATATTTTTCTCGAACTGATGATGACTTTAAAAGTTTCATAAGTTTCTTAAACTTGCCCAAGAATGATGCAATATTGAGTGAGACAGAATTACAAATAGTTTTAGCTGGGATTAGTGAAATTACAGATGATTTTGACTTGCAAGAGCATATTGTGGCAGATATGGTTGCAAGTAAATTTAATGGAATATTAGAAAGACAAGATTATTCTAAAACCAGAGAATCAGCAAAACAATTTGCTAAGGATAAATTAGAGGAACATTTTAAAGAACAAATTGCCGCTCAAGAAAAAGAATTTAATGAAGTGGCAAAGAATACACAAGCTGCCCACAATCAAGCAATACAAGAATTAGAAGCCAGATTAAATAATGAATTTGAGAAGCGTTTTAGTCGCTTATTAATTGATAAAGATAAAGAAAGATTAAGAGAAGTTAAGGCAGCCATAGATAGCATTGAGAAGCGAAAAACTAAGGCTGAAGAAAAGGCACAAATTGGTTTCTCAATTCGTAAATTTATTGCAGCACTTATAGTATTAGGCTATTATGTTGGGCTTATTACAGCTGTATGCCGAGTTGGTTTTGAACAAATGGGATTTTGGCTATGGGGATTAGGATTATTGCCAATAGTAGGTTCGATTTTATATATTCTAATTAAAAACGAATCATTCAATCTGTCTAAAATATTACAAGAAATGAAAGATAAAATTAGGCAAAAGAAATACGATGAATATCAAGTTAGCATATCGGAATTGAACGAGTTGAAGTTATTAGAGGAAGAAATTAAACGACGATTAGAGAATAAATAGAAGACGATATACTAAATCAAGCCCTCATGCTAACGCATGGGGGCTTTTCCCATTTAATAGAGTAAAATATTTTGTGGATTATCTACTTATAGAGCTATGTAATATATAATTAATAGCGCCACTCGATTTTTGCTTGCTTTTTCTCTTTATATGAAATCATGAGTACTTATTTCTATCAAAGAAATTCGTATATTTGAACGTAAAATGAATTTGATATGGATATAGAACAATTGGCAACAAGCACTATTAAAATGTTAATAGCGAGAATGTCTTTGTTATCTGCATATATTGTAGAAAAAGACAAAGAGCCATTGTGGGATGGGCACATCTATATTTATACCAATAAATCAAAAAAGAATGAATCGCTATATGGGCGAATTCCCGTTCAAGTCAAAGGAGAGCGAGTTAAGTCCATAAACAAGCCTACGCTAACTTTTCATGTACCCATATCTGATTTGAGAAGTTATCGCACTCTCGGTGTTTTATATTTGGTTGTTGGAATAGATGATAATAGTGATACCAAGTCTTATTATTCACTATTACAGCCAATCAAAATAAAGAAATTATTAGCCAATAAAGGTGGTCAGCAAGGAACTAATATTAAATTGGAGGAATTACCCACAGATGAACATGAGTTGGTTGCTGTACTGATGAATTTTTTTGATGATTGTAAAAAGCAAGTTAGTTTTGTTGATACTCCAACTTTAAAATTGGAAGATTTTAAAACGCATGAAACATCAATCAATGTTACATGTTTTGGTAATTCTCCCGATTCTCTATTTGATTATATATTTAATCATGAGGTATGCTTATATGCCAAACCTCCTTTAGATATTTATCCAGATATACCTCTTGATACAGTCAATTGTCTTCAACTGGAGAGGACAATTGAAAAATCAATTACAATTAAAGGTAAAACTCATTATTCGTTGTATCATTTGGTCTATACCAAAAGTGGGAAGTATCTCCAAATTGGGAAAAGTATTAGATTTAACATAGGCGAAAATCTCAAAGCAGACTTTAATTTGCAAGGGACACTATCTGAACAAATTACAGATATGTCCTTTTTGTTGGATTTTTTTCAAGCAGGAGAGGTTACATTAGGAGATGCAACAATTCATCAAGATCCCACAAAGATAGACGAAGAAATAACGCCTCGAATAGCTGAATTTCAAGAACATTTAAAGTATCTAAAAGATATTCGAAACGTTCTTACAGCATTAAATGTAAAAGAAGAATTGGTCATTGATTACAATGACTTTAAACCAGAATATCGCGAGAAAATAACTCTTTTAATTGATGTCATTTTAAGAAAGAAGCGCTGTTTTAATAAGGGTCTAAATGATGCTTCTCCGTGTTTGTGTGGGCTCCAAATATTTAATTTATATATTCCTGTCGTTTTTGTAAAAGGGAAAGGCAAGCAGTCAGATATGTTTATCAACATTTTTGAGCAAGAAGTTAATGTATCCATATCACGCAGCAACGGGGAGACATATCCCATATCTAAATATGTATTATTGGAACAAATAAATTATAAAGAACTTCCGCCTCAATACTATGATCGTATAATATCCTCTTTTAAGCAGAATATTATGGATTGTCCAATATTGGCAGATCGCTTAAACTATTCGTTGTTGGATATGCTACGAGCATATGATAAAACTGCGAATCCGAAACTACTTGATTTATGTATAAACTTTTCTAAATGGTTGTTAGAAAATGCTAATGAACTGCCGTTGCCAATTAGACAATTAAACTATTTGCAATCTGTAAAACGACTTCGACTTTTAACTGGCTCAGAATTAAGTATTATAAATGACATTATTCAAAATGACACCGACCCTGAACATAAAATAGCCGCTTATTTACTTTGTGATAATCAGGTGCAAGCACAAGTATTGTTCAATACATTGGATGATCAAGAAAGATTTAGAACATTTCCCATTTATCAATTGCTTAATGCGTAAAGCTTTAATGTTAATTTAATATGGGATTTTATCATCTACCCACGAATAAATACCCCAATTAACACCCCTCCCCCTATTGGGTTTGGAAAACGAAATTCGGGGAGGGATTTTTTATGGTAGATTATCGAGAAAAATCACAGATAAATACAAAAGCAACAGACAGGATGATTAGTTTAATCATTTACTAATCATCTAATTTGTAGAGTTATGCAATTAAGACAATCCATGCGCCGTGCAGCCAAGATGCGGCTTGCTCTGGCGGGAGCTTCGGGCAGCGGCAAGACCTATTCATCGCTTTTGATCGCTTACGGAATGACAGGCGACTGGTCTAAAATCGCCGTCATCGATTCCGAGAACTGCTCGGCTGACCTTTATGCCCATCTGGGCGGTTATCAAGTCCTCACGCTCGAAAACTATGCTCCCGAAACCTACATCGAGGCCATCGGCATTTGCGAGCAGGCAGGAGCCGAGGTAATCATCATCGACAGCATCTCCCATTGCTGGGATTATCTGCTGGATTTCCATGCCAACCTGCAAGGCAATTCCTTTGCCAACTGGGCCAAGGTTACACCCCGTCAGAACGCCTTTATCCAGCGTATCCTTACCTCGTCCGCTCATGTGATCTGCACCATGCGTAGCAAGCAGGATTATGTGCTCTCGGACAAGAACGGCAAGATGGTTCCAGAGAAGGTGGGCTTGAAAGCCGTACAGCGCGACAACGTGGATTACGAGTTCACCGCGGTTTTGGATATAGCCATGAACCACAAGGCCACCACATCCAAAGACCGCACGGGACTGTTCACAGGGCGTCCCGAATTTCTTATCACGCCTGCTGTCGGTCAGGCCATCCTCAAATGGTGTAATCTTTCGAATCCGAGTGTTCAACCTCAAACTCCTTACCACCATGTACCCAGCGTTTCAGCCTAATGCAGAATTTGCCGTCGGTCTGAACTCCGACAGTCCTTTCCTCGATAACCCTGCCGCAGAGGGGACAACGACCGTAGAGGAACGACCTGCAACACCTATCGTTCCTTTGGGCGTTCGTCATAACCGCCACTTTATCGAGGCCAACACCAAGCCAGTCGATATAGCCCATTTGAGAGCGGATTGCGTCGTTCCCGTATTCAGCAAGGACAACGAGGTGACCATCTCCCACCAGAGTTTTATCGAAACGGTATTAGGTGCTGCACACCGTATGTTCCCGCAGGAGGTAATCGACGCTCCCGATATAGTCGTGTCCCATATCATCAAGGGGCGGATTCCCGAAGCCATCCACAAACCCGTGAATCAACTCTTGGAAACCGACAAGACCATCTATTACGAACGGATGGCTTTCTGTTTCGAGATACCCACGATTTACGAGGATGTGGCAGGGAACAGACTGAATCTCTCGATAGGCGGTGTACGAGCCTACAACCATGAGAATCTCTATTCCAAGAAGACGGTGGAGAAATTCAAGGTCTTCATCGGCTTCAAGAACCTCGTGTGCTGTAACCTCTGTGTATCGACGGACGGATTCAAAAGTGAACTGCGGGTGATGGGCGTGCAGGACTTGTTCGATGCCACCTTACGCTTGTTCCGAGAATACGATGCCGAACGCCATGTAAAGCGAATGGCCTCGATGCAGGAACGACACCTTACCGAACACCAGTTCGCTCAGCTTATCGGCAAGACACGGTTGTATCAATACCTGCCCACGGCCGAGAAACGACAGCTTCCTGCTATGGAGTTTACAGACTGCCATATCAACGCCGTGGCAAAAGCGTATTACGCTGACGAGAACTTCTCACGAGGTACGAATCCAGAGATTGACCTTTGGAGGGTTTACAACCTCTTTACGGGAGCCAACAAGTCGAGTTATATCGATACGTTCCTCGACCGTTCGCTGAACGCTACCGAGCTTATCACGGGTATCGGTAGAGCCATTGAAGGCGATGCCCAGTACAGGTGGTTTGTGGAATAACCGAACGAAAAAGAATACCCTTGCTGTTTCACGACGGCAGGGGTATTCTCTTTGATATGTAAATAGAGCGCAATAACCCATATTCAATGATGCTGTCAGTTGATTTATTGCGCATTAGTGTTTTTATATAAATCATAATGTTCAAAATATCGACTTTACGCTGACATATTCTCGATAATTGAGGGTTGGAATGGTTTGCAACTCCCGATTTGAGAGAATATGTCGGCTTATTCTTTATAGCGGAATATCCCAAGCAATAAAGAACTTTTTAGAACATCAATCTTGATTTTCTGAAAGTTTAACGCGTACTTTGTAACTACAATACCCCGTTTGAGTGTTGCGTATTGAGAAACATTTTTTAACTTTGTAGCATCGTCCTAATGGGCGGTAACATATTAGTTTAGTGAAAGTGTTTCGCTAATCCTTACCGAGGAATCTGGAAAATTCAAGTGTGCAGGGATAACGCAACGCTCATCACCGTGTATAGGCATATATCATTCTCGATATATACTATTCGGTGTGGGGTATTGTTTATTTGCACATTAGGTATTCCAGAACCTCTCGGTAGATAAACGAACAACTCCACACTTTCTTTTTGCACACAATCCGCCGCCTCGGAGTTGAACGGTAAGATTTTAGGAAAACACTTGTTTAACTAAATACATCTTACTTATGAAACGAATTCTTCTTGCAGCAGCCGTCATGCTGATTGCCTCCTGTTCCAAAAACAGCAACACGGGAGATGAACCCTCGCCTGTGAAACCTACCCAAATCCCAATCAATGTTTCGATGGGTGTTTGGACCCGCGCCACAGACACCGCCTACGAAAGCGGTGACAAGGTCGGCATCTATGTCGTCAACTATAACGGTTCGGCTGCGGGAACGCTGCAATCGAGCGGAAACCATGTCGACAACATGCGTTTCAGCTACACGACGAAATGGACTCCCGACACGGAAATCTTTTGGAAGGACCAGACCACGAAAGCCGACTTCTACTGCTATTATCCCTACGGCACTCCTGCCGATGTCTCGGCCCATTCTTTCGTTACGAAGGCCGACCAGTCGAAATTGGCGGATTATAAGGCTTCCGAATTCCTGTGGGGCAAAGCATCGGGCATAACTCCGACAGCCAACGCTGTCCCTATCATTACGAACCGTTCGATGAGCAACATGCTGATTTACGTTGTTGCAGGCAAAGGTTTTACCGAGGAAACACTGGCCGCAGCGAATAAATCTGTAAAAATCTGCAATGTCAAAACCTCATCTGCGATTGATTTGCGGACAGGTGTCGCAACCGCGACGGGATCGGCAACAGATATTGTGCCTTACAATGAGGGGGAATATTATCGGGCTCTTCTCGTGCCGCAGACCGTACCCGACGGAACCAACCTAATTACCGTCACGGTCGATGGAGTGGATTATACCCTGGCCAAAGGATTTACCTTCAAGGCTAATACACAGCATAAGTTTACGGTTACGGTCAACAAGTCGAGCGGCGGTGTCGACATCGGCATTGGAGACTGGGAAATCGACGATACGGATAACGGCGGAGCTGCTGAATAACTAAAATCGACAGTTTATGAAACGACATCTTATTTTTACAGGACTATTGGGCCTGTCGCTTACAGGGTGCGTGAAAGACCTCGATACACCGACGGTCGGCGAAGGCGATACGACGCTTCCCATACAGTTGTATAACGAGATTTCGCAAATACCCACCACACGCGTCAACGACGAGGGTTTCTGCAACGGCGACGGTGTGGGCGTTTACGTCGTCAACTACGAGAACGGCTCGGCGGGAACGCTTCGTCTCGAAGGCAATCAAGCCGACAACGTGCGCTATGTCTATGACGAACCGAACGGCAAATGGACGCCCGACGAAACCGTTTATTTTCGGGACAAACATACGCACGTCGATCTTATCGGCTACTATCCATACAGTACCCCGACCTCGGTCGAAGCCTATCCGTTCGAGGTAGCCAAAGACCAGTCGACCGATGCCGCCAACGGATTGTTGGGCGGCTATGAAGCCTCGGACTTTCTGTGGGGCAAAACAGTCGATGTCGCGCCTACCACACAGCGCATCAATATCAAGTTCCAGCACCGCATGGCTGGCGCATTGGTTTCGCTTTCCGAAGGTACGGGATTCGCCGAGGGTGAATTCGCCCAGTTGGAAAAGGCCGTGTTGGTGACCAATACGATCCGCAAGGCCACGGTCGACCTCGCAACGGGTGAGATAACCCCTTCGGGCGATGTCCCGACGACGGGAATTGTCCCTTATAAGAAAGGCGGCGAGTTCCGTGCCGTGGTCGTACCGCAGACCGTAGCCGCATCGACGCCGTTATTCAGCATCACGGTCGACGGTACGCCCTATGTTTTCCGCAAGACCGAACCGTTTGCCTATACGGGTGGGAAGCTGCACAAGTTTACGATCGAGATTTCGAAAAAGAGCGAAAGCGGTCTGGAATTCAAACTCTTGGGCGAGAGCATCACGGCCTGGGAGACGGACAATATTTCGCACGACGCCACGGCTCGCGAGTATATCATTATCGAATGTCCCAAGGCAGGTACGCTCAAAGAGTGTATCGCAGCCGCAGGCAAGGACTATACGAAGGTCAAGAATCTGAAGGTAACAGGAACGATTGATGTCCGTGATTTCTATATGATGCGCGACGAAATGACGGTTTTACAATCCATCAATCTGAAAGAAACGAAAATTACTGCAATAACCTATATGGTCGATGCAAAAGATGACGAAATTCCTGATAATGCATTTGGAAATAAATCGACTTTAATTCGATTTGTCTTTCCTGAAAATATCACCAAGATTGGGAGCTCCGCATTCTCCCAAACTAACCTTTCTGGTTCCTTGGTTATTCCGAATGGTGTTACTGAAATAGGTACGTGGGCATTTTCAAATTGCCCATTCGGAGGAACGTTAACTTTGCCAAGATCATTGAAAATTATAAGGGATAACGCTTTCTCTGGTATAGACTGCATTGGGCCTCTTGATATTCCCAATACAGTCACTCATATATACGCTTCGGCGTTCGGTGGATGCTCTGGCTTTACAGGCCAATTAAAACTTCCTGATGGATTGCATTTCTTGGGCCCATATGCATTTGAGGGCTGTTCTGGTTTTACAGGATCTTTGACTATTCCATCTCAAATAAAAAGAATAGAAACTAGTTGTTTTAATAATTGTTCAGGGTTAAATGGCACACTTTCTTTACCCAAAGGTCTAACTGAAATAGAAAATTATGCATTTGCGCGTTGTTCATTTAGAGGAACATTAAACCTTCCTGAAAATTTATTGATTATAGGCCTCGGAGCTTTTGGATACAATCAGTTCTCTGGAGAACTGAAATTACCCCAATCCTTACCTGTAATTAAGGATAGAGCCTTCGAGGATAACCCACGATTAACAGGAATCGTAGAGTTTCCTGAAGAAATCGTATCAATCGCACCTGGTGTTTTTCTTAACTGTTCTCAATTGCAAGGTGTGGTGATCCCCAAAAATGTCGAAGCGATTCGCGAGGGGGCTTTCGAAAACTGTTTCCAGCTCAATTCGATTACTTGCAAGGCGCAGAATCCCCCGCAGCTGTCGGCTACGGCATTTGCAGGCGTTGCGAAGGATAACTTCACCGTCGAGGTTCCCGAAGAGGCGGTTGCCAGTTACAGCACGGCCCCTGAATGGAAAGAGTTCAAGCGTTTCGCCGCTCACCGCGACTTCTCGATTTCGCGCAACCTGTTCCGTGCTCTGAACGCGTCGCATTCGAAAACGCTTGTCATGCGTGCTCCCAGCGGCGAAGCATGGAGCGTGGAATCCAAGCCCGACTGGGTAACGGTCGAGCCGATGAACGGTGTGGGTAAGGTTGAGGTGACGGTAACGGTTGCCGAACAGCCCAAAGGTGCAGGCAATCGCACGGGCGAGGTGGTGTTCCTGTTGGATGGCAAAGACTACCGTTCACGTACGACGGTCGAGCAATATGATTACCAATATGGCGACGGCGATGTGCTGACCGCACAGCGTGCCACGAAGGGCGCAGGTGTCGATCTGGTCTTTATGGGCGACTGTTTCGATGCCAAGGATATTGCAGAGGGCAAATACCTCGATGCCATGAACGAAGCGATCGGTTATTTCTTCGCCGTGGAACCCTACAAAACCTACCGCGACTATTTCAATGTCTACACCATTTTCGGACTTTCGCCCGACAGCGGCGTAGGAGACGTAAATACGATTCGCGAAGCGAAATTCGGCTCGGCATATGCATTGGGAGGCATCACGCCCGACGAATCGGTCTGCTTCGAATATGCCTGCAAGGCTCCGACCGTGACCCAAGACAAGATCGGACGGACGCTTGTCACCCTTATCGAGAATACCGAGGATTACGGCGGCATCACCTATATGTGGGGCGACGGTTCAGCCATTGCCTGCTGCCCGATGAGCAGAGATGTCTATCCTTACGATTTCCGCGGGTTGGTGCAGCACGAAGCAGGCGGACACGGGTTCGGCAAACTGGGCGACGAATACATTTATCACAACGCTTTTATCCAAACCTGTACATGTCTCTGCTGCCCGCATGTAGAAGAGTTTAATGCCAACAAGTCACGCGGCTGGTTCGAGAACCTTTCATTGACGGGCAATATGTACGATGTGCCGTGGTCGCACTTTATATTCGATCCGCAATATTCGAATCTGGTGGATATTTACGAAGGCGGGTATATGCACATGCGCGGCGTATTCCGTTCGGAACCGAACAGCTGCATGAACAACAATGTACCCTATTTCTCGGCTATTTCGCGTGAGGCGATTGTCAAACGCATGAAAGAGTATGCGGGCGAAAGCTATTCGTTCGAGGAGTTCAAGGCTCACGACGTACTCGATGCGTCGACGGCTGGCGCAGAGACCCGTTCGATGTCTTCGGCACTCGAATTTGCGGCCTCGAACAAGCAACAGAATCCCGTCTATATGGGTGATAAACCGAAATTTAACAAATCCAAATAATGACAGCGATGAAACGATACGGCATATTACTGGTTGCGGTGCTGTTGTGTATGGCCTGCAACAAGGAGCACACGACAACGCTTCCTGACGACGCGGCGATGCGTTTCGAAATGAAGCACCCCGCAACACGCGCCACGGCAACGGCATTCGAGCAGGGCGACCGCATTGGACTTTACATCACAGAGTACGATGGCGATGTGGCTGCGCCTCTGCAAATTTCGGGCAACTGGGCCAACAATGTTGCGGCATCGCTCGATGGTGAACTCTGGACGACAGCCAAGAAAATCTTTTGGAGCGACAGCAAAATGGATGTCTACGGTTACTATCCCTATATGACACCTGTTTCCATCGACGAGCAACCCTTTGCGGTGGCGCTCGACCAGTCGACGGAGCGCAATGGCGACCAGTTGGGCGGTTATGAGGCATCGGACTTCTTGTGGGCCAAGTCGGAGGGTGTTGCACAAACCGAAGGGACGGTAGCCTTGCAGTTTGCGCACCGTTGCAGCAAATTGGTGGTGAAACTGGTGAAAGGTCCTTCGTATGAAGGTGATCTGCCCGATAATGCGACAGTCTACATTCACAGCGTTGTTCCGACAGCGACGATTGATTTTACGACAGGAGTTGTTGTGAAGGACCTGTTCGGAGAAATGGCGACGATCAAAACGCGCAAAATAGATAATGCCACTTACGAAGCCATTATCGTTCCGCAACGGTTGGATTCTCGGCGGCCTTTTATCGAAGTCGTGGTGAACGGTGTCTCCTATCTACTGGAGGACACATTCAATTTCAAAGCAGGAAAACAACACACGCTTTCGCTTACAATCAATTCCAATCCCGATCAGGTCGAAATCGAAATCGGGGGTGAAATCGAAGGCGGCTGGAACTAAAAATTTACGATAAGCAAAGGACAGACTTGTGCAAAAGGGTTAATATATAGACCCTCTGCACAAGTTTGTCCTTTCTATATTACTTGCATATTTCATAAATTTTTCGTATATTTACATCATAATCAAAGATTTAATAACAACATAAATTTTAGCTAAAATGAAAAGAAAAACACCAAAAATTGAATGAACAGCAGGTACGGAAACAAAAGAGGGCATGGAATTATCCTATGTTGCCAAATCCGTAGCTTATGACGATGATTTTGCAATGACGCTTATTGTTGCACGCCAAAAAGATAATCCTACACCCATAGAATTTTGATATATGTTTGCATTGGATATAGACCCAGCACAAGAAGTATCCATGACTTTTCAGAAGCGAGGACGAGGGTTTGCAGGCATGTCTTTTCTGATAAATCCAGCAATCGAAATACCAGCAATAGCCTTTCCGAATATCGTAACGTTTTCAGAATCTTCTACAACCTTGAATATGCTTCAAACACATATTTGACAGCGATACGGTCATATTCGATTATACGACAAGGGAGGGCAAGCAGAGTGTATTCAAATTCCCGCTGGCTGGATTTAAGGAGAAGTATTTAGAACAATTTGTTTAGTTGTCAACGATTCCATACCTTTATGCAATAAATTATTATATCTATGAGCCAAAATGATATTAAATATTTCGTAAATAAACGAGATGATAAAGTCTATGTTTCAAGGCGTATTCAGGTTAAGAATACTACTGAAAATATTGATGGTTATATGGAAGAAATAGAAAGGCCTTTTAGATATATCAGTAAAATTGTAAATTCTACTAATGAATTAGTGCCAATCAAGAATAGCAAAGAGATGACTTTAAGGCTAACACAGGGCGAAAAGCAGGAAATAGTTGCAAGTGTTTTTGAGGATACTAGAGGCATTAGTGTTGTAAAAATTCAAAAATATAATAAAACGTCTGGTTCTGCATATCGAGGAGATTGGACATTAACAGGAGGCGAAATACGAACATTCATTAATTTCATAAATTCTATATCATTCCTACCTATTGAAGATTCGGCTTCACACCAACAATTTACAGATGATTTTTTACAAAAATATATTCTTAATAAAGAACAGGCCATTAAATTGCTTTCCCAATATCCTGATATTATTAGCGAAATTCAAAAAGGAGGAATATCAACTGGTGAAATTGTTGAGTTGTCAAAACGGAAACAAAGTCTTAACACCTTTAAACAGCTACTAGACAACGACTCTTCGGAATCCGAGTGGCAGAGTTTCTTTGAGGCAAATACTTGGATATTTGGCTACGGTCTAAACTATGTTTTCAATGCCCCTCTGGAAGGAAAAAAGCTAGAACAAGTCGTTGCGGGATATAATGTTAACAGTAAAGGAAAGCGAGTTGACGCTTTATTGGCACGAAAAGGAGTTGTCGATACGCTCTGTTTGGTAGAGATAAAAAAACACACTACTAAACTTCTTGACAAGCAATATAGACCTGCTTGTTTTTCCGTATCAGAAGAGGTGATAGGAGGAATAGCACAAATTCAAAAGACAGTACAGAAATCGATTGAAAGTCTATCCACAAGCATCCAAATTAAAGATGATGAATCTAATCCTGTGGGTAAGCCTGCTTTTAATTATTTGCCCAAAGCATATTTAGTGATAGGTACTCTTTCTGAATTTGTAATAGATAATACGATGAATGAAGAGAAATATAGCTCTTTTGAGCTATTTCGCAGAAATCTCTCTAATCCAGAAATTATTACTTTTGATGAGTTATATGAACGTGCAAAGTTTATTGTTGCGACATCAGAACAAAAAACTGCTCCGTGAAAATGTTATAGTTGATTAAAATACTATAAAACAAAAGCAACATACACTCTCTTAAAAGGAGAGAGCAGGGGAAAATTTTCCCACGCGTTTTCTCAACAGATACGAGGACAGACTTTGCGAAAGGGGTATATTTATAGGCCCCTTTGTAAAGTTTGTCCTCTCTTATTCAAATATAAGATTATCAACTAATTCACTATTGTTTAACCAGCATTGAGTTTATGCAAATGTGTCAACCAATGTGTCAACCGAACGAACAGCCAGCGAAAAAAGATTTCCCAAAATGAAGCGAGGACTTGCAGGAATGATTTATTTATCATACATTTGCACTCGCAATTCAGCAAAAGGGGAGCTTAGCTCAGCTGGTTCAGAGCGTCTGCCTTACAAGCAGAGGGTCGGGGGTTCGAATCCCTCAGCTCCCACGACAGAGACCATCCAAAACAGGATGGTTTTTTATGCCGGGAGCATAGCTCAGTTGGTTTAGAGCGCCTGCTCGACAAGCAGGAGGTCAGCGGTTCAAATCCGCTTGTTCCCACAAGCAGAAAAGCCTTTCGGATTCGTTTCGGAAGGCTTTTCTGTCGACATTGCGGCAATGCCACTCAAGAAAAAGACGGATACCTGCGTATCCGTCTTTTATTATGAAACAGGCTGTGCTATTTGCCGGTCGCTTGTTCGCGGCTGTTGCCGGGGTAGACTCTCACCAGAACGACGCCGTGAGGCGCAACGGCCGTTTCGAACTTGTCGGTGCACTCCGTGAGGTCCTTCTGCCGCCACAGGTCGCGCACGGTCTGCCTGCCGCGCAGACCCAGCATGCGGAGCGTGAAGTTCATCTTCACGGTCTGCCAGCCCCGGTTGAAAAGCCCGACGGCCATCGAGCCGTCTTCGAGGTGCTTGGCGTAGATCACCTGGTCGCCCTGCTGCCAGACGGGGACGGCCTGCAGGCCCAGCGGGTCTTGGTTGACGTCGATCACTTCGTCGTTGGTCAGCAGGCTCCGTGTGAAGTCGTCCATCTGCGCCATGTCGCAGCCGATCAGCAGCGGCGCGGCCAGCAGCGACCAGAGGCTGATGTGCGTATACTGCTCGTCGGCCGTGAGCTGCGTGTAGTGGAGTTTCGGGCCCCAGCCCACCATGCCTATGACCAGCATGTCGGGGTCGGCCCAGTGACCCGGGCGGTTGAAGGGCAGCCAGCGGTCCTGGCTGAACCCGATGCTGCTGATGCTCTCCCACGTGTCGCGGATGTCGCCCGTCGTGCGCCAGCAGTTGGAGTACCGCATCCACTGCGGGGCGTCGCCGTAGGGTGCGCTGTTCGAGAGGCTGTAAACGACGTCGCGGTCGAGCGTCCGAAGGGCGTCGTGCATCTCCTTGACGTGGTAATAGTCGAGCGGATTCCAGTCGTACTTGAGGTAGTCGATACCCCATTCGCCCCATTGCTTCACGTCGGCCTCCACGAAGGAGTAAGGGCCGAGGTGCCAGACTTCGGTCCGGTCCTTCCAGTAGTTGCCGCCCTCTTTCTGATAACGGTAATGCTCGTTGTGCCGGCCTTTTTTGATCCACTCGTTGACGCCGTCGGGGTTGTCCGAGTAGCTGCCGATATGCGCGGCATAGGTCCCGATCCACGGCGTGGAGTAGATGCCCACCCGCAGGCCCATGTCGTGAATCTCGCGTACAAGGCCCTTCATGTCGGGGAATTTCGTGTTCGGCTGGATCGCGTTGTGTTTGCCGCCGCGTTTGCCCTGCCATCCGTCGTCGATGTTGATGTAGGACCAGCCGTGGTCGGCGAGTCCGCTTTCGACCATCGCGCGCGCCGACGAGAGCACCTGCTCCTGCGTGACGTCGCGCGCCCAGCAGTTCCAGCTGTTCCAGCCCATCGGCGGAGTGAGCGCGATTTCGTCGCCCACGACGATCTTCAGGTTGCGCTCGCAGCTGCCCGGCGCATTTGCGGCTTTCAGGTGCACGGTATATTCGCCCGGAGCGGTTACGCGTCCCGTGATCCGTCCGGTTTCGGGGTCGAGTTTCAGCCCTTTGGGAAGCCCCTCGGCCGAGAAAGTCATCGGACGGACGCCCGTCGCGGCGATCGTGTAGAGGAATTCCGAACCCGGGCGGACGCCGAAGACGCGGGCGCCGTTGATGCGCGGGGTGTCGGCGGGTTTCGGGGTCAGGATGTATTTCGACATGTCGGGCGCGCTTTGCGCCGCAGCCTGCCCGGCCGCCGCCCCGCCGCAGAGTGCGGTCAGGGCGAGGGTCGTCAGGTAAAGCAGAATCGGTTTTTTCATCGGTTCGGGAATTTTGGATTTCGGGTTCATTTCGTCTTTTCCGCCAGCACCGGAACGAATTCCGACACGGAGTACAGTTTGTTGCGGTTGCTGGCATTTACGGCCAGTCGTACGTAGCGGCCCGAAACGGTCCACTGCTCGACGGCGTAGGTTCCGGTCGTCGACGTGTTGGTCTTGTCGCCGAAGTCGAAGTCCTGGGCCTTCGTCCAGTTCTTGCCGTCGTCCGAAAGCTCGATGTAGCCGGCGCGGAGGTCGGTCACGTAGGAGTCGCTGCGGCGGACGAGCGTCATGCCGCACCAGTAGTACGTCTTGCCCATATCCCATACGGTCGATGCTTCGTTGGGGTTGATGTCGCCCTCTCCGGTGTTGTTGTAGCGGCTCTCCCAGCGGGTCGAGAGGTCGTCGTCGATCATCAGCTCGGGGCCGCGGCCGGTGTAGTAGGAGCTGCACGAAACGAGATTCCACTTGCTGCGGCTGTCGTAGATCGGGAGCAGCGAGATGTGGTAAAGCACCGTGTTCTTCTCGCCGATCTTGAATTTCGAATTGCTCTTGAGCCTTACGGCCAGCGTGTAGTAACGGTCTGCCGTCAGATTCGATTTGTCGATGTCGATGGTCGAAACCGCTTTGTTCGAGCCGGCTTTCAGGTCGGCTGCCGTGAAGGTGTAGGCGCTTTCGGGCAGCGGGATGTATTGCGTGCCGTGCTCGGCGTTATAGGCCGCGAGCACTGCATCGCCGTGTTCGTATTCCATCTCGGAATCCCACTTGTTGTTGAACTCGGTGTAGGCTGTGAATTCGAGCGTATTGGCGTCGGTGGCGCTCAAGTCGCTTTCCACGACACCGGCGTTCTCGGCCAGCACCTCGGTCTCCTGCATCCGGGGATTGATCAGGATGGTGTTCAGCTTCTCGTTGACCTCGGTTCCCGTGGCCGAGAGCCGCAGCGGAAGGACGTAGTCGTTCATGTAGGGCAGCGCCATGATCCCCTTGCAGTCGAGGCGGACGGTGAGGGTGGCGCGGCGGCCTTCGGCCGTGATCGAACCGGTGTCCTTGACGATCTGGTAGTACTCTTCGCCGAGCAGCGTGTAGGAGGAGCCGTTCGCGGCGTTGAGCGCCTCGACGGCATCGGGGTCGGGTACGACCTTCACCTCCGACGGCTGTCCGAAGTAGCCGCTGCTGTAAGCGTAAATGTTGTAGTCGATCGTCTCCTCCACGTCGTAATAGATTGCGTTCTGCACGCCGTTGTTGACGATGTAGACGCGCGGGTCGGTCAGGTTGTCGTTGCGGTGGTCTTTTTCGCAGGCGGTCAGCAGCAGCACGCCTGCGAAGGGTATCAATATGTTTTTCAGTTTCATAATTATCCGGATTAGAGGGGTTTACCAGCCGTAGTTCTGCGTGCATTTCACACGGTCGAGTTCTTCCTGGGAAATCGGGAAGAGGTAGCAGCGCTTGGTGAAGACGCGGTTGCCGTCGCGGCCGCCGTCGTATTTGCAGATGACGCGCTGCCAGAATTCGCCGTTCGCCTTGTGGTCTTTGGCCGAGATGTTCATGCCGTAGACCGGCATGTTGTTGTCCGTCTCGGCCGTCATCCAGGTCCGCGTGTCGAAATAGCGCAGGTTTTCGAAGCACAGCTCGACCTGGCGTTCGCGGCGGATCAGTTCGCGCATCCTGGTCTGGTCGCCGGCGGCGTCGGGATAGACCTCCTCGATGTCGGGAACGCCGGCGCGTTTGCGGATCATGTTCAGGTAGAGCGTGATGTCCGCGTTCGACGGATCGTACTCGTTAAGCGCCTCGACGTAGTTGAGCAGGATCTCCGCATAGCGGAATACGGGGAAATCCAGGTAGCCATAGTTGCCGGTGGAGGTGTCGATCGACGGGTTGGTGAACTTATGCGCCAGATAACCCGTCGGCGGATAGTTGTGCGATTTTCCCGGACCCGAATTGCCGTTGAAATAGAACTGGACGTTGGCTGTTTTCTTGTTGGCTCCGTGCCAGGTCATGCCGCTCCAGAACACGTTGACGTAGAAGCGCGGTTCGCGGTTCTGGTACATTTTGAACGTCTCCAGTTCGTCGCCGTAGATCGGGTGCTTGAACTTCGAGAATCCGCTTTCGCTGTAACCTGCGTCGGGGTCGATGATCGGCCGCGCCTGGTCGCCGTCGGTGTAGCCCGTGATGGGGTAGCGGCCGTTGGCCATGGCGAACGCGTCGACCTGTTTCTGGGTTACGCCGTAGCCGCCGTAGGCCGTTCCGCCGACACTCGGGGGCGTGGTGACTATACGCCACTGGTAGCCGCTGGCGATGCGCGTGTAGATCTTCTCCGTAGCGCCGGTCCCGGAACCTACCGACGTGAAGAGCGTGTTGAAGCTGGCGTAGGGGTCCGTGCCGTCGGCGCCGACCAGCGAGTAGAGGTTCAGGTTCATAACGTCTTTGGCGGCCTGGGCTGCCAGCTCCCATTTCTTTTCGTCGTACTGGGTCGGGAACAGGTGGTCGCCGTTTCTGTTGACGATACCCTTGTAGAGTTCGTTGCCGTTGAAGAGCTTGCGGGCCGAGTAGAGCAGCAGGCGGGCGCGGGCGGCCAGGGCGGCGCCTTTCGTGGCACGGCCGTAGTAGATGTCGGGCCAGCTGTCGGGCAGCCCCTTGGCGGCTTCCCAGAGCTCGTTCGCGACGTAGTTGACGCACTCGTCCCAGGTGTTGCGCTCGCGCTGGTCGAGTCCGCTCTGCGTGAAGTCCACCGGATCGTCGCCGATGAGGAAGATGGGACCGTAGACGGGCAGCATCATGGCGTAGAAATGCGCGCGCAGGAAGCGGGCCTCGTTGTAGTAGTAGCCCTTGTCGACATCGTTCAGTTCCTCCGGAGGGCACTTGTGGACGTTCTGCATGAAGTAGTTGGCTTCGCGGATGCCCTTATAGGGCGTGTTGTAGGTGTCGTCGCGGTAGATGGGCAGCGATGGGTTCCACGAGTTGTAGTTGATCTGGGTGTAGGACCGGTCCAGATAGGCGAACGAGGTCTCGTCCGAGCAGGCCTCCCAGGGGATGTCGTTGCTGTTCGACACGCAGGCGGGAGCTTCGTAATCCGGCTGGTAGGAGTAGATGTTGGTCAGGTATTGGAGCGTGGTCTTCTGCTTTTTGAATATGTTGTCCGAAGTCAGCGGCTCGTCGGGCTGGCGGTCGAGGTATGAGTCGCAGGAAGCGAGCATGGCTCCGGCTGTCAGGAACAGGGCGAATGTTTTAATCGTGTTTTTCATGGTTGTTGCCGGTTAGGGGTTAGAAACCGATCGTGAGACCGAGGTTGATGATCCGGTTGTTCGGGTAGTTGGTGGCTCCGGTTTGCAGGTCGGGGTCCCACAGCTTGAAGGGGCTGAACGTGAATAGGTTCACACCCGAGAGGTAGACGCGCAGGCTCTGCATGGCGATCTTGTTGGCGATGCGTTTGGGCAGCGTGTAGCCGAGCTCGAGGTTCTTCAGGCGCAGGTAACGTCCGTTGGCCATCCAGAAGGTCGACAGCTGGTTGTTGTTGTCGATGGCGCCGGTCGTCATGCGCGGGTATTTGGCGCCGGGGTTCTCCGGAGTCCAGGTGTTGCCGTAGAGGTCGGCGAATACGCTCGACTCCTTGAGGTTGCGGCCGACGAACGCCTGCGTCTGGTCGGTGAGGGTCGAGAAGCTGACATGCGCCACGCCCTGGAAGAATGCCGACAGGTCGAATGCCTTCCATTGCAGCGAGAAGCCGAATCCGTAAACGATCTCGGGGATGTCCGAGTAGCCGATGGGCTTCGTGTCGTAGTTGTCGACGATGCCGTCGCCGTTGAGGTCGAGGTATTTGATGTCGCCCGGTTTCACCTCGCCGAAACTCTGTTTGGCCCACGAGTCGATGTCTTCCTGATCCTGGAAGAGTCCGGCGGCCACCAGGCCGAATTTCTGCCACTGCATCTGGCCGCTGTGGTTCATGTAGGTATAGGCGTAATCAGGCTCGTCCTGGTCCATGATCCGGTTGCGTGCGTAGGTGAAATTGCCGCGCACGGTGAGGTGGAGGTCCTTGCCGAGCGGTTGGTGGTATTCGAGCGAGGCGTCGATGCCGCTGTTGCGCATCTTGCCGATGTTCACCCAGGGTTTGGTGCTCAGACCCACGTACATGGGGATGGATTTGCGCTGGAGGAAGATGCCCTCGCGGTTTTCCTTGAAATAATCCACCGATATGTTCAACTGGTTGAAGAACGAGAGGTCGGCGCCGAGATTGAACTTCTTGGCCTTTTCCCAGCCTACGTTGGGGTTCGGGAATTCGCCGAGGCGGACCGAGGTGTACTGGCTGGGCGTCGTGCCGAAATAGTATTTGCCGCCGCCGATCACGGTTTCGTTGTAGATGAAACGGCGGTCGCCGCCGATCTGGTCGTTGCCCACCAGACCGTAGGAGGCTTTGAGCTTGACCATGCTGACCACGTCGCGGATCGGTGCGAAGAATTTTTCGTTCGAGACGACGTACCCCACGGCGATCGACGGGAAGAAACCGAAGCGGTGGTTGGGCGAGAAGTTCTCCGAGCCGTTGTAGCCGAAGTTACCCTCGACGAAGTAGCGGTTGTCGTAGTTGTAGGTGATACGGCCCGCAATGCCCTGATGGCGGTAGGGAAGCGCTTTTTCCGAGTTGTTGGCGCTTTCGCCCACGTAGTTCTTCTGCGACTGCTGGAAGAGGAACATGGCCGAGAGGTCGTGCTTGCCGAAGGTGCGTGCCCAGTTGGCCACGGCTTCGAAGTAGACCGAACGGTAGCCCTTGTTGGTCTGCTTGTAGGTGAGGTTCTCCTCGCCGATCTTCGTCTGGTTGAATTCGAGTTCGCCCGCTTCGTTGCGGCCGGTGGCCAGCCATTGGGGCGAGGTTTTCGTGCGGCTCAGGTTGTTCTCGTTCTTGGCGTCGAACGAACCCTTGATCGAAACGGTAAGGCCCTTGGTCACCCAGTCGCCCAGGTCCTGCGTCAGCACGAACAGCGACTGCGCCGTGTTGTAGAAGATTTCGCGGTAACCGGTCTGCGTCAGCAGCGCATAGGGGTTCTCGCCCTGTCCCGACGCCGGGCCGGCCAGGTAGCCGTTCGAATAGACGTCCGGGAAGGCGTTGGCTGCGGTCTTGAGCGCATAGCCCCAGATGCCGTTGGCGCCGGTGGCGCTCGAACCCGGTTCGTTCTTGCGTTCGAACGTGGTGGCCAGATTGACGTTGAGCTTGGTGTATTTGTGGAGCTGGACCTCGACGTTCGACCGGAAGTTGAACCGACGGTAGAAGACCGACGTGTTGTACTCCTTCATGTTGTCGGCCTTGAACAGGCCGTCCTCGTTGTAGAAGCCGCCCGAGATGTAGTATTTGGCCGTCGAGCCGCCGCCCGAGATGTTGACGTTGACGCGCTGGTTGAACGAGTAGTCCTTGTAGAGCCGATCCACCCAGTCGATGTTGGGGTGCAGGTCGGGGTCCGAACCGTCGCGGAACGTCTGGATGTCCTTCTTCGAGTAGAAGTCGTATCCGGCCGCCGCATTGTACATCTCGGCGAACTGGACGGCGTCGATCATGTCGGGAATCTTGGTCGGCTGCACCATGCCGGCCTCGAACTTGATGTTGATCTGCGGCTTGCCTACGATGCCTCCGCGGGTGGTGACCAGCACGACGCCGTTGGCGCCGCGTACGCCGTAGACGGCGGTCGCCGCGGCGTCCTTGAGGATCGAGAACTCCTTGATGTCCTCGATGTCCACCAGGTCGAGGTCGCGCTCGATGCCGTCGACCAGCACCAGCGGCGACTTGTTCGAGCCGAAGGTGCTGATGCCGCGGATCCAGAAGGTCGACGAGGCGCCCGGTTCGCCCGAACGCTGTACGGAGATGACGCCCGCGAGCTGTCCGGCCAGGTTGTTCGAAATCTTGCCCGTGGGCATCTTGATGTCGTTGACCGGAACGGAGGCTATCGAGCCGATGATGCTGGCCTTTTTCTGGGCGCCGTAGCCGACGACGACGACCTCTTCGAGGTTGTTGTCCGGCGAAAGGGAGATCACTTTCGGAATGCGGTCGATCGGGAACTCCTGCGTCTGGTAACCGACGTAGGAGACGGTCACGAAGCCGAAGTTGCCGGAGAACGAATAGTCGAACGAACCGTCCGATGCGGTGCTCGTGCCGAGTGCCGAATCCTTGATCCAGATCGTGGCGCCGATGATCGGCTGCCGGGTCGCGGCGTCGAGCACCTGGCCCGCGATGTGCTGTTTTCGCGGCGCGGCCGGAGCCGGGGCTGCGGATGCGGGGCTTTGTGCCTCCGCACGGGTCAGGATGATGTTGTTCTGACGGATGATGTAGGTGATGCCGGTTCCGCGCAGGGCTTCGTCGAGCAGCTGGGAAACCGATTTCGTCGATTTGGCGATTTTTACGGGGACGTTGTCCGCCAGGTTGCCCTGGTAGGAGATCCGGTAGGAGGTCTGCGATTCGATCTCCTGAATCAGCCCTTTCAGGCTGGTTACGTTTTCAACGCGGACCGAAGTCTGCTGGGGCGACGGCGCCGCCTGCATTTCCCCCCCCCCACGGAATAAGGAGTGTCAGGCATGCTGCCAGTAGATACCAGGCATGCCGCATACGGAGTAACTTTTGTTTCATAGAGGTTTGGTTAAGATTGGATTATTTGTGAATGGTGATTTTTTCGCCGTTGCGGTTGAAACGGGTGTTCGTCGAAAGCGTCAGCACTTCGAGGATATGGTCGATCGGCATGTTGAAGTCGAGCGTTCCGGTGAACTGGATGTTTTTGAGCGCCTCGCTGCGGAAGGCGACGCCGATGCCGTAGAAATCCTCGATCACCCCGGCGATCTGCGCCAGGTCGACGTGGCGGAACGTGCGCAGCCGCGCGGCCAGCTCCGCCTCCACGTTGACCGTTTGCAGCGTCAGGTCGTTGTCCGTGGGGTTGTAGGAGACTTTCTGCCCCGGGTGCAGGGCCACGACGTGGTCCGCGGCGCGGAAATCGACGGCTCCCTCGACCAGTACGGTTTCGACGTCGGAGCTGTCGTCGTAGGCTTTCAGGTTGAATTTGGTTCCGCGGACCACGACTTCGGCGTCGTGGACCGTGGTGACGGTGAACGGCGCGCCGTTGCGCTTGCTGACTTCGAAAAAGGCTTCGCCGGTGAGGTGCACCGTGCGGTTCCCGTCGTCGAACGAGGCCGGATAGTTGAGCTGCGAACTGCGGGTGAGCCGGATGACGGAGCCGTCGGGCAGCGTCACCGAGCAGTCGCTGCGCTCGGCGCTGACCGTGCAGATGCGGTCGTCCGGCCGGTTCTGGTAGAGATACATGCCTGCGACGATCACGCCCGCGACGAGGATGGCGGCGTAGCGCGCCGCGATCTGCCGCCATTGGGGCCTTGTTTTCGTGCGGCGCAGTTCGATGCGCCGCTGCAACGATCTGAAGGCCTGGTCGGTGTTGACCGACGCGGCGGCACGGAGCCGGTCTCCGGCGAAGAGCACGAAGTAGAGCGCTTCGAGCCGGCGGCGGTTCTCCTCCGAGGCGTCGTACCAGTTTTCGATCTCGCGGTTGGCGGGTTCGTCGAGTTTCCCTTCGAGAAATTCGGTCAGCAGGTTGTCGTCGATCTCTTTCATAAGTTCGGTTTCTAACAGTAATACGGTTTTGGGGAAATAGTTACTAAACGAAAACCCGATTTTTTTTCGGGCTTTCGTTTTTATTGCATATGGTCGGTTGCAGGGGGCAGGGGTTTCAGTTGTTCCCGGGCATTTCGAAAAACAGCGCGATCAGCGGCAGGTAGTCCTTCAGCGCGACGCCGAGGACTTTGAGCGCCTGGCCGATATGGTAGTTGACGGTCTGGGGCGACACCTCCATCTCGGCGGCGATCTGCTGGTGGGTCATGCCCTGGAAGCGGCTCATCTCGAAGATGCGCCGGGTCTGCTCGGGGAGTTGCGCGAGCGCCTCGCGGTAGAGCCGTGCGAGTTCCGTGCCGAGGTAGAAGTCCGGGGAGTCGAACTGGTCGGCGAATCTCTTTTCCAACTGCTGGTGGACGCGTGAATGGACCTTCTGGCTGGAGATGCGGTCCAGCGACTTGTTGCGGACGATCATAAACAGAAGTCCTTTCAGCGAAAGTTCCTCCATCAGGCGGTCCCGGTTTTCCCAAATGTACAGCATCGTGTCCTGTACGATGTCCTCCGCCACGGGGAGGGATACCCAGCGCGAGGCGAAGCTGCACAATCCCTTGTAATAGAATCGGTAGCACGCTTCGAAACACTGCCGGTCCCCGGCGTTGAGCCGTTGGATGACCAGTCGGTTGTCGAGGATGTCGTATTTGGTGTTCAGGGACATAAACCGTCGTATCTCGCGTAATTCGGGAGGCTAAAATTACAATTTTTTCCGGAAAACGGGCCGGATTCCCGAAAAAAGGGCCACCTTTGCAGTAAAATGGAACCGGGCTGCCGGGAAGTCCGCGCCCCGGGATCGCCGTTTTACATCGCTTATGAATACCGTCTGGATCGTACTGCCTGTATTGATCGCGCTGATGTTTCAGCTCGGCATCGAACTCGACCGGCAGGCCTTCGCCGGTGTGGCCCGCCGTCCGGCGGCCGTTGTCGCGGGGCTGCTGGGCCAATTGGCGCTGCTGCCGCTCATCGCCTTCGGCGTGGGGCTGGCCTTCCGCCTGCCGCCCGTCTATTTTCTGGGGCTGCTGCTCGTCGCCTGCTGTCCGGGAGGCAGTTCGTCGAACGTCTTTTCGATGCTGGCCAAGGGCGACGTGGCCCTTTCGGTGACGCTGACCGCTTTGAGCAGCCTCATCACGCTCTTCACGATTCCGCTGGTGATGGGTTTCGCCGCGCGTTTCGTCGCGGTGCATGCCGGTGCGGCCATCGAACTTCCGGTCGGGAAACTGCTGGTGCAGAACATCGTCCTGCTGTTCCTGCCGATGCTCTGCGGGGCGCTTTTCAGGCATTGGCGGCCCCGGGCGGCACGGCGTGTGCACGAGCTGCTGGGACGTGTGGCCTTCCCGGCCCTGATGCTGCTGGCGGCGGTGTTCTTCGTGCAGTACGCCTCGACGATTCTGGAGAATCTTGGCGTGCTGGGGCTGGCCGCGGGTGCGCTGATCCTGCTGGCGATGGCGGGCGGATCGCTGCTGGCCCGCCTGTTCCGGCTCCGGCGGGCGGTGCGCCGCACGATCGTCATCGAGGTCGGGATGCAGAACGCTGCGCAGGCGATCGCCGTCGCCACCTCGCCGCTGATCTTCGACAGCGGTGAAATGGCCGTCCCGGCCATCGTCTACGCCCTCGTGATGAACGTGGTTCTGCTCTCGTACCTGAAACTGCTGCCGAAATGTACCGATGAAACGGCGTCGGAAGGCGCCTGACCGAGTATCTTTGCCGTATGAAATTCCTGAAAGTCGCTGTTTTGTTTTTCGGCCTGGCCGCGGCGTTTGCCGTGCGGGCGCAGGGCGGGACCTATCCCGTCAGCGGGCGGGTGATCGACCGTTTGAGCCGCCGCCCCGTGGCCTATGCCGCCGTGGTGCTGGCCGGGCAGGAGCAGAAGGGAGCCTCGACCGACTCGCTGGGGAGGTTTCGCATCGAGCGCGTGAAGCCGGGCATCTGGCGGCTGGCGGTCTCGTCGGTGGGCTACAAGAGCCTCACGACGCCCGAATACATGGTCTCGGCCGCCACGCCCTTTATCGAAGTCGAGCTGGAGGAGGATGCCGCGCAGCTGGAGGCCGTGACGGTCCGTCCGTCGCCGTTCCGCGTCACGGCGGAGAGTCCCGTAAGTTTGAAGGTGATCGGCCTGCGGGAGATCGAGAAAAGCCCCGGCTCGAACCGCGACGTGTCGCGCATCGTGCGCTCGTATCCCGGCGTGGCCTTCTCGCCCGTGGGGTATCGTAACGATTTGATCGTGCGCGGCGGCGGGCCTGCGGAGAACAAGTTCTACATGGACGGGATCGAAATCCCGAACATCAACCATTTCGCCACGCAGGGGGCGACGGGCGGTCCGGTGAGCATCGTCAACGCCGACCTCGTGCGCGAAATCAGTTTTTATACGGGAGCCTTTCCCGCCGACCGGGCCGGGGCGTTGAGTTCCGTGCTGGACTTCAGGCTCCGCGACGGCAATGCCGAAAAGCAGACCTTCAAAGCGACGTTGGGCGCCTCGGAAGTGGGGTTGAGCGGCAGCGGGCACATCGGCGGCAAGACGACTTATCTGTTTTCCATCCGCCAGTCCTACCTGCAACTGCTGTTCAAACTGCTGGGGCTGCCCTTCCTGCCCAACTACATCGACGGGCAGGCGAAAGTCAAGACACGCCTTTCGGAGCGCGACGAGCTGACGGTGCTGGCCCTTGCGGGATTCGACAACATGCGTCTCAACGTCGACGAGAAGGGCGAGGACGCCGAATACCTGTTGAGCTACCTGCCCCGCATCCGGCAGGAGACCTTCACGGTGGGGGCTTCGTGGCGTCACTATGCGGGCCGCCACGTGCAGACCGTGACCTTGAGCCACAACTACCTGAACAACCGCAACCTGAAATACCTGCGCAACGATGATTCGTCGGAGGACAACCTGACGCTCCGGCTGCGCTCCGTGGAGCAGAAGACCACGCTCCGGGCCGAGAACCGCACCTATCTGGGCCGCTGGACCGTCCGCGAGGGTGTCGAGGTGAACTATTCCGATTACACGAACCGCACGCTGCAACGGCTCTTTACCGACCGGACGCAGTTGTCGGACTACAATACGCAGTTGGGAATCGTCGGCTGGGGGCTGTTCGCCGGGGCCGAATACGCCTCGGCCGACAAGCGGTTCACCGCCTCGGCGGGCCTGCGCGCCGACGGGTGCGACTACTCGGGACGTATGGCGCGGGTGTGGCGCCAGCTGTCGCCCCGGGCTTCGGTCTCCTATGCGGTAGGTCCCGGCTGGTCGGTGAGCGGCAGCGCGGGACTTTACTGCCAGCTGCCGCCCTACACGGCGTTGGGATTCAAGGTGGACGACGCGCTGGTCAACCGATCGCTCGATTACATGCGCGTCGGGGTCTTCAGCGCGGGCGTCGACTGGCGGCTGCGCGACCGGCTGATCGTCTCGGTCGAGGGATTTTACAAACGCTACGGCGATGTGCCGCTGTCGGTGGCGGACGGGATTCCGCTCTCGTGCAAGGGCAACGATTACGGCGTGGTGGGCAACGAGAAGCTGGTCTCCTCGGCGCAGGGGCGCGCCTACGGCGTCGAGGCGATGGCCCGCTGGCAGATTCCGGGGCGAGTGAACGTCGTGGGGTCGGTGACCGTGTTCCGCTCGGAGTACCGCAACGACCGGCAGGCCCCGTGGATCGCCTCGGCGTGGGACAACCGTTTCGTGGTCAACGTCAGCGGAACCTACGACCTGCCGCGCCACTGGAGCTTCGGTGCGAAGCTGAGCGCCGTGGGCGGTGCGCCCTACACGCCCTACGACGTGGAGCGTTCGTCGCTCGTCGAGGCGTGGGATGCGCAGGGACGGCCCTACTACGACTATTCGAAATACAACGCCGGGCGGCTCGACGCCTTCGCCCAGCTGGACGTGCGCGTCGACAAGGTGTTCTACTTCCGCCGCTGCATGCTGGGTCTCTACATCGACCTGCAAAACGTTGCGGGCGGTCGTTTGCGCCAGCCCGACGTGCTGATGTCCACGGGGGAGATCGAGAACCCCTCGGCTCCGGCTTCGGAACGGCGTTACCGCATGAAATACCTCGAACAGGTGAGCGGCACGCTGCTCCCGACGCTGGGCCTAACGGTCGAGTTTTAAGCCTCCGGCGTCCGCCGGGCGTTCCGTTTGTCCATTGCGAAACTGATGATGAAAGGGATCGCGAGGAAGACCGCCGTGCCGGTCACCACCAGCCACGTGTACGTCGCCGGACTGCCCACGGGCAGCTGCGAAGGCGGGAAGAAGGTGACGATGAACGAGAACAGCACGGCGAGGAACCCCACGCCTCCGATCAGCCACATGCCCGTGTTTCCGCCCGGTACGCGGTAGCTGCGGATAAGCTTGGGCTGCGTGTAGCGCAGGCGGATTCCTGCGGCGTACATCATCATATACATAATGAGGTAGAGTCCTACGGTCAGGGCGCTCAACAGGAAGAACGCCACGCTGACGTCGTCCATCACGATGTAAAGCGACGAGAGGAGCGTCACGATGCAGCCCTGGATAATCAGTATGTTGAGCTGCACGCCGTTCTTGTTGGTCTTCTGGAGGAAGCAGGGCAGAGCGCCGTCCCTGGCCGTCCACAGCAGGCCGCGGCTGGGGCCCGAAATCCACGACATCACGCCCGCCAGCGCACCGAAGGCCACGAGCAGTCCCATGACGTTCGAGAGCCATCCCACGTGGTAACGTTCGAAAGCGATCTGGAAGGTGGTGAACAGCCCCGACTGGAGGTTGATCTGGTCGTAGGGGGTGATGATGGCCACGGCCAGCGCGCCCAGCGTGAACAGTCCGAACGAGATCAGCGCCGCGAGGAACATCGCCCGTGGGAACTGCGTCTGGGGTTTGGCCAGTTCCGGAGCGTGCACGGCGTGCACCTCCACGCCGGCGAACAGCAGCAGGATGCCCGCCAGGAACGCGATGTCGCTCATGCCCGTGATGTGGGGGAAGAGACGCGGGTGGACGTGCTGCGCGGCGTCGACGTTGACGATCTGCGAGACGCCGGCCGGAATCTCCTTCAGGGCGATTTCGTTGCCGCCGGCCATCCAGATGACCGCCATCACGATCACGACGACGCCCGGGAGCACCGTGCCGATCAGAAATCCCTTCGAGGTGATGCCCGAGATGGCCGACGTGCCGCGCAGGGTCACCAGCGTCGCGCACCAGTACATCGCAATCGAGAACAACCCGACGTACAGCCCGTTCTGCGCCAGAGCCGGAACGCCGATCATGTAGGCGATCGACGCGGCGGCGAATCCCAGTACGGTGGGATACCAGACGACGTTCTGAATCCATTGCAGGAAGATCGCCGAGAAACCCAGGTGGCGGTTGAAAGCCTCCTTGACCCAGGTGTAGACGCCGCCGCCGTGGTCGGCGAAGGCGCTGCCCAGTTCGGCGCCCACGAGGGCCGCAGGAATCAGGAAGAGGAACGTCGCGAAGAAAATGTAGAAGAACATCGTCAGTTCCTCCTGGGCCATCATCGGGAGCCCGCGCAGGCTGATGACGGCTGCAGCGGTCATCAGCGCCAGCTGCGTCGTGGTGATATTTTTACGTTTTGCCATGGTGGGTAGGTTGGATTTTGCTGTTTTCCCTCGTCGTCCGCCGCACAGTTTTCGTGCCGGAGCGCATTGCCGCCCCGTGAAATCGGCGGCCGGAGCGTTGCAAAGAACCGATCGGAACACCGGGCGGCTTTTTCGTACCCTGCGCACGCAGAAACGGCGCGCCCGGCATGCGGATGCAAAAACAGCAGGGAATCTCGCGATTGCCTGCTGTCCCCGGAGGTCGCCCTCCTAAAACTACTAACCCAAACTTAAATAAATGAAGAAACCTCACTGCGGTTGCTGTGCCGCAGCTGACCGGAATAAGTACAAAGCGCGTGCCGAACCTGCAATCGCCGTCCGCCGGGGACCGTTTGGCCGATTATCGGGTCTTGTTGTGGAATTTTCACCGGAATAATTTTGGTTTTATTTCTTTTTATTGTTTTATTTGTGGCATATGCCTGATGATAGTGCCTTTAAAGGAAAATTTGCAGCCTTCGCCGTTGCGGGAGCCGATGCTACGACCCGCGTGGTGTTCGCCCCGGCGGTCAAAAGCAAGAACCGCGTGCCGTTCGATAACTTCCGCGCCGAATCGTTAACCCGTTAATTTGAAAGACAATGAAGAACCTGAAACTGTTTTTGTTGGGCCTTATGCTCTGCGCGGCGCTGCCGTCGCAGGCATGGGACCGCACGCGTCACGATGCCATCGCCTACATCGCCGAGTGCAACCTGACGCCCCGGGCGAAGAGGAACATCGCCCGCTACCTCGACCATTCGATCGTTTACTACGCTTCGTGGATGGACAAGTACCGCGACACCCCCGAATTCCGCAATGTCGAGCACGTGAGCTACGTGGATGCCGACATGCAGCTGGTCGACACGCTGCGCAAGGGAAAAACCAACTGTGTCGTGGAGCTGATGCACGCCATCGACCGGCTGAAGGACTACCGGAACATGAGCGACTCGCTCGTGCGGTTGAACCTAATGTATGTCATTCACATCGTGGGCGACATGCACTGCCCTTCGCATGTCAAGTACCCCGGTTGCAAGAGCGGCCGTGCGGACCTCAACGGGAAAAAGATGTCCTACCATGCGATGTGGGACTGGGGCGTGCTGGACGGCGCCCACGGCTGGAGTTACAGCGAGTACCGGCTGCTGCTGGACACCTTCTCCAAACGCGAGAAGGCCGGGATGGCCAAGGGTACGCCCCGCGAATGGCTGTACGAAACGGCCGTCGCCTGCCGGGTGATCTACGACTGGCAGCGGGCCGACGGGACCTACGGCAAGCAGTTCGTGACGGACACTTACCTGCTGCCCGAACGCCAGCTGATCCTGGCGTCGTATCGTCTGGCCGCCGTGCTCAACGACCTGTTCGGTTAGTGATGCCCTCCGGGGATAAAAAAACAGCAGGGAATCTCACGATTGCCTGCTGCCCCCAGGAGGTTGCCCTCCTAAAACTACTAACCCAAACTTAAATAAATGAAGAAACCTCACTGCGGTTGCTGTGCCGCAGTTGACTGAAATAAGTACAAAGCGCGTGCCAAAGTTGCGCCGCTGTCTGCCGGAAAAGGGACGCATCGTGGTCGGAACGGTCCGCTGCGCAGAGCGGCGGGGCGCGTTTCGCGGAAATATTCCGCCGGATCGCTTGCTTCCTGCCGATAAAAGCGTATCTTTGCCGTGCAATGGTTTCCCCGTGGAGGGGAATTAAAAGGGAATGCCGTGTGAATCGGCAACAGTTCCCGCTGCTGTGAGTCCCGCCCGCAAGGGCTTTTTCGTTGCGGCATTCTTGAGCCACTGGTCCTCCGGGACCGGGAAGGCGCCGCCTCGGGGGACAAGTCAGAAGACCTGCCTTGCGCGATAGGGTGTTTGCTCCTGCGGAGAAAGGGAGCGCCTGAAGTCGTCGCCGGCGGTTTTTCCGTGCGTCCTTATTTGCTTCGGCCCTCTTTTTCCTGTTGCTGCGAACCTCTTCGGACAGACTTTTTTACGGTTGGATGAGGAAGTCGTCGCCATGCTTTGCCGGGTCGTCATGCCTGTTTTTGCCTGCGCGGTATTCTCCGTGAAGTCTGTCCCTTACGGACGGAACAGATGGAACCATTAACTAAAAAACAAGGTATGATGAAAAAATTATTTGTGATCTGCTCCTGGGCGCTGCTTCTCGGCGGCTGCAAGAGCGAATCCGGGGCTTCGGACCCGGATGGAGACAAACCTGTTCCCCCCCCCTCGGCCGAACTGTTGCAAAAGATCGAAGACCTGAATGCGGGCCTGGTCTCGCTGAAGACGCTGGCCGGAGCCGTGTCGCAGTCAGAAGTGCGGTCGCTGGCCGAGACGGAGGACGGCGTGCGCCTTACGTTCTGCGACGGGACCGAAGTGACGGTAGCCTGCAATGCGGCGGCGGAAGCGCCGCTGATCGGCATTGCGGTCGACGGGGATGCGTATTACTGGACACTCGCCGCGGAAAAGGATATTCCCTGGCTGAAAGATGCCGCCGGAGCGAAAATGCCTGTTTCGGGGCCTGTCCCCGTCGTGGGGCGCGATGATAAAGGTTTCTGGACCGTGACGACGGACGCCGCCGTGACGCCGTGGCAGATCGGGGACGGCTCCGGAAATCCGGTCGAAGCCACGGGCGACGAGCAGGTGGAGTTGTTCCGGTCGGTAAAGGCCGGAAACGGCCGGGTGGAAATCGCGCTGACGGACGGCGGGACTCTTTCGGCGGCGCAGGTCAACGACTTGAGCGTTGCGGGGACGGCCAACTGCTATGTGGTTTCGGCGCCCGGAACGTATGTTTTCAATGCCCGGGTACGCGGAAACGGAGCCGGCGAAGGGGTCGGATTCGAGCCGGCGATCGAGATGGCGGACGGCATGACGGCCGACTGGCTGTGGACCGACTCCGAAGGACTCGTTTCGGGAGTCGCCCTCGACACGACCTCCGGCGATATTTTCCTCACGGTCGGCGAAGGCAGGGGCAACGCGCTGGTCGCCCTGATGCAGGACGGAAAGGTCGTCTGGAGCTGGCATGTCTGGGTGACCGACGCTCCGCAGACGATGACCTACGGGAACGGGACGGTCTTCATGGACCGCAACCTGGGCGCCGTAGGTACGACCGCAGGCGGTACGGACGCTTACGGCATGTATTACCAGTGGGGGCGCAAGGACCCGTTCTACGGGGGCGAGAAAACGGAAACTTCGGCCAATGCGTTCCTCGAAGCAAAGAACGGCACGGTGGTGAATCCCGCTTATCCGGCGCTGGACTGGGCTTTCAGCAAGAGTGCGACGACGACCGACGGGGCTGCCGCCAATCCCATGACGTTCTACAACGATAAGGTCGGAACCGGCTATAACTGGCTTGCGTCGCCGAACGCGACATTGTGGGGTGAGGCCAAAACGCTCAACGACCCCTGCCCGCCGGGGTACAGGGTTCCTGAAACCGGTGCATGGGAGGATCTGATTTCGGGACGTCAGTACATCGACGGCGTTTCGGTATGGGACGGAACGAACTACGGTATGACCTATACCCACGGGGAACAGACGGCCTGGTATCCGGCGCAGGGCTATCGCAATTACAGTTCGGGCGCCATCGTGGGGCTGCGCAGCTCGACCGGCGGTTCGGGCGCTTACTGGTCGGCGGAAACCTCTTCGGTCAAATCCTATTACCTCTTCTTCCGCAGCAAACTGTCGAGCAGCGGTTCGATCAATAATGAACTGGACATGAACCGGTCTTACGGCTATACGGTGCGTTGCTGCAAGGAGTGACGGTCCGTCGGGACGAATAAAGGCAGGACGCTTTCGGGTCCTGCCTTTGTTTTCGATGCCGGTTCCGGCCTACCGGAACACGCCCGTGTAGGTCGAGGGCGAGAGGGCGCGCAACTCCTCCTTGACCGATTCGGCGACGTCGAGCGTTTCGATGAATGCCGCGATCGACTCGCGGGTGATGT
>ERZ772812.530-NODE-530-length-33758-cov-19.848767_pt1 | contig 33758 bp, 26 predicted proteins | sample MGYA00511343_ERZ772812 | MGnify/ENA primary metagenome ERZ772812 (study PRJEB29015, sample SAMEA2737706) | human gut metagenome | biome: human gut; feature: human-associated habitat; material: faeces | place: China | collected 2012 ...
CGGAATCATAGGTGTCAACGACTGCCTTCGGCACGTAGTACTTGATCGAGAAATCCGCCTCGAAGATGACCGTCTTGCCGAAGAACTTCAGGTTTTCATCCGTCAGCGAGCCGTCGGAAACGGTCGGGTTGGTCGTGTAATAAGTCGTGGAGGCCGCGCCCGCGCGGTACAGGACGAAGGTCTTGTCCGAGCCGTAGCCGCCGGAATACGGACGCCAGCCGCCGAAGCTGTTGTAGGAGAGCTGACCGACCGTGTCGTTGGCGATCGTCCAGTCGCCGCCGTTGTTCGTGAAGCTCCAGACGGTGCTGTCCGTGCTCGAGAGCGCGATCTTCTTGGCTGCGCTGGAGTAGATGCTGCCGCTTCCGTTCTTTGCGGTGATGACGCCGTCCGTGACCGTCCAGACGTCCGCCGCATCCGGGGAGGCGATGCTGTCGCCGGAGTAGGTGCTGCCGGCCTTGAGCCAGTTGTTGGCGGCAGAGGCGGTCAGGGCGCTGCCGGTCGCGGCGCTGACGATGACGTAATCGCCGTTTTCGATCGACGAGCCGGTGAACCTGGCGTAGCCGGTCGAACCGGAGCCGCTGACCGTGCGGGAATAGAGCGCATAGAGCGTGATGTCAGCCGTCGGCTGATAGGAACCGGTGAGCACGGTCGGCTTCGAGGCGCTCTCGGGGTCGACCGCAGCCGTCGTCCAGCCGCAGAAGGTGTAGCCGGAGACGTCGCCCGCCGTCGGGAGGGTGATCGACGCGCCGCCGACGGAATCGATCGAGGCGACCGCGCTCACGCTGGTCGGGACGGAGAAGCTTACGGTGCAGCGCGCAGCGGTCGAGGTATAGCTGTAGCCGCACTTTGAGCAGGTGTAGGTCGTCGTATCGCCGCTGACGGAGGCGGTGAAGCTGTGTGCCTCCTCGACGACGTCGCCGCAGACAGAGCAGGCCGCAAGATGCGTGTCGGCGTCGTTCTGGGCGTATTCGGTGAAGGTGTGCTTGCCCGTGGCCGGGATGACCGTCTGTGCGACGATCACGGTGCCGCAGACGGAGCAGTGCGAGCCTTCGGTCTTACCGGCGGTCGCGCAGGTCGCGGCAACGGCGGCATCCGTCACGACGGTGTGGCCGGTTGCTGCAACCGTGACGCTTGCAAGCTCGGAGGTCATGGCTTGATTGCTATAGTACTTTCCGTAATGCGTTCCGCTCTTGTTGGCGGTGCATTCGGCGCAGTAATAGTATGCCTTGTTGCCGGCTGCCGTGCAGGTGGCTGCCGTGGCGGCAACATAGGTCGCGGTATGCGTTTCGGTTTCCGTGCTACCGGAGCCGGTGCTCGTCGTGTAGTAGGTCGTGCCGGAGCTGCCCTGCTTCGCATAGAGCTGGACGGCCTTCTGGTTGGCGTAGCTGGTGGATCTGAAGAAACGGAAGCGATCCTGACCGGAGGTCGTATTGAAGCGCAGATAAGCGCCGCCCTGCGACTTGATGATGGCGTTGCCGTCGCTGCCGACCGTGATCGTGTTGGTATACTTCGTGGTTGCGGAGGTGTTCAGCCCATTTGCATTGCTGGCCGTGCCGATGTAATAGCCGCTCTTGCTCTGAATGGTTCCGTCCGAGCCGATCGTGAAGCAATAGGGATCGCCGTCGGCGGTCGAGATGCTGCCGTTGCTGATCGTGACGGAGCGGTAGTTGTTGGCGACGTCCAGTGCGGTCAGGCTGCCGTCGAAGATCAGGCTCTCGTCCTCGTAGACGATCAGGTAATCTCCGGCGAGGCTCGACGGTGTCGACGTCACCTTGACGTAGCTGCCCGCGCCGTCGGTGCGCGCGAACAGCGCATAGAGCTTGATGCTGCCGGTGGAGGTGTAGGACTTGCCGGCGATGTAATAGGTGGGGGCGGTCGTCGTGTCGGAGGAGACCTCCTGATTGGCCCAGCCGACGAAGCTGTAGCCCGCAGGAACGGTTCCGGAGTAGCTCGGGAGCGTGAAGACCGCGTCCACGGCGGTGTGGATCGGGTCGGCGCCGTTGTTGAAGCTGATGGTGATCGCGGTCTTGGCCGCGAAGGTGACGGTGACCGTGCAGTTGGAGGTGGGATTGACCGTAACGGTGTTGTCATCGTTCACGGTGCAGGTGCCGCTGCCGGAGGTGACGGATGCGGAGGCAACATAGTAGCCGGTGCTCGGCACACAGGTAATGGTATTGCCGGAGACGGAAACCGTGCCGTAGCTTGTGTTGTTGGAGACGGCGCTCACGGTGTAGCTCGTCGTGCCGGTGTCGGGATTGGTGCCGCCGCCGGTGCTGCCGGTCAGCGTCCATGTGGATCTGACGGTCTGCACGCTGTCTGCGCCGTAGTTGGAGCTGCTGGTGTGCTGACCGGGATACACGTCCTCAGAGGAGACAACGACCGGGAAGGCAACAAAGTATTTTCTGGCCTTTGTGACGGTGTTATAGTAGCTATTGGAGGCATAAGACGGGTCCCATTTGCCGTTGGCGGACTTCATGCTCGCGGCTGCCTCGGCTACGGTGCTGCCACTCTTCATGGATGTCCAGAAGTCCTCCTCGTAGGCGTAGTCGCCGTTGAAGCTGACGGACTGAGAATAACCGTAGACGACCTCGACGCCCTTTTCGCGCATGGGCGCTTCCAGACCGGTCGTAGCCATGCCGAGACAGATGGCCATCCAGACCATGTTGTTCGGCGCGTTCTGCGTCATGTGGTTGGCGATGACCGTTCCGTCGACGCAATAGCAGGTGCCCATGTTGCTCTGGAAGCTATAGGCATGGTAGTATCTACCGAAGGTTCCGGTGACGGACCTTTTATCGGCCGTGGTCAGACCCGTGCCGGAGGAGAGCGTCAGATAAGAGGTGTTCGCCTGCGTGACGCAGTCGGAAACGGCAGTGTATGTGCCGGGTTTGTTATAGGACAGATCCTTGCTGTAATCCGTTGTGCCGTGCGAGTCAAAAATCACGACTGCGCCGGATTCGATCGCGCCGGCGACCTTGTCGATCGTGGCGTTCGTGCTGGAATAGAGCGTGAAGGTGCCGCCCGTCGCGGAGGCAATGCTCTTGCCCTCGGTCTGGTACTGGTTGGTGAAGCTGGAGTCCTTGCCGTACCACGGGCCGATGACGTAGACGTCCTTGCCGGTGGTCGTGCCGCCCTTGGTGGCGTAAGACACATATTCGTCCTCGGCGCTCGTGCTCGGCGTGCCCTTGGAGCCGTTTTCAAACCGAGCGCGCAGCTCAGGAGAATAGCCCTGCGGCTCGCCGTCTGCATCCTCCCAGAAGAACATCGCGTTCGTTCCGTCATAGGTGCAGGTGCCCGGCTTGTAGTCGTCGGAGGCCATGACCATTTCGGCAATGTCGCCGGACAGGGCGGCATAGTCCGCAGCGGTCACGGTATCGTTGACGCCGCGCGTTTTAATAATGTGTTCGTTCTCATAGGCGATAATATCGGCCCAGAGGTCGTCTGAAGCGCTGTCTGCCGTGAATGCAACGGTCGGAAGCAGGGACAAAACCATTGCGAGCGTCAGCAGAAAAGCAATCAGATGTTTGGTGAAATGTTTCATGCGTGATTCTCCCTTTCTGCAATTCTTTTGCTCTTTAAAGCGAGCAATTGTTATCAATAAATATACCATAATTCACAAAAATTGCAAGTCGAAATTGTGCAAAATGGGAAGTTTCTGTGATATGAACACATGGCGGATCCTGAATAGGAAGAATCTTTATGCAATCAAACAACGGAAAATATCGTCATGGACATTTACAGGCACACATGTGTAAGAGGTCGAAATGTTTTTGGCCTGTGAAATCCTGTCCGCGGCTGCCGAACAGAGCCGGAGAGCGGGGGAACGAGCTGCACGGATTCTGCCGTTGACAAGCACGCGTGTTTTTAGTATAATTATAATGTATATATATGTGCAGGCGGTGCAGAGCATACGAAAGGCAGACGGAAGGGAAAAACATGCGGGATCGAAGAAAAAAATTCAGAGGCAGATTGAGTCTGCTGCTGATCGTTACATATCTTTTCTCCATACTGTTCACGACGGCCGGCCAAGCGGCCTATGGCGACGGCTACGCCGGCGGGATGCAGGGCGAGGGACGGGGCATCTATGCCTACGGCATCGATATTTCCAGCTGGCAGGGGCATGAGGTCGATTTTTATCAGATCAAGGCCGAGGGCTATGACTTCGTCATCCTCCGCGCCGGATTTGCCACGACGGAGGACAACACCTTTGAGGAGAACTATATCCGTGCGAAGGACGCCGGTCTGGACGTCGGCGTCTATCTCTATTCCTATGCCGACACGGTCAGCGACGCGCTGGATGAGGCGGCGGCGCTGAAAACGTGGCTCGCGGGCAAGAAGCTGGAATACCCGGTCTATTTCGACCTGGAGGACCCGCAGAAGCACGCCGGGCTGGACAGCGCGTTCCTGACGCAGCTCTCGGCGGCGTTTCTGGATTCCATGGCCGAGGACGGCTGGCTCTGCGGCCTGTATTCCAGCAAAAGCTGGCTGGATTATAAGGTCGACGCGGCGGCGCTCGGCGAGAAATACGAGTGCTGGATGGCGATGTATCTGCCCAGCGGCTACTATGAAAATTTCGAGCGCTACGACGCGGTTTACGGCATGTGGCAGTATTCATCGACCGGCGTGGTCGGCGGCGTGCCGGGCAACTGCGACATGAACATTGCCTTCAAGGACTACCCCTCCATCTGCCGGAATTTCGGCTTCAACGGCTACACCGTGCAGACCGAGCCGATCTCGCTGTATGACCTCGAGGCGCCGGAGCTGCTCGTGCAGGGCACGCATTGGCAGCTCGCCGGCGGCATCGCGTCCTATGAGGGCAATCTGCTGGAGGTCACGGCAACGCTGACGGATTCGGCGAACGAGGTGCAGACCGGCGGAACGCTCACGCTCGCGCAGCCGCAGTTTGACCTCGATCAGCTCAACGAGCTGGTCAAGACCGAGACGCTGGCGGCCGGAGCCTATACCCTGCGTGTCGGGGCGAAGACGGAGCACGCGGCCTACACGCTTTTGCAGCAGCCGGTGACGGTCTCGCGGACGGGCGCGGTGCTCTCCGAGGCGGCGACGCCGTCCGACCGGACGGTCGGCGAGGATTTTCAGCCGTCCGGCCTGATCCGCGCGGGCAGCCCGCTGCTGGCGGTCTCCGTCTGCGTGCGCGGCGATGAGGGCACGGTCATGCTGAATGAGACGGCCGAGCCGTATGCAACGGAATATGACCTGTCGAATCTGGATATTGCCATGTCGCAGATGCTGCCCGGCGCTTATTATTATGAGATCACGGCCACGACCGAGTATGGCACGGAGGAGCTTTCCTCCACGCCGTTCATGATCTGGTCGGACGGCAGCACGGTGCACCTCAACGATTTTTCCATGAAGGAGCGCTATGCCTACCGCGAGCTGAAAACGCTCGGGGGGACGGTCGTCTCCGACGGGTCAAAGCTCCGCAGACTGACCGTCACGGTGACGCGCGGAGACGGCGAGACCTTTGTGAATTACACGGCGCGCGACCTCGGCGGCGCCGTCGAGCTGAACAACCTGCGCGGAAAGCTGAACCTCTCCAGGCTGACGGCCGGGAGCTATACCCTGCGGATCGTCGCGGTCAACGAAAACGGCCCGGCGATCCTGACCGACACCGCCTTCCGCGTGGGCTATGACGGCGTCAGCCTCTGCGGCGCGTCACTGCCGGAGGTCATCACGGAGGGCGACAGCTTCCAGCTCGCGGGCGTGCTCGCCTCCGAGACAACGCCGCTGCGCTATGTCGGCGCGTCGATTCTGGACGCGCGCGGCATCGCCGTGCAGACGGCCTATGCGAATGTGCAGCGCGGCGTATTCTCGCTGGAGGCGTTCGCCGATCAGCTCGAGCTTTCGGCGCTCCCGATCGGGGAATACCGTCTGATCCTTACGGCCGAGAACGGCAGCTCCTATCAGACGGTCTGCGACCGTCCGTTCACGGTCGCGAAAAATGAAAACATCATCCGCTGGGAGAGCGGCCATTTCACGACCGACGGCCTGACCTACCCGGCGGGCGGCTCGGTTGAATTCTGGGGCACGCTGATCTCCGCCCTGCCGATCAGCAAGGTCGTCGCGGTCATCCGCGACGCGGACGGGAAGCTGATGGCCACGGCTGTCACCGAGCCGGATGCCGTGCGCTTCTCGGTCGGGGAGCTTTCCTCGCTGCTGAAGACGGCGGCGCTGCCCGTGGGCGCCTACACGCTCTCGATCACGGCCTATAACTCGACCGGGAGCTTCCGCGTTGCATTTGAGCGCTTCCGCACGAGCAGCTGCACGCATACCGCCGCCGTGATGGGGCAGGGCTATACCCCGAGCTGTATATGCGAGGGCATCGTTTGCGACGGCTGGTGCGAGCAGTGCGGCGGGAGCGTCAGCCTCGGAACGGTCATGCCGAGACTGGAGCATGACTTCCGCGACGGCGTTTGCAGCCAGTGCGGCATCACCGAGCCGCAGACCGTGCGCGCAACCCTGAGCAAGACGCTGCCGCAGGTCGGAAGGACCTATCTGCTGACCTTCTATGACGGTCAGAGCTGGTATGCGCTTGCGAACGACGGCAGCACCGTCACGTTGAGCGCCGCGCCGCAGAACGGCGCACTGGACGTCCCGGAGACCCTGCTCTGGCGCGCCGCGACCGAGCGTGACGCGCTCTGTCTGCGTGACGCGGACGGCGACGCGCTGCATCTGGACACGGAGGGGCTTGCCGTCGCCGGCGGAAGCTCGCATACCGCGCTGCAATTCGGCGGAAAGCCGGATCGCCTGACCGTGAGAAGTGCGGAGCTGAACCGCTACCTGACGTTTGCGGACGGCAGCTTCGACGTCGGAACGGCGGCGACCGTGTTCCGGCTGTTCGAGGTCGTACAAAACGGATAGTGCGTCGAATTTCTGCTTGCAGAGTGTCTTGAAATATGCTATAATAAACCGAATTGTAGAATTGAGGTGTGCAGACGAAAATGAGCAGTTACCGAATTGCAGGGCTTTTGGTCGAAATGGACACCTTCGGGCGCACGGCGCGCCAGGCCGCGCCGTATCAGACTGCGGACGCCGCGCCGGATATGACGGTTCGGGCCGAGCCGAAGGTGCTTGCCCAGGCGGCGCAGATGGGGCGGGATTATGCCGAATATCTGGCGACCGGCGCTTCCTTTTACCGCCAGCTCGTGCGGTTTGACGGCATGATGCTGCACGCCTCGTGCGTCGTCGTGGACGGCCGCGCCTACCTCTTCTCCGCGCCCTGCGGAACGGGCAAGTCGACCCATGTCAGCCTCTGGCTGCGCGAATTCGGCGACCGCGCCTATATCCTCAACGACGACAAGCCCGCCCTGCGCTTTCTGCCGGACGGGACGCTTCGCGTGTTCGGCACGCCGTGGTGCGGCAAGCATGGCCTTTCGCGCAATGCGGACGCTCCCCTTGGCGGGATCGCCTTTCTGGAACGCGCGAAGGAGAACGCCATCCGGCCGATGAGCGGGAAAGAGGCGGTCTATGCCCTGATGGAGCAAACGGTGCGCAAGCTTCCGGGCGAACAGATCCTGCAATGCATGGAGCTGATCGACCGGATCGTCGCGGGCGGAAAGCTATGGAAATTATCTTGTAATATGAAACCGGCGGCCGCGAGGCTGTCTTATCAAACAATGAGTGGAAAGGGAGTATTGGAATGAAGGTCAAAGAGGGATTTGTTTTGAGAAGTGTTGCGGGGTCGAACGTCGTTGTCCCGGTCGGCGCGGCCAGCGTCGACTTCAACGGTATGATCACGCTCAACGATTCCGGCGCGTTCCTCTGGCGCGAGCTGGAAAAGGGCGCGGATGTCGATTCCCTGACGGCCGCGCTGCTGCGTGAATATGAGGTCGACGAGGAAACCGCGCGTAAATGCGCCGCCGACTTTACAGAGAAGCTGCTCGATGCCGGATGCCTTGAATAAGCAGCTGAAGCCGGGGCAGAGCAGGAACGTGAGCCTTGCGGAGATGTATCCCCTGATCCGCGAGGTGCTTGACGCAGACGGGACGTTTTCTTTGACGATCACGGGCACGAGCATGTACCCGTTTATCCTCGGCGGCCGCGATCAGGTGACGCTCTCCAAGCTCACGCGCCCACTGAAAAAGAATGACCTGCCGTTGTACCGCAGACGCGACGGCGCGTTTGTGCTGCATCGCGTGGTGCGGGTCGAGCAGGACGGGACTTACACGATGTGCGGCGACCACCAGAACCAGCTCGAACGCGGCATCCGTCCCGAGCAGATGATCGCGCTTGCGACCGCGTTTGTCCGCAAGGGGCATCACCTGACCGAGCGGAATGTGGGCTACCGTATTTATCGCACGGTCTGGACGTGGGTGCTGCCGATCCGCCCGCTGTTTTTTGAACTCGACAGCCGCTGCCGGCAGGCAGCGCGCAAGCTGTTCCGAAGGAGCTGAATGCAGAGCGGCTCCTATGCGGAGCAGAGGGCGCCCAAGCGCTGTTTTGCGGGACAGACCGATGAACGGGTGGGTATTCTTGACGCAAAAATAGGGAATCTCTGAAGAAATCGCAAGAGCGGTCAGCGATTGATTCAGAGGTTCCATAGAAATGAAGTGAGAGATAGATGAAAAAAGCAGGAATTTTTCATTCTGATGACGCGAAGCGGACGCTTCGTGTGATCTTTTTGGCGCTTGTGGATTTGGTTGTCATCCAATTCTCGGCATTTATGGCGCTGCTGGCGCGCTTTGACTTCAGCTATACGCTGCTGCGCGAGAGCATGTTCCTCGACGCGCTGCTGCGCTATGCGCCGTGGTTCACCATGCTGACGGTGCTGATCTTCATCCCCTTCAAGCTTTACAGCAGCCTCTGGGAGTTTGCCAGCGTGGACGAGCTGCTGCACATCCTGCTGGCGGCTATGGCCGTCGCGGTGCTGCAATTCGCGGCGATCGTGCTGAATCTGGTCAATCTGCCGCTCAGCTTCCCGATGCTCAACGCCATGTTCCTCGCCGTGCTGACGGTGCTGTTTCGTTTTTCCTACCGCATGGCGCGTAGCATCGCGCGCCGCCGCAGCAGACGCGGCGTACAGGCGCGCACGATGCTCATCGGCGCGGGCAGCGCGGGTATGCAGACCCTGCGCGAGTTTGAAACGAGCGAGAATTCCAAGAATCATGTCGTCTGTATCATCGACGACGATCCGCAGAAGACCGGCCGCTATCTGAACAACGTGAAGATCGTCGGAACGCGGCGCGACATCGCCAAGGCGGCGCAGGATTACCGCGTCGAGGAGATCGTTTTTGCCATTCCGGCGGCTCCGACGCAGCAGCGCAAGCAGATCCTGAAGCTCTGTCAGGAGACGGGCTGCAAGCTCAAGATCCTGCCGGGCATTTCCCAGCTCGCCAACGGCGAGGTCAAGGTGCAGAAGATCCGCGACGTCGACGTGCTCGATCTGCTCGGACGCGACAGCGTGCAGGTCGATCTTTCGCAGATCGCGGAATACCTCTCCGGAAAAACCGTGCTCGTGACCGGCGGAGGCGGGTCGATCGGCAGCGAGCTTTGCCGCCAGATCGCGGGACACCGCCCCAAGCGCCTTGTGATCTTTGATATTTACGAAAACAACGCCTATGATATCCAGCAGGAGCTGCGCCGCACGCATCCCGGACTGGAGCTGATCACGCTGATCGGCTCGGTGCGGGATACCGAGCGCGTCAATATGCTCTTCGAGACCTATCGCCCGGAGATCGTGTTCCATGCGGCGGCGCATAAGCATGTCCCGCTGATGGAGGACAGCCCGAACGAGGCAATTAAAAATAATGTGTTCGGGACCTATCACGTTGCCAGAGCGGCCGACCGCTACGGCACGAAGACCTTCGTCCTGATCTCCACGGACAAGGCGGTCAACCCGACGAACGTCATGGGCGCGTCGAAGCGCATCTGCGAGATGATCGTTCAGACGATGGCCAACCGTTCCGCGACGAAATTCGTCGCCGTGCGCTTCGGCAATGTGCTCGGAAGCAACGGCAGCGTGATCCCGCTGTTCAAGCGGCAGATTGCCGAGGGCGGGCCGGTCACGGTGACGCATCCCGACATCATCCGCTATTTTATGACCATTCCCGAGGCTGTTCAGCTCGTTCTGCAGGCCGGGGCTTATGCCAATCGCGGCGAGATCTTTGTGCTCGATATGGGCGAGCCGGTGCGCATCGACGACCTCGCGCGGAATTTGATCCGCCTGTCCGGCTTCACGCCCGATGAGGACATCGAGATCCGCTATACCGGTCTGCGTCCCGGCGAGAAGCTCTTTGAGGAGATGCTGATGGACGAGGAGGGCCTGCGCGAGACGGCGAACAAGCTGATCCACATCGGCCAGCCGATCCGTATTTCGGAGGAGCACTTCCTTGAGCAGCTTGCGCAGCTCGAGACGGCCTGTGAGCAGAACAGCCCGCAGATCAGGGCGCTGATCGCCCGGATCGTGCCGACCTACCACAGAGCGGCCGTCACGCAGACCGCTCAGGCGTGACCGGCGGGTAAAGGGAGAGCACCATGTATCAAAAAGGTATCAAGAGAGCAATCGATGTTGTGCTGTCACTATTCGGGCTGATTCTGGCTTCATGGCTCTATGGCCTGATCATTCTGGCAATCAAGCTCGACGACCCCGGCCCGGCCTTTTTCAGACAAAAGCGCGTCGGAAAGGGGAAAACCTATTTTTTCCTCGTGAAATTCCGCTCCATGAAGATGTGCACGCCGCACGACATGCCGACGCACCTTCTGGAGGATCCCGAGCAGTACATCACCCGCGTGGGGAAGTTCCTGCGCAAGACCTCCTTGGATGAAATTCCGCAGCTCTGGAACATTCTCAAGGGGGATATGAGCGTGATCGGCCCGCGCCCCGCGCTCTGGAATCAGGAGGATCTGCTTGCCGAGCGCGACAAATACGGCGCGAACGACGTCCGTCCCGGCCTCTCCGGCTGGGCGCAGATCTGCGGCCGCGATACGCTTCCGATCGAGGAAAAGGCACGGCTGGACGGCGAATATGTCAAAAAAATGAGCTTTTTGTTCGACTGCCGCTGCTTCTTCGGCACTGCCATCAGCGCCCTGCGCGGCGAAGGTGTGGTCGAGGGCGGCACGGGCGAGCTGCAAAAGCACGCCGAGGAGCAAAAAAAATATCTGATTGTAACGAATCACTCCTATATGCTCTGGCGCTTCCGTAAGGAGCTGATCGCCGAGCTGCAAAGGACCGGAGAGGTCGTCATCAGCACGCCGTTCGTCGGCCATGAGGACGATTTCCGCGCGATGGGCTGCCGTCTGATCGAGACGCAGCTTGACCGCCGCTCCATCAACCCGAAGACCGATCTCAAGCTCTATCGCTTCTATCGGACGCTCATTCGCACGGAGCGCCCCAATCTGGTCGTGACCTATTCCATCAAGCCCAATATCTATGCGAGCTACGCCTGCAAAAAATGCGGCGTGCCCTACTGCGTGAATGTGCAGGGGCTGGGCACGGCGTTCCAGAAGCCGCTAATCGCACAGCTCGTGACGGTGATGTACCGCAAGGCGCTGAAAAAGGCGCGGACGGTCTTCTTCGAGAACGAGGGCAACGCGCAGGAATTCCTGAATCGGAGGATCATTCCGCAGACCCGCGTCACGGTTCTGAAGGGCGCCGGGATCAACCTGGAGGAATATCCGCTCCGACCCTATCCGTCCGAGGCCGACGGCGTGCGCTTTCTGTACCTCGGCCGGATCATGAAGGAAAAGGGGATGGACGAGCTGTTTGAGGCCGCGCAGACGCTGAAGAAGAAGTACGGCGACGCCGTTCGGTTCGACCTCGTCGGATTTTTTGAGGACGCTTATAAGGACACGGTGGAGCGCCTCTCGGAGGCGGGGGTCGTGTGCTTCCACGGCTTCCAGTCCGACCCGCGGCCGTTTTATGCCATGAGTCACTGCGTTGTGCTGCCGAGCTACCACGAGGGCATGAGCAACGTCCTGCTCGAGGCGGCCGCATCCGGACGCGCCGTGATCACCTCCGATATTCCCGGGTGCCGGGAGGCACTGCAAAACGGCGTCAGCGGTCTGCTCTGCAAACCGCAGGACGCGCAGAGCCTGACGGAGCAGCTTGAATGCTTCCTGCGGCTCGCGCCCGAGGAGCGCGCGGCCATGGGCGAGCAGGGCCGCCGCTTTGTCGAAAAGGAGTTTGACAAAAAAGCCGTGGTGCGGGCGACGCTGAATGCCCTGCTCCCGGCGCGCGAACCGGTGTAAGAATCGGCTGGCGGATAGCCGAGTCGGAGGAATCACAGAAAGGCAAATACATCTATGAAACTGAAAAATTTCTGGTGGCTCCTGATTTGGCTCTTCACGGCCGGAATTATTTTAGAACGCGCCTTCCCGAAGCAAAAGGAACGCATTCTCGGGAAGGAGCGCGTCCGCTGGAAGATCCTCCCGGCCATCCTCCTTGTTCTGCCCTATATCATTTGGGCGGGCTTCCGCGGCGTCGGCTTCGGCGATACCTACGCCTATCAGCAAGCGTTTCTGAAAGCGCCGACCTCCTTCGGAGGGGTCGGCGAATACTTGAGCCAATACTCCAAGGATCAGGGCTTCTATTTTTTCAACGCTCTGGTCAAAATCATCCTCTGCCAGTCTCCGGAAGTCTACTTTTTGCTTCTGGCGGCCATTCAGCTGCTCATCATTGCGTTCGTCTGCCGCCGTCTGAGCGTCGATTATTGGCTGAGCATTTTTCTGTTCGTGGCGTCGACGGACTATGTTTCGTGGATGTTTAACGGCATCCGGCAGTTTACGGCGGCGGTCATCATCTTTGGCGCGACGGAGCTGATCATCCGAAAAAAATATATCCCGAGCGTGCTGCTGATCCTCCTTGCCTCGATGATGCACCAATCGGCGCTCATCATGGTGCCGGTCATCTTCCTGATCCAAGGCAAGGCGTTCAACAAAAAGACCGTGATTTGCGTCCTGCTCAGCGTCACGGCGCTGACCTTCATCGACCAGTTCACGGACTTCCTCAGCTCGGCGCTGGCCGACACGCAGTATAAAAACGTCGTCTCCGACTGGAAGTCCTTCAACGACGACGGCACGAATCCGCTGCGCGTTCTGGTCTACGCCATGCCGACGCTGATCGGCCTCTACGGCTACCGCAAGATCCGCGCGGCCGACGACCCGATCATCAACCTCGGCATCGGCGCGGGTCTGGTCTCCACCTGTATCAGTATTTTATCCATGGCAACATCCGGAATTTTTCTTGGCCGTTTGCCTATTTATGTAAGCCTGTGGTCGAACCTGATTGTCCTGCCGTGGGAGATCAAGAACGTTTTTTCCGAAAAAAACGCCGTATTTGTCAAAGCAGCGTGCATTTTGTTATATTGTGTATTCTTTTATTATCAGATGCATGTTATATGGTCGATTATATAATAATAGCTTAATTTGAATTGTAATATGTCTTTAACCGGGAGAGAATTATGGAATGGAACAAATTCGAGTTTTACATGTAATTGGAATCATGAACCGCGGCGGTGCCGAGGCGATGATCATGAATCTTTATCGTGAAATTGACAAAACAAAAATACAGTTTGACTTTGTAGAGAATTCCGATCAGCAGGCAGCCTATGATGAAGAAATACGCAAGCTTGGAGGAAAAATATACCGCTGCCCGCATTTTACCGGTAAGAACTTTCTGGCATACAAACGTTGGTGGAAGCGCTTCTTTGAAGACCATGGAGCGGAGTATGACATTGTTCATGGACATATCGGGAGTACTGCAGCAATTTATTTGCATGAGGCAAAAAAAGCAGGGTGCTTTACGATTGCCCACAGTCATAACTCCGGAACAGATCATAGCCTTAGGAGCGCGCTCTATTATATGATCTCTTATCCGACAAGGTGGATCGCGGACTTCTTTTTTGCTTGTTCCAAACCGGCGGGAATTGATCGCTATGGGAAAAAGGTTGCCGGGTCGCCGAATTGTATTGTATTTCGAAATGCAGTTGACGTTTCAAAGTTTGCATATTCCGAGCATATACGCAAGGCTGTTCGAGACGAGTGGAAGCTTGAAAATCTAACGGTTGTCGGACATATCGGGCGAATGTTTCATCAAAAGAACCATATGGCACTGCTGGATATTTTCTCGGCGTTCCATCAAAGAACGCCGAATAGTAAGCTGCTTCTTGTTGGCGACGGTCCGCTGAGAAATGAAATAGAGCGCAGAGTGCATGAATTGAAGCTGGATCAATATGTGATATTTGCGGGGGTTCGATCCGATGTGGACCGTCTCATACAAGCAATGGATGTTTTTGTGTTTCCGTCTTTATATGAAGGGCTCCCGGTCACGCTCGTCGAAACGCAGACGGCAGGTCTGCCGTGTGTTATATCAGACAAGGTTCCTGAGGACAGTATACTTGTAAAAAGCCTTGTTTCAGTCATGAAGCTGAATGATCCGCCGGAACAATGGTCAGATTGTATGCAGAACTGTCTAAAAATGAAAAGACAGGACCGAAGCAAAGAAGTTGCAGCAGCCGGATTTGATATTGCGCAGACAACCAAATGGCTGGAGGAATTCTATCTTGAACACAATCCGAGACGTTAGATTAACCGTTTTTACCCCTGCGTATAACCGGGCACATACGTTGCCGAGAACCTATGAATCCTTGCTTGCGCAAGGCTGTAAGGCGTTCATATGGCTGATCGTGGACGACGGTTCTACCGACGGGACAGCCAAGCTTGTACGCGAGTGGCAGAGACGTGATAACGGCTTCGAAATACAGTACGTCTACAAGGAAAACGGCGGTATGCATACAGCGCACAACGCAGCATATGCCAATATTCACACAGAGCTGAATGTCTGCATCGATTCGGATGATAAAATGGCTGATGGTGCTGTTGAGAAAATTCTCAAAACATGGCAGCGGGTCAGATGTATGGGATATGCCGGAATCATTGCCTTAGATGCGGATTTTGGGGGAAACGTTATCGGAACCGGGTTTCCCGATGCCATGACAGAGACAACGGTCAGCGGCTACTATGCCAACGGTGGGCGTGGGGATAAAAAACTGATCTATAGGACGGACATCATCAAACAATATCCGGAGTATCCTGTCTTTGAAGGCGAAAAATATGTTGCGCTGTCATACAAATATCGGTTGATCGATCAGAAATATAAAATGGCGGTCTTGAATGAGATTGTATGCAACGTAGAATATCAACCTGACGGTTCCACCAACTCCATGCTGCGGCAGTATCTGAACAATCCGAAGGGCTTTGCCTTTTGGAGAAAGGTGAAAATGCAAACCCCTGACAGCAACAAGCGGCTTGTTGTGGACTGCATTCACTATTGCTCCAGCAGCATAATCGCCGGCAACCGACACTATATCAAAGAATCCCCGAAAAGACTGCTGACTGTGTTCTGCACACCGGCCGGTTGGGCACTGACGAAGTATATCAGGAGAAGGACAAAAAAACGGAATGAGAAAACGGACGGGTGTTCTAACGACGTATAGAGCCTTGGCAATGGTTTTTATCCTGCTTTGCCATATTAGCTTCGAGGTGTATTTGGTTCACTATATGTTTTGCATCGGCCCGATTAAGCTGTTTGGATGCACAGGCTGGTGGGGGGCTGATGCAGCGCTTGTTACGGCAATATCTGTGTTTCTCGGAAGCGTACTTCATGTTGCTGCGAGGAAGATATTGGGGGCAATTGGTAATCTGTGTGCACGCCCCAAAGGCATACAATAAAATACAAGAATCACAGCTGAATGGATTATGATTAATAATATAACAAACAAAAAAAAGAGAGTCTTGTTTTTGATCCATGATCTTGGACATGGCGGGGCTGAAAAGGTTTTGGTCAACCTTGTCAATAACATGGATCGCAATAAGTTTGATATTACAGTTATGGCATTATTCGGCGGCGGAGTGAATGAGCAATTTTTGAAGCCTGACATTCATTACCGTGCCGTTTTTCAACGGGTGTTTCGCGGGAATAGCCATTTGATGAAGCTATTATCACCAGAGCATCTTCATAAGCTATTTATAAAAGACCAATACGACCTTGAAGTAGCTTATCTGGAAGGCCCATCTGCACGAATTGTCAGCGGTTGTACGAATAAGAATGTGAAACGGGTCTCGTGGATCCATATTCAACAGCAATCTGCCAGAGCGGCGGCCAGTTCATTCCGCTCCATCTCGGAAGCGCGGGCTTGTTATGACCGTTTTGATCGCATCATCGGTGTGTCCGAAGAGGTCAAAAAAACGTTTCTTGCCTGTGTCGCAACGAGCGCTCCAATGCAGGTGCTGTACAACACGAACGAAAGCGAGCAAATCAAGCTCCAAGCCCAAGATGCCGTGGAAAAAACCTTGTTTTCCGAAAATGAGTTTAAAATCATCGGCGTTGGCAAGCTGCTGAAGAGCAAGGGCTTTGACCGTCTGGCGAGAATCACCGAAAAACTGAAAAAAGAGGGGTATCCCGTTCATTTATATATTCTGGGGGTCGGGCCATTGCAGCAGGAGCTCGAACGTTTTATTGCAGAGCATGAGCTGAAAGACGCGATTACGCTGCTCGGCTATCAGACAAATCCCTATAAATATGTCTCAAGATGCGATCTGTTTGTTTGCGCAAGTCATGCCGAGGGCTTTTCCACGGCGGCGACCGAGGCGCTGATCGTCGGAACGCCGGTTTGCACGGTCGAGGTCTCCGGCATGAAGGAAATGCTGGGAGAAAACGACGAATACGGGATCGTGACGGAGAACAGCGAGGAAGCGCTCTATGAGGGGATCAAGCGGCTGCTCGACGATCCGGCGCTGCTTGCGCACTACCGGAAACAGGCGGCGCTCCGCGGCGAGCGGTTCTCGACCGAGAAGACTGTGAAGGCCGTGGAAGATATGTTACTGGGGCTTTGAATCGACATTTCCCCATTTATTAGATAAAAAGCCCCTCGCTTTGACGGAGTATTGCAATATGTATGATTTTGAAAAAATCAAGCTGATCGTTTGGGATTTGGACGACACCTTTTGGAGCGGAACACTTTCGGAGGGGGATGTCGTTGTTCCGGAACAGAATATCAATTTGATCCGCAGACTGACCGATATTGGAATTGTAAATTCCATTTGCAGCAAAAATGACGCGGCGCAGACGATGCGCAAGTTAAAGGAGCTGGGGTTGGACAGCTATTTCGTGTTCCCCTCGATCAATTGGGACGCGAAGGGCAGACGGATCAAGGCACTCATTGCGGATATGCAGCTCCGCCCGGCGAACGTGCTGTTCCTGGACGACCACGCCCCCAATTTGGCCGAAGCGCGCTTCGTATCCCCGGAGCTGATGACGGCGTCCCCGGATGTGATCCCGCAGCTGCTGGAGCAGGCAATGAAGTCTCAAAAATCCGACCCCGAGCACAAACGGCTGCATCAATACCGCATTCTCGAGGAAAAGTGGGAGGAAAAGAAGCACTTTACCTCCAATGAGGACTTTCTTTATGACAGCAATATCCGTGTAGTGTTTGGCTCGGACTGCTTGGCGCAGCTGGATCGGATTCACGATCTGGTCTGGCGCAGCAATCAGCTGAATTTCACGAAGGTGCGTTCTACGAAGGAAGAGCTGACGGCTCTTTTCGCGGATGCTTCCGCGAAATGCGGCTATGTCAGCGTCTCCGACCGGTTCGGCGATTACGGAATCACCGGCTTTTACGCATTGAAGCAAAACCGGCTGCTGCACTTCTGCTTCAGCTGCCGCACGCTCGGCATGGGCGTTGAGCAGTACGTCTATGCGAAGCTTGGACGGCCGGAGCTGCAAATCGTCGGCGAGGTTTCCGGAGATTTGACACAAAATGGTCTGCCGGGCTGGATCAATCAGGAAAAAACGGGCGGTCAGGGCGGCGGAATCCGCGCAGGGCACGCACAAGCGCACAGTGTGCTGATCAAGGGGCCGTGCGACCTGTTTCAAATTCTGCCCTATATTGCGGACAAAACGCTGATCGACACGGAGTTTACCTATGTCAATGATCGCGGTGTCACGGTCGAATCCACCGGGCACACGACGCATATTGTCGAAGCTATGCGGCTGACGGAGGAAGAGAAGCAGCGCGTGCTGCGCGAGGTTCCTTTTTCTGATCCCGGCATCTATAGCAGAAGAATTTATGACGGCAATTACCGCGTTGTCGTGATCAGTATCCTGTCGGACGCCAATTTGGGCGTATACAGAAGGAAAGAAACCGGCGAACGCATTGCATTTTTGGAGGGCTTCCACCCGATCACAGATCCAAAAAACTGGGAACCGTATATCCGGGGCGAATATAATCACGGCGGTTTTGCGTTCACACGGGAGAATTTGATGAAATTTGCCGAGCAATATGAATTTGTCGGTATCAACTCCGCCGAGCGGATCGTCGAAAATCTGCGCTATATTCGTCAACATCTCCCGAAGGAAACCACAATGGCAGTCATGCTCGGCGGGGAGCTGTATTATGAGAAAAATACGTTCCCGGCTTATGAGAACCGGCATCTGGTGCATAAGGAGATCAATGCGGCGATCCGTGCGGCCGCAGAGGAGCTGGACATTCGCCTGATCGATGTCAACCGCTATCTGGTCGATCAGAGCAGCTTTTATGACCATTTTAATCACTATATCAAGCCGGTGTACTATCAGCTGGCCGGGGAGATCATTGCGCTCATCAACGAGCAGACCGGTGCGGAGCTTCGGGAGACCTCTAAGCTGAAAATGATCCAGATTCGTGCAAAAGAGGCACTTTCGCCGCTTTATTACAAGATCAGAAAGGGATTCGGTATACAAAGATGACGGAAACCACACGAGCAAAGCGCAATATGAGTCTAGAGTGGCTGCGGATATGCTCCATGCTCATGATTATTCTGCTGCACTCTATTGACCACAGCGGTGTGCTGGAAAATCTAAAGGCGGGCAGTGCGCTCTATTATGCGGAATGGTTCCTCTATGCGGCCGTTCAGGTCTGCGTGAACTGCTTTGTGCTGATCTCCGGATACTTTTTGGTCACTGCCCGGTTCAAGCCCGCGAAGCTGGTACTGCTCTGGATGGAGGTCGTGTTCTATTCCGTCGTGATTAAGGTCATCCTGATGGCGACGGGGCAGATTCCTGTATCGATCGCATCGCTGGTATCCTGCCTGATTCCGGTGTTTACGGGGAGATATTGGTTTGTGACGATCTACTTTGGCATGTATCTGCTCTCGCCCTTCCTGAATGTCGGAATCCGTGCATTGAGCAAGCGGCAGCACGCAGCGCTCCTGCTTGTTCTGTTTGTCCTGTTCTGCGGGATGATTTCGGTTTATCCGTCTTTCAAGGGAATGAACTCCGGCGGGGGCTGGGGGCTGGCGTGGTTCGTCGTGCTGTACATCACGGCTGCCTATTTCCGGCTGCACTACCAGCCGACCGGGAGGAAGGCAAAGCCGCTCGTGATCTTCTGGCTTTGCCCAATCCTGATGCTTGCTGCGCTCGCCGTGTCGCAGAAGCTCGGCATAGCGCGGCTTTCTGCCGCCGTTGAGAACCTCTGGCGTTATGATTCCGTGCCTGTTGCAATTGCATCCGCTGCGCTGTTTGTGACATTTCTGAATTGCCGCCAACGCACAACCAGATTTGATGCTTTGATTTCGACCGCTTCGGCAACGACCTTCGGCGTATATCTGATCCATGCCCACGCTAACCTTTGTACGCAGGAGATGTGGCAAAGAATTGGCATGTTAAGAAATATGGGCTGGTGGTGGTTCGTGCTCTATCAGCTCGGCATCGTTCTGGCAATTTTCGTTGCGTGCGCGCTGCTTGACTGGCTGCGGAAAACCATCGTTGAAAAGACAAAACTCCATGCGGCAATCGAGAAGCTGGTTTCGGGGCTTTGGACGAAATATGTGTAGAGATGTGTACAAAGTTGATGCTTTGAATATAAAGGGCTATGAATGACAAAATTTCAATTATTATTCCGGCATACAATATCGAAAACGAAATTACGAGATGCGTAGAAAGCCTTTTGGAACAAACCTATCAGAATCTTGAGATCATTCTTGTTAATGATGGATCGAGCGATGGCACGCTCGACGTTTTGCATGCTTTAAGCAAAAGAGATCGTAGAATTCGTGTTATCAATAAAAACAATGCGGGCGTTACCAGAGCAAGACTAGATGGGGTTAAAGCTGCAACAGGAGATTGGATCGGTTTTGTCGATGGAGACGACTATGCCGAACCGATGATGTTTGAAACATTACTGGAAAATGCGTACCAATATGACGCAGATATTTCGCATTGCGGGTATCAGATGGTTTTCCCAAGCCGCGTGGATTATTATTACAACACCGGCCGAGTGGTACAGCAGGATCATATCACCGGACTGAAAGATCTGCTTATAGGAGCTTTTATCGAGCCAGGGCTCTGCAATAAGTTATTCAAGCGCGATTTGTTTAAGAAAATCATTCAATCCAATGTGATGAATCTCGAAATTCGGAATAATGAAGACCTGTTGATGAATTTCTATTTATTCCGCGAAGCCAAGAGGTCAGTTTTTATAGATCGGTGTTTCTATCACTATATTGTTAGATCAGGTTCGGCGGCGAATAGTATGATAAACGAATATAAATTGCGTGACCCGCTGTTGGTACGCAAGATAATCGGAAATGAAGTTGTTGGTGAACCGGAACTGCATAGAATTATGGAAGAGAAAATAGCTGAGACATTGATTTTCCTTTCCACAATGCCGATATCAGAAGATCCCGACTTAATAAAAAAACATCGCGCAGCAGCTCTCAAGGAGCTTCGAGAGATGCTTCCCGGATTGTTGGGAGAAAAGCATTCAAAACGGACGAAGATCCTTGCCGCATGGGCGGCTCTTTGGCCGTGGTCGTATTGCGCTGTTCATAAAATCTATGCGCATATACGTGGGTCGGATAAAAAATACGAAGTGAGCTGAGGCATTTATGGATTTAATTAGCGTGATTGTTCCGGTTTATAATGTTGAAGCATACCTTGACAAGTGCATATCTTCTATCGTGAATCAGACATATCGGAATCTGGAGATCATTCTGGTGGATGATGGTTCGCCTGATAACTGTCCTGCAATGTGTGATGCTTGGAAGGAAAAGGACTCGCGGATCGTGGTGCTCCACAAGGAAAATGGCGGCCTCTCGGACGCGCGCAACGCCGGAATGGGCGCGGCGCATGGGGAGTTTATCAGTTTCATTGACGGCGATGATTGGATCGAGCCGCGATTTTTCGAGATTTTGCAGCACGAGCTCGAAGCTCAAAATGCTGACGTGGCGGCGGTTCAATACCGGTTTTGCTGGGAAGGTGACGCTTGTGAGCGGCAGAATGCATACGAGCATGTGACGGTTTACGACCGGCAGACGGCAATGCGGTTGCTGATCCAAAATCAAATCAAACAGGTCGTGTGGAACAAGCTGTATCGCAGTGCTCAGATTCGGGATATTCCGTTTGAAAAGGGAAAGTTTCACGAGGACGAGTTCTGGACATATCAGGTGATTGGGCGGATCGAGCGATTTGCAGCAATCGACTATATCGGGTATGATTATTTTCAGCGCGCCGGCAGTATTATGGGCGCCGGATATTCGCCGAAGCGTCTCGACGCCGTCGAGGCCAAGACACGCCGACAGGCCTATCTGACCGAGCATATGCCGAAGCTTGCGCCGGAGGGCGCGCGGGATCTGCTGTTCACTTGCCTATATCATGGTCAGCAGGTCTGCAAAGCGCTCAGGGGTGCGGAAAAAAAGCAGGCGATGCGGTTTCTGAAAACAACAAGCAAGGGTTGCACGCTTTTGAACCGAACCGTGAAAACAGAGAGCAAGTCGCATAAACTTTGGCTTTTCGGAGCGAGACACTGTTTTGCGATGACTTGTCGAATAAGAAATGCGTTTGGCGTCGGGGTATAAGAAAAGAGACTACGCATAATGAAGGCCGTCTCCCTGCTGTGACCGGATGGGAAAAGCGGTAAAGAAACGCAATGGAACGGTCGAGGCTCGGCCGTGTTTAGGGGATGATCGATTCCATGATTTCAATTATTGTGCCGGTTTATAACAGCGGCCAAGCTCTGGAACACTGCATTCATTCAATTCAGCAGCAAACCTACACTGATTTTGAACTGATCCTTGTTGACGACGGCTCTTCTGATGGAAGTGCTGAACTCTGTGACAAGCTGGCTGCCGGAAATGCCGATATTCAAGTGATCCACAAACCGAATGGCGGTGTGTCTTCGGCGCGAAATGCAGGGATCGATGCGGCGAAGGGAGAATACATCACGTTATGCGACAGCGATGATTACCTTGAACCGGACTATCTTGAAAACCTCGTTCAGACAGCAAGGTCTAATCCGGATTGCGGTCATATCTGGTGTTGTTTTCAGACCGTGACGGGATATCAAAAGGAAAACGCTGTCCCCAATTATGTATCGGCTGAGCCGATTTTGTATTACGGACTGAATGATTACATGACTCTGCATGAGATGTGGCTGGATGCCGGACCGTGCAACAAGCTGTATCAGTCAAGAATAATCCAAGAAGCGGGTTTGCGTTTCTTGGAGGATTTATCTTTAGGCGAGGATTGGCTTTTTAACCTCGCTTATATCGATGCCTCTGCGAATGACAGAATTGCCGTTGTGACCAAGCCGCTATACAACTATGTGCGTGGCAAAAATGATAGTCTCGATTCAAAATATCGCCGGGACTTGCTGAATATCTACCGTAGGCTTAATGCAGATTGCTTGAGCCACTTAAAAAAATGGAACGCGTCCCCGGAGCAAATGGAGAAATTCTACAACAGCCAGTTTTATCTCTACGAAAGGGTACTGCGTAATACGATGCAGGCTCCAAACAAAACGAAGCAAGAAAAAATTGAGCAAAACAGCGCATTCATGCAGACGGAGGAATTCAAGAATGTGATGAATGCGAGGACGTGCTATGTGCATCCGCTTTACCTTGCGGCATACAAATCCGGAAATTTTGCGAATGTCCTGCGTATTGATTGGCTGTACAAGGTAAAAACAAAAATTACCGGAAAGAGGATCTGAAATATGAGTGTACTCTCCCGTGCTTACACCAGCATACAGGCACGATTCATCATTCCGTACCAGCAGACGCATTTCGATCGGACAAGCTTTGGAAAGCAATTGGCGTCATACAAAAATCAATATGTTGGCCGCCGCTGCTTCTTCATCGGCAACGGTCCCAGCTTGCGTGCGGAGGATCTGACCAAGCTGCAAGAAAATGGAGAGGTCACGTTTGCGTTTAATCGCATCTATAACATTTTTGACCAGACGAAATGGCGTCCGACGTTTTATATATCTCAAGATGAGAAGATGCTTTTAGGATGCATAAAAGAGGTCTGTGACCTGCAAGCAAAGGAAAAGTTTATCCCGATTCAACTGAAGTGGTGGAACGGGATCGAGATACCCCGGGCAATTTACTTCAATATGAGGCCCCAGAACGTCGATGATCCGGATCGTTTTGCCTTTTCGGATGACTGCGCGCGAGAGATCTTCAATGCTGCGACCTGCATGTATACGGCGGCGCAGCTTGCCGCTTATATGGGGTTCTCTGAAATTTACCTGATCGGAGTTGACCATCATTTTCAAATCAGTCAGAACAATCAGGGCGAGATCATTGTGGACAATTCGGTGAAGGATTATTTCACCGATAAGTACAATGAGGATAAGGACAAGCTCTATATCCCCAACACAGAGCGCAGCACGATGACCTATGAGGCCATGAAAAAACATTGCGACGCCCGGAGTGTCCGTGTTTTTAACGCGACACGCGGCGGGAAGCTGGAGGTTTTCCCGCGCGTTACGTTCGATTCTCTCTTCAAGTAAAGGACGCATTTTATGACACAGAAAAAAAGCCAATTGAAGATCGGAATCATTTTGAATTATGTCAATATGATACTTGGCAACCTGATTCCCATCTTTTATACACCAATCATGCTGGCGCTTCTGGGACAGAGCGAGTATGGACTCTATAAGCTGGCCAGCAGTGTCACGAGCTACCTGTCGCTGATTTCCCTTGGGCTTGGCTCGGCCATTACGCGCTACCTCATTAAATCTCGCGAGGAAGAGGGGAAAGAGGCAGAGGAGCGGATATTTGGGCTTTTTGATGTTATCTTTAATGTGATCGCCGTTGCGGCGCTGGCCGTCGGCTCGATCCTGATCACGTGCCTTCCGCTGTGGTATGCGGAGTCTTTGACCGCCACAGAGCTGAACCGGATGCAGCTTCTGGTGCTCATGATGGTGATCAATATGGCGTTGAGCTTTTCAGAGTCGCCGTATCTCTCGGTGGTAAACGCCCATGAGAAATTTATTTTCCTGCAATGCATGAATATTTTGGCAACATGCGGCGGGCCGTGTCTCAGTCTGGTGGCGCTTCTGCTCGGCACGGGCTCTGTCGGCATGACGACTGCGGCCATGGCAGTGACCATTTTGTCCCGGATTGCCTATCAGATTTATGTAAGAAAAAGAATGCAGCTCCGGCCGCGCGTTAAGAATCTCCCGATGAACAAGCTGAAGGAGATCATGGGTTTTTCTTTTTGGATTTTCGTGGCCAATGTGGTCGGACAGCTTTATAACGCAACGGATACCGTTATGATCGGTATGGTTCCGGCGTTGGCAACGACCGGCGTGGCGATTTATAATGTTGGAGGAACGTTTAACGGGATCATGTTCAGCCTGACGACCGGAATATCCGGGCTGCTTGCGCCGAAGACAAATAAAATGGTGTTTCAGGGTGCGTCAAATGAAGAATTAACGGATCTTGCCATTAGAATCGGGCGACTGCAAGGCTACATCATGGTGTTGGTTATTTCCGGATTCGTTGCTTTCGGACAGCCGTTTATCCGGTTCTATGCAGGAGAGGAATATTCCGAGGCATACTGGGTCGCGGTTTTCATGATGATCCCCAATATGATCCCGCTTGTGCAGAGCATATGTCTGAACGTTGTCGTAGCGCAAAACCGGCATAGATTCCGTTCGCTGGTATATCTGGGCATTGCGATTCTGAATGTGATCGGAACATGGTTCTTAATGCACGTTATGGGAATCATCGGCGCGGCCTTGATGACGGGCGTTGCATTGGTGATCGGGCAAGGATTCGTGATGAACTGGTATTATCACAAAAAAACAGGATTGGACATGATCCGCTTTTGGAAAAAGCTGGCGAACATCTATATCATTCCTGCGCTGATGTGCGTTGCGACCCTGTTTCTTTCAAAGGTCGTGAACTTCTATAGGCTGCCCGTACTGCTTGCAGGAATCGTGATCTACACCATCCTCTACTGCCTGCTGAACTGGTGGTTTACGATGAATGATTATGAAAAAGGACTAATTTCGGGGGGACTGAGAAAGCGGAGAAGCAACATGGTATGAATAAGGCGAGCATTATTGTTCCCGTATATCAGGTCGAGCCGTATCTCTGCCGGTGCATAGACAGCATTCTTGCGCAGACCTTCACGGACTTTGAGCTAATTCTGGTTGATGACGGCAGCCCAGATCACTGTCCTATGATTTGCGACGAATATGCCAAAAATGATGAAAGAATTCGCGTAATTCACAAGAAAAATGGGGGACTCTCATCGGCGAGAAACGCTGGCATGGAAGCAGCACAAGGGAAGTATTTCCTGTTTTGCGATAGTGACGACTATGTAAGTCCGCATTGGTGTGAAACGCTGGTTAAGCAAATCAAAACGACACCGAACGCATGGATATACTGCGATTTGATTAGGGCGAAGGCATCGGGGCGGGTTTATGGATTCGAGCAAGTGTCTGCTGCGCATGCAACAAAAACGAATTATTACAAAGCATATGTTATGGGGTTGTCCGCATATGCGTGGAATAAGATTTATTCAGCTGAGATCATCAAACAAAATCATATTTCGTTTTGTGAAACAAAAAACATTTTTGAGGATGTCGATTTCAACCTGAAATACCTTCAATATTGCAGCGATTGCATGTATGTATCCGAAAAATTGTATGCCTATGTTCAGAATTCGGATAGCATTATGCACAGCTATAATCCCGACTGGTTTGCCATGCATTTATTGCCGTTCTATGGGCGGATTCCATTTATCGGCGAAGAAAACGTCAGCGAGTATTGTGATATATGGCTGTATCATTTTCTGAGGCTCTTCCCTGTGGCTTTTGACAAGCGGAATCCTGCCCCGTGGTTCAAAAAGTTTGCGTACAATCAGAGGATGCTGTCCAGCAAAGAATTCCAGTTTTGCTTGCGCCACGCATCCGGAAAAAACGAGAATCCCCTCACAATAAGAATTTTGAAGACGAGATGCTATTTGCTCTATTGGTTATTTGACCAAATCGTCAGAATCAAGCAACAGAAATTAAAAAATGCATAAGGAGATTGTATAATGAAAATTATCGGAATGATCCCGGCGCGGGGAGGTTCGTCCCGCTTTCACATGAAGCCGTTGGCGCAGATCTGCGGCAAGCCAATGCTCTACTGGGTGTGGAAGCACTCCAAAGAGGTCGAGTGCTTTGAAGAGGTCTATGTTGCCACCGATAACGAGGAGATCAAGGCCGTGGCCGAGGGCTTCGGCGCGAAGGTCATTATGACCTCGCCGGACTGCGAGACGGCTACCGAGCGTCTGTATGAGGTCTCTCACGTCGTTGACGCAGACCTTTATGTCATGGTCAACGGAGATGAGCCGCTGGTCATGGCCGAAGACATTGTCAAGTGCATTCCGGCGTCTATTCCGGAGGACGGATTCTATGTTTCCAATCTCATGACTGATTTTTCGAATCCTGTAGAAGTCGTTGACCCGACAAATTTGAAGATCGTAACCAATCAGGACGGCATCTGCCTGTTCATCTCCCGCGCGCCGATCCCGTTCCCCAAGGGCGAGATGAATTATCAATATCAAAAATTTGTCGGCGTGGGCGCGTTTACGCATGGCGCGCTGGAGTATTATCATAATACGCCTCGCGGCCCGGTGGAAAAAATCGAGGAAAACGATTCCTTCCGGTTCATTGAAAACCGTAAGGACTGCTATTACATCAACGCGCATTGTAAGTCCCTGTCGGTCGACACTCCAAAAGACCGCGTGCAAGTGGAGCGGTATATGTTAGCTAATAACATGACTGAATGAAAACGATCACTCAAAGAAACGCGGCAATTGATCTTGCTAAGTATATTGCGTCGATTTTCATTATTGGAATTCATACCAGTTTTTTCTCGGATATCAATCAAACACTTGCGTTTGTTTTTCAAAATATCATATTCAGAACGGCTGTTCCATTTTTTGCTGTTTGCACGGGATTTTTCTTACTGCCGAGGCTTTGTGATACGAAAAAGCGGAATAGAAGCACATTTTTCGGCCATGAGAAAAAGCTAATTATCATGTATGCTGTTTGGTCGGGACTATATCTGCTTTATTCAATCCCACAATGGCTTCGCACGGGCTGGTTTTCCGCGGCCGCATTTCTGGACTATTTTGTTGCAGCACTTCAGAATGGATCACATTATCACCTGTGGTATCTGCTTGGGATGATCTATGCGCTCCCAATCGCATACCTGATTTTGCCTTACCTGACGAGGCGAAAAGCGCTGATAAGCTCTGGCGTTCTATATTTGATATGGCTTTTGTTTTATAGTTACAGATGGCTGCTTCCGAAAAGCATTGGGCAAATATTTGGCATTATGGATTACAGCTTCGCTGCCAGTGCAGCGGTATTTTTGCTCTTGCCCATGATGCTGCTTGGATGGGCGATGAACGGCGCTCCGGATCCAAAACGCAGAAATTCACGATTAGGTTTGCTTTTTTCTCTGGGACTCTTGACAATAGAAGCATTTTTCATAAACAATAAGGGGTATGATAAATGTTCCTATCTTATATTCAGTTACCCAACTGCGTGCTTCCTGTTTCAAGCGATCAAAGGCATTCGACTTTCTGCTGAGAAAATGGCCGATTTGGGAAAAATCAGTATGATCGTATACTGTGTCCATCCGATGATCGTTGAAGTGCTTGTACCTATGGGTCAAGGTTCGCTGGCCGTTTTCTTGGAAACGACGCTTATTGCTACCCTGATCGGATTGGGGTATTCAAAATTAAAGAGAGTATATTATAGAAGGAGAAAGTCATGTTCCAATTAATTGCCGGGCCGTGTGTGATCGAATCCGAAGCGTTAGCCCTGTCGATCGCAAAACGGATGAAGGAGATCACGCAGAGCCTTAATATTCCCTATACGTTCAAAGCGTCGTTTGATAAGGCAAACCGCACGTCGATTTCGAGCTTTCGCGGACCGGGGCTGGAAGAAGGTCTGCGCATCTTAAAGCTCGTAAAGGATACCTACGGGCTGCCGATTTGCACGGACATTCACGAGCCGTGGCAAGCAGACCCGGCAGCGGAGGTTTGCGATATTTTACAGATCCCGGCCTTCTTGTGCAGACAGACGGATCTCTTGGTTGCGGCTGCGAAAACGGGTCGATGCATCAATATAAAAAAAGCGCAATTTTTGGCTCCGTGGGATATGAAAAATTGCGTAGAGAAGGTAAAAAAATCCGGAAATGAGAATGTCATGCTCTGCGAACGCGGAACGACCTTCGGTTATAACACGCTGGTCGTCGACATGACCGGGATCCGCGTAATGAAGGAGCTGGGCGTTCCGGTCATTTTCGATGCGACACACAGTGTACAAAAACCGGGCGGAAACGGGTCAAGCACAGGCGGAAACCGGCAGTATGTAGAATATCTGGCCAAAGCTGCGGTCGCAGTTGGCGCAGACGGGCTGTTCATGGAGACGCACCCTGACCCGGATCAGGCGAAATCCGACGGACCGAACATGGTTCCGCTGGATGAAATGGAAGGACTGTTAAAAAAATTGCTGCGTGTATATGACGCAGTGCAGGAAGCAACCGACTGAAGGACATCTTACGGAGGCAGGCGTTGGACAAAAAGCTGGATTATATAGATGAAGCACGCGAAATCTTTGATAAAGAGATTTTGGCGCTGGAAAAGACAAAAGACGCGCTGGGACACAGCTTTGAGGTGCTGATCTCCCTGATTTTAGCATGTGAGGGGAAGGTGATCCTGACCGGCATGGGGAAGCCGGGGCATATTGGAACCAAGATGGCGGCGACATTTGCCAGCCTGGGGATCCCGTCCTTTTTTATGCATCCCGGCGAGGCGCTTCACGGCGACCTGGGAATGGTCGAAAAGAAGGACGTCGTTATGCTCCTGAGCTATAGCGGCGAGAGCGAAGAGGTAACACGGCTGATGCCAACGCTCAAGGAGATCGGGTGTCAAACCGTCGCAATTACCGGGAATCCGAACTCAACGCTTGCAACAGCCTGTAGCCACCGCTTTGTTTTTCCGGAATTTGAGGAAGCCTGCTATATGCATTTGGCTCCGACCAGCAGCACAACGGCGCTGCTGGTTTTGGGTGACGCGATGGCGTTGGTTTCGTCCAGGGCGAGAAACTACACCGAGAAGGATTTTGGGCTGCATCATCCGGCCGGTGCGTTGGGTAAGAAGCTGCTGGTGAAGGTGAGCAACCTGATGCATACCGGGGAGGAAAATGCAACGGTGCTGCAGGGGAACTCCTTGCGCAGTGCGATCGTGGAAATGAGTGGCAAAGGGCTTAGCATGGTCACGATCGTTGACAGTGATCAGAAACTCCGTGGGATCATTACAGACGGCGACCTGCGCCGGATGCTTGAAAAGGGAATTGACGTCTATACAGCAAATGTGGATGATGTAATGACGAAAAATCCCAAGCACATTGGTTCGTGGGAGATGGCGGTGAATGCGCTCCAATATATGAGTGATATGAAGATTACCGGTATGCCGGTGCTGGACGAAAATGAGACAGTCGTTGGTTCAATTTTGATGCAGGATATTTTTAAGGCAGGGATCGTACGATGAAAATCAAGCTTCTGGTTATGGATGTGGACGGAACCTTGACGGATGGCTGCATCTATACGGGCAGCAACGGTGAGATGATGAAGGCATTCGATGTAAAGGACGGGTATGCGATCAAGCATATTCTCCCGGAGCTGGGAATCATCCCTGCGATCATTACCGGACGGAGATCGGATATTGTGGCCTGCCGGGCAAGGGAACTGGACATTGAGGAGCTTTATCAAGGCGTCGCAGACAAAAGCCGTGTCCTTCAAGAGCTGGCAGCAAAATACCGGATATCACTGGAGGAAGTTGCATATATCGGCGACGATCTGAATGACTTGGCGTGTATGAAGCTTTGCGGCCTGACTGCCTGCCCGCAGGATGCCGTCGAGGCGGTAAGACTCTGCGCAAATGTCGTTTGTAAAAGAAACGGCGGCCATGGTGCAGTCCGCGAGCTGATCGACTTTTTGAGCAATGATTAAGAAAGAGAAATAATAAGGTTACGATGGACAACAAGTTACTAAAAAAACTTCAGGATACAGAGCTGGACATTTTGGATGCGATTCACGCTTACTGTGAGGCGCATCAGATCCGCTACTCGCTGTTTTACGGGACGGCGATCGGGGCGGTGCGGCATCAGGGCTTCATTCCGTGGGACGACGATGTGGACATTGTCATGACGCGCGAGAATTACAATAAATTCTGCAAAATTTGGGAAACAACGCCTATGCAGGGTTATTTCCTCCAGAACACGGAGCGCGACCTGCGAAGCGGCATCAATCATGCGAAGATTCGGAAGGACAACACGATCTTACTTTCAAAGGGAGAGAATCCGCACGTTGGGCATCATGGCGTTTGGGTCGATATTTTTATTCTGGATAAGGTCCCGGAAGACCCAAAGCAGGAGCGGTTCATCCACAAAAACGCCTATAAGTGCTTCCTGCTGACGAGAGCGAATGCGTATAACACGGCGCAGCCGTTCGGAAAGCGCCTTTTGAAGCGCGCCCTGAGGCTCATCCCGCAGAGTGTTCGGAAAAAACGGCTGGAGAAGGCGGAGGCAGCAATTCAGCGCTTTGCGGATATGGAGCAGGGATATTTCTGGATGAGCCTGTCCTGTCCGGAGGATATGGCTTGTCAGTTTCCAATGAGCATGACCGAGCATTATCATAAGGTTTTATTCGAAGGGCAAGAATTCTATATATTTGACCAGATCGAGGCAGCCTTGCGAATTATATATGGCGACTTTATGAAGCTGCCGCCTGCCGAGGAGCAGATTTGCAAGCACATGCCAGTGCAGGTGAAGCTATAAAAATGCTGAGTACAGCGGAGTGAAAGCCGATGAAAGCTCCGACGGAGCGACGAGCCACTGTCTGCATGACAGGATGAGCAACGGAAAAGTATAACAAAAGGAATTGAAAGCTATGCAAGCAATGATTTTGGCAGCGGGAATGGGGAAAAGACTGAAAGAATTAACGAAGAACAATACGAAATGTATGGTTCAAGTGAACGGAGTAACACTGATAGACCGAATGCTGCATCAAATCGAAAAGAAAAACCTGAATAGAATTATAATTGTTGCGGGCTACAAGGGAAAGGAACTGAAGGAGTATATCTCAACACTGGATATTTGTACACCGATTCTCTATGTGGATAATCCGATATTCAACAAAACAAATAATATCTATTCGTTAGCATTGGCGAAGGATTATCTTGTGCAGGACGATACGCTCCTATTTGAATCTGACATCATTTTTGAAGACGCTGTATTGGATGCGCTGATGGATGACCCGCGAGATACGCTTGCTCTGGTCGACAAATTCCAAAGCTGGATGGACGGTACTTGTGTGAAGCTGTCGGCGGACGACTCTATTGAGATGTTTATTCCTGGAAAGGCTTTCCGCTTTGAGGAAGCGACCGACTATTATAAAACGGTCAATATTTACAAATTCAGCAAGCATTTTTCTCAGACGCTTTATGTTCCGTTTCTGGAGGCATATCAGCGTGCGTTGGGTGAGAATGAGTATTATGAACAGGTGCTCCGTGTGATCACAATGTTGGATGATCCGCGGATTCGTGCCAAGCGGCTTGAAGGACAGCGCTGGTACGAAATAGACGACAGTCAGGATCTGGATATCGCTGCTATGATGTTTATGGACGACAGCGCACAAAAGGCGGCGCTCCTTCAGAAACAATTCGGCGGTTATTGGCGATACCCGAAGCTGATCGACTTTTGCCTTTTGGTGAATCCATACTACCCGAATGAGAAAATGGTTGCCGAAATAAAGGCAAACTTTGAACCCCTCCTGACACAATACCCGTCCGGTATGCGCATGAATGCGTCGCTTGCAGCTAAAAATTTTGCCGTGAAGCAGGAGTATATTACCGTCGGAAACGGTGCTGCGGAGCTAATTAAATCGTTAATGCAGTATCTTAGAGGGAAAGATGTTCGTATTGGACTGATCCGGCCAACCTTTGAAGAGTATCCAAACAGATATGATAAGGATAAAGAGATCGTTTTTGACGTATCATCGAAAAACTTCACGTATTCGGCCTCTGACGTTATTCAGTTTTTTGACGACAAACCAATCAATGCTTTGATCCTGATCAATCCGGATAATCCATCCGGCAATCTGATCGATGCGGACGGCTTGCGCGCCTTAACCGAGTGGGCAAAGCAAAAGAAGCTCTATCTGGTCATCGACGAATCCTTTGCTGACTTTTCCAATGAAAAAGATTTATCGCTTTTAAAGAATTCGATTCTCGAAACCTATGAAGGATTAACTGTGATTAAAAGCATTTCAAAATCTTATGGAGTTCCCGGATTGCGACTTGGCGTCTTGGCATCCGGCAATCAGGAATTGCTTTCTTTCATAAAAAAAGACGTCTCCATTTGGAACATTAACTCCTATGCAGAATTCTTTATGCAGATTTTTGAAAAATACAAGGGAGCTTATGAGAATGGATTGGACCAGATTCGGCATGAGAGGGCACGCTTTATCGAGGAGCTGAAAAAAATTCCGGAAATCACGGTTTTTCCATCCGAGGCAAATTATGTTATGGTGCGGCTTCATACCATCACAGCGAGAGAACTCACAAATCGGCTGCTGAAAGAAGATAATTTGCTGATTAAAGACTTATCTGATAAGGTGGGCGAGAATTATATTCGGCTTGCCGTCAGAAAACGTGAGGATAACGATAGACTGCTTGTTGCACTTCGTCGAATGGTGAGTTGATCGATAACTTCCGGGTTTCGCGCGATGTAGGCTTCCTTTAAAGTTGCGAGGCACGAATATGAAGCAATTTGGTATGGTATATGCCATGAATCCGTGTAAACTGCTGGCGCTGATTGCGTGTTCCGTTCTCACATGGTGTCTGCTTGGGCGGATTGTGCCGCGGCGGGTATGGAAGCCCGTATGCGGTGCGGCTGCGCTTTTGGCGACCGTGCTCGTCCTGTGGCTGACGGTCTGGAACCGGACGCCGTCGGAGGAGCATGTGTTCACGTGGGCGGCGGCTTACACGAACGAATTCTTCCGCGAGATGTTCATGAACGCGGTGCTGTATGTGCCGTTTGGGCTTGCCGCGTGCGGCCTGATCGGGCCATGGGGCGTTTTGGCCGGGTTTTTGCTGTCGGTCGGCGTCGAGGCCTGGCAATACGCGACCGGGGCGGGTCTCGCGCAGGGGACGGACGTGCTCTGCAACACGCTCGGCGCGGCGGTCGGAATGCTGCCGGTCTGGGCGAACCGTCGGCTGACGAGAAAATGAGCGGAAGCGCACGATCGCCGAGGGCAGAAGGACTGACGGCCGGAGGGATGCAGGGCGAAAGACCTTGGGAACCTCTGATACTGATTCTTGATTCAAATATTGAATCAAGAATCCCGTGCGCTACGCACACGCGCATCGTGCGCATGCACGCTGCACCGTCTCATGCAGAATCTGACGCGCCGTTGGC
>ERZ772812.531-NODE-531-length-33741-cov-6.383334_pt1 | contig 33741 bp, 21 predicted proteins | sample MGYA00511343_ERZ772812 | MGnify/ENA primary metagenome ERZ772812 (study PRJEB29015, sample SAMEA2737706) | human gut metagenome | biome: human gut; feature: human-associated habitat; material: faeces | place: China | collected 2012 ...
CTGCTGAAACATCTTCAGCGCTTACTCTGTCAGAACCAAAGGTTCCCATACCCATGCATGGAACTTTTTCTCCTGACGGAAGTGTTACCTTCGGCACGATTGCCGGATCAATAAATTCTGCCATTTTTGTTTCCTCCTAAATTGTATTATATAGTTTTTGTATAACAATCTGTGGAAGCAGTTTTTCCATATCTTCCATTACAAAAAATCCCGTTTCTTCACGCATTGCCGCAGCGGCTGAGATTGCACTTGCTCTTCTTAAAGTTTCTTCCAGAGAAAGGCCCTCGCTTAATCCAAGTGCAAAACCTGCGATCATGGAATCACCGCATCCTACGGTATTTACGGCATCAATTTTCGGAACGATTGCACGGAAGATGCCTTCTTCACCAACAGCCAGAGAACCATCTGCACCAAGGGAAACTGCTACGATCTCCACTCCGTTTGCATGGATTGTCTTAGCTGCATCAATGATATCCTGAATGTCATCACAGTGTTTGCCTGTCAGCATACGGATCTCATCAATGTTTGGTTTGATCAGTGTCGGACATGCTTCGATCCCCATTTCAAGAAGTTTGCCACTGGTATCAAGGATCACCGGTTTGCCAGCTTCTTTTACGATTTTGACCAGTCTCTGATATGCAGTTCCATCAAGCCCCTTCGGTACACTTCCGGACATGGAAACAACATCTGCATCCTTAACCAGCTCTGTAAATTTTTTTTCAAATCCCCGGAAATCTTCTTCAGTCAACGTAAATCCCGGTTCCAGAAATTCTGTCTGTACATGATTCACTTCATCCCAGATATTGATGCAGGATCTGCTTTCCGCATCTACATGATAAAACTCACCTTTGATTCCAAACGGTTTCAGAGCATCTTCAATATAGTTTCCTGCGTGGCCACCCACAAATCCGGTTGCTACGACTTCTGCACCATAAATAGATGCCGGCTTGGATACATTGAGACCTTTGCCTCCGGGAACGTAAGAACATTCCCGGACACGGTTTACTTCGCCTACTTTAAAATCATCGACTACATATCGTTTATCGATTGCAGCATTTAATGTTACAGTCAGTATCATTTTATTCTTCCTCGTTTGATAACAGGATCTTACCTTTTACAAGTCCTGGGGTCTTAAATAACTGGAATGCTTCCTGTGCCTGGCTCATCGGGATTTTCTTATAAATGAAGCCCGGATCAAATTTCAGCTGACCGGTTGCAAAGTAATGTGCTGTCAGATCCCATTCACGTCCCGGGAATGGTGCACTGTAAGACATCCATGAACCTGTCAGTTTGAACTCTTTACGATTCATATTTTCCCACTGTTTTGGTGTAAAGGTCAGATTCTCATGCGGTGTTCCGATGAAGCATACATGAGCTTTGTTTGCAGCCAGTTCAAATGCCATATGCATGGTCGGAACCTGTCCGGCTGTCTCAAATACGAAACCATATCCTTTTCCGCCTGTGATAGCCATGGCTTTTTCCATATATCCTTCTTCTTTTGTATTGATGACTTCATCTGCACCAAGACGTTTTGCAAGTGCAAGACGTTCCTCACTGATATCGAATACAACAACTTTTTTGGAACCGAAGATCTTTGTCCACTGCATAGTGAACATTCCGACTGTACCACCACCAAGGATTGCAACATATTCGCCACCATGATAATCATTCTGGAATACACCGTGGATTGCTACTGTTGCAGGTTCAAACATAGCGCCTTGTTCATATGGAACTGTCTTGTCAAAGGGTACTGCATTCTGCTCCGGAACTACTACATAGTCAGCGTTGCTTCCCTGCTGTCTGGAACCAATAAAGCTGTAATGTTTGCAAAGAGAGAAGTTACCCTTCTGACAATCGTCACATTTCATGCACGGAAGAAGTGGAGCACCGGATACACGATCCCCAACTTTAACTTTGGTTACGCCTTCGCCAACTTCTACCACATCACCGGAAAATTCATGTCCCAGAACAATTGGATAAAAATGAACTCCGTGATTGAGAACACGAGGAATGTCAGAACCACAGATACCAGAGTATCTGACTTTGATTTTTACAGTTCCTTTGGTTACTTTTGGTTCTTCGACTTCCTGATACTGTACATCTTCATTTGCAACTACTACTGCTGCTTTCATAATATATATTTTCTCCTTTCGTGAAAGGAGGGAAAAGCCTTTTCTTTCACTTGAAAGTGGAGGAATCCCACTTGGTAGTGAAATGAATCCCGAGGGGGACGAGCGTCGCCCCCTCAGACTCCCCCTGCATTGGATGAATGTAAGCCATTTTATTCAAGACGGAAGGGAGTGAATAAGGTTGTTCTCTCCTGGTTGTTTAAATATGTAAGATGTCCTGTGTGGGGACATTCTATTGGTGATAGTTTCTCATACTGTTTATATATGTAGGCTGTCCTGTGTGGGGACCTTCTATTGGTGATGAGTTATCTGTCTCCCAAGACAGACAAATATATCATTTTTATTTCGCGGTCATCATGTGGGCCAGGGACTTATAGAGTTCAAGGTATGTCTGGTAAGTCTGGTCGTAGATGGCTTTATTCTCCGGGTTTGGCTCATGACGGCGGGTTTCTTTGACAGTAAGTGAAACTGCCTCATCATAATCCTTATAGAATCCAACTCCTACGCCTGCAAGGATTGCTGCTCCAAGTGTCGTAGCCGTATCAGATGCCGGAACAACGATCGGTTTACCTGTGATATCGGATTTAATCTGTGTCCAGAGTAAAGAATTCGCAGATCCACCCATGGCTCTCAGAACTTCTGCGTCCGCTCCGGCTTCCTCTGCAACTTCCAGGTTATGTCTCAGGGAAAGAGCCACTCCTTCCATACAGGCACGCACCATATGTCCCTTGGTCTTGGCAAAATCCAGGCCGTAGAAAACACCTTTTGCATACGGATTCCAGATTGGTGAGCGCTCTCCGGACATATATGGAAGAAATACCATTCCATCACATCCCGGGGCTACTTTTTCTGCGATTTCATTAAGCTGATCCAGTGATGAAGCTCCTGTCTGTTCTTTCATCATACGCTCATAGTCTGCAAATTCATGTTCAAACCAGCGCATGACTCCACCGCCTCCGGTAGTTCCTCCCTGAAGGAGCCACTTGCCCGGAACAACATGATAACTGAGGATCAACCTTGGATCAGCTTTGTACTCATCTGTACAAATGCTCATTCCCCCGGCCTGTCCTCCCTGTTCCTGTGTTTCTCCTGTATGGATCACACCAGCTCCAAGCGTTCCGCATGCAGCATCAAGTCCACCGGCAACAACCGGTGTTCCCTCGGCAAGTCCACACTCTGCTGCTGCCTTCGCGGTGACAGTGCCTACCACATGATCACAGTCACATATTTCCGGAAGGAATCCCATCGGAATTCCAAGCTGTTCACACATCTCTTCATCCCAGCATCCTTTTTTCATATCAAAGCAATGCAGTCCATATCCCTGAGAAACATCCTGCGTGATCGCATCTGTCAGTTTAAATGCAATGTAGCTGTTCGACTGAAGGATCTTGTATATTTTTTTATAAACCTCCGGCTGATTTTCCCTGTACCAGATGATCTTTGCTGTAGAATAAGATGGCTGAAGGGAATTTCCTGATATCTTAAAAATCTCATCAGCTCCAATCTCCTGATTCAGTCTGTCACAAATAGACTGTGCTCTGGTGTCCATCCAGATCGGAGTATTGGTAAGGACTTTTCCTTCCCGATCTATTGCGATTGCCGACCAGCTCTGTCCGTCAATTCCCACTCCGGCGATTTCTTCTGGTGCGATTCCGGCTTTCTGTATCGTTTCCTCTGTTGCCTGGCAGACTGCGCTCCACCATTCTTCAGGATTCTGCTCCGCCCATCCCTCATGCGGATAATATACCGGATAAGCACCATTTGCTGCTGCAAGGACTCTGCCTTCTCTGTCAAATACAGCAACCTTGCAGGCGCTTGTTCCGATGTCAATTCCAAGTAAATATGATTTTTTCATTTTGCTGCTCCCATTTTCCGAAATATCCGGATTTTCTTCTCCTTGGCTGCTACCCCGATCTGTTTTATCCCTGTATCATGTTAAACAATTCAAAGTATTTACAGACTTGCCTTCTATGATTTCTGTCTGAAGTTTTTCTGTAGAAAACTCTTTTGATTCTTTTTTGCCATTTTCCAGATGTTCCAGCATGATTCTTGCCACTTCTCTGGCAATTCCATCCGTTGGCTGTGATACGATCGTCAGCTTTGGGTTACATGCTCTCGCAAACTGCAGATTGTCAAAACCAATCACAGAAAGCTGTTCCGGTATCTGTATTCCAAGTTCATTTACGCCGATCATGGCTCCCATTGTCATTTCGTAGTTGGTAACAAACACCGCTGTCATATCCGGATTTTTCTGTACCAGTTCCTCCAGACTCCGTACCCCGCCCTGAATCGTATAGTCTCCATGACAGATCAGGGATTCTCTGACCGGAATTCCGGCCTTTTCCAATGCTCTGTAATATCCGGCCATACGTTCCTGTGCAGTAAAAATCCCCTTCGGTCCACCGATGATCCCGATATAGCGATGGCCTCTTTCTATAAACTGTCGTACTGCATCCTCCGCAGCTTTTTTATTGTCCACCAGCACACTGTCACAGGAGATTCCCTGTATCTTACGGTCGATCAGAACGATTGGTTTTCCTGTCTTCTGAAATTTCTTCAGATGATTTCCCTCTTCATCAACCGGCATATTGATAACCCCGTCAACCCGCCTGCGGATCAGGAACTCTATTGCCTCCCGTTCCAGTTTCTTATCGGTTCGGCAGTCACAGACGATCGTGGCATAGCCATGGCTTCGAAGGACATCTTCCATACCCGTTATGATTTCAGCGCAGAATGTATTATTCAGCTCCGGAATCACCACACCTATCGTTTTGGTCGCATTCGTCTTCAGCCCTCTGGCAACTTCATTGACTTCATAATGGAGTTCCTCAATGGCTTCTTCAATCTTTATTCTGTTTTTCTCTCGGACATTACCGCCATTAAAATAAGAAGAGATCGTAGCCAGACCAAGTCCAGTCCGTCTGGCGATGTCTTTCATTGTTGCCGCCATTATGTCTCACTGCCTTCTGTTTCCACTGATATTTCTGTGTACTGAATCATGGTTCTCATACTTTTTTATTTATTCTGCTTTTCCGTCACATCCGCAGACTTTCATTCTTGCCATAACCAGTTCCTTCACCGTTGCAATAGCTGTCTTACCATATGCTTTCGGATCAATGGTATCCGGTTTTTCTGCAAGAAGTTCTTTCACTGCCTTAGAATATGCTGCACGAAGTTCTGTAGCAAAGTTTACTTTGCAGATACCACGTTTTACACAATCCATAACATCTTCATCACTGAGTCCGGATGCGCCATGGAGAACCAGCGGAATGTCTACAACTTCACGAATCTCACTGAGACGTTCTTTGTCGAGAACCGGTGTTCCCACATAGAAACCATGTGCAGTTCCGATTGCAACTGCAAGAGATGTAACTCCTGTACGCTCTACGAATTCTTTTGCTTCCTGTGGATCTGTGTTGGTGTCTGCCTCTGCTTCCAGATCATCTTCTTTGCCGCCGACCTTACCAAGTTCTGCTTCGCATGGAATATCAAGTGCTTTTGCTACATCTGCCACACGTTTGGTCTCTGCGATGTTTGCCTCAAAATCCAGTTTGGATCCATCGATCATAACAGAAGTATATCCTGCATGCATTGCCTGCATAGCAAGCTCAAAACTGCTGCCATGATCCAGATGAAGGCATACCGGAACAGATGCTTTCTTTGCTTCTGCTGCAACGATTGCCGCATAGGTATCTACGGTACCGTATTTAACTGTAGATGGTGTAGTCTGGATCATAACCGGTGCTTTGAGTTCTTCTGCAGCCTGGATGATTGCTTTGACCATCTCCATGTTCTCTGCGTTAAATGCACCTACTGCATAACCGCCTTTCTGAGCTTTGGACAGCATTTCTTTTGATGTAACAAGTGGCATAATGATTTTCCTCCTCATAATATATGTATGATTTTTGTTCTTACTGTTTCTGTAGTGCCGGATAACATTTGCAAAACCGAAACGTTTCCGTTTGAGCCAATCATACCTCTGTTCTCTGCTTCTGTCAACCATAAAATATTCACTTTTCACTTTCTTCAAAGCAGTGTAAAATATTCATCTTTTATCGGAAAATATTCTCTTGCAAAGTATCATAAATGCAGGTACATTTTTAATATAAAGGCTGTCTCTGAGCGAGATATGCCATAATTCAGTAAAATTTTGAATGGAGGCATAAAGATATGTTAAAAGGAATTCCTGAAATCTTATCACCAGAATTATTAAAGGTATTATGTGAAATGGGACACAGCGACCGTCTTGTTATCGCAGACGGTAACTTCCCGGTTGAATCTATGGGCAAAAATGCGATTACCATCCGCTGCGACGGACATGGTGTTCCGGAAATTCTCGAAGCAATCCTGAAAGTTTTCCCACTGGATACCTATGTAGAACATCCGGTTAATCTGATGGAAGTAATGCCTGGTGATGATGTAGAGACTCCAATCTGGGATACCTACAAAGAGATCATCCGTAAATATGATGACAGAGGAGATGCTGTAGTAGGAAACATCGAACGTTTTGCATTCTATGATGAAGCCAAAACAGCTTACTGCATCATTTCCACAAGTGAAAAAGCTCTGTATGCAAACGTTATGCTGCAGAAAGGTGTTGTCATCAACAACTAATATCGGCCGTCTTTTTTCCTAAGCTGCCCTGGAGATTTTCGAATCTCCGGGGTATTTTTATATTCACAGGCCATGCTTTATGCAGCTTTGCTTTTTTTTATGTATGTGCTATGATAAAAGAAATAATTTTTCCATACACAGTATAGTTATCAATCAGGAGGTTTTCATGATCTATCATAAACAACACAGTAAAAAGCGAACTCTGGCATTACTTCTGGCAGGTTCTGTTCTTTTCACTAACATACCGGTTTCCGCGAACGCAGTCAGTGATGTTGAACTTTCAGCAGACGAATCTGCTTCTGACGAAACAGCTAACACAGGAAATACTGCTACAAATGATGCTGTTGATATAAGTATTGACTCCATTGATGAAAATACTGCTTCCGCAACGGTTGAAGATTCTTCTGAACTTCAATCTGTTGCTTCTGATGACTCAACGTCCTCAGATGATTTTTCTTCTGATGACGATGAAGCCTTCTTTTCTTCAGGGGCAGAATCTCCAAATGGCGAAAATATAGACTATATTCTTGGCCGTCCCATGACGGATGAAGAACGACAGGCACAGCTTGCACCATTACAGAACCTGGATGCATTTGCTCCGGAACCGGAAGTTGACAGTAATATCGACATTGCGACCTATGCACTTTATCCCGGAACTTACAATGCATATGAAGAGGGATTTGTCACTGGTGTTAAAAATCAGAGAAATACCAGCCTCTGCTGGGCTTTCAGCCTCGCTTCCAACCTTGAGACTTCTCTGCTTACCCGGGAACAGAAGTACTACGATCTTTCCGAAGAACAACTGGCTTATTTCTGGGCAAATCGAGTAAACGATCCCCTCGGTAACACTCCAAATGATAAGATCACCCGGACTCAGTCAGATTATCATGGTACCGGAAATGGCCGTGTTGCCTCCTTCTTTCTCAGTACCTGGTCCGGCATGACAACCGAAGAAAAAGTTCCGTTTCAGTCCTCTTCAGTTACATGGCCTGACAGCCTCGCCTATGATACCAGCGCTTATATGGAGGATGCCATTTTCTCTCAATACACTGTAGAGCGCACCAAACAGCTTCTTATGGAATATAATTCTGTCTCTGCCATGATCTACATGCTGGATAACTACTATTATCCGGATACAGCTTCATATTCCTGCCCTCAGTCTGGTCTGGTAAATCATGCTGTAACCATCGTCGGCTGGGATGACACTTACTCCAAAGAAAACTTCCCGTCAGCTTCCGGTGTGAAGAATGATGGTGCCTGGATCGTCAAAAACAGTTATGGCAAAAACTGGGGAAAGAACGGTTATTTTTATCTTTCCTACGAAGATCAATCTATCACAAATCTGGTCTCCAATACGGCCTCAACTTCCGAAGAATACAATAATAATTATTTTTACGACGGTGCAGCTGCCGGAACTGTCACTTTCCCGGGCAACACCATCAATAATGGTTACTATGTATCCAATATTTTCAAGGCAACTGCCGGAAATGGAAAAGACGAAGAACTCGGTGAAATCGTTACTGCTGTTCCACAGGACAATACTGATTTTCAAATTCAGGTTTACACAGATCTGAAGAATACTTCTGACCCGACAAGCGGAACACCCGCCTATGCAGAACCTGTTGATTACACACAGCCACTGGCCGGCATCCACACGATCCACCTGAACACTCCGGTCAAAATTCCTCAGGGTACTTTCTATTCGGTTGTGATCAGAATACCGGATGGATCCAATAAATTTTATGTAGAAAAAACAACCACCAGCACATCCTGGTTTACGGCAACTGCCGGTATCGATCCGAATCAGAGCTTTTTTTCTACTTCCGGAAAGAAATGGTATGACGCAGGAAATCAGTATAACTGTTGTTTCTCTGTCAAAGCACATACCAAAACCTTAGACAGTTCTACTGTTGTAACACCTTCAGCGGAACCGACTCCTGATGCCAAACCAACCGTTAATCCAGAAGTGCAGCCGTCAGTCAGTCCGGATTCTCCTTCGGAAGTTACACCAATAGTCACTCCCAAAGCAGTTCCAACCAGCACTCCAACTCCGGCACCGCCATCCAGTGCTCGTGTAAATACCTGTTTCCGTGTTGGAAACCTGAAATATCGTGTAACTGCCAATCAGGTTGTTACATGCTATGGAACGACCAACAGCCGAGTTACCAAAATCAGTATTCCTTCAACAGTCCGTTACAATGGCATTACTTATCGGGTTACCAGTATATGGGCCAACGCATTCAAAAAAAAATCACGACTGACCACGGTTTCTATCGGACACAATGTCAGCGTAATCGGTAAAAATGCATTCTACAAATGCAAAAAACTAAAGAAAGTTACTATTGGTACCGGGCTGACGCAGATCAATCCAGGTGCATTCCGCGGTGTGAAAAAGGGCTGCACGATCACGATCAAAAGCCTGAAACTGAAAAAGATCTCTTCCCGGATCGACCAGTCTGTATCCCGAATGACAGTACGCGTTCCCAAAAGGAAATATACAGCTTATAAAAAACTGCTTCGCAAAAAATCAAAAACTGTAATTATAAAGAAGTATTAAAAGAAAATATGATAAAAAAATTCTCATCCGTTACAAGAGAAATCTCTTATAAACGAATGAGAATTTTTATTTTACATGAATACGTTTCATGCATATAATTTTGTTTAGTCCATTTCGAAAAGCTGACGCTGTTTCAGGTCAATGGATGCCCATTTCGTTTTGGGATTAAATAGGGGACGGTGTTTTAGGCTTTTTTAGTGTCCCCGGTGGCTCATAATTAAACAAATATATCTTGAAATTTAAAAAGACGGATCTTGTGCCTCAAATGAACACAAATCCGTCTTTTACTTTATTCACTTTTTATCGCCTTTTCTATAGATGTTCGCGAAATCCCTGTTAATCGATTGAGTTGACGTATCGTAATGCCTGACTGGTGCAACATTTTCAAATACTTATTTCTGGCAAATAATTCCAGACATTGAAAATCTGCTGTTGAATCACATCCTGTTCTTTCTCGAATCATCTGCAAGGCATCTTTGTCAGAAATGCCAGATTGAGGATATCCTTCCATACATTTAATATTTGAATCGGTAGAAAGAAAGTTTATACATTCTTCACTATCTGCAAACAATTTAATCACTTTATTGATATCAATAAATGAATCATCCAGTGCAAGATATTCCTGATAACTACTCCATGGGTATGTCCCTATAACACTTTCTAACCCAGCATGAAGAGGATTTTGATTAATATATCGGAATACGGTCAAAAAATATCTCATATCATTGATTGGTTCGCTTTTATATCTATCCTGAAACAAGTGACCTACTCGCTGATATTTCGTATTATACCACCGAACAAACTTAACTTCTATTTTCTTCATTATTGTTTCCATATTTGTACTTGAATGCTCAATCAACAAATGTATATGATTATTCATCAGACAATATGCATATATTTTGAAATCACGTCTATTTTTATAGTATTTTAATATACTGATAAACTGCAAATAATCATTATCTTCCTCAAAAATAATCTGTCGGTTGATACCACGCAAAATCACATGATAGATATTCAATTCACTGACTTTTCTGGCTTGTCTTGGCATAATCTGGTCTCCTTAACTATATCTTGAAATTTTGCCATATCAATGGCAAAATACCTTGCGGAATATTACTGGTGAACAACAAACAACCGTTTATATTAAATTTGATAATTTGTATTAATTTGGAGTTTCTATGGGATTATATTTCGGAATTGGATTTAGAATTAATCTATGACTTGATCAATGATATATTAGATATTAGCACAGTTTGTACTTATAAGACAAGTAAAATCGTTCGACAAATTATTTAATTAAATGGCATTTTTCTATTTTTTGTATAATAGGAACATTACAGAGTAATTTCCAATTATACAAAAAAATCCCTCCTGCATCATGTTGATACAAGAGGGATATAACTGCCAGGGGGACACTAAAAAAGCCAGAAACACCGTCCCCTAGTCAAGGTCGAAAAGCTGGCGATGTTTTAGGTCAATGGAGGCCCATGAATGATTAACGATTGATTTTCCATACAGATTTACTGTACTTGTAACTTTTACATATACGTTACAGCTTTCGTTGTATCCAGAATCGGCCTTTTTGAGGTACTTTTCGATGTCTGGTATCTTAAAGCCATAAGCATTATTTGATGTCAGATGGAAGGTTCCGTCTTCCCCAAGCTTTACTGTGTTCTCGCTTCCACTTGGAAGCAACTCAGCTATTGCACTATTTAAGGAAACTACTTTCTTATTTTTCATTGTCTCCGGACAATTATCCAGTACTACTGCATTATTAGCAGCACTATCAATGTAGAAATCCACTGTCATATTAACTGCATTGCTGGATGTCAGATCAGCGCTGACCATATTGTAATCTTTTACATCAAAATAAAGCTCTTCATCTTTATTTAAGACGTTGCCTTCGTCAGAGCCTGCGGTCCAGTTTGCCTGGTCTGTCATATAATAACGAACGGACTCTGTCTCAGCCGAAGTATTCAGTGACTTGACAAAATTAACCTCCGGCTCAACTGCTGCAACATTAGCTGCCGCAACCATCGCATTGACAAACAGCTTAATTTCATCATCACCTGTTACCGGATTGTGGCCGGCACCTGTGTAAATTACATTGCCCTTACTATAGAAATAATAGTTATTGCGCACATCATTTGGAGATTCGTCATATTTTCCTCCGGACAGGCAATACCAGACCACTATATCATTGCTTCCATCGTTGTCTTTATCCTGCTCCAATGCCAGCTGATAATACTGGCCATGGGTCGTTGCAATCGATATATCATCTAAAACATACGGATACTGGGTAATAGCACCATCATTAACCTTAGTTGCCTTAGTAACAAATTTACCTGAGCCCGTTTCAGATGATTCAATCTGGAAATTTGTATATCCCTGAGTCTGCTTATAACTAGACTTACCTGAACTCCCGCTTTTATATGCCACATCTCCGGCAAGGTTCATTAGCTCTGCAAATGAAACTCCATTTCCATCACTCAGATCCGTCCCATTTTTCAACAACTCAGAGACTGTCCCCGAAGAATTGGTAAAAGTAGATTTGTTGGTTATACCATATCTGTCCATACCAACTATTTCCCTGAGAACTGTATTCATCTCAACACCCCAGTCTGCTCGCCCGGCAATATTTATCAGCCAGTTATTATAGAGTAAATTATTCGGGTTGTTGTCCTCACCAACATAATTATGTTTTTTATCGTAATTATAATTGTAAAATGAGGTTGTATCATGCGAGAATATTACACTTTTTCCGGCTTTAATATACTCGAGCAGAGCATCCACTCCGTCTTTCTTAATATTCTGATATACATCATCAAATCCAATAATTACCATCTGTTTATTTTGCAGATAATTCTCTGCAGTTGTTCTGTCTTTTGCAAACTCATCTACTGTTACTTTGGTTACTTTAATATTAAAATCTTCAAGATTATTTACATAATTATACAGCTTACTATTATGGTTATTTAAATCCGATGCAAGATCCCAGGTACCATTCATTAGTTTAGCTTTTTTTCCCTCATCTGAGCATGTAGTTGACGGCACAATCTGCAGTACGTTAATGTCTTCTTTTGCTCCATTACCTGTCTGCTTTGAATATCCAGTCTCAGAGACTCTGATATTTGTATTCGAAGTATTAACAATTTCCAGCTTCCATGCAATCAGCTTATGATATCCCGAAGGAAGCTTTCGCGTTACTGTGTATTCCTCACCTGCTTTTAATTCATAATGTGAATCACCTTTGGCATCTGTTACACAATTCATAGCATTTTGAGAAGAATCTTTAATTTCTATGTAGGAAGCCTGCTCCTCAGCTTCAGATAAATTACCATCAAAATTAAGATCAAAGTAGAGTCTGCAATCATACCTTGTTCCGGCTGGCAGCACTGCTGCTTCATCTGCAATCTTAAATCGATATGTCATCTCCCCGGAAACGTAATTATAAGAGCATATCTGCTTCTTCCCGGATGCATCCTTAATTGCTTCACCAACATTATGCCCATCTCTAGGAGCCTCTGCCGGTTTCCCATTCTCAGAAAACTCGATTGATGGTTTTGACAGCATAGTCAGGAATACAATCTGTTCATTTCCTTTTTCCAATTCTGAACGTGAAAATACATTCTCATATTTCAAAGCTTCACTCAGAAATTTATACATATAAGAAGAGTTATCCACTTTTGAAGAAACTGTATTATTTTCCCTGTTCTCCACCAAAGCATCGCCCAGAACAACCGGATATCCACTTTTTACAAAGTTCATAAGTTCTTTATACTGCTGCTTTGTAATATCATTTCCGGAACCTCTGAATGACGCTGTAGCTGATGATGTATTCATGGAACCATCAGCATTAAAATCTTGAGGATAAAGCCCCATCATGCTATAGTCATTGCCATCTCCAGATCTTATAAGACTATCCTTCAGTCCGCCAACGTGCGTATAAAGAGTTCCATTATCACCAACGATATACTTATTAAAAGAAGTCTGTCCTTCTCCATCTCCGATGTAGAGCATATCGTATTTTGAATTGATATCATCAATATGACCAACATACTCAGATGATGTCATATTCGTGACAGTTGGTGTCGTCGAAATATCTCCAGAATAGCAGAAACCAAGTTCTGCACAGGAAGCATGGGATCCATTATTGTTAGTAAACGCTTCAAGAACTTCTACTTTTACGGAGCTGACATTTTCAACCGGATCAAACGTAAACTGTTTCAGAGTATTGTATGTCGTATCGGTATATGAGAACTCCTGGTCTGAGATTTCTTTAATACTTTCTCCATTTTCATCATAAAATGTCAGGTTAAATTTGCTTATTGTTCCATTTGTTCCAGATTTACGAGGCAGATACTCAAATGTATTAACCATTTGAGCTTCAGAGAAATATGCTTTGATCCAATGATTATCACTATGGAGAGTCTCTGTCCATCGAGAATGCCAGAATGTGTTCTCATCACCATCTATTGCATTTCCCTTTGGATCCTTTTCATTTCCATCTGTCTGTTCACAGCAAACTTCAACGTTATCGATTTTAGCCTTCTTATAGGAATCCTGATTAAGCCATCCCCGTACATCTTCTTCCTTTAATTCTTTATTATTGGTGATCTTATCCGGCTCAATCGCAAGTACTGAAATATCGCTTTTTACGGTTTCGATCCTTTTATATTTATAATTCAGAATATACTCTATTGCTCTGGCAAAGCTCAGATCGGAGCTTAATTTTTCTACAGCTTTGCCTGACTCATCCTTATCCAGTTCCCTGTATTTATTTTCACTTGCAATATAGCTGCTGATCTCTTCGAATCCCTCTGACTGAGTATCAGTAAATGTTTTATTAAAATCTTTATTCAGAAGCTCCTGCTCATTTACTGATTCATTGAGCATATTTTTGAAGAAATATACATACTTATTCACATAATGCCCATCTGCATCCTCTGTATCAGCCTTCACAAAGTCAGCCCTCATGTTCTCACTCAGTGAATTTGCAACTCCATCACGGGCATTATTGATTATACACGGCAGAGTATTTGATGAAACTGCACCTTCTAGGGCTGCTGCCATATCTGGACTTAATTTACCATTCACGTAGATCAGGTCATAGCCTTCCAGTGCGGTCTGTAGAGGATCTGCACTGGTTTCTGTAGTTTCAGCATCTCCTGCTTCGTCGATACTGTCTTCTTCGACATCTATCTCGCTCTGAGCATCTGAATCTTCTTCTGATGTTGTACCGGAATCTGTGGCTTCGCCCGCATCCTCCACCGGCTCCATATCAACGCTGTCGGTAAAGTCATCCGACTGCTCGTCTGCCACGGCTTCTTCTTCGATGTTTTCTTCATCCGTATCTACTGAAATATCCTGTATATCTTCGCTATCATCTTCCTGTCCGGCAGCATCTGCACTGGTATCTGTGCTTGCGGACGCATATACTGCCTGAAGAGAATCACCTGACGAATCAGCGCTCATCGTGTCTACCTGGATGTTAAAGTTTTCAAATTCACCATCCTCTGCTGAAGCATCTGCTTTTGGCTGAAGATGAAATACAAACTTTTTAAACCAGTCGTTATTGGTCAGCCCACCATTGTAATACATATGATTTACCTGGACTAACTGAGGATCTTCGTTATCATCAGGTACAAAATCAAAATCTCCTGTTCCTGGTGTCAAAGTATAACTGGCATCGGAAACATAATAGGTTGCTGTTGAATTTTCCGCAGGTACATAAATATTTGACTGATCCTGATAGTTCACATAATACCATCCAGTGAATTTATAATTATTGTTCTCATCAGTGCTGTCACCATCTGTACAGCAGAAATAAACTCCATTTACACGATAATAATAGTCGTATCCAAGATTTTCCGGAATCTGCTGAATGTCCTGATATGCAACCGGCTGACGTCCGGTCACCAGCGTTAGCAGATATTTATTTGTTTCGGCATCATCAACTTTGTAATAATAGTACTGGTCATTTTCCAGGACAATATCTCCGTTTTGACGAGTAATGCTCTCACCGCTATCCTGTGCTGCTTTGTCCCTCTGCGCAACCATCTGCTGCTTTGCCATCACATAAGAAAATGTACCAAGCTTTGTATATTTATAATATGGAAAAACATTGATCTGTTCACTGACGTAAACATATGGGTTCTCCTGCTTTCCAGGATTATCTCCGACTGTTTCCGGAGTTGTGTTTGTTTCTGTATTTGTATCAACTTCCTGAACTTTTTTGACACTTTCTGTCAGAAGCGGATCTCCCACAGGCTCATCTGCTGTAGTCATTTCTGCATCCACAGATTCACCGACATCTGCGTTATCATCCGCACTTTCAGTAAAATCTGACGCATCCGAAGTATTGTCATCTATACCACTTTCGTCATAGCTGTCTGTCACTCCCGAATCTGTATCTGAAAAATCAGAACCGAAATCATCTCCCGCACCCATTGCCTCGGATTCTATTTCGCTATCTGTGTCATTCCATTCATCAACAGAACCATCGGAAGAAATATCTCCTGTGCTGTCGGCAAAGCCATTGTCAAAGCTGACGGAATCTCCGGTGTCTGGCTCAGAAGAAGCCGGACTCTGTGAAGAGCTGTTTGAGTCAAATTCCGCCGGAGTGGATTCTGTATCAGCCGATGTATCTGCACTGTCTCCAATGTCACCTGATGAGAAATCTGCGACCTGTGAGATCGGAGACTGGAGATTTTCATAGATCTTTCGTAATGACTCTTTTGCCGTATTTTCGCCAGGAAATGTGTAAATATGTTTCTGGATGTTCTCTGCCATCACAGACGTAAGATCTTCATATACATTTTCATAAAGACCAAAAAATCCTCTATCCGGATCATATTCCTTCGAAAGTGTGTTGCCAGCTCCCGCCTTGAGATTTTTGTTTACAGTCTCATTTGTCACTGTCTCGAAATTCAGATCATATGCACCGCGGCTGTTCTCATCACTTTCTGAAAAATAAAAGTTCTGGATATTTTCGCGGTATTTCTCTTTAGAATCATCAACAGGGCTTCCCTTGATCGGGTAATACTCTTGCTCTTCTCTGGTGTAATCTCCGGTGTGCGCTGTGTTTTCCTGATACTCGCCCTTCACCTGTACCTTGTCGGTTCGGGTGTTTTTGCCTGTCGGATCAGTGAAATCGATTTCCTTCCACTGATCTGCATCATCGCTTGATGAAAGAAAGTATTTTTCCTGATAATCGGGATATGAAACCGGTACGTTATCTCCGGTAAGGTCACTCACTGAGCGGATTCCTGTTAAAGCCGAAGTATCTATCTCACCATCTGCATTTAGACGGACATTCATTGCAAACTCCTGTCGTAGCTTTGCTGTCGGCAGTTTTTGCAGACCTTCTGCCAGACTGGAAAAATGCATGGTCTGCGGCTGACCATTGGAATCCTGATACTGCCAGGTGTAAAGCTTCACGGATGGCTCCTGCCCGGACACATAGTATCCGAATTCTGCATCTGCGCTGTTGCTCACCAGTTCCAGAATCCGAAATGGCTTCTCGCTGGAGTTTTCGTCCACGATTGTCTCTATGCCGGGCATCATCTCGACCGAAGCCTGTACCGACAGGCTCGTCTGGATGAGCGTTCCGATTCCCAATGCCCCGGCCGCGACGACAGCCGTGCCGGATATAAGAAATTTTCTGTGTTTACGTTTCATGTGTATGTGTGTGCCTCCTTAGATTCGGTCAAAGTCACCTACAGATAATTATTTTGATTTATCTTCTGTTACCACTTTTGATGCGGTGTACCAGACACCGTCCACTAATGCTTTAGCATATATCTTAGAATTCTCAGGCCATTCTTCATTTTTCTTGGGAACTGATATACTTAAACAACCACATTGATCACTACAGAATCCGAAATCATCTTTCCATCGGTTGTCATTGCAGTTACAGTAACCGTGAGCTGTCCTGGCGTTGCGTTTGGATCAATTGTCAATTTTCCATTGGTTGGATCCTGAGGTGAGAACCATCCTCTTGTCATAATATCAGAACTCCACGCAACACTGCTCTGGTCGATGCTTCCGTTTCCTGTCAATCCCCAGGTCAGCATCACAGACTCACCCGACCTCATGGTCTGAGGCGCATTCAGAATCTTGATTCCAACATCTGTTGCGTCTGCTTTCTTAAAGGCGTCATCCGGGGCGAGAACCTTAATTGGATTTCTAAGGCTTACGCTGTGGAGGGTTTTGATCTCTTTGGTTCCGCTTATCGTTGAAAGCTGAAAGCGAACGATCTTGTCGGAAACCACCTTGGATACATCTGCGTGGAAATCTACGATTCCTGTTGCAAGGACGGACGGATTGATGGTCTGTTTCTGATTTCGGACTGTTGCTGAAATATCACTCCCTGAATCCTCTGCTGCACTGTCGTCAGAAAAACCTTCATCTGACAACGCAGCGAGACCTGATTCTGTATTCTCAGATTCTTCCTCCGCGGAATCTGCATTCTGAACTCCGCTGTCATCTTTGCTGGATGCAGCATCATATTCTCGCTGACTGTAATAAACCTTCTGTTCCTTTTTGTTCCAGTCGATCACATCGCAGATATAACGGCTGGTCTTGCCATCGTTATTTTTGTATTCATTGCATACGATAAATGTTTTGTTGCCGGTGCTGGCCCCTCCGTCAATATCATCGGAGATGGCGCTTCCCATAGCAGCTCCGGTACCATTTGCGTAATACACACTGCGGTTGGCATCTATGATCAGATCTTCCATTCTGTCGACAACTTCCTGCGTCTCCATCTGCACTTTTGCGTTGCTGGAAGTGCTTCGGTAAGTATTGGAGCCGATACCTATGAAGCTCAGGATCACACCTGAAAATATCGCAATGATCGCCACTGTGACGATCAGCTCAATCAAGGTAAAACCTCCGCTATTCTTTTTTAATCTATTGTCTCTCTTTTTCATAAGTTCCATCCTGCTGTAATGCTGTATTTGCCCGTCTCCTTTATCAGACTGAGCGTTTTATATCTTCGTCCGCCGCTGACGGTAATGGAAGTACAGTATGTTCCGGTTCTTTCAAGTGGAATATCCTTTCCTTTTTCAAGTTCAGTTAAGATTTCCTCCTGTGTGATCACCTTGGACTGTATCGGTAAAAAACCTCCAGTCGCGCGGTCATAGGTAAGAATAAGTCTGTCTCCTGCTGCCATAACATGTGAAGCACCACCAGCATCTATCGTATAGCTGATCTCTGTTCTGGCCGGAGCAATCTTTTCCGGTTCATCCTCAGTCACATGAGATGCTCCTCCCACCTTGCCGCGGTCCAGATAATAACTGATATAATATCCATCTGCGCGTTTTTCCAGTTTCATCTCCCCAACCAGGCGGCTGGAAGCTTCAATTTTGGTTCGGTCAAGTGCCGATGCAATGGAATTGGCTGCACGATTTACGCGAAAACCCAGGATCGAATTCAGGGATGGAACTGCAATTCCCAGAAGAATCGTAAAAATTGCAACTACAACAATCAGTTCTACCAGTGTAAAACCCTTGTCACTCATCTTGTGTGTTTTTTCCACGCTTCTTCCCCCCCTTTACTCTTTTTTCCAGTTCTCATAGGATACATAATCTGCAGTGCTGTAGGAATCTGAGCTGTTCTGATCATTGCCTGAACCAGATACCACTGCATTTCCTAGAACATATTTATCACCATCCCAGAAGAAATCCTGCGCTTTGACTATATCTGTATTTGTTTCGTTTGTTTTGTTGATCTGTGACTGGAATACCTTTGCAGCCTCCATCGGAGAAGATTCCAGGGAAGCACCCTCTTCCAGGGTCAGAGTTCCTTTGGTCATGATGATTCCCTTAAAGCTTACATTCTGTTTGATCACAACATCTCCGGTACATACGACCAGACGAAGTTTTTCAGCTAGATCAGAAGTGATTTCTAGCGCTGTTCCAGTTCTCTGCACGTTAGTTCCATCAGAAATCACACTATTTCCACCATTATGGTACATGATTGCCTTCAGTCCGCCGTCCTCTTCATCTGCGGTAAACTCATACTTTAAGGTTCCGTCTTTCACATTATTCTTGACAAATTCAACCAGTTTTTTCTCGTTGACAAGATTGTCATACACACTTCTGCTGCTCTCTGTCTCGTTATGAGTGATATTATTTCCAGCAGCATCCTGGCCTTCCACAACTGCGGTGTTAAGCAGATCATAGCTGGAGATCATCTTGCGGTTCAATGCATACCAACTGTTCTGATAACCAATCTGTTCCTGCACAAGCTTGCTGTCATCAGCAGGATCGGTATCCGTTGCCGCCTGAAGGGAACTGGTATCTGTTTTTCCATCATAGGAAAGAACATTTCCGCCTGTAACGTAACGCAGATAAGAATCCACATCTTTTACCGTGATTCCACTGTTTTCTCCACCAAAGTAGAAGGAAAGATATTTATCCACATTTGCTTTTGCATCCGGGTTGACTGCAAGATAATTCTGAAGAAATGCAGCCGCATTCGTCTCATTGGTAAAGTTCAGATAGAAATATACATAATTTGCTCCACCTGGCTCATTATAAAAAACAGTCTGCACCGGTTTCTCCACATCGACCCCGAGGTCTCGAAGTGTCTTTCCACCCCAGGCAGCCACAGGCGTATCCATTTTTACTGCAATATTTCCAGTCTGACTGACTCCCGCAAATTTTTCCTGAAATGTTGCTACATCCATCGGATTCTGATAGCTCTGTTCTCCGGTTCCAAGCAATTCTGCCGGAAGCAGATAGGCAAGCTGCGTACCTTTGACCGTGATACTCTCACCTGTCATGATATCGTTTTTGTTTACCTGTTTTCCAGTCACTTTGGAACTTGCGATGTAGTTTTTGCCTGCCAGCATCAGTTTCTGCAGGCCTGAAAGATCAAGTGTTGTATTTTTCCCATTGATAACAATCGCACTGCTGAGGTCAGCACTCTTTTGAGCCGCAGTATTCCCTGTATTTTCTGCATCATCACCAATACCACTATAAATATTTTTAAAGAGGCAGTTCTCATTCAGGGCTGATTTTTCTGACCCGAAGCCATAATAATTTCCTGCGAGCCTTACATTATTGTTCTTGCCGGAAATTGTCAGGTCATCTGCAAAATATGTCGTACCCTCCAGGCTGATTTCTTTGCCCGAATCCACATTCAGTCCCTTTGCCCAGAGATTCACGCCTGTAGCACTTGCAAAGCTGCTGCCGTTTCCAATATTGATCTCACCAGCGCAGACTACCTTATCTCCGGAATTGATTTTAAGAGAAGCATTATTTTTTACATGAATACTCTGCGTGGAAAGTTCTCCCTGCGCGGTTTCTGTCTCTTCTGCCTTGCTCTTTGGCAGAAGCCCGGCATAAATGCTTCCCTGGATCGTAGATTCGCTCTCTGCATTTCCTTCGCAGACAATTCCTCCATCTGCTACAACGATCATATTCATAAGGTCAGGCAGAGTAGAAGGCGTCGGAAACTGTACCGCCGGTACACCCAGGCGGATATCTGTCTCGATAATAGCTGCATGACCCTTCGGGTCAACATAGATGACTTTGAGATTCTTAAGAAGAATCCCGCTCTTTGTATTAGAAGTTCCGTTGCTTCGGATCACACTCATTTCCGCTCCGGCACTGTCCGACGGATTTGTGATGACTAGTGATTCTTTCTTTGCATCAAACACAGAAGAATCTTTTAAAAGATCCACGTAGTCAATCAGTTTGTCCAGACTGTACTGCTTCTTGCTTCCATTGTTTCCAACTCTTTTGACCAGTTCATCCAGAAAAAGTGTCTCAAACTGGCTCTGACGCTGTGCATCCATTGTCGCGTCCTGCGTATTGCTGTCTTTATCGTAATCTTCCAGAACCTTTGTGTATGCTGTGGACATAGCCTCGCCCACATCCTCCTGGAGTCCTGTACGGATTTCCTCCAGTGCACGTTCTGCTGTATAAAAGCTGTCTTTTCCCTTGAGGTCGGTGACCTTCATGTTAAAGTTTGCCAGAGCAATATACAGGATCAGCATTCCCAGTATCGCTACAAAGGAAACTGCGATCAGTACTGAAAAAAGGGAAAATCCTCTGTTGTTGTCTTTGCGCTCTTTCATTGCCATTCTCCCGAAAAAATCAATCTTCTTTGGAACCATCCAGTGATGCGATCAACTCGCTGTCCGGAAAATTCTTCTCTGCAGCGCCTTTTTTGAAAACCTCAACCTTAACTGTATAGATACGGTCTTCGTTTTCTCTGTCATCCAGACTGTTGCAGTCCAGAATCTTTTTGGCTGAGTTGCCGCTTACTTTAATACCTTTGGCCCCATCTTTGTTGACTGACTGGTAGGTAAGGGTCATCTGTGAAGTCTTAAGCCTTGAAGAAGTAGATAACTCACCCTCAGCTGCAGCTAAATCACTGATATCATAATCCAGATTTGTGCGGAGCTTTGTCACCGCACGATAGAGTCCGACGTTTGTATTCCAGTTGGTCTTTCCGCGCTCTGCCGGATTCTCCAGTATTGTCAGAGCCATACGGTAAGTGCTTTCCTGAAGATGTGTCGGAACATTGTTTTCTTCATCCTTCTGTTTGCTGACATAGAAATTCAGTTCACAGTTGATTCGGTTATCGAATATGATCTGGTCATATGGTGTCACACTGCTTGTGGAATTGTAATTTGGATAATAAAAAACAAATATATTTTTCAGATTCTCACCGGCATCGGAACTGTAAAATGTTGTGTATTCGGTGTCGATGATATTTGACTGCTGTTTATCATTGTTCTTAAACTCTTCTCCCAGTTCCTCACTATAATTATCGTTGATCCATTTCCATGGGTCCAGAGTACGTTTTGCTTCAGCCTTGACAGTACCGTTGTTTTCTTCCACACGAACGGTCAGGGTTCTGACAGAATGACTGTAAATATCATCTATCAGATCAAGTTTATCCTCATTAGTCTTTCCTTCAAAATCACCAAACCATGACTTCATCTTTTCATAAAGACTGTCGATATTGACATCCTTCTCCTCGATCAGCAGGGCCGAAGATTTTCTGTCCATCTTTGCGACATTCGGCATCTCGTAATCATTCTTGCCCTGCTCCGAATTGGCAGCAGTCTTTTTCTTATAGCCGGAAGTCTTGCTTCCGTCAAAGGTCACAAGAGCGTCAAAACTCTCCTTATCGTTTTTTACATTCGTCAGTTCAAAATAATATTTTGACGCATTTTCACCAGATTTTCGTGGATTGAATTTGTATGTTTTTCCACCATCCGAAGAAAGGACAGATGCCGTTACCTTAGAATCATCCAGATCATCCCTGGACTGGCTGACCGGTGAATACACATAATCACCACTGCCGGTTTTATCTGATGATCGAAGTACTTCACTGATTCCCAGCTCTCCGCTCTGGATCCTTGCACTCTGCGAATTTAGGAATGTAAGTCTTGTTGTGTTTTTTACACTGTCGATCGGATAGTTAAAAGCCAGCGAAACCTCCTCAAAGGTTTTGGCCTTGATCTCTTCCATGATATTCTGGGCTACTGTAGTCGCCTCCAGATAGATCCTCGATTTGCGGTTTATCCGTCCTGAGGTCACAAAGCTCTGAAGAAGAACCGCCGCCGTAATGGCAAAAATGGCAACGGCAACGATAACTTCGATCAAACTCATACCGGCATTTTTTCTTTTTTTCATTGATTTGCCGCTCCTTTAGCATTCTTCAAAAAACAGCATTAGAGGGGTATATGATTCTCCCCCTCTAATGTATATTTCGTATTTATTGTGCAGGCTGCGCCTCTGTCTCCGCAGTATCTGCCTGTGCATCTGTATTCTGATCGGATGCTTCAGCAGGTGCATTCTGCTCAACTGTACCAAAGATATTGTCGGTTCCGTATGCCACGCTTCCAGCATCCGGTTCCGTGTAAGTACGCTCTGTTCCTGACATCGAGAAGATATTTACGATGATCGTTCCAGTCAGGTTGCCAGTGGAAGTATCATAGGACGCATTGACATTGTCAAGTGTCATTCTTCCACTCTGGTCTGCAACGTAAAGAACTGCTTTTTTAAGCTCTGCATAAGTTCCGTTAAACTGCAGAGTTACCTGCGTACGATAAAGAACAGGTACCTGTGAATCACTGCTCTGATCTGCGGCTGCTGCATCCGAAGCATTCTGAAGAGCCTCCTCCGCCTGGCTGTCGGTTCCTTCGATATTATCGATCTGCTCCTGCGTCTGTGCGTTCGCCTGCTCAGACATTGTCTGATCCTGTGACTGCGCCAGATCTTCCTCGGAGCTTCCGTCAAGCGAAGCAACAAATTCCTTTTCACCAACACCTACATTTGTGATCTGGAATCCGAGTTCATTTTCCATCTTGTTTGCAAGTACAATTCCATCCTCCGGTCGTACATCTGCCGGAAATTCGGATATATATTCACTGATTTTATCTTTGATTGAAGCAGTCTCACTTACATAGAAATCCTTATTTGCTGCAAGCTCAAGCAGATCCTGCAACTGCTCCTCCAATGCTCCGTTGAGGTCCTCTATCTGGTCAGCCTTCTCCATCTGCGGACGATATCCAAAATACCATCCCACGAAGAACACCAGAATGCCGATAAACATCAGCAGTATTTTTTTATCACGCATTGACACTTTCATGTCCTGTCTGCCTCCTTAGTTTGCTGTCTCATCGTCCATTGGTGCCGGATCTGAATAGGTACAGATCACACTCATGGATACGGTGCCGTCTTCACTTTCCTCCAGTCCTGTTGTGGTGACTGCTGAAAGACTCTCAAACGTACGAAGCTGCATCAGTGTGTTAGCTGCCGCCGATTTGCTTGAAACCCTCATAGAAAAGCTTACCTGTGTTCCGGTAGAACTGAATGTTTCTACGGTAATATCCGACGGCATTTTTTCTTCCATTTCTTCAAGGAAGGTCTTCAGCCCTTCATTCGGGGTATTTGTATACTGATACATTCTCTGGAAATTTTCATAGTTGTACTTGGCATTGGTATATGCATAATAGATTGCTTCGATCGAACTCTCTTCATTTATCCTCTTATTCAGCTGATCCCGTACATGCTCCTGATACATTCTGCATCCAATACCAGCACCAGCCAGCACAACTCCACCAAGCACACCAACTGTGCAGACAAAAGCTGCACTTCTTAAATTCTCCGCTCTTCCTCCCTGCTTTTTGCTGATCTTCTCCATCAGATTCACACCGGAGACCTGTGGGGCCAGAACTGCTGTGTAAAGGAAGAGGCCTTCTCCCTTATCAAACTCCGGAAGCGTGCAGTTTTCCATATCATTTAGAATCATTATGTCATACTGTAATTCATTCTTAAAAAGTGTCCGAAGGCCTTTTACACCAGCACCTGCTCCACAGCACATAACAGAATCAAAAACAGTATCGGTATTTCGGGAAAGATAATAATCCATGATTCGGCCTATATTGCCGATCAGATAGCGAAAACTCTCAGTTATCTCGGCGCGGACATTGTCCATATCATCGTCTGAATTGTCCTCAATCCTGCCATCAAGAGTAGGAAAAACATATTCTTCTCTGTAGAGGGCAGCCAGTGCGCCTTCAGGAGTGAGTTCTTCTCCAAACTCCGGTAAGCTTCTCATAACCTCGATTGCGGATTCAAGTCCATATCCAACTGTACGCTGCAAGGTAAGCTCTCCATCTCGGATGATACTGATGTTTGTATTTCTCATCTCGACCTTAAACAACAGATGGGTACCTTCCATAAACTCGTTTCGAACTGCAGAATAGATACTGTCACCGGTACTGGTACAGCCCGCTACAGTAAGCCCTGCTGCCGCTGCCATTTCACTGAAAGCTGTGGAAACTGACTTTGGTGCTGCATACACCATCAGATGATACTGCCTGATCTCATTTTCTTCCTCGTTTTTCTTTGTCTCGATATCTATGATCGTATACGAAAGTACATAATTTGATACATCAACCGGGAAATAATCGGTTGCGTTTGCCTCGATCAGGCTCTGGATCTGTCTCTTTTTGACAAAAGGAATTCTGACCTCACGGCTGGCAATCCTGGAAGAACCTGTTACAAAAAATACTTTTTTACTATGTATATTGTGCCGGGCAATTTCGTTCTTAAGAAGCTGTCCAAGTCCTTTTGTATCGCGGACCAGACCATCATCCACTGCACCTGCCGGTACCGAACATGTAAAACAATTGAGGATTCGTTCTCCCCTGCCATGTGGTTCGACTTCCGCCACACGCATCTGTGAAGCTCCGATCTCTATGTTCAAATAACGTGCCATTTCTTTCCTCCGTAGTTATAAATACTCAGTCACTAAAATATGAATTTCGATGTCATGTATAACGAGTTTCGAAACTCATAGTTAAGTGGCTGATCATGCACAGTATCAGATGCCCAGAAGGCCCAGATACCAGCTGATCCATGCATTTCCCCATAGTGCCGCAATAAAAATCCCTGCCGACAGATATGGTCCCATTGCAAGCATACGTCCGGCACCACTGACTTTGATGCGGATCACATGTACCACAGAACCGATGATGCATCCCAGTACAAAAGCCAGAATGATCAGCTTCCATCCAAGGATCAGCCCGCAGGCTGCCATCAGTTTTACATCGCCTCCACCGATCGCGCTGCCGCCGCTTACCAGAAAAAGGATTTCCAGAAATGCGCTGACACATACTGCACCGATCAGATGTGATGCAAGGTTTCCTCTGTCGAGAATTGTTGCTGCTATTCCAAGGAAAAGCAGAAAGACATTGATTCCAAACGGAATCTCATAGGTGCGCCAGTCAATAAGACTAAGGGTCAGCAAAGCCGACACCATTAAGCAGTACACGAGGCTGACCCAGGTCAGTCCATTGACTACACATACCACTACATAGAGTATTCCATTGAGGGCTTCTATGAGTGGATACTGCGCAGATATTTTTGATTTACAGTTTCGACATTTACCGCCAAGTACGATCCAGCTGAATACCGGAACCATGTCGTACCATTTCAGCTTCCTCCCACAGGTCATGCAGTGGGAGGGAGCCGTTATGATTGATTCATGCAGCGGAAGCCTGTAGATACAGACATTCAGGAAGCTGCCGATCACGATTCCAAATATAAAGATTGTGATGTACGGGACGGAATCTAAGAAAAGAAGCATAGGGGGTTCCTTTCGTGGGAATTAAAAATTATTCACTAACTTTTTTATCTTCTGCTGCTGGAACAGATCCATTTTCGCTATATGTTCCAAATTCTGTTGGATCATATTTTGTAACTTTAACACCACCATCTTTATCAATCTCAAGTGTCACTGTTACAGTTGATTTTCCCCACTTATTAGATTTTAATTTAATATTAGTATAATTTGGCACATATTCTTTAAGTGCATCTTCATAATCCTTAGTAATGGTTGCGGCTCCAGTATTACTCATTGTAATCTCAACTTTAGTTGCATTGCTTCCTTTAGCTGCTAAAGCATGATCTACAGCATATACCTGAACAGCTTTGATCATTTCATCCATATTAGCTACATCCGAAGCTTTTCTTGATTTCTCTACATATTTTGTATACTGAGGTGCAAGAATTCCAACCAGGATTGCAAGAATTGCAATTACGATTACCAGTTCTACAAGGGTAAAACCTTTGTTATTTTTCTTTTTGTTTAAAAGCTTAAACATACTTCTGTCTCCTTACTTTGTGTTTTTAGACAGTAGTATTCATTTAAACAAAAGAATTGTTATGTATTCATCAAAAAATTGATTTCTTACGGTGTAGGTGTAGCAGTAGATTCATTACCAGCCATATATTTTGCAAAAGTTTCTGGTCCATATGCAACGGATGTACCACCATCAGAGCCTACTGTAACTGTAGCTGTAATGTTTACTGGTGCACCATCTGCTGCCCATTTTTTTGACTTAGTTACAGTTTTTGTCCACTTAGGAATTGACTTATCAATTTCAGCTTTAAGTGCTGTTAACTGTGATGTTCCCTTAATATCTTTTTCTGTAACATCAGTTTTTCCATCTGCTGCATTTTCCATTGTTACAGTATATGTACCTGCTGGAAGTTCATTCGCCGGATCAGCTGCATAAACTTTAATTACTTTTACAATCTCATCCATATTAGATGCATCTGCTGTCTTTCTTGATTTCTCAACATATTTTGTATACTGAGGTGCAAGAAGTCCAACCAGAATAGCAAGGATAGCAATTACGATTACCAGTTCTACCAGTGTGAAACCTTTGTTGTCTTTTTTTCTTTCTCTAAGAAATTTAAACATAACTCAATCTCCTTCATTTTTTTTCATCGGAGCGAGTGATGTGATCGGCTGCAGTCAGGAGTATATCTCTGGCTGCGGCAGGACAACAGGCTTTACGCACATATTCAACTTTTTGATGAATACATAACTCTCCTGTTGTTTTGATCACGAATACTCTGTCCGATGATTGTTCAACGAGCGAGAACACCCGGAGGTGCTCTCCACCCCCCCCCTGAAATTTTGGCTTTTTCAGAGGGGAGGGAGTTATGTTGTAAACTCGTTATTCAGTTTTCTTGTTACTTTTTGTTGCCTGATCTTATGGTTTTTGAAAAGCCCCCTTTTTCACACTCCATTGATCTATTGTGAACGCAGCACCTATGCCTGCCGCGTGACAACCGTGTCTTTGTAGAAACTTTTAATGCGGTTCCCAATCGCACCCCATCATATCGCCGCTGTCCGGGACTTTTATTACAAGTTATCGAGTCCATTATGCATTGTGGCGATCGGCATGATGACGGCGATCACCAGGGTGCCTACAATCAGTGCCATGAGTACAATGATCAGTGGCTCCATGGCGGCGAGGACGCTCTGGGTTGTGATCTCAACTTCTTCGTCGTAGTAATCGGCGAGCTTGGCGAGCATTTCTTCCATGTTACCGGTCTCTTCACCGATTCCTGTCATGTGGTAGACCATCGGTGGAAATACTTCGCTGGCCTGCAGTGGTTCGGAGAGCGGGATACCTCGCATAACATCTGCTTTTGCCCTCTGCAGAGCATTCTTATAATGAACGTTGCTGATAACCTTGGTACAGGTGTCAAGGCATTCCGGGGTGGATATACCGGATGCCATCAGGGTGCTCATAGTTCTTGCAAACCTTGCGCAGGCTGTTTTGACTGTAAGCTTGCCAAAGAGCGGCATCTTCATCTTGATATAGTCAATCTTCAGTCTTCCCAGCTCTGTTCGGTAGATCAGTCTGTATGCCGCGATCACTGCAACGATCACCAGCAGGATCATGTACCAGTGGCCGACCGTCCATTTGCTGACGTTCATAACTCCCATTGTCAGTGCAGGCATCTCCACATCCAGATCTGCAAACATATCAATAAAAATCGGGATAACATAGAGCAGCATAACAGCGATTACACCGATAACTGCACATATCAGTATGATAGGATAGATGGTTGCTTTGCGGATCGTTGCCTTGAGCTTGGCTTCCTTCTCAAAATGGATTGCCATTCTTTCAAAAGAGGTATCCAGGCTTCCTGATGATTCACCAGCCTGTACCATATTTACAAGCATCGCCGGAAAAATATCCGGGAGTGCTGACATAGAATCCGCAAGTGTATTACCTTTTTCTACGTTCGTCAGTACTTCAGCGATACCTTTTTTAAGCCATTTATTCTCAGTCTGCTCAGTCATCATCTGCAAGGCTTCCTTCATGGGAACACCTGCCTGGGTAATGCTGACAAACTGACGGCAAAAAACGCTCAGGTCTCGCGGCTTGACTTTTGCACCGATTGAGATATCCAGATCTTTGTTCAGGACTCCCTGCTCCTTGATCTCAACCGGAAAAAGTCCATCTTTTTTCAGCTGCTGTGAAACTTCTTCACTGCTCTGGGCTTCTATCCTGCCTCGTTTCTCCCTGCCGTTCTGATCAACGGCAACGTAGGTATAACCGGGCATTTACTCAGTCCTTTCTGTTATAGTTACTATAGTTCAAAATTTACCTTTTTATTCATTGCAACCGGATCCTGTGCATATGTCTGTACGGCATCTGCGCTAATCTCACCCCGCATAAAAAGGTCATACAGTGCGTCATCCATCGAGATCATTCCAGATCTGCGGCTGGTCTGCATCACGGACGGGATCTGGAAGGTCTTGCCTTCTCGGATCAGATTACGCACAGCATTATTTGCAAAGAGTACTTCCAGTGCCGCCACCCTGCCACCGTGTTCCTTGCGGATCAGCTGCTGCGAGACGATGCACTCCAGAACTGCTGCCAGCTGGATTCGAACCTGCTGCTGTTGGTCTGGCGGAAATACGTCGATGATTCGGTCAATTGTTTTGTCTGCTCCGATCGTATGGAGCGTACTGAATACCAGATGTCCGGTCTCGGCTGCGGTGATGGCTGTGGAGATTGTTTCCAGATCTCGCATCTCACCTACAAGAATAACATCCGGATCTTCGCGCAGTGCCGCTCGAAGTGCAGCTGCGTAGCTGTGAGAATCACTTCCGATCTCTCTCTGGTTGACAATGGATTTGTCATGCCTATGCAGATACTCGATTGGATCCTCCAGCGTAATAATATGATATGGATAGTTCTGATTGATCACATGGATCAGCGATGCCAGTGTTGTGGACTTTCCACTTCCGGTAGGACCGGTAACCAGCACAAGGCCTCTCTTTCGACTGGTGATCTCTACTACTTCTTTGGGGATTCCCAGCGTTTCCGGCTGAGGAATCTCAAATGGCAGGCACCTCATGACTGCGGCGCAGGTTCCTCTCTGCAGGAAAACATTGACACGAAAACGCCCTACCCCTGGGATGGCGTAGGCGAAATCAGTCTGTCCCTCTTTCTCAAATTCCGCTCTGTGGTGATCATCCATGAGCGGCAGAAGAAGCTCCTTCAGCACATCCGGTGTAAGGTTTTCTCCCACTACTGGAGTCAGAACTCCATCCACGCGGTAGCATGGCGGTCGTCCCACTGTAAAGTGGATATCTGATGCGTTATCTTCCAGTGATGTCTTTAAGATTTGTTTCAGATCATACATATATTCTATTCCTCGTAAGAAGCTTTCAGCATTTCGCTGATAGATGTTGTACCGTCAAGAACATATCGGATTCCGTTTTCGCGTAGAGTCCGCATTCCGCCCTGTTTGGCGGCTGCGATCATTTCTTCTGTTGAAGCATTTTCGGCGATCAGCCTGCGCATATCGTCACTGACCTCCATGATCTCGAACACACCGGTACGACCAAAATATCCGGTATTGTTGCATAGCTTGCAGCCGACTGGCTCATAAACTTCGGTCTGTTCTGCCTCAGAACGCCTCAGGATACGCTTTTCTTTATCCGTTGCAGGCCTTTTCTGGCGGCAATGCGGGCAAAGCTTTCGTACAAGTCGCTGTGCGATTACTCCGATGATCGCATCTGCAACCAGATAACGGGCAATTCCCATATCTGCGATTCGGTTCAGTGTACCAACTGCATTGTTTGTATGCATAGTCGACACAACCAAATGTCCTGTAATAGAAGCCTGAACAGCAATAGAAGCAGTCTCCTTGTCTCGGATCTCACCGATCATGATGATGTCCGGGTCCTGACGAAGAATGGATCTCAATGCCGAAGCAAAGGTCAGGTCTACTTTGTTGTTAACCTGTATCTGGTTGATTCCTTCGATATCCGCCTCGACAGGGTCTTCTACGGTAACGATGTTTACCTGCTCTTTGTTCAAAGCACTTAAGGCGGTATAAAGAGTAGTGGATTTACCACTTCCTGTTGGTCCTGTTACAAACAGGATTCCGTATGGTTTAGCGAGCATATGCTGCAGAGTTTCCATCTCGACCGAATCCAGTCCGAGTTCTTTAATCTCTCTTGTCAAATTCAGTTTAGAAGAGATTCGCATAACGATCTTCTCGCCATGCACGGTCGGGATTGAAGAAATTCGGATATCATATTCACGGCGGTCAACCATAACGGTCATTCGGCCGTCCTGCGGTTTTCTTTTTTCAGATATATCCATTCCACCCATGATCTTGATTCGTGTGGAAATTGCCGGAAGAAGGCTATTGTCATAGACCATCCTCTCATAAAGGGCACCATCTATACGGTATCGAACGCGAACATTGGATTCAAGCGCTTCGATGTGGATATCACTTGCTCTCTGGCGGACTGCCTGCTCAATCAGCGAGCGGACAAGCTGTACGATAGGAGCATCGCTGATGTCTGTCTCGTCTGTAATCTCCTCTATATTTCCACGGAGCTGTTCACGCTCTCGAGTAAAACGGCGGGCAGCATTCATTGTCTCAGATGCACCATAGCATCGGTCTATTGCAGCCAGAACGTCTCGTGGTGTAGCGATATAAGGCTCCACCTGCAGATTGGTTACAATTGAAATATCGTCAATGGCAGCCATATCCATTGGGTCAGCCATAGCCAGGTGAAGAATATTGGCATTATATGGATCCAGTTCAAAAGGAATACACTGGTATTTTTTTAAAAGTTCAACATTTACCAGATTACGTACTTCTTTCGGAATCGTGATTCCGGTAAGCTGTATTACCTTCAGTCCGAGCTGTGTTTGGAGTGCACGGGCGATCATTTCTTCCGTAATAAATCCATTCTCAACCAGAACTTCACCGATTTTTTTACCGGTTCCTTTCTGCAGTTCCAGTGCTTTTTTTAAGTTTTCTTCAGTAAGAACGTCCTGCTTGATCAGTAAATCACCAAGCCTCATTCTTTCACGTCTCATTGCCATTGGGTTATCTCTTCCGTTCTGCGTATTTGTTGCTGTTTTTTGCAGCATATCCGTATTTATGTCATAAAACGCCAACATAAATAGTTATATGCAATATAATTTATCATGTCGATTCATAAAAGTCAGTGAATCGGAATTTTTGGTCCAGAAATGCACGAAATTTCACAATTAACACAAAAAAAAAGACAAAAAAACATTTCGTTTCCCTGTCCTTTTCATTCAAGTTTCAGGCACATGCCCTGTCTTCTCTTTATTATTTTTTCTTATTGTGGTAGATCAGTAATCCTGCCACTGCCAATACTGCGATCACTGCAATCCATGTAAATGGGTTCTGATACCATCTGGATGCGGTAACTTTTACATTCTGCCCGGATGCCTCGCGGCTGTCCTTTGTGTCAGAGTTTTCTGCTTCAGGCTCTTTGGAGTCTTTTTCTGTATTTTCAGCTTCATCTGCTTCTTCTGTAATTGTCGGTGTTGGTGTCTCGGTCGCTTCTGCGGCCTCAGTTGGTGCTGGTGTCTCAGTTGCTTCTGCAGCTTCTGTTGGTGTTATACTCGCATCTGCAGAGTTCTCCTGTATCTTTGATGCTGTATCTGCGGCACCTGCCGTAGGAGTAACTGTCATCTCTTCTGTCGGAACTGCTGCGTCTCCGTTTGCCTCTGCCACTGCATCCACACTCTCTTCTACTGTATCCGGGTGTTCCTTCTTCCATTCTTCTGTTTTTTCCAGATCTACCCAGCCTTCTGTTCCGTCAACTGTGGTCACGCCCCAATGGCTTCCATCCACCATTTCGGCATCCTGTGTGATATGAAGAGTCTCGCCATTTTCAATATCGCGCACTCCCGGAACTTCTCCATATTTTGTTCCAGGTCCCTGATAAAGCTTCTGGGAACCTCCTTCTGCATCTGCCTTTACATCATAATCAGCATTGTAATTCACATGATCCTTACCTGCGATATAAAGTTCAGAATCAATTGCTTCTTTTCTGGAATCCGCCGGCCTGCACTCGTCAAGCGGGGCGTATCCATACATGCCATGATATTCTGTGTATCCCCACGTACGGTTATTCTCGGTATCCTCTACTTCTCCTTCTATATGAAGCGCCGTTCCATTCGGAATCTGCTCATCATTCAGCCTCGTAGATTCCAGATCCGGCTGTGAATAAATATCGATTCCTCCTGCCTTTGATTCTACGATCATATAATAGTCTGTAGGATAATCCGGTCCTGTCTTGCCGGTCTGCACATCTGCCATGACATTAACACTCATAAAAAGTCCAAGTGCTATGACAAGCAGGCTTTTCGCCAGTTTTTTCATCTTATTTTATCCCCTTCACTCGCGTGTTTTCCTGTATTTCGTAAACCATCATACCACAGTAACGTTATAATGATAATCTTTTTTTGTCATAAAAAAATGTAAAAATCGATAAAAAACGGAAGTTTTTCGACATATAGTGTAAAAAAATAACGACCCCGGAGATAGTTCCGGGGTCGTCATTTATATCATGGCATTTTGTCTGATTATTTGTACAGAGGTCCGTAGTTCTTGCAAGCGCGGAAATCTGCACCTTCTTTGTCCATTCCGAATGCATTCCATGCTGCCGGACGATAAATATCTTTTTCCGGAACGTTATGCATGGATACCGGGATACGAAGCATAGAGCACATTGTGATCAGGTCAGCTCCGATATGTCCATAGGAGATAGCACCGTGGTTAGCTCCCCAGTTGTTCATTACATCATAAGCTGTCT
>ERZ772812.533-NODE-533-length-33705-cov-3.984042_pt1 | contig 33705 bp, 19 predicted proteins | sample MGYA00511343_ERZ772812 | MGnify/ENA primary metagenome ERZ772812 (study PRJEB29015, sample SAMEA2737706) | human gut metagenome | biome: human gut; feature: human-associated habitat; material: faeces | place: China | collected 2012 ...
AGACGCACGCCGCGCGCCCCGCCCGCCCGCAGCCGGAGCAGACGCACGCCGTGCGCCGCCAGCCGGCGCCCCGCCATGAGCCAACGCAGGAGCCGGAGGTGCAGCAGCGCGCCGGACGCAGCGGCTGTCTCGGCGGCCTGATCTATTTTGCCTTCGTCGTCAGCGTCAGCATTATCCTTGCCTGTGTCGGCTGGATGGCGGCGTCGGATGTGCTCGCGCTCAACAAAGAGCCGGTCACGGCGACGGTCACACTCGACAAGGCGGAGTTTCAGGATGTCACTATCTCCTACACGGACTCTGAGGGCAACGCCAAAGAGCGCGCTGGCCATCAGGTCAGCGTCGGCTACGTGGCAAAGCAGCTCAAGGACGCCGGTATCATCAAGTACAAGGGCCTCTTCCAGCTCTACTGCAGCGTCTCACACGCAAAGACAAAGATCGATCCCGGCACGTATGAGCTGAGCACGAACTACGACTACCGCGCGCTCGTCAAGAAGATGCAGGTCGGTTCGGGCGCAATGGTTACGACCAAGGTCACCATCCCCGAGGGCTATACGATGGAGCAGATCTTCCGCAAGCTCGAGGACGAAAACGTCTGCTCGTACGATGACCTCATGGACGCCGCCGCGAACTATTCCTACAACTACTCGTTCCTCGACCAGAGCATGCAGGGGGACGCCAAGCGCCTGGAGGGCTTCCTGTTCCCGGATACGTATGAGTTCTATCAGGGGATGCAGGCCTCGAGCGCCATCAACAAATTCCTTGAGAACTTCCACAACCGCATCACGGCCGAAATGCTCGAAAAGGCGGATGAGCGCGGCATGTCTATGCAGGAGGTCGTCACGGTCGCGTCCATGATCGAAAAGGAAGCCGCCAACGACGATGAGCGTGCGATGATCGCCGCCGTCATCTATAACCGCATCGCGGCGGGTATGCCGCTGCAGATCGACTCGACGATCATGTACGTCCTGCCGGAGCATAAGGATGTGCTCACCGTGGAGGACACAAAGATCGACAGTCCCTACAACACCTATCAGAACACCGGCCTGCCGCCGACGCCGATCGCAAACCCCGGCCTTGCGTCCATCAAGGCGACGCTCTCGCCGGCAAGCACGAAGGCGCTGTACTACGCGCTGGATTCGGAGTCCGGCACGCATAAGTTCTTCACGAGCTACGGCGAATTCCAGGCGTTCGTGGCCAAACAGAGTTACTCACAATAAGCGGAGGGGTGGCATGAATAAACCGGAGTTGTTGTGCCCCGCCGGAGATCTGGAGCGCCTGCAAATGGCGCTCCATTTCGGCGCGGACGCAGTGTATCTCGCCGGGGCGCAGTTCGGTATGCGCGCCGGTGCGGAAAACTTTACGCCGGACGGCATCCGCGCCGCCGTGCAGCTTGCGCACGCACAGGGCGCTGCCGTGCACGTGACGTGCAATACCCTGCCGCGTGATGACGAGATGGCGCAGCTGCCCGCGTACCTCGAGCTGCTCGACGATGCGGGCGTGGACGCGATCATCGCGGCCGATCTCGGCGTGATCACGCTGGCCAAGCGCCATGCGCCCCATGTGGCGCTGCACGTGAGCACGCAGTTCGGCGTGGTCAATTCGGCCGCCGCCGCAGCGCTGTACGATCTCGGCGCGCAACGGGTCGTGCTCGCGCGTGAGCTGTCGCTTGCCGAGATTCGCACCATCCGCGCCAACACGCCGCCGGAGCTGGAGCTTGAGGCGTTCGTCCATGGGGCGATGTGCGTGTCGTTTTCCGGCCGCTGCCTGCTGTCGAACTACCTCACCGGGCGCGATGCCAACCGCGGCCGCTGTGCGCAGCCCTGCCGCTGGAAGTACGGTCTCACGGAGGCCAAGCGCCCCGGCCAGGTGTTCGATATTACAGAGGACGAACGGGGAACGTATATCTTTAACTCCCGCGATATGTGCATGATCGACCATCTGCCCGCGCTGCTCGATGCCGGCATCACGAGCCTGAAGATCGAGGGGCGCACCAAGAGCGCTTACTATGTCGGCGCGGTCACGAATGCTTACCGCCACGCACTGGATGATGCGCTCGCCGGCCGCCCGCTCGACCCGGTCTGGCAGCGCGAGGTGCTGCAGATCAGCCACCGCCCGTACAGCACCGGGTTCTATTTCGGTCAGCCGGGGCAGTATACGGCAAACTCCGCCTACTTTGCCGGGGCTGAGGTCTGCGCCGTCGTGGAGGGTACCGCGCCGGACGGACGCGCCGTGCTGACGCAGCGCAACAAGTTCTGCGCCGGCGATACGCTTGAGCTCATCACAAACGCTGCGCCGCCTGTGACCTTCACGGCCGAGATGCTGCGCGACGCCGACGGTCTGCCGCTCGAGACCGTGCCGCACCCGATGCAGCGCTTTACTATGCCGCTGCCGTGCAAGGCAGCGCCTTTGTCGCTTGTGCGGCGGAAATTACCCGCCGAAACGGTTGACATCCGGCTCGAATGTGGTAAAATATAAAAATCCAGACGATAACGCTGTGATGGAGAAAAGCTGTGCAGCACCCGGTCATCAGAGAAAAGGGGACGGTGGAAGCCCTTCGGCCGGCGGCATGGCGGCCGCTTCGGAGCGGCCCGGGACGACCGGGACGTGTGTCCGCGTTAAGGACGACTTGAGACGCCGCGTGAGCGGCAATCAGGGTGGTACCGTGAAAGCAGATTGCCTTCGCCCCTGTGTATGGGGCGGAGGCATCTTTTTTTGAGGAGGTATAGTATGAAATGTCTGCGTTGTAACGGCGAGATGGAGCATCTGGGCCATGAATCCCTGCAGCTTGGGCAATACGGCTTTTTTACCGGCCACCTGTCCAACCTCTTTTCCGGCGCGCTCGAGGTCGATATTTATGCCTGCAAGTCCTGCGGCAAGCTGGAGTTTTATCGCGCGGACGCACCCAGCCTGTCCGAGCGGCTGAAAAACGAATGAAGCAAACACAATTGGAGGATAAATGATATGAAATCTTATGGTCTGAATGAACTGCGCGAGATGTTCCTGCGCTTTTTCGAGACGAAGGAACACCTGCGTCTGCCGAGCTTTTCGCTCATCCCGCAGGACGATGCAAGCCTGCTGCTCATCAACTCCGGCATGGCGCCGATGAAGCCCTACTTCAAGGGTGACAAGGAGCCGCCGCGCCACCGCATCTGCACCTGCCAGAAGTGCATCCGCACCGGCGACATTGAAAACATCGGCAAGACGGCGCGCCACGGCACGTATTTTGAGATGCTCGGCAACTTCTCCTTCGGCGACTATTTCAAGCACGAGGCCATTGCCTGGTCGTGGGAGTTTCTGACGAGCCCGGAGTGGGTCGGCCTCGATCCCGAGCGGCTCTATCCGTCCGTGTATGAAAAGGACGACGAAGCGTTCAACATCTGGCGCGACGAGATCGGCATCCCCGAACGGCGCATTACGCGTCTCGGCAAGGAAGATAACTTCTGGGAGCACGGCTCCGGTCCGTGCGGCCCGTGCTCGGAGATCTATTTTGACCGCGGTGAGGAATACGGCTGCGGCAAGCCGGACTGCGCGCCCGGCTGCGACTGCGACCGCTATATGGAGGTCTGGAACAACGTCTTTTCCCAGTTTGACAACGACGGCAACGGCAACTACTCCGACCTCATTCAGAAGAACATCGATACCGGTATGGGCCTGGAGCGTCTGGCCGTCGTCTGCCAGGGCGTGGATTCACTGTTCGACGTCGATACCGTCATGAACATCACGCGCAAGGTCAGCGAGATCACCGGCGCACACTATGGCGACAGTCATAAGACCGACGTGTCCCTCCGCGTCATCACCGACCACATCCGTGCCTCGGTCATGATGATCGCGGACGGCATCCTGCCCTCGAACGAGGGACGCGGCTATGTGCTGCGCCGCCTGCTGCGCCGCGCTGCACGCCACGGCAAGCTCCTCTGCGTCAACGAGCCGTTTTTGTATCAGGTCGTGGATGTGGTCGTGCACGAAAACGAGTGCCAGTATCCCGAGCTGCGCGAGAAGCAGGCGTATATCACCCGCGTCATCCGCAACGAGGAGGAGAATTTCGCCAAGACCATCGATGCCGGCATGCACATCTTCTCCGACCTGCTCGCCGAGCACAAGGCCAAGGGCGAGCGCGTGTTCTCCGGCGCGGATGCGTTCAAGCTCTATGACACCTACGGCTTCCCGATCGACCTGACCCGCGAGATGGTGCAGGAGCAGGACATGACCGTGGACGAGGATGCGTTCCGCGAGCTCATGGAGCAGCAGCGTGTGCGCGCAAGAAAAGCGCGCGAGGCGCTCGGCGATCTGGCGTGGGCCGGTGTGGATCTCGGCCTCGACCCGACGCCGACGCAGTTCACCGGCTATGACCGTGCGGAGGATCAGGGCACGATCCTCGCCATCGTCTGCGACGGTGAGGTCTGCTCGGAGATCGATGCCGGCAAGCAGGGCGTGCTCGTGCTCGACTGCACGCCGTTTTACGCCGAGATGGGCGGTCAGGTGGCCGACCACGGCGTCATTGCAGCCGACGGTGCGCTCTTTGAGGTGACGGATGTCCAGAAGGACAAGGCCGGCAAGTTCCTGCACCACGGCGTGATGCACTCCGGCCATCTGCAGGTCGAGCAGACCGTCACGGCGCGCATCGATGTTGACCGCCGCAAGGCGATCATGCGCGCGCACTCGGCCACGCATCTGCTGCAGGCCGCGCTGCGCGAGGTGCTGGGTGACCATGTGCATCAGGCAGGCTCGCTCGTCGAGCCGGACCGCCTGCGCTTTGACCTGACGCATTTTTCGGCTGTCACGCCCGATGAGCTGCAGCGCATCAATGAGATCGTCAGCGACTGGATCCTCGACGGTATGGATGTCACCGTGTCCGAGATGACCATGGAGCAGGCGAAGGCCGCCGGTGCCACGGCGCTCTTTAGCGAGAAGTACGGCGACGTTGTGCGCGTCGTGAACATGGGCGGCAAGTCCGTAGAGCTCTGCGGCGGCACGCACGTGGACAACACCGCAAAGGTCGGACCGTTCCGCATCACGGGTGAGAGCTCGGTCGCATCCGGTGTGCGCCGCATCGAGGCGATCACCGGCAAGGCCTACCTGCACGAGATGGAGGCGGTCAACCGCCGCCTGTACGCTGCGGCCGAGGTGCTGCACGCGAAGCCGGTGGACATTCTTGCCAAGGCCAGGAGCTTCACTGCGGAGCTCAAGGAGGCGCGCCAGAGCGTTGAGCGCATGAAGGAGAAGATCCTGCACAGTGACGTGGAGCGCTTCCTCTACGCCTCGAAGAACATTGGCGGCATCAAGGTCATCACGACCACGCGCACCGATCTCGAGGCCGGCGACCTGCGCAAGCTCGGCGATTTCCTGCGCGACAAAGACCCGGACACGGTCGCGGTGCTCGCCACGGCGACGGAGAGCAAGGTGACGTTTGTTGCCGTCTGCGGCAAGAACGCCGTTGCCAGGGGCATCCGTGCGGGCGATCTGGTGCGCGCGGTGTCGGCGGTCGCCGGCGGTAAGGGCGGCGGCAAGCCGGACTCTGCCATGGGCGGCGGATCCGACCTGGAAAAGGTGGATCAGGCCCTTGCCCAGGTGAAGGCATTGGTGGCTGCGAAGGTGTGAGCCTGTGAGGAGGGAAGCATCGAGAAGACCGATGCTTCCCTCCGGAATGCCAACGGCGGGAGCGTTCCAACAGCTTGGATCAGGAAAGGGATGAAAGGGGGATTGGGATGGAAGTATATCATATCAGCCAGTCACTCCAGCTGGGGGATACGCTGACTCCGGATTACGAGAAGCTATATCAGCTGGCTGAGCCGTTTCTCCAGGGGCTGGAGCGGGGCTTGGACTGCTTTACTGCTATGGTGCTCCAGGGGAAGTATTTATACGCGGTGATGAGCCGAAGCGGCTTGCGGTATTGGGCGGACTATGCCAAATATGCCACAGAGGCCGTCTTTGAGTTTGTGAGAAGGCGGGAATTTCCCCAGAGCTACAGCCGCCTGGGCTGTGCTTACTTTTTTGACAGCGAAGCGTGCTGCCGGAACCATTTTGAGATGGACTACGGCGAAGATCCAGAGGAAGGGGCCAAGGTGGGCCTGTTCCAGGTGGAGCTGGAGGACCCTGCGCCTCAGTACCGGGATATGAGCGTGTATGACCTGGCTTATGAGGCCATGTCTCAGAGGCAGGATGTGGAGGAGGGATTCCGCCAGGCACGGCGGTATTTCCAGGGCGGCCAGACGGAATCGCCTATGTGGGAGATTCTCAGCGACAAGCCGGCACGGGTCGTGAAAAAGCTGGAACTTTAGGGGGTATTAAGAATGTATCAGGACGTGACAAAGCAGGCGGCACAGGCCATGGAGGAGCTGCTGGCGGCAGCAAAGCTGGAGCGGGGGGACCTTTTGGTCATCGGCTGCTCCTCCAGTGAGATGGTGGGTTTGAAAATTGGAAAGGGCTCCAGCTTGGAGGCGGCGAGAGCGGCCTTTGACGGAATATACCCCATTACCCAGGAGGCAGGTGTCGCCTTGGCGGTGCAGTGCTGCGAGCATCTGAACCGTGCCCTCATTGTGGAGCGGGAGACGGCGGAGCGGTTTGGGTACGAGGTGGTCAACGTCCGTCCTCAACCCAAGGCCGGTGGCTCCTTTGCCACCACCGCCTGGGAGCGGTTTGCCCATCCGGTGGCGGTGGAGCATGTCCGGGCTAAGGCGGGGATGGACATCGGCGGCACCCTCATTGGGATGCACCTGCGGGAGGTGGCCGTGCCGGTGCGGCTGTCCGTCACCCAGATTGGTCAGGCTCCCATCTTGTGCGCCAGAACCCGCCCCAAATTCATCGGCGGCGAGCGAGCGCAGTACTGCGATTTCTTGAAATAGAACAAATATATAATTAATAGGCATGTATTATATTATTATTAAAAATAGGGGGGGTGAGATTGTGTGGCAGAAATTACAGGGATTGATCATTCGGAACAGACGGCAGGAGCGGGAATGGTCTCAGGCGGCGTTGTGTACGGGAATCTGTGAGGTTTCCTATCTCTCTAGAATCGAACGAGGCAAGGTGGAAGGGAGCTCGGAAGTGTTGGACCTTCTGTTCCAGAGGCTGGGAATTCAATGGCGGGACGATCCGGATTTTTGCAAGGAGGCATCTGAGTGGCTGGAAGATTGCTATGACCGCCTGTTTGCTGGGGAACGGCTGGAGGAGATTGCCAAGATGCTAAAGAGGCGGGAGGTGGAGCTCCGGGACAGCCCCTTTTGCCTGGACTGGTTTCTCCTGTTCTGGGCAGCCGCCGGGCAGAGCCCGGGTGAGCTTGGAGGCTTTGTTCCAGCCATGGATACCAGGCAGCGCAACTTATATATGTGCCTGACCAGGCAGTTCCAGGAGCTTCTGCGGGTGTCCGACCGAAGCTATTTTTTGCTGGAGGCGGGCAAGTGGGCTTACTCCCAGGAGGATTATAGTTTTGCAGTCGTCTGCTTCCAGCGGGGATTGGAGCAAGCTGCCCGGGAAGGGAGCGTATATGTGCAGTTTTGGTGCAGGCTGTATTTGGGCAACTGTTACAGCGATTTGAATCGGCTGGAACAGGCTAGAGAACATTATGTGGTGGCCAGCCGCATGATTCGGGCCCTAGGCGACCAGTCTGATTTGAGCCAAATTGCCTACTGCCTGGCTTCCACGGAATTGCAGATGAATCAGGTGGAACCGGCTTTTCGACGTCTGATGGAGCATCCGTTGGAACACGATCCTCTGTATTTTCACAAGCTGGCAATTTGCTATGAAAAGCTGGGACATTACCAGGAAGCCAGCGCAGCGCTGGACCGGGCATTGGAGTTGCCCTGTGAACCACCTATGGATTTGGAAGCACTGGACCAAATGTGTGCACTGGTGCGTTACAGGTTGGATCATGCGGAATATACAAAAGATCCCGCATATGGCAAAGTACTATGTGACTGCTTTGAGGTGATGCGGGAACGACTTCCGGTGGGGTTTATACGGTTTCACCTGCCCTGGCTAGAGGAGTGGTACGTTTCCAACCGTCAATATCGGCAGGCATATGAATTGCTGCACAAGTTTGTGCAATAAATGGTCTCCAGAAAGTGCGTAAAGCGGTTGTTTTGTGAGGAATTTTCGCAAAACAACCGCCTTTTCTTTGCTGAAATTCTGTGATATATTAATTGCGCACTCAATTCCACCTGCCGCTGTTGCGGCTACCCTGCACATGAAAATTAAAAATCGAAAGGAAGAGCAATGTGAAAACACGATTGAGAGCGCTATGCTTGGCACTGGTTCTGATCTTTACCATGGCCACCGGCGGCCTGGCGGCCGGAGACAATTCTTGCAAGCTGTCTATCACGGCCGGCTATCAAGACGGGCAGATCATGGCAATGGTGACCATGGAGGAATCGGAGGGCGTAACCAATGGTCGCCTGGCCGTTACGTATGATTCTGAGACGGTGGAACTTTTAGACGTCCAGGCCTTGCTTTCCTGTGGCGCATCCAGCGTGAATCGGGAAGGGGCAGATACGGTATCTCTGGCCTGGGTAGGCAGTGATTTCCCCACTGGGGAACATCCACTGTTGAAGCTGACGTTCCGGATCATCGAAGGGGTGAGTCAGGATGCAGCCTTCACCGCGGTGGCGTCTGAAATCTATGTGGGAGAAAAAAAGATAGACGTTACCTCCGACTCAGCTGTGGTGGTTGATAATCCGTTTGTAGATATTGATCAGCACTGGGCAAAAGCAGACATTTTGAAGACCTGCCATGCCGGTTTGTTCCGAGGTGTGACAGTGGACCGGTTTGCACCGGAAGGGACGATGGACCGGGCAATGTGTGTGACGGCACTCTACCGTTTGGCGGGCTGCCCCGATGTGGAGTCTGCAAAAACTGTTTTTACAGATGTGAAAGAGGGGCGCTACTATACCGATGCGGTGGCCTGGGCAGTCAAGCTGGGGGTGACCAATGGCATGAGTGATACCAGCTTTGCTCCCCACCGAGCAATCAGCAGACAGGAAATGGTGACTATGCTGTACCGCTATGCAAAGGCGCAGGGTCAGGAAGTGGCAGGTGCAGACGACCTGTCCGCCTATGGGGATGCAGCCAGCGTTTCCGGCTGGGCAAAGGATGCAGTAGCCTGGGCGGTTGCAACGGGAATCTTGAATGGGTATCCTGGCAATCATCTGCTGCCTGGAGGTGAGGCCACACGCGGGCAGGCGGCTGCAATTTTTAACCGTTATATGGGACTATAAGAGGAGGAAACAAACATGAAACACAAAAACCGCATACTTTCCCTCTTCCTGGTTTTGTGTATGCTTGCAACGCTGGTTCCAGGCTCCGTCTCAGCGGCAGATGGGACGCGAGAGGAAACGTCTGCTGTTATGGCAGAAAAAATTGAGAATCCCGGTGTGGAGCTGAGACAGGACTCTGAGGTGGAAACACTAGAACAGGAGCCGTATGACGAAACGGAAGTGGTGCGGGCCATTGTGGTCTTGGAGAACCGGAGCTTGCTGGAGCAAGGCTTCACTGGGGCGGAGATTGCGTCCAAGGGTACAGCGGTGACAAAGCAAGTGGAATCTATGGAGCTCCAGCAGGAATCGGCACTGCAAAAAATCAAAAAGCTGACAGAAGACAATCCGGCAACCCTCAAGTACCATTATCATGTGGCGGTGAACGGCATGGCAGTGGAGCTTCCTTATGGGACTTTGGAAGAAGTTCGGGCTCTGCCGGGTGTGGAAAAAGTTTTGATAGCGCCTCGATACGATGTGCCGGAGGATATGACCAATGGCAGTGTTGTGGCCAACCCAGCATTGTATGAAACGAAAACGATCACCGGTGCTGCGCAGACCTGGGAGACATTTGGGTATACCGGAAAAGGAATGCGGATTGCAATCATTGATACGGGCCTGGATATGGATCACCCTGCCTTTACAGCAGCACCTCCTCTGACGGAAAGCTCTCTGACGCTTGACGAGGTATCCAATACACTGGAATCCTTGAATGCCTATGACCGGTATGTCAATCAGAGCGGTGTGAAATTGACGGCGGAAAATCTTTACCGCAGTGAAAAGGTGCCCTATGGGTTCAACTATGTAGATGGGGGCCTGGATGTAACCCATGACAATGATGAGCAAGGGGATCACGGCACACATGTAGCCGGTATTGCGGCGGCCAATGCTACACAGGATAGTGCTGCAGTGGGTGTTGCTCCTGATGCACAGCTCCTTGTAATGAAGGTATTTGGCATGAACGGAGGCGCGTATTTTGATGATATTCTTGCCGCGCTGGAGGATAGCTTCCGGCTGAATGCAGATGCAATTAATATGAGCTTGGGAACGCCTGCTGGCTTTTGCAGTGAGGAACCGTACATCGACGAAATTTTTGAACGAATTTTGGAAAGCGATATGGTGGTTTCGGTCTCTGCGGGCAACAGCTATTCCGCTGCCCTCATGAATGGATATGGCACCAACCGAAATTTGACCAAGGATCCGGATAATGGGATTATTTCCTCTCCCGCCTCCTATCTGGGAACGACTGTCGTGGCCAGTCTGGAAAACAATTTGATTATGAGTCACTACCTGCTGGTTGGTGAAGAGAAGCTGCCCTATTCCGATGTAGCGGTAAAGCCATTTACCGATCTGGCCGGAACCGTGGAATACGTTATGATTCCAGGCTTTGGCGATGTATCCGATTATGCCGGGCTGGATGTGGCGGGCAAACTTGCAGTTGTGTCCAGAGGCGAGCTGGCCTTTACAGATAAGCAGCAAAACGCCTATGACGCAGAGGCCCTCGGCTGCATCGTGTATGACAATGAAGACGGCGATCTACTAAATATGCAAGATGCTGGGCTGCTGCCCAATGTGGCGGTTACAAAGGCGAGTGGAGCCATTTTGGCTGCTCACGCAATGGACGGCGTGGGAACCATGGAGATTATGCCTTCTGACGAACATATGGTGCTGGAAAATCCTCTGGCAGGCCGGATGAGTGATTTCTCCTCCTGGGGTGTCGCGCCGGACTTACAGCTGTTGCCGGACATCACTGCCCCCGGCGGCAATATTTACTCGACCCTGAATCACGGGAAATACGGTACCATGAGCGGTACTTCTATGGCCGCTCCCCATGTGGCCGGTATGAGCGCCCTGGTGCTACAGTATTTGCGGGATTCTTACGATCTGACCGATGAACAGATGCATACGGTAGCAGAGGCGCTTTTGATGAGCACAGCTGTTCCAGTGCTGGAAGATTCCGGCATTGCCTATTCGCCGAGAAAACAGGGAGCCGGATCAGCCAATGTGTACAATGCCATTGTCAGTCCTGCATATCTGACCGTGCGTGGCGGAGCGCCCAAGGCTTCTCTGGGAGACGACGACAATAGGACGGGCGTGTACCGATTCTCCTTCGAGGTAAACAATCTGACCAGTGAGCCGCAGCGCTATACACTGGATGGAATTGCACTGACGGATCAGGCAGACCTCAGCCAGGAGGAGCAGGGCTACACCTTCATGGGAGAGACCTCTCGGGCCCTGGAGGCCAATGTGACGTTTACTTCTCAGAATGAAACCCTGCCCAAGCAGTACGACGCCAACGATGACGGCGTGACAGATATGGCAGATGTACAAGTGCTGCTGGACAGCGTCAATGGTTTACCTGGGATGACAGAGCAGAAAAAGAGCGCCTTTGACCTGAACGGCGACGGCATTCTGGACACGGCCGATGTGCAGAAGCTCTATGAATGGATTCTGAGCGGATTCACACCACTGGACGTGATAGAAGTGCCCGCCAATGGAAAGACCACGGTTTACGCCACCGTGACGCTTTCCGACGGAGATAGAAACTACATGGATACCTACTATGAAAACGGCATTTATGTAGATGGTTTTGTCCACTTGTATACGGAGAATGAAAACGCTCCAGATTTGAGCTTGCCGTTCATGGGCTTTTATGGCGACTGGAGTCGAGGCCGCATTTTTGATGGTGGCTGGTACTATCAGGGACGGGATATCAATGCGGTGGAGTATAACCGGTATCCCAATGTCATTTTTACAGATTTTGGGACATCAGACTATCTGCTGGGAATGAATCCCTATTTGAAAGAGGACTATGACCCGGCGCACAATGTGTTGTCGCTGAACGGCGATGGCTATATGGATCGGATTTCTGAAATTTATCTGAGTTTGATGCGGAACGCAAAAAAACTGGATTTCACCTGGACCAACGGGGACACTGGGGACGTCTATTTCCATACCTCTATCCCGTATGCCCGTAAGGCCTATTATAACAGTGGCTATAATCTGTGTCTGCCGCTGGTTTACAGCTGGTATTGCGATCCCTACTATTTCCGGGATGCAGACGGCAACAGCCTGCCGGACGGCACCAGATTGGAGCTCTCGATAGAGGGTTATCTGGATGACGGCGACGAACAAGCGGATGAGAGCGTTGTGATACCGCTCAGAATTGACAATGAGGCGCCCATCCTCTACACGGATGAGATTGCGTATCTGTATAACGAGCATGCCGATACCCGGCGCATTGAATTTTATGTTTCCGATAACTATGACGTTGCCGCAATTGCACTGCTGACCGGGGCTGACGCACCGATTCAGTATCTCCCGGTGGAGGACAGGCCCGGGGAGAAGGTTCTGGTTTCCGTGGATGTGACAGACTTTGATTCTGAATTTATTTTAGCAGTTTGTGACTATGCCTGCAATGAGACCTACTACAGGGTATCCTTCTCCGGCCTGCACAATGTGGATTTTGATTCCTTCTATGGGTACCGCCGGTATAGCATCATTCCCAGTGGCATCTACCTGCACGCAACTGACGCTTATAACGGCTGGTATTCCTTTGAAACAGCGGATACGATGCTCATGCATACCTCTATGTATAAAACTGGTGAGACGCAGGTGGCAGCTGCAGAGTATGTGGATGGATACATTCTGGGTGTGGATACGGAGGGTACCATCTTTACCATGCGCGCCGGCAGTTGGGACAGGCGGATCTTGGGTGAGCTGACGCTGGAGGGCGAGCGGTATCTGGCGCTGGATATGGCCTTTGATTATACAACAAAAACCATGTATCTGCTCACAGACGAGCGAAATCCAAAGGAAGGCGGCCATCTGGTAAAGCTGGACTACCTGACGGGCCAATTGACCGACCAGGGGTTGGTCTCTGGGATGGACAGCTACGGGCTAACGCTGGCATGTGACAATCAGGGCGTTTTGTATACAGTGGACTGCGAAACCGGTGGGCTGTATACGCTGGATCGGGATACGGCGAAGGCATCCTTTGTGGGAGCGACGGGCTATCTGCCCCAGGAACAGCAGTCTATGATGGTAGACCATAAGACCAACAGGCTGTACTGGGCAGCGTATCAGGGCTTTACCGGCGCCAACGTATTTTATGAAGTGGACAAACAAAGCGGCCAGTTGACCACGCTGGCAGTCACGGAGTACAACGGACAAATGACGGGCCTGTATAAGCCCTGGCAATCAGGGCAGACGCTGTACCCGGCAGATGCGCCGGTTACCAGTCTGCAGCTTTCGCAGGAAACCTTACTCCTGAGCAAGGGAAAGCGCGTAACGCTGCAATGTGAGGCGGTTCCCTACTATTCCAATTTGCCCGAAATTACCTGGAGTTCCAGCGACAACGGGGTGGCCACAGTTTCACAGGGGGTAGTTACTGCAGTGGGAGAGGGAACGGCTTCCATCACCGCTTCTACGGGCGAGATTACGGCTTCCTGCACGGTAACAGTCAGTCAGTTTGCAGGACAGATGTACCTCTATGATGCGGGAAACAATTCCGAGTGGCTGCAGTTTAACGCTGCCTCTCCGAAAGAAGCGGAATCTGTGACCGAGGCCATAGCCTCATGTGAGAGTTTTGATGCTGCGGCGTACCGAAACGGTTGGATTTATGCCTTTGACGGTGCGGGAGCCTTCTATCGTCTGGATCCGGATATGCTGCAGGGTCTCAAGTTGGGCGCTTCCGATGCACAGACGATGGCGTTGGCCAACAATTATGCTGACGGCTTCCTGTACGGATTGGAATACTGCGATGGCGGTCAGTATTACCTGGTGCGGGTGAATCCTGCTAACGGTCAAATTCGAAGGCTACAAGAACTGGAAGCTGCACGCTTTGGCAGTCCGGTCGGCGGCATGGCAATCGGTCCTGACGGCAGATTTTACATGATAACTGTAGAAGATGAAAGTAGTATGAAACTGCTAACTTTCCGCGTGGAAAATGATACAATTGTGCAACTGCAATCTGGTGCACTCCAGAATTGCGAGAGCTACAGCTATGGTTCCATGACATATTCTGCCGAGAATCACGGTTTGTTCTGGGCCGATGCGCAAGGGAGACTCATCTGGCTGAATCCGACAGATTTGGATCACATCCAGATGATGGATCTGGGGGGAATTGGAAGTACAGACGGCGGCTATGCCATGAACATGGGATTGGTGGCAATTCCCGACGAAGAACCCCATATGCCACAGGTCAAGCCGGAGCAGGTAACCCTGCAGGAGAGCTATATGCTCCTGGAGAATGGGATGGTTCAGGTAGGATTGGATGTGGAACCCTGGAATGCCGTTTGCCCGGTGGAATATGCGGTGAAGGACGCCTCTGTGGTGACTGTGGATGAGTATGGCAGATTGACCGGCCACAAGGCGGGCGTCACCACATTGGGCGTCTATGTGCCAGCGTTGGATCGCACGCTGGAGGCGACGGTTACCGTGGTTCCTTCTGCGGGAAGTCTGTATGGCTTCTTGGTTTCCGACTTCCAGGAGAGCTCCAAGCTCTGGATGCGTGTGGATGATTACGACACGAGTCGAACGGAGCATTTGACCGAAGAACCCTTCCCGTTCACGATCTGTGCCGGTGCGTTTTATGATGGAACCCTCTATGCCGTAGGTCAGGGCGGAGAGGAATATGGCGGTAAGAATTATTTCCTGCAAATCAATCCGGAGGACAATTCTTACCAGGTTTTGCAGCAGGTACCTTACGCAGTTCGGGACATGGCCTTTGATTACACCACAGGTGTGATGTATGCGATTGTTTCCGGCGGGTTCGTGCGGGGCGGATTGGCGCAGCTGGAGCTGCAAACTGGTCAGATCGCGTTGGTGGGCGATACTGGAATCACACTGGCGGCCCTTTGTTGTGATGCCAAGGGCGATCTGTACACCATAAGCGAAGCTGGAAATCTATACCGCCTGAACCGACTGACTGCGGAAGCAACGTTGGTAGGTAATACCGGCGTAACGGCCAAGTATGAGCAGTGTATGCATTATGACTTTAACACGGGCAATGTTTACTGGGCACAGGTAGATGAGAATCGGTCTAGTAGCCTGCGGTTGGTGAGTCTGGATGATGGTACTTCTACAAGCTTGGGACGAATTGGCCTGGCTGGAGCCATGATGACGGCCATGTATACGCTGCCAACTCAGGAACCTGCAGTTCCCAGACAGACTGTGCCTGAGCGTGTACAGCTGCCGGAGCGGAATACGGTTGCAGTTGGAAAAACGAAAGCCCTATCTGCTGTGGTGTTGCCTTATAGTGTTGCAGAAATGGATCGGACGTTGACCTGGACATCCAGTGCCCCCGATATTGCCCAAGTGGAACACGGAGTGGTCACCGGGGTAAAGGCTGGTACAGCCACCATCACAGCGGAGTCAACCGGCGGTGTTGTAGCCTCCTGTCAGATCATCGTAACGGAGTCGGCGCGCAGATTCTTTGCTTATGATGAAACCAATGGGCAGTGGATCAGCTTTGATGCCAATAACACAGGTGCGGTAACCACAGAGCGGAAGGATTCTGCAGATGAGGCTCCCATTGCGGCATCGGTCTATACAGGAAATACAATTTATGCCTATGACGTGGAAGGCCGCTTCTATACGGTGGATTCCACTGATTTCCGGAGAACTCTGGTGGGACAGGGGCTATATGGTCAAACGTTGTCCTGCGAGGTCGAGGATTGGTGGAGCGGAGAGCTTGTGACGGTGGAGTGCCCCATTCGCGTCGTGGATTTGTCCTACGATGAAGCGACCGGAAAGCTATATGGGGTTCTGGAAGGTAGCCGTGATGACGAGTACTACGTGAACGTTTCGGCGTTTGTAGAAGTGGATCCGAAAACAGGCGATACGGTGGAACTGCTACGGACGCAGGCGTTGAAACCGGGAAATTTATTGGTGCACAACGCAGTGGCTCTGTTTATGGACACCTACGGAACTGGGGTGATGTACCGGTGTGATCTGAATAGCCAAGATCAGACCATGGAAGAGTTGTGCAGGATTCAGGGCTACTGGGGCGAGAGCGACAGGGGCCGAAGCTTCATTCAGGACTGGTATTCGGGGGATGTCTATGTCATTCGGGATATGGGTGCTGGTTCTATCCTGTATCACGTGCTTTTGGGTGATGGAACATTGCAAGGAATCGGTGGAATTGGCAGTGGCATTGCAGTGAATAGTTTGTTTTTGAAGTAACATTCCCATTGGCTGCCGTCGATATGTGATTCCTGTTCAAGCTGGCAGTTCCTATTGCGGCTTTTGCAGTGGCGCGTGGCCGCCTCAGACTTGGCGTCGGGGCGGCCACGCCGTTTTACTGCGGTTTCCAGGCACCTTCTTGCTCCCCCGGGCATAGGTTAGCCCGGGAGGTGTTGCCATATGAAAGAGTATTTTGTCACATTTCGCTCTATCACCTTCGCCCAGCGGGGGCAGGCCGTGCTGCGTAGCGCGGGAATTCCGGTGCAGCTGCAGCGGACGCCTCGCTGGATGGAGGAAAAAGGATGCGGTTACAGCTTGCGCCTGCCCCCTGGATATGGGGCTGCGGCCGTGGAGCAGCTGAAGCAATCCGGAATTCCCTTCAGTAGGCTTTACCTGCACCGGGATGACGGGGGACTGGAGGAGCTGAAGCCATGATCTATCTGGACAACGGCGCGACCACCCTGCACAAGCCTCAGGCCGTCCGCGCTGCTGTAAACCGGGCTCTGCTCTCCTGCGCCAATCCAGGCCGGGGCGGGTATCCGGCGGCTATGGAGGCGGCAGAGGCTGTTTTCCGATGCCGGAGTCTGGCCGGCACCATGTTTGACTGTCCGCCGGAGCGGGTGGTATTCACCATGAACTGCACCCACGGGCTGAACATGGCCATTCGGACCTTAGTTCGTCCCGGGGACCGGGTGGTGATCTCGGGCTTCGAGCACAACGCAGTCACCCGCCCCCTTCACGCCCTGGGAGCCAGGGTTACAGTGGCGGGCCGGAAGCTGTTTGATTGGGAGGACACCCTGGCAGCCTTTGACCAGGCCCTGAGTGAGAAGCCAGTAGCGGCGATCTTTACCCATGTGTCCAACGTGTTCGGCTATGTGCTGCCGGTGGAGCAGCTGGCGGAGCTTTGCCATCTCCATGGGGTTCCCTTCCTGGTAGATGCGGCCCAATCCGCCGGGAGCCGCCCGGTTTCCCTGAAAAAGCTGGGGGCGGAGTTCATTGCGATGCCCGGCCACAAGGGGCTGCTGGGGCCTCAGGGTACAGGGCTGCTGCTGTGTGCCCGGGACCCGGAACCGCTGATGCAAGGAGGGACCGGGAGCCTGTCTATCCAGCAGGACATGCCGGATTTCCTGCCGGACCGGGGGGAGGCGGGGACGGTGAATGTCCCCGGAATCTGCGGCCTGGCTGCCGGTATGGCCCATATCCAGCGCGTAGGCCTCAAGGCCATTGGGGCCCGGGAGGAGCGGGAGATGGAGCGGGCGGTCCGGGGGCTCAACCGTTTGGGCCTTCGGGTTTTTGCAGGCCCGCATCAGGCAGGCGTGCTGTCTTTTCTGCCGCCGGACGGAGACTGCGAAAAGGCTGCCGGTAGCTTTGCCGCCCGGGGGATTGCCCTGCGGGCTGGGTTACACTGTGCACCGACGGCCCATGAGAGCGCCGGAACGCTGGAGACTGGGACGGTCCGAGCCAGCTTTGGCCCGGATGCATCGCCGGAGCAAACCCGGGGCTTTCTACAAGGGGCAGCTGCCATTTGGGGCCGGAACAAAGGACCGGAGGGGGCACGGAGTTGATTGCTTGAAATTCTAGCGCTCTCGAGGCGGGAGTGCTAGAATTTACAGTCCATTCACAAAATCACCGTTTTTTATTCATAAATCTGGGATATCCTATAGACAAATAAAAAGCGAAGTCCCTGAAAACCTGGGGACGCAGCAACTTGGAGGTATGAATAATGTTTAACTTGACGCCGTATCGTAAGCACAATGAAGTTTCCTATTATGACCCCTTCCAGATGATGGATGAGATGGAGCGCCGCTTCTGGGGCAGCAATGGGATGTCCTCTTTTAAGACGGATATCCGGGATGAAGGCGGGGCCTACGTTCTGGAGGCAGAGTTGCCCGGATTCCAAAAGGAGGATATCAATATCCAGCTCAGCGACAACTACCTGACCATCACCGCCGAGCACCGGACGGAATCGGAGGAGAAGGACAAGAAGGGCAACTATATCCGCCGTGAGCGCACCTGGGGCAGCTACAGCCGGAGCTTTGACGTCTCTGATATCAATACGGCCCAGATTAAGGCTGGATATCAAAATGGCGTCCTGACCTTGAACCTGCCCAAGCGGACTGAGACGACGCCCAGCAGCCGCACGGTTGCCATTGAGTAAGGCAGAGGGGGCTGGCTCAAAATTTCATTTTGGGACGGCCCCGCCCGCTTGGGTTGGAAGCCACTGAATAGACTGACCTGCTGCAAAAGAGAGCGGCCAGGGGGATTCCCCCCAAATTTATGGGGAATTCTCCGGACCGCTCCACTTTGCGGCAGATTTTTTTCTGCGCCCCCTTGACAAAGACGGGACGTCGTTGTAGAATACAAATGAAAACATACTCATATGTAAATATGAGAAAATAAGGAGAGGTGATGGTATGGAACCATTCCTGGGCAGTGAGGACCTGCTGATTGATATGGCGGAGCTGTTCAAGGTATTCGGGGATTCCACCCGGATCAAAATCCTGTGCTGCCTGTTTGACGGCGAGATGTTTGTGCAGGAGCTGGCGGACCGGGTAGGGGCCAGCCAATCGGCGATTTCCCACCAGCTCCGGCTGCTGAAGCAGGCCAAGCTGGTGAAAAACCGCCGCCAGGGAAAGCTGGTAGGCTATAGCCTGGCAGATGACCACGTAAAGACCATCCTGGGGATGGCAAAAGAACATTTGGAGGAGGAACCGTAACGATGAGAAAGTCTTATGCTCTGGAGGACCTGGATTGCGCCAACTGTGCCGCCAAGATGGAGGCGGCGATTAACAAAATGCCCCAAGTGGAAAAAGCAACGGTGAGCTTTATGACCTCTCGCCTGTCTCTGGTGGTGCCTGACGGCACGGACATGGCGGCCCTTTTGGAGGAGATTCAGAAGGAGATCCACAAGGTAGAGCCGGACTGCCGCATTGTGACAAAATGACGAAAAAGCAGAAGAGTTTGCTGACCAGAATCATCCTTGGGATTGTCCTGTTTCTGGCAGGGATGATTCTGGAGCGGGCAGTGGACGCTCCGTGGGCTTATTGGACGGCGGTGGGGCTGCTGCTGATGTCCTGGTTGCTGTGCGGCCTGGAGATTGCCATCAAGGCAGTCAAAAATATAGGACATGGCCAAATCTTTGATGAAAATTTTCTAATGACGTTAGCCACCGTTGGAGCCTTTGCTCTGATGGATTTTGACGAGGGCGCAGCAGTGATGCTGTTCTTCCAGGTGGGGGAGCTGTTCCAGAGCATTGCTGTGGAGCGTTCCCGCCGCTCCGTGGCGGCCCTGATGGATCTCCGGCCCGATGTGGCCCTGGTTTTGCGGGACGGGGAGCCGGAGGAATGCGACCCGGAGGAGGTGGAGGCGGGCGACCTCTTGCGGGTCCTGCCTGGCCAGCGGATCCCGGTGGACGGCGTGGTGGTGGAGGGCAGCTCCTCCGTGGACACCGCCAAGATCACCGGGGAGTCAGTTCCTGCCGATGTGACCCCGGGGGACCGGGTCCTGTCCGGCTGCATCAACATCTCCGGCATTCTCACCATTCGGGCGGAGAGCGAATATGCTTCCTCCACCGTGGCCAGGATTTTGGACCTGATGGAATCGGCCACGGAGGGAAAGTCCGCCACGGAGAGCCTCATCACCCGATTTGCCCGGTACTACACCCCCTGCGTGGTGGCTGGCGCTGTGATTCTGGCTCTGCTGCCGCCCTTTTTTGACGGTTGGCAGTTTGCCAAATGGATTACCCGGGCGCTGAACTTCCTGGTTGTCTCTTGCCCCTGTGCCCTGGTTATTTCGGTGCCCCTCAGCTTTTTCGGCGGCATGGGTGCAGTTTCCCGGGCCGGCATGATTGCCAAGGGCGGCGTAGCCCTGGAGAATCTGGCGAAAGCCAAGGTGGCAGTATTCGATAAGACGGGGACCCTGACCACGGGAACCTTCGCTGTCACCCAGGTGCGGACCGCCGGGATGGAGCGGGACCAGCTTCTGCGCCTGGTGGCGGGGGCGGAGAGCGCCTCCAGCCATCCCATTGCCCGGGCCATTGTGGCAGCCGCGGACGCCCGGGAAACCCGGGTGGAGAATCTGAAGGAAATTCCCGGCCGCGGTATTTCCGCTGTGGTGGAAGGACACCAGGTATTCGCCGGAAACCGGCTGCTGATGGAGGAATCCGGTTTCACGCCGGAGGAAGTGCAGGCCGGGGGCACGGCCGTCTATGCTGCGGTGGATGGCCGCTATGCCGGCTGCATCCTCCTGGAGGATACGGTGAAGCCCGGAGCGCGGGAAGCTCTGGCGGAGCTGGATACCCTGGGAATCCGGGAGACTGTGATGCTGACAGGCGACCGGGAACATGCCGCTGCCTCCGTTGCCAAGCGCTTGGGCCTCACCCGCTGGTTTGCCGGACTTTTGCCCCAGGATAAGGTGGAACGGGTGCGCGAGCTTCAGAAGTCCGGGGACACCCTGATTTTTGTGGGGGACGGCGTGAACGACGCCCCGGTACTGGCCCTGGCCGGTGTGGGTGTCGCCATGGGCGGCATTGGCTCTGACGCGGCGGTGGAGGCCTCGGACCTGGTCCTTCTGAAAGATGACCTGCGGAGCCTGCCAAAAGCCATTCGCATTTCCCGGAAAACCATGGCCGTGGCCAGGCAGAACATTGTGTTTGCCCTGGCGGTGAAATTTATTGTGCTGCTTTTGAGTATTTTTGGCATCGCTACGATGTGGCTGGCGGTATTTGCAGACGTTGGCGTGGCAGTTCTGGCGATTTTAAATGCCACCAGAGCCGGACGTTAACAGCGTCTGGATGAAAAAATCCCCATATTTTAGCGGGAGAAAGCACAAATTTCTGTGTTTTCTCCCGCTATTTTCAATTTTTAGAAAGGGGACCTGTTTGATTGACTGCGGCTCATGTTATATTGCTTTTACATGGCTCAACATGCCGGAGCGCCGCTGATCTTGACGCAAGACCCGTGAACGACTGCAGGGTCTTTGCACTATTTCTCATACCATTTTTTCTCCCACCACTGCCGGAAATTTCGACACGCAGTTTCGCAGTAGTAACGGACGTTGCGGCTTACGATTCGGAAAATGCCCCACATACCGGACTCCACATCCCAGCGTAGGGACCCGGAGCGATACAGGTAATCACCGGGGCACGACACCGGCTCAGGCTCGATGTTGAACACATTGCCCACGCTCATAGCGCCCTGGATGGGAACAATCCTGGAAAATGGGTCATCAGGCTGGGTTCGCCAACGGTGACCGTGGAGCGTGAAGCTGATATTCCGGGGCTTATCCCCTGGCATCAGCAGCCGGATGATGATGCGCTCCCGGGCATAGCTGCGCAGAAGAGGCGTAGCCGGGTCGCCATGAACCTTGGAGTCGAAGACCTGGAAGGGCAGGGGATTGCGCCGGAGCCGGTTGAAGAACCGCTCGGAACGGTAGTTATATCCCTTCTCCCCGGTGTCCTCGTGGTCGGGGGCCCCATGGCCGCCATGCTCTCCGCCTTGCTCTGTGGTTTTGATCAGCGCTCCATCCCGGTCCAGAAGCCGGATGCCGTTGTGGGCAAACAGGACAAACTCCCGGTAGGGTTCCACTCCCGGCGCGGTGATTACGGCCTGTTCTCCATGGTGATTCCCGTCCGGACGAATTCCCCGGTAATATTTGGCCTTTGGCGGCTCAATGAGGATGGCGCCGAACAGGCCGTGATGCCGGTGATTCCGCAGATCGCCAAAGGAGGTGAGCAGAGCGGCGCCATATTCTCTGTCTGCGTGCCACAAATACTGGATTTTCTCCCCCGGTCCCACCGTCTGCTCTGTAGGGTTATAGCCCACATTGACGCCGGAAGAGGCGATGGGATCATATTTCAGGAACTGTGGATTCAAAGACACCCGGTTGCTGGGGGTGTGCTTTCGCTCCACTGGAACGGAGGGATACTCGTTTTGGCGGATGGGAACCTTTGGGTCAAACAGATTGTGCAGGGTAACCTGAATCCAGTCGCCGGCATTGGCCCGAAGAATCAGAGGGACCGGCTGCCGGCAGCCTCGCCGCACATCTTCGGCCTGGTTCAGAGGCACAAAGAGCAGCCCTTCCGGGTCGTGGTCCCCGAAGCGGTTGTACACCAAATCCTTCTGAATGGCCGCAATTTCAAATTTGCGAATCACCGCACCGGGAGGCGGCGCCAGACACGGAACCCGGGGCTTCTGACCGCACAGCGGCGGCAGGTTTCTCTGGGGCTGTGCATAGGCCCGGAGGATGCCCCACAGGCCCAACCACACGTCGTCAATTCCGCCGAAGTAGTACAGATAATCTCCGGCCTGGTAAGGCTCGTCAATGTGCAGGCTGAAGGATTCGGAAATCCCCAGAGTTTGGGCCTGCACCAGGGGAGAAACCGGGTCGGTAATCTCCCTCCGCCAGGGCAGACCGGTGAGGTTCCAGGCATGTTGCTCCTCATGTGCGCCGTCCAAAAGACGAATTCGCACCGGCTCTCCGGGATAGGTTTCCAGAATTGGCGTGGCCGGGTCCCCATACACCCAAGAGCTGAAAATATGGGACGGGTCATCCTTGCGCCGCAGCCGCTCCGGCATGGGCTCACAGCGGTAATTGATCCCCATGACTCCGGGGTCGTCGTCGGAGCCCGGGACCTCCGGCGGGTTGATGGGGTTGCCGTCCTGGTCAAACAGCAGGGCGAAATCGTGGCAGAACAGGACAAACTCCCGAAACACCTTGCCGTCGGCGGTGCGGATCACCGCCTGAGTTCCCCGTTTCAGAGGCTCGCCGGTGTGTGGGTCCAGGAATTTCGCACCGGCGGGTTCCACAATCAGCGCGCCAAACAGGCCGTGCTGCTGGTGCACATTGGCAAATAAATGATCGTGGAAGAACACGGCATGGAGCTCCTCGTTGGCGAAAAACCGCTCCACCAGGGTTTCACACCGTCGCGCCCCGGCGATGTTGTTCCAGCCGTTGGCTGCGCCGTCGGAAACAATGGTGTCAAATTTCACCAGGTGGATGTGGAAGCCCACAATGTCCGTCAGCGTCTTAAGCTGGAATGGGCTTTCCTCCAGAAACTCCGGCAGAAGGTTGGTCAGCCGCACCTCCACGCAGTCTCCTGCATTGGCCCGAAGCACCAGGGGCTCCGGACAGATTTCGCCGGATTCCACCTTGGCCAGGTAGTCATCCAGGGTACCCACCTGCTCAATCTCTTCCTTCAGCACGAAAAACCGCCCCTGGGGGTCGTGCCAGCCGAAGCGGTTGTAGGTCAGTCTGGCCTGTACCGCTGCAATTTCAAACACCCGCACATGAGCGTCTGTATCGCAGGGGCAGGTATCGGTGTACAGGGCTCCCGGCGCGAAATCCGGTACGAAATTTGCCGCCTCCAGAGGGGTGGGTTCAATTTTGTTTTCTCCGGCGGCTGTGAGGATGCCAAGAGGTGGCTGCTTTGGCTCCTGGCCGAACTGGCTGTGGATGAAATTGGGGTATCCGGGGTGCAAATCGTCCTTGGGAGGCGGCGCTGGCCGGTCCGGCAGCGGCATCAGCGGCGCTATGGGCGTGCCGTCAGGATAGTGTCCTGTGCCGTCCTCCAGCCGGTCAAATACCCGAAGCAGGGTCCACATCCCCTCGTGGAAATGGGGGTAGAGGTGGCAGTGGAAGATGGCGTCGCCAATCATCCCGTTGAAGCTTCCGGCTCCATAGAGAAGATCCAGTGTATAGCACTCCTGGGGACTGATGGAGATGGAGTCCAGGATGGTGGACTTGGGGTCCTCCGGATCTAAGCGCCACTGATGGTTGTGCAAATGAAATACATGGGTCTCCTTGATACCGCCGTGGATCAGCCGGATTTTTGACGGATCTCCCACATAGGCCCGTAGCACCGGGGGCGCCGGATCGCCATAGGCCCAGGAGCTCATGGAAATATCCTCCGCTGTATCTGCGTGACCTGCATCCGGGTCCAGGGGGAGACGGTTGCGCATCGGCTCGGAGCGGTAGCTGATGGCGGTGGTACCGCTGGGAAGCCCGGTGTGAGGGTCTACCGGCTGGCCGCCGTCCCGGGTGCGGATTTCCAGCTCATCGTGGAAGAACACGGCGTATTCCCGGAAGGCCGGACGCCCCGGGCTGCAGATATCTGCAAACAGACCGCTGCGCAGGGGCTTGCCAGTTTCCGGATGCAGCCATACAGAGCCGGCAGGCTCCACCAAAATAGCGCCAAACAGTCCGTGCACATTGGTGCCTTCCTCGCTGCTGCGGGGGTCTGCCAGATCGGAGAAGAGGAAAGCCCCCTCCTTATCCGCCAGCCAGGTATAGCAGATGCTGTCGTCCGTGGTGGTATCCGGGTTGAAACCCACGTTGGCCCCATCGGAGGTCAGCACGGAGTTGGAAAGCCCCTGGACATGGATCGACGCCCGGCGGCCCAGCTGGTTGAAGAAGCGAATGCGAACGGTGTCGCCCAGATTTGCCCGAATCACCAGAGGCTGCACGCCCTCATAGGGCTGCGGGATGGGCTGCCGAAAATTTCTCAGAGCCTCCTTCCGGATTCTCTGGGAATCTTCACGGAGCACATACAGCAAACCGTTGGGGTCGTGATCGCCATACTGGTTGTAGACAATGGGCAGAGAGATTGCCTCAATGTCATATTCCCGGACCTGTCCAGTGTCCGGATAATCAGATAGGTTCCACATAAGTGTTCTCCTTAAATTTTTTAGAACAGGCACGAAAAAGGTCTGTTCCCGCCAGCTTATGTCGCATCAGGCGCTGGGGTGTTTTCCCGCTGGATCCGGCTTTTGTAAAACGTGACAGGTGGGTGCTCATAGTCGTTTGATTCATCTGGGAGCTTTTTTGCATGAAAGAAAGAGACAGCCCCACCAGAGTTTGGTGAGGCTGTCCGGGTTTTGCTTAGTCGCGATAAAAAGAGATATAAAATGAGACGGTGGAATCAGAATTTCTGGTCCAAAATGGTCAGGAGCTTTGCCATTTGGGCCCGGGTCAAGGTGCCTCTGGGTTGCAAAGAGCCACCCGGGAAGCCCTGGAGGAAGCCCTCGGCGGTTGCCCAGGCAACGGCGGTCCTGGCAAATTTGGAAATGGCTTCCCTGTCGGTGTAGATGGACAGGTCCGCCCCAGTGGCAGGTTCCTGCTCCAGGTATTCGGTGACGTAGCGGTACAGGAAGGTGGCGGCCTGCTCTCTTGTGACCGCTTTGTCCGGGCAGAAGGTGGTATCTGTGATACCCTTTGCAATGCCGTTCTCCTCCGCCCAGGCCACGGCTTCCGTGTAGTACCGGCCCGCTTTCACATCGGCGAAGGTGGCAGGCTCGGCCACCTCCGGCTCTCCTGCCAGGCGGTACAGGGTGGTCACCAGCTGGCCCCGGGTGAGGCTCCCCTCCGGGGCAAAGTGGGTCTCATCCATGCCGTTCATGAGACCTTTGGCAATGACATAGTCGGTATACTCGTGATACCAGCGGTCCGTATTCAGATCTGCAAAGGCCTTGCTGGGGCAATGGGCCGGGATGACCTCTCCCTGCTTCACAATCTCGCCGCAGACGGTACAGATTTCGTCACCAGTGTAACCGTCTTCGGTGCAGGTAGCTTCCTTGGCGTTCTTCAACTCAATGGAGTGGCCCAGAGCAGGCAGTTCCTTCACAGAGATGGTCTCGCCACAGTCATCGCACACAATTGTCTCGCTGCCGGGTTCCGTGCAGGTGGCGGGAACCATAGTGGTTGTGGTGTGCTCATGGGTGCAGGTAGGGGGCTCTACACCGTAAACCAGGATAATAGGAATCTCCGTGGACAGGCCCAGGTAGTTATAGGCGATCACAGTAAAGTAGTTCTCTCCCGGCTTAAGGGCCAATGGATAAGAGAATTCCCGAGTCGTGGTTTCCTCTCCGTAGGAATGTCCGAAGTCATTTGCGCCAAAGATGTGGGTATCATTGACATACACCTGAGCATCATCTAGCCGGGTAGTCACAGTTCCCTGCAATAGAAAATCAGCATCATCTACATAATACTTTCCATCTTTTTCTTCTGGCAGTTCCAGCACTAACTTAGGGCCTTCGGTTTCATAAAGGATCTTCTGACTGGGGGCGGGATAGTTTTTACCATCCTTCACGGCAACCACCGGCACATTGTTCACGCCAGGCTGGAGCTTCACGTTATAAGACCAGGTCAAATCGTCAGCATTGACTTCCACCGCAGTGCCATTGATCAGCAGCTGATCCACCGGGTTAAATAGATAGCCCCGCAGCTGATAGGTACCATCTTCCTGGAGCATGTCGGCTGTCACACCTGCAACTCCATTTGCATACCAGATCGCAGGCGAATACACGGGATTTAAATCCGAGAGTTTCCCGTCTTTCAGGGCCTCCTCAGCGGCAGTGGAGGTGTAAATGGTGCCATTTACGCCGTAATAATCGCCATTGACATTCTCTATGTGTACCCTGTAGGATGCAATTCCATCGTACATTGGCACATCAAAGCTTACATATCCGTTTTTATCCGGTATAATCTCCTTGTAATTGCAAGAGACCAACATATGCTCCGGATCGGCAATACGCACCCGAACAGGAATCCTGGTCCCATCCTCGTAGTCCTGATCCAGCACCAAAGTCCAGCCAGTACCGACAGCAGTAGCGTGGAAGCCCTCGCCCAGGATTGGCGCAGAGAACATGGAAGTAAAGTTCGTGACACAGATCCTAGCCTGCCCGGAGAGCAAGTCTGTCCCTTCCGCGTCCCGGATTGCCACATCAAAAACATTTTCTCCTTCGAGCAAAGGCAAAACAATGGTGAAATGGTTGCCATTCATTTCGGCTTCCTGATTATTGAAGGTTATTGTACTACCCACAGGCGCGTAGCCAAAGACCCGGAAATTGGTGATGCCGCCGGTAGATCGAACATAGTTCATTTCCTCCAGAGACAGGTTCGTGAAGCCATATACCTGTGCATCGTCATCGGGATTGATGGTATAATAGGCGATTGTGGTATTTCCGGCGTAATCTGATACCATAAGCGCGGTATGGATCGGTTCGTTGTCTGGCAGGTCGAGGCTGCGGAGACGGTAATCACCAGTATAGTAGCCGGTTTCTGGATCATACACCGCACGCACCAGGGTCTGCTCGGTGGTGTAGCCGTTGAGCGCAATTGCAATATTGGGGGACAAATCGTCATGGTCTTCCGGCAGAAAGCGGATACTCAAATTGTTTCCGGAGCGGGTAATGCGGTACTTGGAGATCTTCGGGGGTGTAAAATCCACTGTTACAGGCATTGTAACAGTCTGCCACTGCCCTCCGTCGCGCAGTGCTGCCTGTAAACGGATCGTATAGTTTCCTTCAGGCACCGTCTCATAGGTACCGGTGTCCTGATGGTAGATCGTTCCGTCCCAGCCAATGTTATGATCGGCGTTCGCCATAGGTGTACCGGCAACATATGCATACTCGCAGGATTCCGCCGTGACCTTCCGAAGGTGAAAGGCAGATCCAGGTGTTGCGATCACGTTTCCCTTTGCGTCTAAAACCTCCATGCGTACCTCAGCGGCATTGCGCAACAGGCCCAGCCAGGGGATGACCACATCATTCACACCGTCGCCATTGGGAGAGAAGGCCAGCCTGTCCGGATCGATATACGCCTGGCCATAGCCGGTGACCTCATCCTCGCTGTAAACTTCGCCTAACATTGTCGCATCACCATTTACGGCTGTAAGTAGACCAGTGCCATGCTGTGTAATTCCGTAGTAGCCAATTTTGATCTGCGGGATTACCGCGTCTTCTTCCCACGCAGGAGCGTCAATAATGGCCTCTTTGTCCCAGCTTCCCATGAAGCCCAGGAAGGGCATACTCAGGCTAGGCGCGGAATCAGAGGTAAAACGGATATACCCTTCGGCAAAGTGGCCCTCCAGCATTTGTTCGATGGTTAGAGTAAAGGAAACGGTAGCGGTACCATTGGCGGGGACCGTTATGGATGCAGTAGGAAAGGAAACGGTGGCATTGGATAGAACCGAAATATAGTACAGTTTTGTCTCCTCATCGGTGGTATCGGTGTAGACATTGTCAGCAGATAGGGTATAGGTGACAGGTTCCGTTCCATAGTTGGTCAAAAGAATCTCACCCTGCGTCTTTCTGCCCAGGTTGTCCAGCAATTCAATGGCAGCCTTGCCGTTATATGTAGCGATCACCTTATTCTGGACGGCTTTTTCCAAATTCACCATACCTGCACCCACCTGACGGACAGATGCCATATTGCCGGTGCCGGCGTCATAGACAGGCTCGGCGGTATTCATCAGGGTCTGACGGATGAATTCTGGAACATCTTCTACAGGTAAGCCCGTCTCCTGAATATATTGCTTTACCAGGGCACTGGCACCTGCCACAAAGGGGGATGCCATGGATGTACCGGACATCCATACGTAGGTGCTGCTTCCATCGCCGGTAGATAGGATGTTTCCGCCGGGGGCGGCGAGCTCTGGTTTGAGTTCCAACGTGGGGGTGGGTCCCCAGGATGTGAACGAAGAGGCAAAACTCTGACCCCCTTCCGTGTTAAAATAGTATGCATCATCATAGGAACTTAGCGCAGCGGTGGTTCCGGTTTTGCACAGCTCTATCAGATATGCGCCGTCCTCTGCACCCACAAATGCAGCCGGGATTGTGAAATAAATATTGCTGTCAAAAGAAACATCACGAGGGAGTTCCTCGTTCACATTGCAGATGATAATACCAGCGAAACCGGCATACTGGGCAGTGTAAACCATATTGCCGATTGCGTATTCGCCGGCAACTGCAGAATCATATTGCACCAGGACGATCTTCCCCTCTGCAACATTGGAAAGCGCGTCTAACTCCTCGTAGGATCCGGTACCGCCGTCCACAAAACCGACACGGTCAGCAAAATTGAAATGAGCACTGGCCAACCGAATACATTCGATATGCCGGGGATTCTCGCCTTCCGCCGTCACTGAGAAGCCGTAAGTCAAAAAGCCCTGGCTGTCCACAGAAGCCACACTGACAGCCCCTGCCGCAGTGGACGGATCGCCCACAGTTCCAACATCTGCCATGTTCCAGTCGTTTGTGATGGTCTCGTCCATTGCCTTACATATGTCAGTGGATATCCCGGCATTACCGGCAGAAACCGCTACAAAAATGCCTGCCTCCTCGGCCGCGTTCACGGCGTGTTCAATATACTGGTCGGTGCCTGAGAAGCCGAAATCGCTGCCAAGGGACATGTTGATGATGTCTGCACCCAGTTTGACAGAGTCCTCAATGGCACAGATGATATCATCACTGTAACCGCCGGCGGCAGTAACTGGGTCAAAAACCTGCATGGCAAGAATCTGGGCATCAGGGGCAACACCGGAAATGCGGGCCTCAGACTCAGGGCCATTGGCAGCAGCAATCCCCGCAACATGGTGGCCGTGCGCATTTGCCTGGCTGATAATCTCATCATGACCGGCAACATAGCTATGTCCAAACGGCACCTTGTCTGAGAACCACTTACCGTGGCCCAGCTTTGCAATCAGCTCTTCCATCTGTGTCTTCGTGTACTTGGCAGCATTTGGATCTTGTACCATGTCCTGGTGCTGCCAGTTCACGCCTGAATCAATGATAGCAATGGAGATACCCTTGCCAGTGTAGCCGTTCTGGCCTATTTTCCAGGCATCATAAACGTCAGTCATTTCCTTGGCGGAGAATAACTCGGGCTCATATTTCATAGCCAGGGTTACATTGGTGACGCCAGGAATGGATCGGAGCTTTTCCATGTCGCCCCGGCGGATGTCATAGGAGACAGTGTTCACCAGGTAGCCGGTGCGGTGGACAGGCTCCAGGTCCAGCTTGCGCCGGACGGCGGAAATGGTGGCCTCTTGGCTCTTGAGGGCTGCCGTCTCCGCATTCAGTGCCTGAACGGTGGCGGCGGTGGAGGCCACCTGTAAGGCAGGTGCAGCCTTCATCTCCACAATGACACGGACGATTTCATCCGGGTCATCCGTTTCCGGCTCCACATAGTCTTCACTGTACTTCCGATCATCTGCGGCAAACAGCGCCTGGCGCATTTCCTCCTCCAGAAGGGCCAAATCCTTGGCGTTTTCACCGGTGCTACCAGTAGCGCCAACGGTGGCAGGAAACAGCGTGAGCACCATTGCGATGGTCAGAAGCCATGCCAGGTATTTTTTCATGTTGTACTTCCTCCTTTTTGTGTTTGCGCCTAGTTTAGCACAAGAAAGGTCCCCAAGATAGAAGCAGATGGACAATTTGGAGTACGAATTTAACCTAAGGCTCCCACTGCCAGCGTATTTGTGCTATAATGGGGCAAAGTGAAAACATAGGAGGTGCCCATTGGGATATGCTAGACGCAAGACAAGCGGCCATTGATTACTCCAACGATGGTTTTATTGAGATCATTTCCCGGGAACTGACTTGTATGACCCGGGAGGAGCAGGTACTTCGGAGCTACGCCCGGATGGAGCAACACCGGGACCGATGCACAGAGGTTGAACGCACCCACCGGCTGCAGGAATATGAGGCGCTGACAGCCAGGCTGTTTGAGACGCCAAATCGTGAATGCCGGACATTGCGGACAGACTTGTCGCCAAAGAATCCCATCCAGGTGCGCAAGCGGTTCCGGTATTTTCCCCAGGCATTTTACCGGCACGATCATTTCGAGCTGCTGTATGTACATGCCGGCCGTTGCCGGTACGTCAGTCCGATGCAGGAACAGGACCTAGAAGAGGGGGATTTTTGCCTGGTAGAGTGTGGAATCCCCCACCAGGTGCAAAATGATTCGGACGAATGCATCTTAATTGAGCTGAGCATTTGCCGGGAGCAGCTGGAGACGCTCTGCGCCTCCTTTCTGGAGGAGGAGAATCTTCTCACCCGCTATTTCAAGGGTGCGCTCTATGGGGTTGCTTCTCATCCGCTGGTCATTTTTCAGACGGGCGGTGACCAGGCGGTGCGATACTATTTGCTTGCTATGCTGTGCGAGTATCAGTACCGCTTGCCTCACTATTCGGTGATGCTGGAAGCCTTTCTCAACGCCCTGCTGGTCATTCTGTTAACCGGGTGCAAATCCCAGGAATACCATTCCGCCGAAGCCGGTCCCATCCTAGACGCCATTTGGGGCTATATTCAGGAAAACAACCGGGAGGTGACCGTAACCTCCATTGCACAGGAGTTCGGCTACAGTGCCCGGCATATTGCTCGCATCATCCATAACGCTTATGGATGTACCTTCTCCGGGCTTCTGCGGAAGTTCCGAATGATATTGGCCGCGCAGCTCCTGCGGGAGAGCGAACTCCCCATTTCTCAGATTGCCGTCGAAGTACATTGCGCCGATGCCTCCCATTTTAACAAAATCTTCCGGCAGGAATACCAAGTTTCCCCCAGACAATACCGGGAACAGTGGTTTCAAAAAAACGGAAAGGCGGTGTAGAACGTGAAGCTTTCTCGCGGGGATAAGCCATTTATAGACTATGCGAAAATGGATCTGCAGGATGCCACCAAGCAGCTCCTCTTTTGCTTCAGCCAAGAAGAGCTGGATTGCCGGGACTACTACCGCATGGAGGCCGCACTGGACATCTGCGATGAACCGGAGCGGCAGCGCCGGCTCCAGGGGCTGCGCCGTGTCATGGCGCATAACTTTGGGCAACAGACCGAGGAGCCCTATGTGATGACTGAAAGCGATTCGGATCGGAGGCGCTCTATCAAGGTCCTGAAACGGAGCCGATATTTCCCACCGGTACAATACCGGCATGATCATTTTGAGTTTTTTTACGTGCTGTCCGGATCATGTACCCATGTTTGCAAAGGACAGACTTATACCTTGCAGCAAGGTGACTTTTGCCTGCTGGAGTATGGGGTCCCCCACCGGCTGTACAATTACTCCGACAGCTGTATCGTACTGGAGCTCATCGTACGCAAGCAGCTTTTAGACCGAATTTGTAACGTACTTTTGCAGGAAAGTACAATTTTGTCTCATTTCTTTCAAAATGCGTTATATGGCGATAGCAACTACCCCATGATTGTGTTTCATACAGGTTCCAACCGGGCTGTCCCAAATTACATCTATGCCATGTACCGTCAGTACCACATGGGAAGTCAGTGCAGCCATATTCTTTTGGAGGCTCTTTTAAATGCTCTGTTCGTCATTCTAATGCGTAACTTTCAACCCCAGCAGGAGCAACCGGGTTCGATGGACGGCACACCAGTCGGCGCCATCATGAGGTATGTCCATGAGCATGAAAAGGATGTGACGCTACAGACTCTGGCAGAAGAATTCGGCTACAGCGTTCCGTATTTAAGTAAGCTGATTCGCACCAGTACAGGACGCACCTTCACAGGAATTCTCCGGCAAATCCGTATGCGCCGGGCCTCCTGGCTTCTGAAAAACACGTCTTTAACCAGCACACAAATCGCCGCCGAGGTCCATTGCGTGGACACCTCCCACTTTGCCCGAACCTTTCGGAAGGAATTTCAAATGTCGCCCCAAGAATACCGGGAATTATTTTCTATCCGGCAAATGCGATGACCGAGCGCCTCAGCCGAGCCATAAGCAGCGCCCTTCTGACGGCTGGGGCACCACTCTGGCAAATTCACAGAGTTTGCCTTAACGGTACGCCCATACCCCGGTGGAAGGCAAGGCGCTGCCGCGTCAGTGCAACGTGGCAGCGCTTAAGATGTCTTGGAGCGGTAGCTCCGCCCGGCACGCAATGGAAAATCCCCTGAGGCAGCGCCTACAGGGGATTTTCTCATTGAAAGGAGAGCAAATTAGAAATTCTGATCCAAAATCGTCAGGAGCTTGGCCATCTGGGCCCGGGTCAGGCTGGCTCTGGGACGGAGGGTGCCGTCTCCGTAGCCCTCAAAGAAGCCCTCTGCCACAGCCCAGCTCATGGCGGTTTTGGCGTAATTCTGCACCTTCCCGCCGTCCGCAAAGGTCTTCAGGTCTGCACCCTGCCCAGGCTCCTGCTTCAGGTAATTGGTCACATACCGGTACAGGAAGGTGGCCGCCTGCTCTCGGGTGACCGTTCCTTCGGGGCTGAAGGTATCATCCGTCATCCCCTTTACAATGCCCAGGTCCTCCCCCCAGGCCACGGCCTCTGTGTAGTACCGGCCCGCTTTCACATCGGTGAAGGTGGCAGGCTCCACCACCTCCGGCTCCCCTGCCAGGCGGTACAGGGTGGTCACCAGCTGGCCCCGGGTGAGGTTCCCCTCCGGGGCGAAGTGGGTCTCATCCATGCCATTCATCAGCTCTCGGGCAATGACATAGGACATAGTCGGTATACTCGTGATACCAGCGGTCCGTATTCAGATCTGCAAAGGCC